>SDBV01000075.1_pt1 | contig 104948 bp, 73 predicted proteins | sample 2277081 | NCBI WGS metagenome assembly SDBV01 (sample SAMN10402039, study PRJNA504765) | marine sediment metagenome | isolation source: marine sediment core GS10_PC15, 223 cmbsf | place: Arctic Ocean: Southern Knipovich Ridge | collected 2010 | reverse complement strand
GGGCTCTGTCGGCCCCAGGGCGCGACGATCTCGCCGCCGCCGATTCACCCGAGCTTAAGCTCGGGTGAATCACCAACGACCAAACCATCAAACAGACCACGGCGGAAAGATACAAGGGCGTGTCCCGATGTACATCGGGATTGCACGCGGCCTGGACACCGTGCATTTACGTTCCGCGTCCGTACGGACGCCCTACGAGCTTCTTGATCATCATTCACCTCGTGTCGCACTCCTGGGCGGCCCGTACGGGCCGCGTTGCCTTGCCGTTAGAGTTGGCGGATGAGGATATCCGCCAACCGACGCTCGTAATACTACCCGCCAATCGGCGTTCAATCCCCGGGCGAACAACGGCCGGCCGCAGAGGCGCAGAGGCGCGGAGAGAAGCGAGGGCTAGCAGGGATTAAGGGGATGAAAGGGATTGAGGAATGGCAACAGCAAAGAACAGCAGAGAACAGTGATGGACACAGATGAACGCAGATGCTGAGAAAGAAGGGGCGGCTCGTTTTGTGCGGGGTGCCATGCCCACGCCTACGTGGGCATGCTAACGTTACGACTGGCCCCGTGGGCAATCCGGATGTACATCGGGACCCACCCTACGCGCTGCGCTACGGCGCCTGCCAGACGACCTCATTGGAATCACGCTCGTCGGAATCGTCTAGTTTGATCGTAGGGGCTCCATCTCTTGCGTCGAGATCGACTATCGAATCGCCATCGTTGCTCCGAAGCCGCAGGCTGCCGCCAAGAGAGCCCGCGCCCAGCGACAAGGTTGAGACAGGATGGTCCTTCAGCCACTCGGGCGCCTGTTGGTGGGGGGATGTCATAACGAGCCCGATGAGCGTATCAGCTTCACTTACGTAGTAGGAGTGTAAGTTTACCAGGTCATTCCCGTCAGCGTCATACAGGCTAATGCTTCTACTACCAGTGGACGTGGCGAGCTGCATGGCGCTACCATCATCGTCATACAGGACCAGCGAGGCCATGCCATCCAAGCCCTCAGTTTTCTCATACCGAAGTTCGGCGCGGGTCCCCCCATCGCCATCGACCAGGACAAACTTCTCTGCCGTGACAGTCTGCTGGACCTGGGCTTGTCCCGCCTGTCCGAAGGCAGGCTGAATCGGAAACAGCCGTTGCCCAACAATTCCGCCTGCGAAAGATGCTGCAAGGAGTCCGACGACCATGATTGCGTTTCGTTTCGTTGCCATGCTGATGCTCCCTTCTTCTCGGGTTAGGCTGTGATCCGTCAAACATCTGCGTTCATCTGTGTTAATCGCTGTTAGCTTCTTCTTCTCTTAGCCCGCTTCTCATCCCTTGCACCTGCCTGCCGGCAGGCAGGTCCCCTTCATCCCTGCAGAAAGTCCCTGCTAATCTTCTGACGCAGGCAGTTCGCGAGCCGCGCGGAGGGCTTCTATTTTGTCTAGGGGGCGTTGGAGCGCCTTGGTGCGGGTGGTGCGTAGCTTTTCGAATTCGGTCGCTGTTTTTGTGATGCTCCCCTCCAGCTTGTCCATTTGCTCGCAGTAAGCTTGCCACTGTTTGTTGAAGGCCGTTAGCAGGTCTATCACTTCGTCAGCGGTGCGCATTATGTTGGCGTTCTCGGCGGCCTGCCGGATGACGGCGAGCATGGCATAAAGCGTCATGGGGCTTGCCAGGACGATCTTCGCCTTCAGGGCTTCATCAATCAGGTCCGATTGCGATGTGAGTGCCAGTGAGAGGATCTGCTCAGAAGCGAGGAAAACGATGGCGTAGTTCACTGTGCCGCCTTCGAGGTCGACATAGCCTCTCTTGGCGACCTCACGAACACGGTCCCTCACTGAGGATGTGAGCGCTTTGAGCTGGGCACTGCGATCGGGGTCGTTCTCGGCCTTCAGGTAGGCTCTGTAGGCGTCGAGCGGGAACTTGACGTCCATGTTTACCTTCAGGTCGTTTGGCAGGAAGAAGGTGAAGTCGGGCCTGCCGCTCTCGGCGTCGGCGGCGGACTGCTTCTTGTAGTTGACCCCCTCGATTAGTCCGACCGTCCGAAGAATATCCTCGGCCATTCGTTCGCCCCATGCCCCGCGTCGCTGGGGGGAGGCCAGCACCTTGTGCAGCTCGCCGGTGGTCAGCGACAGCGACGCGACGGAAGTGTTCATGGAGGCAAACGCTTCTTTGCGCTCGTTCTCGCTCTTCTGCACGAACAGACCCAGCTTGTCGAGTCGTTCGTTCATGGCCTTGACGGCCTGGTCGATCAGTGCCTTCTTGCTGTCGAGCGTGGCGGCGGTCTGCTCGCCGAGGTGTTTGCTGTTGGCGGCCAGGGCGTCGGCGGCCAGGGCGGTGAAGGTTTCCCGCATCGCCTCGCGCATTGCTTCGCCGGCCGCGGCGCTCTGCTGCCGGTCGGCGCGGCTGCGGATTATGGTGATTATGATCGTGATCGCCGCGCCGATCGCGACGCCGACGAGCAGGCCTATGATGAAGTCTGGCATAAACATTCTCCCGGTGGGCGGTGGGCGACATTGTACGTGCAGGGGCCGCTGCGCTCAATCGCATTGCCAATAGCGGCCGGGCCTGTCACAATGGTGGGCTATGAGTTTGCCAGTGGTAGCAATCGTGGGCCGACCGAACGTCGGCAAGAGCAGCCTGCTGAACTGTCTGGTTGGGCGGCGGATTTCCATCGTGGACGCCACGCCCGGCGTGACGCGCGACCGCGTGGGCGTACCCTGGGCACTTGAGGACGGCGACGACAGTGGCTACGCCGAGCTGGTCGACACCGGCGGCGTGGGCATTGTGGATTCCGACGACCTGTCGGAGCACGTCGAATCGCAGATCGTCACAGCCGTCGCCGAAGCCAGCCTGATCCTGTTCATCGTCGACGCTCGGGAGGGCGTGACCCCCCTGGACCGCCACGTGGCTGAGCGGCTGCGTCAGCAGGACATGCCGGTGCTGCTCGTCGCCAACAAGATGGACATGGACGAGACTCGCTCGGAACTCGGCGACCTGCACCGCCTTGGCTTCGGCGAGCCGATGCTGACATCCGCCAAGCACAGCAAGGGCCTGACCGACCTGCGTGACAAGGTCGCCGAGATCATCGGCGCCCAGGCCGGCGAGGCCCCTGACGACGGCGTGATGAAGCTCGCCATCGTTGGCAAGCGCAACGCGGGCAAGAGCACGCTGATAAACCACCTGGCCGGCGAGCAGCGAGTCATCGTCTCGGAGGTGCCCGGCACGACGCGCGACAGCGTGGACGTGACCGTCGAGCGAGACGGGCAGAAGCTCCTCGTCATAGACACAGCCGGCCTGCGTAAGAAACGCCGCGTCGACGGCACGATCGACTTCTACAGCCATCACCGCGCCTTGCGGAGCGTCCGCCGGTCGGACGTGGTGGCCCTGATGATCGACGCGAGCCTGAAAGTGTCGCAGGTGGATAAGGAGTTGGCCGGCGCTATCGCGGAAGCGGAAAAGCCCGTTGTCATCGTCGTCAACAAGTGGGACCTCGCCCGCGACGTTACGACGACCGAGGACTACGCCGACTACTTCGCCAAGACGTTCCCGTACATGGCCTACGCGCCGATCTGTTTTGCATCCGCCACGGAAGGCCTGAACGTATGGCAGACGGTAAAGGTCGCGGAGCAGTTGTTCGAGCAGTCTCGCACGCGGGTGGGCACAGCCAAGCTCAACGACGTGGTCGAGGAAATTCTCGCCCAGCGCGGGCCCAGCCACAAGGCCGGCACCAGGCCGCCCAAAATACGCTACGTATCGCAGATCGCCGTCGCCCCGCCGACGATCGTGCTGTTCGTCAACGACACGCGAAGCTTCGATACGAGTTACCGGCGGTTCCTGGTCAATCAGTTCCGCGCCCGCCTACCGTACAGCGAAGTGCCCATCCGCCTGCTCATGCGCCGAGGCAGCAAGGACCGGCACGAAGAAGAATAAGGAGATGCATCATGGCCAGTGACACGCACGAGCTCGATGCGATTACGTTTACCTTCGATCGCAAGATGGTCAAGCAGGCCCAGAAAGAGTCTTTCTGGCACACTATGCGGCGGCCTTGGATGCTGGTTTTCTGTATCTGCGGCCTGGGTGCTCTGATCGTTTTTACCGCAATCGAAACCCACGATGTGGTCGGCTCGGTGCTGGGGGGTGTGATAATTGCCGCAATTACACTGGTCGTGCTTCGTCTGGCAATGGGCTGGCTTATGTTCTCACTGACGCCGAAGAAGAATCTTCCCTACGACCTATCGCTGAAACTCTCCGACGAGCATCTGACGATGGAGCAGATCGGCAACAAGGTGGCCATTCGGTGGTCGGAGGTGAAACTGCTCAATGAAACCGAGAACTTTCTGCACGTGCGGGCGGGGGGAGCTGGCTTCACGCTCCCAAAGGAGGCCGCAGATGTCGAGCAGATGACCTTTCTTCGTGACAAGGCTGGCGTGCCAGCCGGGCCTGTAACTGAGAGCACGCCACCGGCCTGGCTCCAGGCCCCCGGGAAAGAGCAGGTGGGGGCGGACGGACACGTTGCTAACTACACGCTGGACTTTGCCGCAGCCCGGCGGATGAGGCGCCAGTTCTATAACCGGACCTTGCGCACGAAGCAGGCGGCGGCAGGCTTTGCGATGATGCCCGTCTTGTGCGCCATCTTGGCTGGCGCGGCCTGGTGGCAGTTTGGCCAGCTGGCGGGCGTGGCAGTTGTCATCGTCCTGTTGCCGCTTTTTGTCATATTCACAATTCGCCCGCTCAAGCTCTACCATGGACTTCACGAGGACCAGCATCCGATGGCAGTAGCCTTCGCATTTACCGAGGACAGCTGCGAGATGGTCACTGACATCGACCGGGTGAATGCGCCTTGGGAGAATATCAACAGGCTGGCGGAGACAAGGGATTTTCTTTTCCTGCGACTGCATCCAAAGGTGGCCAAATTCGTTGGCGTGCCCAAGGAATATCTAACCTCGGCTGCAAGAGCCCTGATTGACGAGAAAACGACCGAGGTGCCGCTGTCGCAAGCCCTGCCCTGGTCGTAATCCTGTTCTTGCGGCTAGATAATTCGAGACACTGTTTCACAGAAAGGACTGCATCATGGCTTTTACGTTACAACTGAGCGAGTCGGCCCCGGATTTCGATCTGCCGGGCGTTGACGGCAAGAACCATGCGCTGGCGAATTTTGCGAGCGCCAAATTGCTGATCGTAGTTTTTAGCTGCAACCACTGTCCATTCGTCACCGGCTCGGAGGACCGCATGAAGGCGCTGCAGGCCGACTACGCCGATAAGGGCGTGGCGCTGGTCGCGATCAACTCCAACGAGCAGGAAGGCCATCCGACGGATTCCTTCGACCACATGGTCACATGCGCCGCCGAGAAGGGCTTTCAGTTCCCCTACCTTCGCGACGAGTCGCAGGAGGTCGCCCTGGCCTATGGTGCGCTGCGGACGCCGCACTTCTACGTGTTCGACGCCGAACGAAAGCTCCGCTACACCGGACGCATGGACGACAACCCGATGACGCCGGGCGAGCAGACGACCCGCGAACTCCGCGACGCGTTGGACGATCTGCTGGCTGGCCGAGACGTGGCCGCGCCGCTGACGAATCCCATCGGCTGTAACGTCAAGTGGCTCAATGAAGACGCCCACTGGATGCCCGCCGACGCCTGCGACCTGGTGTAAAGATCGAGTCGTCTTGACAGCGCATAGCTCGGCGGATACGGTTCGCCGCATGACGACGAATCTTCAATCACTGCACGAGCGTTTCGAGAGCATGTTCGGTCGGCCGGCTTCAGGGGCGGCGGCAGCTCCGGGGCGGGTCAACCTCATCGGCGAGCACACGGACTACAACGACGGCTTCGTCCTGCCAATCGCCATCGAGCGGCGGACGGTCGCACTGTTCGCCCCGCGCGAGGATCGACTGATTCGCTTGGTGAGCCTGCAGGACGACAACGAGGCGACGGTCGATCTGGATGCGCCGATCGAACCGGGCCAGCCCGTGTGGGCAAACTACTGTCGCGGCGTGATAGCGGGTCTTCTTGCAGCCGGGCAGAAACTCGGCGGCGCCGATGTGCTGCTGGACTCCACCGTGCCCATCGGCGGCGGGCTGTCGTCGTCTGCCTCGCTGGAAGTGGCGACGGCACTGGCTGTAATGGGCGGCGTCAAAGGCAGCCTCACCGACGGCGAGCTGGCGAAGATTTGTCAGACGGCCGAGCATGAATTCGCCGGCACGCCGTGCGGCATAATGGATCAGTCCATCGCCATCATGGGCAAGCCAGGCCGGGCTCTGCTGCTGGACTGCCGCAGCGGCGAGACAAAGCACATCCCATTCGACGACCCGCACCTCGTGCTGCTGGTGGCTGACACGCAGGTCAAGCACGACCTCACCGACGGCGGGTACGCTGCCCGGCGAGACCAGTGCTACGCAGCCGCCGCCAAGCTCGGCGTGAAGATGCTGCGAGAGGTCGACGCAGCGGCGATAGCCACCGCCGAGGCTGACGGCACGCTGGTTGATAAAGAGCTAATGCGCGCGCGACATGTGGTCGGCGAAATAACCCGCACGGTAGATGCCGTCACAGCCCTGGAGGCCGGCGACTATCACCGCTTCGGCGAATTGATGTACGCCTCCCACGCATCCCTGCGGGACGATTACGAAGTTAGCTGCGAGGAGCTGGACGCTATCGTTGAGCTGGCCGGCCAGCAAGCCGGCGTGTACGGCGCGCGGATGACAGGCGGCGGCTTCGGTGGGTGTGCCATCGTGCTGGCAGAGGCCGACAAGGCGGAAGCCATAATAGACTCCATCGCCACCGGCTTCGACGAACGCTTCAACAGACGCTGCCCAATCTTCACCACAAAAGCAGCCGACGGCGCGGGGGTGGTTTAGTAACAGCATGAAAGAAGAGATTGAGAAAATCTTGCTTATTATGCCGTATACGGCATATTAGTTGTTGACTCAGAAGTCTTATATGTTAGAGTAAAGTTAGGGTTATGCTTCTGGCGATAAGTATAATGGCAGTTGATTTGAAAGGGATGGCGGATGAATTCGGCGAAACTATATAAGGTGCGGTGTAGCTTGCGACGAGGGATGTTCGACGATGAATGGATCGTCACCCTAACCACTATTGGTCCTGATGGTCAACGGCGTCAAACAGAGACTCTTGCCTATGGTGTTAGTGTTACTGACGTTAGGGAGATTCCCGGCGATGACGCAGAAGGTGCGATCAGGGTCTCCTGCCTACGGCAGGAAGCGGAAACTGCGGATATCGTGCTGCCTCAGCCCACTATGGCGAACGGACCGACGGTTCGGGTGCCGAGGGCCGAACTGCTGGAAGTGTAGGGGGGAAATGGTTTGATACTCTCCGACATGGGAATAAAGCAGGCCATTACCGAGGGCCGGCTAGTTATCGATCCCGCTCCCCCTGACGAGCACTTTTCTCCTTCCGCGCTGGATATGCGGGTCGGAAGTGAATTCCACAAATGGAAAGAGGTGCCGCCGGGGGCACGCATAAACCTCAATCTAACTCACATTAAGGTCCCAGCCTATGGAGACTGGCTGGAAGAAGTAAGGCCGGATAGGGACGGTACCGTATGTATTGAACCAGGGGAGTTCTTGTTAGCGAAAACACTGGAGACCATAAGTCTTCCGCTGGAGGGTCAACTGGCAGCCAGAGTTGAGGGCAGGAGCGGCTTGGCAAGACTTGGGCTTTCGGTCCACATCACAGCGCCCACCATTCACTGCGGTTTTGCTGGCCCAATTGTCTTGGAAATGAAGAATCACGGTGAATTCAAACTCCAGATAGAGCCTGCGCGGACCTGTATTTGTCAGCTCATATTCGAAACACTTTCGTCGACGCCGGGCATGGCACTAGATTCTGATTTTCAGGGCCAGAGCACGGTCATCGGTTGATCCTCACCCCGCCACTTCTATCGTCAGGCCGTCGTAAGCCAGGTTGACGTGTTCCGGCAGTTGGGCTTCCAGCTCTGCGTGCAGAATATCGTGGGCGATGTGGGTGAAGTACGTTCGGCGGGGTTTGAGTTTCTCGACGATGGCGAGCGATTGCTCGACCGTCATGTGTGTGGGGTGGGGCTTGTGGCGCAGTGCGTCTATGGCCAGCACGTCCAAGCCGGCCAACTGTTCCATGCTCGCCGGCGGAATCTCGCTGCAGTCCGTCAGGTAGGCGAAGTCGCCCACGCGGTAGCCCACTATCGGCACGCGGCCATGCATTAGGCGTATCGGCAGCCATTCCCGCCCGGCTATCTCCACCGGCTCGCCCGCGCTAATCGTGTGCGTATCCAGCGTCGGCACGAACGAGTCGTTGACGTTAACGTGCGGCTGAAACACGTAGTCGAACGTCTTGCGTATCCAGTCGATGACGTCGGCCTCGCCGTAGATGTCGATCGCGCCGCCTTGTACGGCGTTGAAGCGGCGCAGGTCGTCCAGGCCGAACACGTGGTCGGCGTGGTTGTGGGTGTAAACCACGCCGTCGATCCGCATCACGCGGTGGCGAATCATCTGCCCGCGCAGCTCGGTGGGGGTGTCCAACAGTACCGTCCGCGGCTCGCCGGCGGCGTCCGTGTATTGCACCATCGCGCCGGGTCGGTCGCGATGGTCGCGCGGGTCGGGCGATGTGCAGGTGCGGCACGTGCAGCCGATCATCGGCACGCCGGCCGACGTGCCCGTGCCCAGCAGTGTTACGGTTAATGACATGTCGGCGAGTATAACAGCACGCTGGGCCAATGGCGAAAGCCCTTGCCCCCCGGCCCGGCGGAACGTAGGCTGCCGAGCTACTCGTATGGAGTGCGATGGCTATGGAGGCCGGGCAAAAACTAATCGTTTACTCTTTGCTGATCGTCGGCTCGATGGCGGCTGGTTACGCTGCGCGTAAGTTGCGGTTGCTTGGCGAGCGGACGGCGCGAACGGTGATGACCATCGTGATGGTGGGGGGCTACTCGTCGGTGCAGCTGCTGGCGGTGTGGAACGCGAAGCTGTCGGCGAGTCTCGTATTGTTGCCGATTCTCGGTGGCGTGAATATCGCGCTGATGTCGCTTGTGGGGATGGGCGTCGCGCGGGCGTTCACGCGGGACCGCGCGGAGATCGGCATTTTCAGCGTAGCTAGCGGCGCCCCCAATACCGGCGTGACGATGGGCGGGCTGGTGTTGCTCGCCCTTTACGGTGACCGCGGCCTGGAGCTGATGAGCATCTACTGCATCATGTGGATGCCCGTGATAATCTGCGTGATGTACCCCATCGCCCGCCACTACTCGCCCAACCACGGCGGCGGGTCGCTGGGCAAGCTGATGCTGCGGAGCATTTTCGACTGGCGGTCGATAGGCCTGCCGATGGCGTGTGTTGGGCTTGTGCTGAACTTGGTCGGTATAGCCAGGCCTCAGGCTGTGACGGACCTGCGCCTGGTGGGGTTCTTCATGATCGCCACGACGTCGCTGGCGTACTTCGCGATAGGCCTGCGCGTGAGCTTTCGCGGTGCGGCGAAGGTCAGCCGGATGCTGGCTGGCCTGGTGGTGACGCGGTTTGTCGTGTCCGGTCTGATGGCGGCGGGGATGGCATGGCTCGTCACACGCATCGGCTTGCCGTTCAGCGGGGAGCTGCGGAACGTGCTGGTCATCGAGTCGATAATGCCGGCCGCCGTGGCTACAGTGGCGGTGGCTAACATGTTCGAGCTTCACCCGGCGAGAGCGTCCACGCTGTTCGTTATCAATACGCTGATGTTCATTGCACTCGTCTTGCCGGCGATCTATTGGATATTCGGCTGACTCGGGGCGCTGCAAGGGTCGGCCTGTGGTGATATAATGAAGTGTAAGAGGAGCTGGTAAACTAGCCTATGAGTGAACCGAAGCGAACCGATCTTGCGACGCAGGCTGAGCGCACGCTGCTGGTAGGGGTGATCCTGCGGAACAGCTACATCGACCCCATCGACCAATTGGGCGAGCTGCGCAGTTTGGCGCGGACGGCGGGGGCGGACGTCGTCGATGAGATGATCTGCAAACGATCCAAGCCCCACCCGGGCATGTACGTCGGCACGGGCAAGGCGCAGGAGATCGCCGATCGCGCCGAGGCCAACGAGGTCGACGTCGTCGTATTTGATAACGACCTGACGCCCGCACAAATCCGCGACCTTGAGAACGTCATCGACCGCAAAGTGCTCGACCGCAGCGAGCTGATACTGGATATCTTCGCCGCCCACGCCCAAACGGCGGAGAGCCGGTTGCAGGTGGAACTGGCCCAACTTGAATACACCTATCCGCGCCTTCGCCACATGTGGAGTCACCTGGAGCGCATCGCCGGCGGCGGGTCCGGGGCGGCTGCGGTGGGCGGCATTGGCACGCGCGGGCCCGGCGAAAAGCAAATCGAAGTCGACCGCCGACTCGTCCAGCAGCGCGTCAGCCGACTCAAACGGGAACTTGCCGAAATCGATCGCCGTAAGGTCCGTCAGGTGCGCTCGCGCGAGCGGCTGCCCAGTGCGTGTCTGGTGGGCTATACGAACGCCGGCAAGAGCACGCTGATGAACCTCATGACCGGGGCTAACGTGTTCGTGGCTGACCAACTGTTCGCCACGCTGGACACCCGCACGCGGCGGTGGAAAGTTTCTGACGGCGGGGAGGTGCTGCTGAGCGATACGGTGGGTTTCGTGCGGGACCTGCCGCACCATCTGGTCGCGAGCTTCCGGGCGACGCTCGAAGAAGCCATCTGGGCCGACCTGCTGCTGCACGTGGCGGACGCGTCCAGCGAGGCGGTCGTTTCGGAGATCGAGGCCGTCGACGGCGTGCTGGCTGATCTTGGCGTGGACCACGCCGAGCAGCTTCTCGTGCTCAACAAGATAGACCGCATCACCGACCCGACGGTGCGCACGGTGCTCGCCAACAAGTATCCTCGCGCTCTTTTCCTGTCCGCCGCCACCGGCGAGGGGACGGCAGAGCTGCTGGCGGAAGTGTCAGGCCGGCTGCTCGGCAAGCAGATGCGGGTGACGCTGGAAGCCCACTGCGGCAATGGCAAGCTGATGCATCTGATCGCCAAGCACGCCCGCATAGAGAGCCAGACCTTCGAGGGGTCCTTGGCCCGCATAGAGGCGACGCTGCCGGCCAGCCGAATCGACGAACTGAAAGCGTTCGGCAAAGACCTGAAGATCATCGCCGGGCCTGACTTGGCCTGAGGATTACCTAGGCCAGCCGGGCGACGCTATTTCTCCCGCGCAAGCTTGGCAAGTTCGCTGCACTTCATCCATTCTATCTCGCCGGCCAGGTGTTTGCTCATACGCTCCAGCAGCAACTCCAGCCCCCACATGCCGGCCATTTTGCCATTGGAAAACAGCGACTGCCAGTGCGTTGCCACGGTGACGGGCACTTGCTTGTCCACGAGCTGGCGGATTATGCCGCTTTTACCGTCGGCCGACAGCAGACTGTCCACGCCCGCGCGTGCGACCTTCCTGGCGGCTGCGGCGGTCGTGGGGTACTGCGTGTGCCAGAAATAATCGCCAGCGTTCACCGGCACGGTGTCGATGGCTATGCCCGCCTTCTTATCCTGCCAGGCCATCCAAGGCCCCCGCGCCCCAGCTACGTCCTTGCAGTGCAGGAAATACCACGCCCGCTTGCGCCGATGCACTCGCCTAAACGCCCGCGCGATGCCCTCCGCGTAGGCTTGCTCGTTGTCGGCGCCGGTGTCCCAGGGGGAGGTGACGCCCGTAGCGGGCAGGCCGACCGACTTGAGAATGCCCAGTCCGTGGGAGATGTAGTCGGCTATCTGGTCGGCGGTCGCATGGCTGATCCACGCATCCTCATACATGTGCTCGTAGTAATCGCCGCCGATGTTGTAAGCCACCAGGTGGGTGAGCAGCTCTAAGGTTATGTCGAACCGCGGGGATATCCGCTTGCGAGCGATATCCAGGAACGTCCGCAGGTGGCCGGCCGGCACGCCGATGAGCTTGTCGTCGATACGCCCAAGTGCAGCGGGCATCGGCGGGATGGAGAACTTGCCCATCACGCCGTGGGCGCTGCACAGGCTGGCGAAATCCCGCAACATGCTGTTGGGCACCTCGCGGACGTGGTTCTCCCACGTGCAATGCCAGTACATCAGGTTGACGGGCGCGCCGTCGTCTATCATCAGCGATGCAGGTACAGCCATGTGCATGCTCCTTGGTTGGTGGCTCGGCGGATTCGGGCAAGGCATATTGTACAAACGTTCGCCCTCGCGTCGATGGACAAGCGGGCCTCCGGCAGGTAATGTTTGTCTGGCCCAGCCATCGCCGGAGCAATAGGAGCACATCCATGAACACAATCGTTATCGTCTGCGACACGCTGCGAATGGACGACCTGGCCTTCTTCGGCCAGAACGACATCATCCAAACGCCGAACTTCGACGCACTCGCCGCCGACAGCGCAACCTTCAGCAATTACTACGTCGAGGGCATGCCCACCGTGCCGTGTCGCACCGCCTACTTCACGGGCCGATACACGCTGCCGTTCCGCCCGTGGCAGCCGCTGGAGGCGAGCGACGTGCCCATCGCCGAGGTGCTGTGGGATAAGGGCTACGCCAGTGCGCTGATAACGGATACGTATCACCTGCACAAGCCGGGCATGGGTTTCGGGCGCGGGTTCGATCACGTCGAGTGGATACGCGGGCGCGAGGACGACCCGTACATCGCGCCGGAATCAGTGGACGTCGATATCGACGCCGACAAGTACTATCAGGACCCACCGGACGGCGACACCGCCCCGCCGTGGGGATCGAAAAGAATGCTCGAGCTATACCAGCGCAACCGCACGCCCTGGGGGGCGGCCAACGGCTGGCAGCGCGAGGAAGATCACTTCGACGCGCAAGTAGTGCAGCGCGGCATGGACTGGCTCCAGCGCCAGCGCGCCATCGGCCGAAAGGATCGACTGTTCCTCTGGCTGGATATTTTCGCGCCGCACGATCCCATCGACCCGCCGCCGCCGTACGACCACATGTACACCAAGGCCGGGGCCGCGCACAAAGACCTCATCATGCCGCTGGTCCGCACGTCGGACGGTTACCTGAGCGCCGAAGAGCTCGACCACCTGATCCGCCTGCGGTGGGGCTTCATCACGTTCCTGGACGCCTGGGTGGGCCGGCTGATCGACTGGCTCAAGGCCCACGACATGCTGGACGACACGCTGCTGATATGGACGACCGACCACGGCGACTTCTTCGGCGAGCACGGCATCATCGAAAAATGCAGGCCTTGGTCCTACGACATCATCTCGCACATTCCGTTGCTCATCCGCCACCCAGCGGGCCTGGGGCGCGGGCAAACGTTCAGCGACTTCACGCAGACGCCGGACCTCATGCCGACGATTCTCGACGCGCTTAATATCGACGCTCCCGCCAACGTGCAGGGCGACAGCCTGCTGCCGCTGATGGCTGGCAAGGCGACCGGGCCGCGCGATTACGCCATCAGCGGCTGGCACCCCGCCAACCGCAGCATTCGCGACGGCACGTGGAGCTTCCACAAATGCCTCGGCGAAGCGGTCGGCAGAGAGGCCGGCCTGGAGCTGTATAACCTCATCGACGACCCCGGCGAGATGGACAATCTAATCGCCAAACATCCCGACGTAGCGGAGCGACTGGACCGCATAATGGAACGGCGGATGTTCGAGCTGTCCAAGAGCTAGCCTATCTTCTTGCGAGTTGTATATGAGTAGCCAAGACCATACGTCCGCTGGCCGCGTTCAGTTGTCGCAGCAGGCCTTCGCGCTGCAGGCCCGGGCTGTCGAGCGGGCAGCCAATCCGCCCAAGCGCCTCCAGGCGGATAACCAGACCCACGCGTTTCTCGAACTATACGCGGACCTGCCATTCCCCGAGCGGTACGCACGGGCCCAGGCCCATGCGATGGCCCATCAGCCCGTGTTCGTGTTTCCCGATGACCGCCTGCAGGGCCAAATGTACTACGGCTACTGTCCGTCCGGCTACGAGGACGACCCCCGCTGGACGGGCTTTGCGATGAACCAGGCAGGCAGGGCACGCGTGGCTGATGAGCTGCCCGAGGCCCGCGAGTTGGCCGGGCAGGCCTTGCCTGCCGATCAACGGACCTACATTATCAACGAAGGCATGTCGCCGGGCCATGTTGCATGGAACTATCATTGGGTGTTGGCCGATGGCTTGGTCGCGATGGTCGAGAAGAACCGCGCCGCCATCGAAACAGCCGTCGATGAGAAGGCGCGCGATTACTACCAAGGCGTGGCGATATGTCTGCAGGCTGCGGGGGACTGGAATGATAAGCACATAGCCGAGCTGCAACGAACGCTGGCCGAGAGCGACGACGCTGATACCCGCGCCAACCTGGTTCGTTGCATCGAGGTCATGCAGCGAGTACCAGCCCAGCCCGCGCGGACATTTCATGAGGCCGTGCAGAGCTTCTACATGCTCTGGAACGTCGTTATGTGCGAGAACCCATACGGCGGCAACGGGCCGGGCCGGCTGGACTACTTCCTTTGGCCTTACCTGTCGCGCGATCTCGAAGCGGGGATCATCACGCTGCAAGAGGCGGCTGAGCTTATCGCCGAACTGTTCATCAAGATCGACGAGCCCGTGCATGCTTCGGATGGCTTTGTCTGCTCGGTCATCATTGGCGGCGTCGGGCCGGACGGCGCGGACACCGCCAATCCGCTCACATACCTAATGCTCGACGTCATCGAGCAGCTCGACCTGACGCATCCGTCGGTATACGCGCGCGTCCACGACGGCAGCCCGCCGGAATATGTCGACCGCTGCGTGGAGTACCTACTGGCCGGCGGCAACCGCGCACAGATACTGGTCGACGAGCCGATCATCAAGGCCCTGACGGAAACGGGCGGCCTGTCGTTCGAGGACGCCGCCCTGTACCACTGCGGCGGGTGCATGGAGATCAACGCCCACGGCATGAACAGCGACCTGCAGTTCGCCTTCTGGTACAACGTGCCCAAGACGTTGGAGCTCAATATCACCGGCGGGCGGGACCTGCTGACCGGCGCGGATCGGCTGGCCATGCCCCACGCACTGACCGACTTCGATTCGTTCGACGCGTTCTACGCGTTTTTCGAGACGCAGATGGCCCGCGTACTGATGGCCAAGGGTCGCGAGCTGGATATCTACAGCGAGGAGATGGCCCGCTGGCGGCCTACTTATCTGCTGTCGAGCATGACGAGCGACTGCTTCGATCGCGGGCGCGACCAGCAGGACGGCGGCGCGAGGCACAGTATTTACGGCGGCGCGATTCTGGGCCTGCAAAATGCAGCCGACAGTTTATACGCCATCAAGCGCGCGGTGTTCGATGACGCCTTCGTGACGGGGGACGAACTAATTGCCGCCCTCGGGGCAGATTTCGTCGGCCATGAATCGCTACGGGCGAAACTGCTGGAAATCCCCAAGTTCGGCCAGGATCACGCCGCCGCCGACGCCATGATGGGCCGCCTCGTCAAGAGCATCGGCAAGATATGCACCGAAGTCACCAACCGTCACGGCGAGCGACTTAGGCCTATCATCTTCACGTTCGTCTGGGCCCCGGAGATGGGCGCCGCTCTGGGCGCCTCGCCCGAGGGTCGCAAGGCCCGCCAACCGATAGGCCACGGCCTTACGCCGCAATCGCTCGCCATGAACAAGGGCCTGACCGCTGCCATGAGCTCGTACCTCAAGCTCGATACCAGCAAGATCTCCGGCGGCGCGTCGACCATGTGGGACATGGACGCCGAGACCATCGACTTTTCCACGTTGCGGGCGATCTTCGAGACTTTCCGTCGCGGCGGCGGCATGATATTCCAGGGCAACACCACCGACGTAGCTGAGCTACAAGCTGCCCTCGAAAGGCCCGAGGAGTACCATCACCTGATCGTCCGCGTGGGCGGCTTTTCAGCCCGCTTCGTCTCACTCGGCCGGGACGTGCAGCGCGAGATCATCGAACGTCACAGACACTAGCTTCCCGAAAGGATTACATCATGGCACTCAAGGTAGGCATTGCGGGGCTGGGGACATACTTCGGCCCGATGTGGGCGGAGGTGTTCGCCAACTACGCCAAGAGCGAGCTGTTGGCTGTGTGCGACCTTCGGCTGGAGCGGGCGCAGGAGGTGGCGGGCTACTTCGGGGCCAAGTTCGCGCTGGGCAGTTACGACGATCTGCTGGACAGCGAGGCGGACATCATCGGCGTGTTCACGCCCGGGCCTCTGCATGCAAAGCACGTGATCGCGGCGCTGGAGGCGGGCAAGCACGTTCTGTGCGCCGTGCCGACTGCATGGTCGCTGGATGAATGTCAGGACATTATCGACGCCGTCGAGCGCACCGGCCAAAAGTATATGCTCGCCGAGACACCGTGCTACGATCCGTGGGTGGACAAGGTCCGGCAGATGCACGCCGCCGGCGAGATGGGCGAGGTGTTCTACGTCGAGCGGACGACGTTCCAGGATTTGTCCGGGCCATTGATGGGCAACGATTACTTTTCCCAGGCAGACACGCCCGACATGATTTACGACCAGACCAAATACACGTGGCGATACGGCATTCCGCCGTTTTACTACATGGAGCACTCGGCCGGGCCGATCCTGATGGCGCTCGACGAGCGTATGACCGAAGTGACGGCCAGCGGCATGGAGCAGGATAACGCGGAGTTTATCGCCAAATACGGCGCGCCATACAGCGAGCCACACGGCAATCCGTTCATATGCGAGAGCGGCTTGTTCCGCCTGGCCGGCGGCGGGGTAGCGAATATCACCATCGGCTTTGCAGCGGCGTTCGGCAAAGAAGGCGAGCCGCCCACCCGGCTGGTCGGCACGAAGGCGTCGTATCTTATCGAGGCGGAGAATGACAAGCTGCTGACCAAGGCCGACACGCAGGTGCTCGCCAAGCCCACGCAGACGCGCTCGGTGGATCCCTCCATCGAGGAACTCGGCCATCGGGAGAACAGCCGTTACATCGTGCAGGAGTTCGTGCAGTGCATCCTGGACGATTCGCCGCCGCCGATCGACGTATACAAGGCGGTGAGTTTCACAGCCGCCGGGCTGTGCGGGCATCAGTCGGCCATGGAAGGTCGCACCGTGAAGATTCCGGACTTTTCGAAATAGAGCAAGTTTCCGCAAATAGCCGCACGGGCGGCCGAGGAGCTAACGATGGCATTGAAAGTGGGAATGGTCGACTTCGGCGGGTGGTTCTACCCGATGTGCTACACGCAGATGCTGGCGAGCATCGACGGCGTGGACGTGGTGGCAGGTGCATTCCTCTGCGACGACGAAACGATGGCGACGGCCAATTACGGCACGGTGCGGCAGAGCTTTGTAGACGAGCTCGTCATCGCGCCGTACGACGACATCAGAACGATGGTCGAAACCGAGAAGCTCGACGCGGTCATCATGTTCGGCGAATATGGCCGAAAGGCAGACCACATAGAAACCGCCGCCGCCTGTGGTGTGCACGTCTACACCACCAAGCCGCCCGCTGTGACCAACGAGCAGATGCAGCGCATCGTGCAGGCGGGCAACACGCACGGCGTTTCGATAACCGTTCCCGAGCACACTCGCTTCAACGGCGGCGTGCGCGCGGTGCGGGACCTCCTGCGGGCTGGGGAGATCGGCCAGTTAATATCCGCGCGAGTGCTGCACCAGCACGGCCACCTCACGGAAGAGTCCATGCCGGTGGGCCACTGGTATCGCCTGCCGGAAAACGGCGGGCCAGAGGTGTCGCTGGGCTGGTACTGCTCCGGCCTGCTGCTGTGGCTCGTCGATTCGGCGCCCGTCCGCGCGTACGCCGAGTATGACAACTACATGACGCCCGTCTACCCGCACATGGACAACGGCAAGGGCACGGTGCGGTTCGCCAATGGCGTGATCGGCTCGATGGACGTGATGTTCTCTACCGAAGTGCCATACCCCTCGACGGAAGTCGAGCTGATCGGCACGGAGGGCAACATCGTGCTGCGTTTGTTCGAGGCGGTGCGGAGCGAATACACGATATACAAGGCCGACGGCCAGACGACGTTCCGCAGCACGAACTCGGATTCCATTTACGAGGAAATGGCGAGCTGGGTGGCAGCCCTGAATGGCGAAGGTGAGTTCCATATGCCGGCTGAGGAGGCGGCGAAGATTCTCGCCCTGTGCCTCGCCTGGAAAGAATCCGCCAAGACCAACCAGCCCGTGTGCCTCTAGGGCCCGCTCAAGGTCCTCGTATCGTTGGTTGGCGTCCCGATGTACATCGGGACGCCAACTCTAACGGCAAGGCAACGCGGCGGATGAGGATATCCGCCGCGCAGATACACTGAGCCCGTCTCTAGGCGATGGGCGAGAGTTCTTCCCACACGTCGATCATGCGGTGGTAGTTGGCGAGTGTCTGCGGCGTCATTTGGCTGTACGGGCCTGCCGTTGTCTGCAGAATCATCCGCTGCTTGCCGCCTTCGAACGCTGCCCGGCAAGCCTGCTCGACGGCTGACTCGTCTTCGCACTCCAGCACACGGGCCTCTATGTTGCCGCCGAGCGTCACCCGACCGGCTGCGGCAGCCTTGGCCTCGGCGAAGGTCATGTCCCCGTCCGGCGGCGGCTCGCACGGCTCGAACATGTCCGCCCCGCGAGCGATGACGAGCTCCAACGTGTCGCGGATGTTGCCGTGGCAGTGCACGTGGGCGACCGCGCCGGCTTCGTGCGTTGCGGCGATGATCGGCTCCTCGAACGGCTGGACGAGCGCCTCGTAGACCTGCGGGGACGCCATCGGCGGGGTCAGCCACTCACAGCCGCCCATCCACACGTAGTCCACCTCGCCGCCCGCCAGCACCACGTCCATCGTTGCCAGCGTGCGCTGCATGCACATCTCTGTCAGTTCCGTCAGCAGCGGCAGGTCGGTGATGCACAGTTCCAGGAACATCTCCCGCGACATCATCGCCGCAACGCACACCATCGGGCTGGCCACAACCAGCCGACTGATGCCGCGCTCGGCAAACTCCACTGGCCGATCGGTAACATCCGTCGGCCCGGTCCCGGCCGCCACCTCCCACTCACACGACCGAATCGCCTCAATGTCCGCCAGCGACTCGACGGGATACTTCACCGTCCACGGCGTATCGGTGACGTGGTCTTCCAGCACCACAGCCGTCAGCGTGCCTTTCGGCGTGGCGATTTCGCTGACGATAGTCGTATCGCCATTGTCGTCGGCCGTGCGCGAAACTTCCGTGATGTGCCGCGGATCGGTAACCAGATAACGGTTCAGCCCTGTCGGCGCGTACACGTCGAAGGTCATCTGCGAGTTGACTCGCTCAGCAATCTCCCGCCGCAACTGGTCGGCGAACTCGGCCGGGGAAACGCAGTGAAACTTCTCCAACACCAATGGCACACGGTCCGCCGCGCCGCCTCGAATCGTCGTCAACAAGCGCTTTCGTGGCGTCATCAGTCCGTGAGCCCCAAGCTCTCCGCCACGGCCTTGAGATTTTCTACCGGCGTGAAGGGCACCATGGCATCTGAGGAGCCCAGGATCACCTTGCCGCCGTCCAGCTTCGAGATGAACTCGCCGCACAGCCGTTTCACCTGATCGGCCGACATGCGGCACAGGAAGTCCGGGTCGGGCCCGGGTATACCTACGATCCTACCCGCCCAGCGTTTCTGCAGGTCTACCATTTGGTCGACGTTCTCCTCGCCGAGGTGCAGGCCGTACATTATGTCGAACTCAGCGGCCTCGATGCCGTCCACAAACGGCGTGACGTCCTGCCCGCTGGCGTGGTCGAAGCACAGCTTGCCGGCTGCGTGGAAGATATCGTTGTATTCCTTCTGGAAGGGCACGTAGAACTCGTTGTGGATGCGGGGCGAAATCTGCCGGGCGTCCCACATCGTCTCGTGGTCGAACACCTGATAGGGCGAGTGGGCCAGTATCTCGACGACCTCCAGATTCTTGGCGTGCTGCAGGTCCATCATGTCTCGGACCTCCTGCGGCATGTCGAAGCTCATCACCAGGAAGTCCTCAGCCTCGAACGAGTACAACAGGTCGTGGAACGGGCAGGAAAAACCCGCGCCGGTGAACAACCCCACCGCCCCGACAGCCTGTTGCAGCTCGGGGGCGCCGTCGTAGTTGGCCTGATGGCTGGTCGCCTCGGTGACATAGCGGAGCACCTTCAGGTCGTCGACCGTCTTGATCGGTCGCTCGGTGACGTAGCTGACATGCGAGATCGCCGACACTTCATGCTTGCTGATCAGCTCGCCGACCGGCGTCTTTGTCACGTAAGTCGTCTTCCGCCCGTCCACGTGCGTTTCGCTGATAACACTGGGATCTATGGTCGATCGGAGCGCCCAGCCCTGGCACCAGCCCAGAAACGCCGCACCGATCTGCTCGCCGAACGCCAGACGGAAGCGCAGCCCGTCCATCCCGAGGAAATAGCGGAACCGCTCAGCCAGCGAGGGCGTGCTGTCGACGAATTCCTTGGCGTCGGCCCGCAGGAGCTTGTCGTAGTCCGGCAGCGACTCGAAGAAGTCATGCACCATCAGGGGCATAAAGCAATTATGTTCAACGGTCTTGGAACGAAAGGCGGCAAGCAATTGATCTCTCATAATGATTCCTCTGTGAGCCGTTGGTGGAACTGAGCGTTGGCGCGGGTAAATGATACTATCAGGCCGCGGTTAGTGCACTGGGGATTTGGCGGCCCGGGGAGGTGCTCCTCGCCGGCAGGTGTGCTTGCCGGGGCGAAGACCCGGCGGTAAGATGGCCTGTTCGTTTATGTTCATCGCGGCGCGAGCCACGGGCCTGGGCGTCCTGGCCCCCGGCAGAGCCCGCGACAGAAAGGTAATACGCCCATGATGTCCGGAGGCCTGTTAGCACTAGTCGTCATCGTCGCCGTTTTCATGCTCGCTAGCTCCGTCAGTTACGCGACCGACCGCATCGAAGTGCCGGAAACGTTCCCCGACCACCCGCGCCTGTTCCTCAACCAGAAAGAAATCGACGACCTGAAGGCCTTCGCCGCCCGCGAGAGCTGGCTGGGGGATTACGTGGATGAGCTGGTCGCCAAGAGCGTCGAAGACGCCAAGGATATTCCCGTGCCCTGTCCCGCGGGCGAGGACGGCGAGAAGCAGAACACGGAAGTAGCCAGCCAGGCGCGCAGCTTCGCCCTGGCCTACGTGCTGTCGGGCAAGCAGGAACTGGCCGAGGCAGCGGCGACGATTCTCCGCGCGTACGTTGTGGCCTACCCGACGTATGAGATAACGATGATGAAGGGCCGGGCCACCAGCGCAGCCCTGCGAGAGGGCGACTGGGCGCGCGGCATCGCCTGCGCGTACGACCTGATCTACCACTCCGGCGCGCTCAGCGAGGAAGACAAGCGGGGCATCGAGGAAGAGGTCCTCCGTCCGTGTGGCGAGGTGATGCGGATATGCAACCACAGTTTCCGCAGCAACTGGCGGAACGCAGTCTTGTCCGGCATGGCGGCGGTGGGCTTTTGCCTGGGTGACCGCGAATTGCTGGAAGAAACTCTCAACGGCATCGTCGGCGAAGACGGCGAGCTGATGCGCGACGGGTTTGCCCATCACATCGCGTGGTCGATAATGACAGACGGCGTTTTCTACGAGCGGTCGATGGGCTACCACTCATTCTCGCAGAATAACTACGCCTACATAATGGAAGCCGCCCGCCACAGCGGCGTGGACCTGTGGCACGTGCAGATTACCGGCAACCGACGGGACGCCGGGGCGGACGTGGCCCACAAGTTCGGCGAAACGGGCAAGAAGACCATCAAGTGCATGTACGACTCGCTGTTCTACTACGTCTTCGGCGATCACGTGGGCGCGTCGGTCTGCAATGCCCACCTGCCGGATGTGAGTTGGAAGTGGTACTACGAGGCCGTCTGGCGGGCCTACGGCGACGAAAAGTTCGCCTGGGCGATCAACCAGCGAGAGGGCGGGCGCGTGCAGAACCCCGAGGAACTGCTGTGGATCACGCCGGATCTGCCAGGCGGCAAGTACGACCTCAGTGAAGACGCAACCATAGGCCTGACCGGCCAGCACACCAACGCCTGCACCCTCCTGCCCGGCGGCGGTTACACCGTGCTGCGGCAGGACGGCAGCCGCAACGCAACCGGTGTGCTGATGACCTACGGCAAATACGGCTCGGGGCACAGCCATCCGGACATGCTCAGCATTGTGTTATATGCGGCAGGCAAGCGGTTCGCGCCGGAGACGAACTTCTTCGGCTACGGCGCGCCCGAGTTCCTGACGTGGAACAACCAAACGATCAGCCATAACACCGTCACCGTCGACGAGGTCGCCCAAGCCCCGCAAAAGGATACCGACGACCCGTGGATGACCGACTGGGACCAACCCCCCGTGCACGGCCGACCGCAAATGTTCCACGCCGGCGAGAAGCTCAAGGCATTCCGCGCCGACAGCGTGGCGGTGTACGAAGGCGTGAAACTCGACCGCACGCTGGTGCTGGTGGATTCGGTGGTGCTGGACTTCTTCCGGTGTCGCAGCCAGGCGGAGCACAAGTACGATTATGCCCTGCACATCGACGCGAAGCTTGCCGATTGCTCAGCCAAGCTGGGCGAGGCGGAAGCCGAGCCGTGGTCGGCGCGAGGGTACAGTCACATCACGGGCGTGCGGCGGGCCGCGCTGGCCGGCGGGTCGGCTGAGCTTACCTACCGCGCGGAAGATTGCGACACGGCCATGCACCTCACCTTCATGCCGGCTGGTGATATGGAACTAATCGCCGCGACGGGCATTTTGGGCCTGAAGGAAGAGCAATGCGAGGTCCTCATGCTGCGGGCGACGGGCAAGAACGTCGACTTCGTCGTCGCGGCCAGCTTCCCAGCCGACAGCGCGAAGGCCGTCTCCGTCAGCCGACTTGATGGCCTGGCCGACGGCGTGCTAGGCGTGCAGATCGCCCGCGCCAACGGCACGAAAGATATTATCCTCAGCGCCGAGACAGCCGGCACTTTCGAATACGCAGGCCAGACCGTAACCGGGCAGGTTGCCCTGCTTCGCGTTCAGTCGGGCGGCGAATGTGAGTTGGTGGATGTCGCTGAATAACCCCTGATATGACGGAAGGTTCATCCATGATTCATCGGACGATCTGCCTGGTAGTGATGGTTTGCGTTGTTTTCGCGGCGAGTGGCTGCGAGGAACGGGCACCCGCGGACGAACAAGCGGACGCGGACAAAAAGACCGGCGCCGCCGAATACGACCGCACCGGCGAGGCCCAGTATTGGAAGTTTCCGCGCATCGAGCCGCCGGAGACCTTCCCCGATCATCCGCGACTGTTCCTGGACCAAACGGAGATCGACGCGCTGAAAGCGGGCATAGCCGCCGACGCGGAGTTTCAGACGCTCGTCGATGAAAAACTCGCCGAGTTGCGTCCTCTCGCCGACGCGCCCACGCTGCCGACGGAATCCAAGGGCGATAATCTGGCCATCGCCAGGCAGGCAGCCAACTTCGCGGTCGCCTACGTGCTGACCAACGAGCCGATCTTCGCCGAGGCGGCGGCCGCCATCCTCAAGAAGTACGTGGAAGTATTCCCCAGCTATGAAATCGCGCACTTCAAGGGCCTGGCCACTAGTGACGTGCTGGATGAGACAGTGTGGGCGGCCGACATGTGCGCCGCTTACGACCTGATGTACAACGCCGGCGTGCTGAGCGAGGCCGACAAGGTTGCCATTGAGAACATCGTGTTCCGCGCCAGCGCAAAAGTTCTGCTGACGTGTAACCACCCTTACCGCAGCAACTGGCGCATTCGGGCTGCCGCGGGCGTTGCGGTGATCGGCTTTGCCATCGGCGACCGCGAACTGATCGACGAAGCTTTCAACGGCCTGCGCAGTGAAGACGGCATGCTCATCCATGACGGATTCGCTCAGCACATGGTCTGGTCGCTGCTGGCTGATGGTATCTACTGGGAGCGTTCGCAGAGCTATAGCGAAGAATGCGGCGACGACTTTGCCCGCGTGCTGGAGGCGGCCCGCCACAGTGGGCTCGACCTTTGGAATCACGAATTTGCCGGCTCGCGCTACGATGCCGGGGCCGACCCTGATCGGCTGTTCGGCGCCAGTCAGCCCAAGACCATTCAGCATGCCTACGACGCCGTGCTGTACCGCTCGTTCGGCAACGGCACGATGGCCAAGATGGCCAACAGCTACTGGGACCACCTGTCGCGCCGCGACGGCTGGTCGGCTGCCTGGCGGGCCTACGGCGACGACCGATACGCCTGGCCCCTCGTCAGCGACCCCGACGGCTGGCTGCACGACCTGCGCGACCTGCTGTTCATCCCGCCCAAGCTGCCCACCGGCAAGCTGGACCTCGCCGTCGACAAGCAACTCGGCGTCACGGGTAAGCACATCAACGCCTGCACGCTGTTGCCCAACGGCGGCTATGCCATTCTGCGACAGGACGCCAGCCGAGACGCGGCCAGCGTGGCCATCACCTTCGGCGATTTCGCCAACGCCCACAGCCAAGCCGACCAACTGTCGATTGTCCTCTACGCCGCGGGCCGACAAATCCTGCCGGATACGAAATACTTCCGTTACATAGACCAACACCTCACCTGGTCCAAGCAGACGATCGCGCACAACACCGTCACTGTCGATGAAGTCTCGCAGTACCCCCAGGGCGACAGCGACGACATGTGGATCGGCGCGACCAAGGAAAAGCCCCTCCGCGGGCGGGTCGTGTTCTTCCACGCGGGGGACGATCTGAAGGCTGTGCGCGCCGAGAGCAACCAAGCCTATGAAGGCGTCGACTACGACCGTACGGTCGCGCTTGTCGATTCAGTTATCGTGGACTTCTTCCGCTGTCGTAGCGACGACGAGCATCAGTATGACTTCGCCTTGCACGTCGATGGCGAGCTTGTGAGTTGCTCGTTGCCGCTCGGTGAGGCCGAGGAGGGCCCGCTGGCTGAGAGCTACGGCTACCGGCACATCGAGGGCGTCCGCCGGGCCGATGCCGACGGCGAACTGATCGAGCTGACGCACAACGAAGACGACGGCTCGGGTCCGCAACTGCACCTCAGCTTGCTGCCGGTCGCTGGGGCTGAGCTGATTCACGGCAACGGCATCGCTGGGCTGGAGGGAGAACGGGCGGAGGTCGTTATCCTCCGCAAGACGGCGCGCAACGTGGACTTCGTCAGCGTGATGGACCCCGCTAGTGACGCCACGGAGCGGATCTCCGTTCGCGCCATCGACGGGCTGGACGAGGGCGTGCTGGGTGTGGAAATCACGAGGCCTGGTAGGTTTAAGATGATCGTCCTTAGTGCGGAAACACCGCGCATATTCAGCTATCGTGGACACAGAATCATGGGGCAACTCGCCCTGCTGCGAGAGACTCCCCACGGCCGGATAATGCTGGCAGACATAGTGCCATAGGCACAATGGAAGGCAACGAATGTTCAAGTATGTAGCAGTGATATGCGTTTGTGTTTTGGTGTGCGTGTTGGCAGGTTGCGCCCAGGATAACCGAAATGATGCAGGGGACCTGAATAGCCGAGATGGCCTTGCCGGCCGAGCAAAGCCCGAGCTCCGGCCTCGCCCCCCGCTGCCCGACCCGCCGCACATCGACGTGCCGGAAACGTTCCCCGACCACCCCAGGCTGTTTATCAATCAGCAGGAGATCGACGCGCTGAAGGAGTGGGCTCAGCGCGATCCGGTGGTCGGCGAGTACATGGAGAAGTTCATCGCGGGCAGCCTAGCGGGAGTTGACAGTATCCCGCTGCCCGACGAGAACAAGGGCGATCACCATCAGAGCATCGCCGGCAGGGCTCAGTCGCTGGCATGGGCGTATGCGCTTTCGGGCAATATCGAACTGGCTGAGGCGGCAGGGCGCATCCTGGTCGCCTACATCGAGCACGTGCCCAACTACACAGAGAGCGGCATGAAAGGCTTGGTAACATCGTCAGCCCTGGGTGAGGCCGGCTGGGCGATCCGGGCTGCCAGTGCGTATGATCTCATCTATAACTCCGGCGTGCTGACCGACGAGCAGAAGGAGGGCATCGAACAGGACGTTCTCAAAGCCAGCGCAGAGACGCTGCGGCGGTGCAACCACAACGGACGGAGCAACTGGCGAATGATCGCCGTGGCGGGCTTTGGGACGATCGGCTTTGCCATCGGCGATCGCGACTTGATCGACGAAGCCCTCAACGGCTATCACGACGAGACAGGCCGACTGCGCCGTGACGGGTTCGGCCATCACGTGGCGTGGTCCATGCTGGACGACGGAATGTATTACGAGCGGTCTCTGGGCTACACGCAATTCGTATCGCACAACTACCCAGCCTTGTTGGAAGCGGCCCGTCACAGCGGCCTGAACTTGTGGACGATGGAAATGCCAGGCAGCGAGTGGGGCGCTGGGGCCGACCCGGCACGAAACTTCGGCCAGGCCGCGCCGCGAACGATCAAGGGCCTGTTCGACGCGCCGTTCTACCGGACCATGGGCGACTACTCGCAGGTAATGGTGGCCAACACCAGCCATCCCAGGCTGGCGCCCCGCAATTATACCGAAGCCGCCTGGCGGGCCTACCGCGACCCGAAGTATGCCTGGCTGGCCCGGCGGGGCGATCACGGCCGGCTGCCGGGCAACCCCGTTGACCTGATGTGGATGACGCCGGATATGACAGAGGGACACTTCAACCTCGCTGAAGACGCCACCATCGGCGTCACCGGTCAGCACGTCAACGCCTGCACGCTGCTGCCGAACGGCGGGATTACGATTCTGCGACAGAACGGCGGAAAGGGCGCGACGGCCGCCCTGATGACGTACGGCAAGTGGGGGTCCAGCCACTGCCACGCCGACCAGCTTTCGATCACGCTCTACGCGGCCGAGTACCAGTTCATTCCCGAGCCGAAGTGGTACGGCGGCTACGGCCATCCGAAGTTCATCTCGTGGTCCCGCCAGACCATCGCCCACAACACCGTCACAGTCGATGAAATCAGCCAGACCCCGCAGGACGACAAGGAGTCAGCCTGGGTGAACCCGGAGGCGGGCCGAGTGCCGTACAGTCAGCCGACGCTGTTCCACGCCGGCAACCAGCTCAAAGCGTTCCGCGCAGTCACCGAGCCTGGCAGAGCCTATGAGGGTGTGACGATGGACCGGACGATCGTGATGGTCGACTCGTTGGTCGTCGATTTCTTCCGCGTCCGTAGCGAAGAAGAGCATCAGTACGACCTCTCGCTGCATGTTGACGGGCAACTGGTCGACGAGTCGGCCGAACTGGGCGAAGCTGAGGCCGGGCCTTTGTCCGACAAACTTGGCTACAAGCACATAACGGACCTGCGGCGGGCCCGCCTGGGCGACGGTGTGGCGGATCTGGCCTACACTCGCGATGACGGCATAGGCGCGCAACTGCACATCAGCTTCCTGCCGACTGGCAAGGCGGAACTGATCGTCGGCAAGGGCATCGTCGGCAAGAAGGGCGAGCAGGCCGACGTTGTGATCGTTCGCAAGACGGCAAGCGATGCGGATTTCGTGACGGTGATGAATCCGGTCAGCAATCCGGAAAGTCTGACCAGGGCTTTGCCGCTGAATGGTCTGCCCGATGGCATTCTGGGCGTGCAGCTAATCAAGCCCGACGGGTCGGTATATGTGGTCCTTAGCGCCGAGGAGTCGCGGACGTTCGAGTTCGCAGGCCTGGAAATCACAGGCCAGCTCGCCCTGGTGAAGGTCGAACTCATCCACGACGAGACGGGCGAGTTCCATCTGGACCATGCCGAATTGATCGATAGCGTGGAGTAGCCCGGGCCTACAGGCCCGCATGCGGCGTGAAGATCACCTTGCCGGTCTGGCCGGCTGTGAATGTTTCGTAGGCATCCTTCGCCTGCTCGACCGAGTAGCGATGCGTGATGAATCGCTCGGGCGCCAGGCCGGCCGCGAAGAGCTCGCATATCTCGTCGTACTCGGTCACCGGGAACACCGTCGAGCCGGAGAGCGTGACTTCGCGGCGGTTGAAGTGGTCCGACGGTTTGATCGTCACCTCGTCGCCCTCGCCTATGATAGCCACCTGCCCGAAGATGGCGGCTGTGTCCAGCGCCGCAATCAGTGAATCGCCTCGCCCCGAGCACTCCAGCGCGCGGTCCACACCCGCGTCGCCCGTTAGCTGGCGAATCTGCTCAGCCACGTCACCGGCGGCGGGGTCTATCACGTCGGCTGCTCCGACGGCCTTTGCCAACTCGCGCCGATACGCAATCGGCTCCACACCGATGACGCGGCAGCCCATGTGGGCGGCTATCGTCACCGCGCCCAGGCCCATGGGCCCCAGGCCGAAGACCGTTACCGTGTGCCGCCCAGCCGTCGCCATCCGCTTGATCGCGTGGAACGGCGTGCCGATGGGATCCTGCAGCACCGCGCCGTGCTCGAACGTCATGTGCTCGGGCAGGATGAAGCACTGACTCTCCTTAACAAGAACGTACTCCGCCTGGAATCCATTCTTCGAGAATCCGTGCATCAGAGCGCCCTCGTCGCGGCAGTAGGTGAAGGCGCCTTGCTTGCAGGGCCCGCACTGGCCGCACGTGCTGAAGGCCATCATAAAAACGCGGTCGCCTTCCTTCAGCCACTGCGGCCTGTCGACCGCCACGACCGTGCCCGCCCCCTCATGGCCCGGAATGCACGGAGCCGCCCAGCTCTTGGTGTAAAGGCAGTGCAAGTCCGTGCCGCACAGGCCGGCTGCCTCCACCCGCACAACCACTTCGTCATCGGCCGGCGCGGGGTCGGGCCAGTCGCAGACTTCCAGGTTGGGCCCCTCAAGTATTCTCACGCCGCGCATGCTGATCTCCTATCAATCGGCCACCTACACGCTACCGCCAAATGCCGGGCAGCACAACGATCGGCGCTGGCGACTGCAGGCCGGTAGAAGTTGACAGGGCCACCTACGCGGCACTTATGACCGACCATCTAGAACTTGATCACGTAGTTCATCTTTATCGTGTAGGTCTCCTCGCCGCCGGTGGTGGGGAATGTCACCCACGCTTCGAGGATCATGTTCTTGGTGAGCTCGTCGAGAAGGCTCAGCAGCTTGGTCGAGGACGCCTGGTCGGCATTTTGCCGCCCGAACTCGTAGAGAAAGCCAGCACTGAGCAGCATGTCGTTCTTGTCATTGGTCTGGATCGCGTCGGCCTTCAACTGAAGGTTCCTGTCGAACAGCAGGAACGTCCGGTCGATGCCGGCAAAGAACGCCTCATTATGTGGCTGGGCGGCGTAGCCGAAGTGCAGGCGGAAGAGTTCGATGTCGAGGCTGAGCGCCGCATACGGGAAGACCTCCCCCTGGTGCTGGCGATTGTCGGAGACATTGGCGACGCCGACAACGCCCTTCAGGAAGTCCGGAACGATGTTAAAGGCGTACTTGGCCTGGAGAGTGGCGTGGCCGTGCACCTCGTCGATGGCCTTCCAGTCCACCCCGAACTCCAAGCCTTTAAGGAAGCTGGTCTTGAAGCCGACATACTGCTGGGGGTCCACCTCCTCGGTCATGTTTAGCCAAGTCTGCAAGACGACTACTTTCTCGGGCACAACGTCGGTGGTCGGGATGTTATTAAGCCCTGACGGACTGGCCCATGCGACGTGACAGGCGGCCAGCACGGTCATCACGACGACCAATAAACAACTAGACTTACGGATTTTACCTCGCAACATTTCTGCTCTCCTGGGGGGGCGAAATTAGTGTTAGCAAGCGACCGATGGGACTGGCTGTTACCAACAGATCCAATCGGAGTAGGGGGATTATCCCCAAAGGCAAATGTAATGCAACCCTAAACATCAACAATCTGGATCGCCGCGAGCGACCGGTCTGGACGCCGCTCTGGTCTGTGCTTGTTGTGAAAAGTCTCCGGTGCGATTATGATCGCCACCAACTGCGGCGATTCTGACAGGAGAGGCGGATGAACAACAGAACGTTCGGTCGGACTGATCGGCTGGTCTCGGAGATAGGCCTTGGCGGCCATCGCGAGGGCGTGGAAGCCCATGCCGGCGTGGCGACGTCTGCCCGGTTCTTTCTGCCCGCACAAGAGCGAGCATCGGTTGTCGGGCGGGCGATAGACGGCGGGGTGACATACTTCGACACTACGTTCGGTTGCGAACTTGCATCGCTGGGCGAATCGCTGCGCATACTCAGCCGTCGCGATGGCATGTTCGTCTCGGGCATGCGGGTGGACTTCTTCGCGAATCTCCTAACCGACGACGCTGACCCGCGGTCATACACGCGCCGCGAGGTGGAAGGCAGGCTGGAGGATTTCGGGTTCGACCACATGGAACAGTTTCTGCTGGGCGCGTTGGACAGCGGCGACCCCCTCGCCAATGCATCGATGATGGATGACGTGTTCGATGAGCTCGGCCGGCTGCGGGATGAGGGCAAGATAAGCCATATTGGCTTTTCCTGCCACAGCCCGGATTACGCCGCGCGCTTGCTGGACGCCTGGCCGCAGTTCGATGCGGCGATGACGCCATACAACTTCGCCAACCGCACAGCCGAGGGCACGCTGGCCGACGCGCTGAAGAAAACCGGGGCTGCGTGGATCGCCATGAAGCCCCTCGTGTGGGCGGCCTACGGCCTGCCGGTGACGGTGTTGAGGAACATTCGTCCTGTGGCCGGACGACTTGAATGGGACGCGGATGTAGCCATCGCAGCATTGTCGCTACGGTTCATCCTGGCCAATCCGCTCATCACGACAACCGTACCGGCGATCAACACTATCCGGGGCGTCGATGAGAATCTGCGCGCGTCGGGATGCGCGGAGCTGACGGCTGAGGACGTTGAGCATCTCACGGCCTATGGTCAGGCGATGGCGGCTGAGAAGATGGTTCCCCTGGCGATTGGCGGGTTGCTCACCGATAATCTCCGGGTACGGACCTGCGCTATCGGCGTGCTGTGCGGCGCGTTGGACATTGAGTGCGAGCAGATAGACTATCAGGCTGACGATGCCGAGGCCCGTGCAGCAGAGGTCGCCAAAAGTCTGCTGGCCGGCCTGGCCGCCGACCCCGCGTGGTCGGCGTTTGTTCCCGATTCGTCGGTGTAACTTGTAAGGAGCTATCGAATGTTTGATTTCGAATTCTACAACCCCGTGCGGGCGGTGTTTGGTATCGGCAAGTTGGCAGAGGCCGGCCAGAAGGCGGCTGGGCTCGGCGGCAAGGCGCTGCTGGTCAGCTACAAAGAGCCGGGCCCGCTGGCGGCCGTGCTTGACCGTGTGAAGGCGCTGCTGGATGAGGCGGGCGTCGAGGCGGTGGATTTCTTCGCCTTCCAGGAGAACCCCGCTATCGAGACGGTCGCCCAAGGCGTTGCCCTGGCCAAGCAGGAAGGCTGCGACCACATTATCGCCGTGGGCGGCGGGTCGGTGATGGACGGCGGCAAGGCCATCGCAGCCGGAGTGTGCTACCAAGGCGATCTGTGGAACATGGTCAACTCCCGCCACGACGGCAGCGGCGCTGACATCGCCGCACCGGAAAAGGCCCTGCCGCTGATGACAATTCCGACCCTCCCCGCCACCGGCAGCGAGATGAATATGTGCGCGGTCGTCTCCAACAAGGCGCTCGGCGAGAAGTCCTACATCTGGGCGGAGTGCATCTTTCCGGCGGTGGCGATACTCGACCCGGAACTGACGACATCCCTGCCGGCCCTTCAGTCGGCTTGTGCGGCCGCCGATGCGATCAGCCACGTGCTGGAAATCTACATCAACTCCCGCGAGGACACGCCCCTGCAGAATTACTTCCAGGAAGGCGTCATGCGGACGACCATGGAGAACATCCATAAGGCGCTGGCTGACCCCGGCGACCTGGAGGCCCGAGGCAACCTGATGTGGGCGTCGACGTGCGCGATCAACGGCTGGTCCTGGCCCGGCGATGGCTGGACGCCCATGCATCAGATTGGCCATGTACTGACAAGCAGGCACGGGGTGAACCACGGGTCCAGTCTGACCGTTCTCATGCCGCACTGGATGCGTTACAACAGCGCCCGCCGGGCACATACCTACAAGATGTTTGCCCTGCGAGTAATGGATGTGGACCCAGCCGGTAAGGGCGACGAGCAAATCATCGCCGAGGGCATCGACAGCTTCCAGGCTTTCCTGGAGAAGATCGGCGTGCCGACCAGCCTGGGGCAAGTTGGCATCGGCGAGGGGGATCTGCAGGCGATCCTCGAAGGGGCTGTGAAGGTGTCCTTTGGCGCAGACGGCGACCTTAACTGCAACCCGATTATGACAAAAGACGACGTAATAAACGTGCTGAAAGCGGCGCTGTAGGGCGGGAACATAAGGACAGATAGAAATGTCACCCAAAGAAATAGCCCAAATGATCGACCTGAGCTGCGTGCAGTCTTCCAGCACACTGGACGACATGGTCGACGCGGTCGCGCTGGCCAGGCAGTACGGCGTGGCGGCCCTGTTTGCCCTGCCGGCTCACATTCCATATATGATGGAACTTGTCGGCGACGACGATTTTCCCGTCGGCGCGGTAGTGGGCTTTCCCGATGGAGCAGCGACCACCGCCGGCAAGGTGGCTGAGGCGAAAGAGCAATTGGCCATGGGCTGCGCCGAGTTCGACATGGTCAACAACATCGCCTGGCTCAAGGCGGGCAAGGACGACCTGTACAGCGCGGACATCGCCGCCGTCGTCGCCGCTGCCGAGGGCAAGCCCGTCAAGGTCATCCTGGAGTGTCACCACCTGACCAACGATGAAATCGTCCGTGCGTGCGAGTTGTGCGTCTCAGCCGGGGCGGCGTTCGTGAAGACCGGCACGGGCTGGGCGCCTACGGGCGCTACCCTGGAGAACATCAAGCTGATGAAAGACACCGTCGGCGACCGCTGCAGCGTGAAGGCAGCCGGTGGCGTGCGGGACATCGAGACGCTGTTGGCCATGCACAAGCTGGGGGCCGTGCGGTTCGGCATTGGCGTGGAGTCAGCCAGGAATATCCTCACCGGCGTCACAGGCGCCGGCGGCGAGGCAAACTATTGAACGGTAACCGGTAAGGGCTCCCGCTGATGAGCAATGTTTTGGCCTACGATTTCGGCACGGGGGGCATCAAGGCGTCGTTGTATGCCCCGAGCGGCGAGTGCCTGGCGTCGCATTTCGCGTCGCAGGAAACGTTCTATCCGAGGCCCAACTGGCACGAGCAGGACCCGACCGCCTGGTGGGCTGCAACGGTCGAGGCTACGCGATTACTCCTGGAAGAATGGGCAGGCCCGGCCGACTCCATCGTCGCGATCGGCCTGTCGGGCCATTCGCTGGGCGTCGTGTGCGTCGACGAAGCTGGCCGGTTGCTCAGGCAGTATGCGATGATCTGGTCGGACTCCCGCCCGCTCGCCCAGCCGGGCGAGTTTTTCAAGACTGTCCCCGAGAAGCAGTGGTACATGACGACGGGCAATGGCTTCCCGGCTGCGCTTTACACGGTGTTCAAAATCATGTGGCTGCGCGACAACGAGCCGGACGTGTTCGCCGGCATCCATCGCGTGCTGGGCTCGAAGGATTACATCAACTTCCGCATGACCGGCGTGATGGCGACGGACCATTCCTACGCCTCCGGTTCGGGCGTGTGGGATTTGGCGGGTTGGCGATACTCCGACGAGCTCATCGGCGCCAGCGGGCTGGACGGGGATATCTTCCCGGCAGCGGTCGCATCGAGCGAAGTTATCGGCAAACTGACGGCCGGGGCAGCTGACGAGTTGGGCCTGCCAGCCAGCGTTCAGGTGGTGGCCGGCGGCGTGGACAACAGTTGCATGGCCCTAGGCGCGAGAGCGTTCCGCGACGGGGACGCGTATAACTCCATGGGCTCGAGTAGTTGGATAGCCGTGACCGGGGACAAGCCGCTATTGGACTGGCAAAGCAAGCCGTACGTTTTCGCCCACGTCGCGCCGGGCAAGTTTACTTCCGCATTGGGTGTGTTCTCCACCGGTTCGAGCTTCCGCTGGCTGGCGGAGCAGTTGTGCACGAACTACCAGGCCGAGGCCGCCGCTGACTGCAGCGTATATGAAGTCATGCTCGCCCGCGCGGGAGAGTCGCCCATCGGCGCCAACGGCGTGATGTTCCTGCCTCACCTGGCCGGCGGATCGTCCCTGGACCCAAGCCCCAACGTCCGCGGCGCGTTCGTCCATCTCGCGCTTGGCTCGACGCAGGCGGATATGTGTCGCGCCGCCATTGAGGGCATCGCCATGTCGCAGGCCATCGCGCTGGGAAAGCTGGAGGCGCTGTCCGTGCTGAGCGATGAGATACTCGCGGTAGGCGGCGGCGCCCGTAGCGATCTGTGGATGCAGATATACGCGGACATGTACGGCAAGCGGATGGTTCGCAGCCAGGTGGGCCAGCAGGCGGCGGCCCTGGGCGCCGCCGCGGCTGCATTTGTCGGCACGGGCCAATGGCCGGACTACAGCCCGATGGCCGACATCCACCAGATCGTCGACACGCGAACGCCCATCCCCGCCAACTCCGCCGCCTACGAAAAACGTTTTGCCATCTTCAACAAGCTCAACGCTCACCTTGCCGACATCGGCGATGACATCGCGGCGCTTGGCTAGTTCGCCTGGATAATCAGCATCCAGCCGCGCGACGGCTCGACGGGAATCGCCTCGCCCACACCAAACGTCGCAGCCGGCTGGAAGTCCTCGACCTGCCGTGCCGTGATTGTCGCAGTTTCCGCGTCGATGTCGAGCGCCGCCCAGTCAATATCCAGGCGGACATCCACCTTCTCAGCCGCCCAACTCGCCAGACACACCAGCGTCCGCCCGCTGCGTCGGTACACCGTCGCCTTTACATCGGCGTTGTCGGTCCGCACCGGACAATTCGGCGTCCAATAGCCGATCATCTCGGCATGCTCGATGCCGAAGTCGTCCCACACCTGCCAGATCGGCTGCGGTGTGCCGCCCCAGCCAAGTCGTCGCGTCATGCCGTAGACCATGCCGCGCCAGGCGTTGCCGCCGTCCTGCAGCATCTCGCCGAACAGGCCGAACGGAATGCCCGAGACCTCCACCAGCCAGTAGTCGGCGGAGGTATTCTCGTAGTCGAACCCTTCGCCGAACCAGATGCTGTCCACATAGGGCAAATGTTCGGAGTATTTGACGGTGGCGGAGATGTTGCCGAATTTCTCGCTGTACTCATCGCCGGAGTGGAAGTCGATCAGGCTGCCCGGCCGCGACCGCTGCAGCACCTTGCGGACGCGTTTGAACACCTCGCGGTCGTAGCCGATGCCGTCGAGGTACAGCCCGTCGATATGACAATTCGTCGCCAGCCACTGCAGGCCCTCGATGTAGTGATTGTGCAGGCGCGAGAGGCCCGCGGTTTCGATGGCTGCATCTCGCACGCCCGGGGCGAGCGGCGAGTGCCACGCCGCCTGGTAGCCGGACACCAAATGCTCGCACAGCCACGCGCAACCGGTGTGGTCGCGAAAGTCCGGCAGCTTGGCCAGCGCGGCCGGGTCGGCGATGCCCGGCCCGTCGGTGAAGATCTCATCACCCAGCGACCGCATCGCCCACAGCTCAGGCACGTAGTTGGTCAGCTCGCGAGAGGTGTAGTATATCTTGAACTTCATGCCGACGTCGTGAACACGGTCGGCGAACTCGCGGATCATGTCCGTCGTGAAGAACGGATAGTTGATGTGCGGGTTGATGTTCGTGGCGTGGTGGATATTGACGATCTCCGCGCCCATGTCGACGTATTCCTGCGGCGGTCGCGGGTTGTCCGAGCCGGCGTGGAAGTACCGCCAGTGCCAGTGGTCCTTATCGAGCACCTTCACCGGCGTGATCAGCATCCCGAAGTTAAAGTGCAACTCCTCGCCGGCCGCGATCGGTCGGGGGCCGGTGAACGCGCGGACAAGAACGGCGCCGTCGTCGGTCTCAGCCATCGTCGCGCCGCCCAGGCCGCCGTTGGCCCAGTCGCGGTACATGCCGCTCTCGTGCATGTGGCTGATGGCCCAGTCTTCTTCGACGTGTTTGAGCTTGCAGACCAATCCGGCGTTGACCTCGCCTAGCCAGAGCTGGTTGGCCAGGCTGTCGGGGTGCCAGTGCCACTCAGCCGAAGTCGGCCTCGTGCCGCCCTTGTGGCCCAGCCCCATCATGTAGGTGGCTGCCTCGCGGCGGATGGGCATTTCCAGGGCGATGTCCGCCAAGTCCGTGTCGGCGTCGGCTGCGAGCGTCAGACGGTAGTTGACGTACCCGTCGCACTCCATCTTCGCCCACACCGTCAGTGTGAAGCCGTCGGCACGGCTGGTGGCTTGCCATGTAATCGCGCCGGATGCACGGTCGACGATTTCCGGCTCGCCCCCCTGCCACTGGACTGCTCCCGCGCCCGTATCCACAACGAATCGCATCGCCTCCGCCAGTACGTCGGTGGGCGGAGCATCGACACTGTCATTGGTCGGCGGGAAGAAGCTGCGAATCGCAGCCGGCAAGCCGACTGCATCGAACGTAAGCTCGCGACCGAGCACGCCAATGGTCCGCCCGTCCAATTCGACAGGCGTATAAGGCTCGAAGACCTCATCATCAAGCCCGGTCGTGGAGTCTAGCCAGGCCAGCCGCGAATGGAGCGAGGGGTCACTGTCGCCGCCATCGGCGACGATCTCGTCGGTGATGGTCAGGCGGACGGCGACCGTTGTTTTCAGCCCGTCGGCAGATGTGACGGTGACCGTTGCATGGTAGTCGCCCGGGGCCGCGTCGGCAGGCACCCGCACGTAACACCACATCGCTTGGACCTTGCCCTTGGCAATGTTGATCTGCTTGGTGAAAGCTCGCCCGAGCCAGTCCACGCCGCCCAGATTGATGCAGTGGAACGAATCCGCCACAATGGCGGCGCCGGCCTCGCTCGTTGCATCGGAGAAGGTCAGCTGCACGTCCGCCAGATCATCGCCGGCCGCATAAAGACCAAGCTGGAAGGCATAGGTCTCGCCCCGACGCACCTGCCCGGTGAAGCTGCTGGACGGGCCGGCGTCGATCCACCGCTTGGGAAGCTCGTCGGTCATGCGAATCGGGTGACAGCGATCTTCGGGGAAGATCAGGCACGGCCTGTCGGCGTGTTCCGCCAGCAGCGCGGTCATCTCGTCGTCGGCGGCGATGACTTCCATCGGGTCGAAGCGGTGGAAGTCGTTGATGGCCTCAATGGCGACCACCTCCGCCTTCGGTAGCGTCGTCAGGTCCGCCTGCTCGACCTTCGAAGCCCAATCAGTATTGGCCGTCGCTTCGGGGGCGTTGTAGGCCAGGCCGGTGAAGAAATCCTTACGGAACTGCGTCTTGCCGGTTCTCACCCACGGCAGGTAATAGACGTAGAACTCACCGGCCACATCCGCCTGGAACACCAACTCGCCGAACTCGCGATTGATGTCCATTCGGGCCATATTGGCCACGCGCTCGCCCGTCGCGGCGCAGATGACAACGATGTCTTTATCCTGCGGATTTGAATCTCGCCGTCGCCATTCGATATGCGCCAAGACGGCCTCGGCAGGGGCATCGACCCGGACGACGGCCCGGTGATTGCCCAACGTATCGCAGTCCCAGTTGCCTGTGCCATACTTCATTGCCGATGCCTTCTCCTGCAGCCAGATCTGGCCGATTGCTGTTGGGGGAACATGTTGCAGCTATCGCACAAGAGCTTTCGCAGCCCGGCGGACCTCGGCGACCGTGCTTTCGTAGGGCACGATGAGCAAGGCCGTGCGGGCGAGGATGTCCAGCGAGGCCTTGCACATATCCTTGGTGTAGCTGATTTTCCGTTTGGCATGGATGCGGTACGGGTCAGCCTTTACGTCGAAGGCGCCGTGCTTCTGGAGGACTGGCGTCCAGTTGGTGTAGACGTGCCTGCCCGAATCGGCGGGACAGCCCATCCAGAGGGGCCCCGTGTGACCGTGGCGATCCATGAACTTGCGGGCCTGCTTGGCTGTCTCGAAAATGACAGGCACGGTTGTGCCGCAGTCGCCGGCGTCCTCGTTGCATGGGTTGAGGCGGAACTCTGTCGCCTTGGCAAGCTCGGCGCATATCGCTGACCGCCGGGCGCGGAGACGCTTGAGTATGCCGTCCAGCCTCTTGAGTTGCTCGCAGAGAAGCACCCCTGTGATCTCGGAAATCCGGAAGTTCGTGCCCGCGAAGAACGGCGTGCTCACCTTGTCGGCGTGCTTGCGGAACACGCATCCGCCATCGTGGTGAATCATAGCCTTGTCATAGCCCGTCAGGTCGTTGGTCACCATCGCGCCGCCTTCGCCCGCGCCGATGATCTTGAACTGGTTGAAGCTGAAGCCGCCTGCCTCGCCGATCGAGCCGAGGCGCTTGCCGCGATAGCTGCCGCCAACTGCCTGGCAGGCGTCCTCGACGATCAGCAGTTTGTGTTTCTTGGCGACGCGCTTCAGGCTGTTCATGTCGCAAGGCCGACCGTTCATGTGGACCGGCATGATGGCCCGCGTGTATCTGGTTACGTTCGCCTCGACGCTTTTGGCGCACAGGGCGAGGCTCTCGTCTACCTCAGCGATGATCGGAATCGCACCCATCGCCAGCACAGCCAGCGGTGTGGCGATGAATGTGTAGGCTGGCACGATAACCTCATCGCCAGGCCTGACGCCCGCGGCGATCATCGCGCATATCAGTCCGCCCGTCCCGCTGGAAACAGCCAGCGCGTGCTTCGTGCCGATCTTCTCGGCGAAATCCTCTTCGAAACGGTCGCAGTAGCCGCCCTCACCCCCACGGTAGCGGAACATTTGGCCGTCGTTGATTATCTTGGCGACCGCGTCGATCTCTCGTTTTCCAATCTCGTACACTTCGATCACTCCTGCAAAAGGGCCATGAGCCCGTTGTTTCAGTTGCGCCGGGCGAAAGCCTCACACAAGCGCCGCCACATTACCAGTCGATCTCCACGCTGTCGCCATCCGCATCGGCCGATCGTTCCGCAGCGGCGATCAGCCTCGTGTTCACCAGCCCGTCGGCGCCCGAAGTCAGCGGCTGTTTGCCGTCCCGCACGCATTCGACGAAGTGGTATATGCTCTCCACGGCGAAGCCCATCTGGCGGCCATGCACTTGCGGCGTGACGAACATGTCAGGCTGGGACGCATCCGGAAAGCCGGCCAACGTCTGCTCGGTGTATTTGGTAATGGCGCCGGACTGCTGAGGGTTCAGGTAGACCGCGCCTTTGCTGCCAATGATCTCCACGCGATGGTCTATCAGCGCGGGCGAAGTTTGCGGCAGGACCCAACTGTTCTCGACGGTCGCCATCCTACCATCGTCAAAGTCCAGGACAGTCAGGTACATGTCAGCCGTGGGCACGCCCATGGCCCGCAGAACGCCATCCTGCCGGCGGCAACTCACTCGGTGGGGCAGGGCCTGCATGAACCAACATACCGTGTCCATCGCATGGCTGCCCAGGAACAGCATCACCGACGAGTCGCCCGCCCAGGGCAGCATCTTTGTCGGCACGAATATCGTGTCGCTCAGGCGGTAGTAGATGTAACGAACGTCGCCGAGCTCGCCTGCGGCAATCGACCGCCACGCTTCGTAGAACGGCGGGTTCCAGCGGTTGTGCCAGTCCACCATCAGATGCACATCATTGGCCTGCGCTGCGGTGATCATGGCTTGGCAGTCCTCGACGGTCGTCGCCAGAGGCTTTTCGCACAGCACGTGCAGGCCGGCCTTGGCGCACTGAAGGACGATGGCTGTGTGGGCGTCATCCGGCGTGGCTACGGACACGGCGTCCAACTGTTCGCCGGCCAGCAGATCTTCGACGGATGTGTAATAATTGGCGACTTGGAATTGCTCAGCCGTCTCGCGCGCCCGCGATTCGTCGCGGTCGCATATTGCCACGAGGTCGGCCGAGGCGTGCTGGCAGTATGCGCGGACGTGGGCAGTTCCCCAAATGCCCGCTCCGATGACCGCCACACGCACCTGTTTCATTTGCTTAGCTCCGTACTGGCCGGCTGGCTGGTCTGGCCCCGCCGCCGGCTGCATGTACGGATTCTAGCGGCCCGGGCATTGATTAAACAGGCCCAATGCGGCGGCCAGCGGGGCAAGGCCAGCGGGCGATACGTCAACGAAACGTGGCTATTATTGAGGGACGTGGTATAATGCTTCGGTTGCATGGCCCAGCCGGGCGCTACTGACTGAAAAACACGGAGAAAGCAGGTCTTTCATGATTCGTCTTCAAGAGAGAGAAGTTCGTATTCCGGGCATCGATGAGCCGGTATCGCTGGTGCTACCCGAGCAGATGGCAGGCTTGCGCCAGAAGGCGCTGGACCTTCAGAATATCGGGTGGAGCTACTGGGCGCCGCAGCTTGGCTCGCTGGAGGCGGAGCTGGCAGCCTGGCAGGAGCACACCGAGGACGAAGACTGGCGGATCTGGCGGGCGAGGCGATTCGCCGCGCGGACGCAGGGAATGTCGCTGGAAATGGAGATCGGCGAACTCGTCGTCGGCAGGCCCGACATGGGCAAGCAGGACGAGGCCAAAGAGAAGCGGGCGACCGAGATTCAGGAGGAGATATCCAAAGCCACCAGCTACGCCGGCGGCGACACGGGACACTTCCACCCGAACTACGAAACTATCCTCACGCTCGGCGTGGGCGGCTTGCTGGAGAAGATCGCCGATCTCCGCAGCCAGTGCGAAGGCGACGCCGATAAGCAGACGTTTTACGATTCATGTCGTATGGCGATGGAAGCTTTCGGCGGGCACATCGTTCGCATGGCCGACGCCTGCGACGCCAAGGCTGCCGACGAACCTGACGCCGCCGACGAATGGCGCGAGCTGGCGGACCTCTGCCGGCGGATAACCAGCGACGCGCCGCAGACGTTCCACGAAGCATGCCAGATGATGTTCATGGTGATGATCGTCTCGTGGTTCTGCGAGGACCACGGCATGACGTGCTATGGTCGCATGGATCGCACGCTCAACAAGTTCTACGAGGCCGATATCGCAGCCGGTCGCATCACGCCGCAGCGGGCGATGGATATCATTTCCAGCATGTACATCCAGCTGAACCGCGTGTGCCCGGCCAACCTGGCCGATGGCGTCATCGTCGGCGGGCGCGACGGCGAGGGGCGAGACGTGACCAACACCGTCAGCTACCTGTGCCTGGCTGCCCGGCAGGCGACGTGGCTGTGCTTCCCGACGCTGGCTATCGCCTGGCACGAGAACACGCCCGAAGAGCTGATGCAGTTCTCCATGGACATGCTCGCCAGCGGGATTAACGACCCGGCGTTCTTCAGCGACAACACCATTCCCGGCGGCCTGCAGGACCATGGCGTGTCCGTCGAGGACAGCCATAACTTCATGAACTCCACGTGTGTGGAGATCAAGACGGTGGGCAATAGCAACGTGTGGGTCGCCACCCGCTACTTCAACTGCACAGCCTCCGTTCTTGAGGCGATGCGACAGGAGGTCGAGGGCGAATGCGAGCCGGCGGCCAACCTGGAGGAGCTGCAGGTACGCGCGCGTGATTTCATCGGCGGGCAAGTGCGAAAGACCGCTGCCGACCTGGTGGAAGGCTGGGCGCATCGCGCCGAGCGCGGCTGTATGCCGTTCGCCAGTTGCATCATAGACGATTGCCTCGACCGCGGGTTGGACCATGACCGCGGCGGGTGTCGGTACAACTGGGTGGAAAATTCATTCGTCGGCCTGGCGAATCTGGCTGATTCGCTGGTGGCCATCGAGGAACTGGTCTTCCGCACGGGCGAGCTGACGATGGCTGAGTTTTACAAGATCTGCGGCGACAACTTCGAGGGTAACGAGCCGCTCCGCCAACGGATACTCAACGAACTGCCGAGCTACGGTAACGATGACGATAGGCCCGACGAGCTGGCTGTGGCGTGGGCCGACTACCTGTGCGAGGTCACCGAGAGCTGCATCATTGCGGGGCATCCGTACGTGCCGGGCTTCTTCTGTCACATGAACCACGCATGGCTCGGCGGGGAGACGGGCGCGTCGCCGGACGGGCGACTGTCTGGCGTTGCCTTCGCCGACGGCGCGGGCGCTGCCCAGGGCAGGGAGCAAGCCGGCCCGACGGCCAGCGCGCTGTCGACGACGAAGTGGTCCCACCGCAGGGCCCTCGGCGGGCTTGTGCACAACGTGCGGTTCAATAACACCATGTTCGCCACAGCCGCCAACCGCCAGGCCGTGCGGAACGTTCTGGAGACCTACCTGCGCCGCGGCGGGTTCGAGATTCAGCTGAACTTACTGTCGGCCGAGACACTGCAGGCCGCCAAGGCCAACCCCGACGACTACAAAGACCTCGTCGTCCGCATAGCCGGCTACAGCGACTACTTCAACACCCTCACCCCGCAACTACAGGACGAAGTAATCGCCCGCACCGAGTTCGGTGGGTAAAGCCTGGCCGGCGGACGGCTCGGGCTGATGTGATCGGACGCCCCTTGCAATCGCTCTCGCGATGTCACGAGGCTGGCTACTTCCGCCGCTTGGCCAGTAGGTCGCGGAAGAAGTCGATTACCGTTTCGTGCTTGAAGTCGGTGAACTCGCCGGCGTCGAAGAACACGCCGTAGCACGTCGTGCAGGATTCAAAGTGAATGTGTGGCTGATCGCGGTCGACCATAGCGATCATGCGAACGTGGCAGACGGGGCAATCGACCTTTGTTATCTCGTTGAAACGCTTGCCGACTTTCGCATCGCCGATGTCTATCGATTCCGACGCCTCGATAGCCTTCAGATGCTCATGCTCCAGCATGTCAAACCATATGCCTTTGCACTGAATGCACCGGTCGATCTCGATGTCGGCAAATGCGACCTTTTCCATGTCGGCTTGGCATTTCGGACAGTTCATTGGCTTGTTCTCCCATTCGGTCTTCGTCGTGGGCGTCGTCACAGTTCAGGCTAAGCAGCATTGTATGTCGGCGAGCGCAGTCTGCAAGCGTGGTGCGGCGGGTTGGGTTACATATTGGCCTTTAGCCTCGCGGCGCCTTTCGTGCTCTTCGTGCCCTTGTAGGTCTGGCCGGCTTTGGCGCGGGCGAGGCGGCGTCGGGCTGCGGGAAGTTCGTCCGCGTATTGCCGCAGCCAGCGGCGCTGGGCGATCAGCATCTCATCCACCATCTGCGATATCTCTTCGGGGTCGCACACCGCGCCCGTCAACGGGTCCATCATGACGGACTGCTTGAGTAAGTCCAGGTCGGCATGCACCGCCGCCTCGACAGCCAATCGCTGCACGTGCACCGACGCGCTGCACACAGCCGCACAGCCAAGCGGCAGGTCCCCGACCTGCGGAATGTTCACGCCGTTGCCGTCCACGTAGCCGGGCACTTCCACAATGCAGTCTTCCGGCAGGTTGGTGATGCAGTTGTCGTTTACCACGTTGAAGTGCCCACGATACAGCCGACCGGTCTCCAGGCCTTCGATGACGTAGCTGCCATGCTCGCCGCCGCGGCCCTCCGGCGTGATAGGCGTACCTGCCTTGGCGAGCACTTTCTTGAAGTCCGTCTTGAACCAGTGTCGTCCTTCGGTGCAGACGCGGAGGTAGCCGCCCGTTTCGCCGTCGATCCAGTTGCCCATCTTGATCCACTTGCGGATTTCGCGCGGGCGCTTGCGGTACCACGGCACGTATTCGCTGAGGTGCCCGTTGCTCTCCGTGCTGTAGTAGCCGAACCGCCGCAGCATGTCGATGCGGACCTTCTCGGTCTTGCAGTAAACGGGGTGAGCCTCGAAGCCCGCCAGCAGGCGGCCGGTCCAGTCCTCGCCATCGTAGATCACCTGGACGTACCATGTCTGGTGATTGATGCCGGCGCAGATGATGTCAACGTCGTCGGCGCTGACCTTGGTGAATCGCTTGCTGGTAGGCTTGGTCTTGCCGTTGATAAGCAGCTCGATGACCTCGGCTATTTGGTGATGGCCGCCCATCACGCCATGGCATAGGCCTATCGTCGGCACGCCGCCGTAGGTGTTGGCTGCCCAAGTGTTCATGGCGTTGGGGTTGGCGTAGTTCAGCATGATCGCATCATTGCTGACGGCCTGGATGTCATCGCAGAAGTCGAGGACCTGCGGGATGTTCCGCTGGCCATACATTATGCCGCCCATCGCCAGCGTGTCGCCCACGCACTGGTCCACGCCATATTTCAGGGGGATATCAATGTCGAGTTTGAACGCCTCAAGCCCGCCGATGCGCGTGCAGTTGATGACATAGTCGGCCCCGGCCAGGGCCTTGCGGCGATCGGTTGTCGCGATGATTTTCGCCGGCAGGTTATTAGCGTCGATGTCCTTTTGGCAGAGCTGGCCGACCATGTCCAAATTGCGCTGGTTGATGTCCGTCATGCCGAAGACGGTGTCCTGCAGCTCGGGAACGCTGAGGATGTCACGAAACAGGCCGTGCGTGAAACCCATGCTGCCCGCGCCGATGAATGCTACCTTGATCGCCATATCGTTATTTCCTTAGTTCAGCCAGTCCGGCGCGGTGTTTCGGTCGCAGTGCACTTGCAGTACGAAGGCGTGCTGTTGTCCCTTTGGCGGGCCGGCCGGGAGTGTTATCGTCAGCCCCGCTCCGTCCTGAGAGAACGGTAGGGCCTGCTTGTCGTTCAGCATCGCGACACGCTCTATGCCGGGCAAGGCATCTCTCCACGGGTCTTTCAGATCGAGCGTCAGCTTGCCGCCTTCGGGCCAATTCAGCAGGATGACATTGAGTGTCTTGCCCTTGGTTGTGAAGCGAATGTCCTCGCCCAGGCCGAACACACTGAAAGGCCGGGTGCCGTAGATCGCCTCGCCGTTAACGGTCAGCCAATCGCCTATCTCCGCCAGACGGTCGATCACGCGCTGCTCGAGCTCGCCGGAGGGCATGGGCGGAATGTTCAGCAGCAGACAGCCGTACTTGCTGACGACGTCCACCAGGAGGCGGATCAACTCGTCCGTGTCGTACAGCTCGGCCGTGGGGTTGTAGCTCCAGCCGCTCTTGACGACGGTGAAGTCCGTCTGCCAAGGCCTATAGATCAGCCGGTGGGCGCCGCTTTGCTCGAGGTCCAACGAGGCGACGTTATTGACGTACAGCCCATGGCTGAAGGAGCCCATGTACTCGTCGATGTCCTTTAGGAACATCACCGAGTCCAGCTTGCCGTGCCGCTCGATGGATCGGTTGTAATAGTGGGCCATCACCTCCATACCGGCGCGGAACTCGTCCTCGCCGCGGAAGGGGATCGCTCCGTCGAAGTACAGCAGGTCCGGCTCGTAGCGGTCGATGAGATCGCACATCCGCGCCTTCCACTGCTCGCGCCACTGTTTGGGCGGGTTGGCTGGGTGCCACGCGCTTTGATCGTCGCCGGGGAGGTGGTAGTAGTCCTGGTAGGCGGGGTCGTTTCCGTCGTACTTGCCCTCGGCGTCTGAGTTCTTGTTGGTGTTGAACCAACTGCACGAGCGGGCCAGGTGCGTCGTCACGCCCCACCGCAGGCCGGCCGCCAGCGTCGCATCGCGCAGCAGGCCGATGATGTCCTGCTTTGGGCCCATGTTGGCGGCGTTCCACTTGTGGTGGCGCGAGTCCCACAGATCGAAGTTGTCGTGGTGGACGGCACACGGCGAGAAATACTTCGCGCCCGCTCCCTTGACCACGTCCAGCATCGCCTCGGGGTCGAAACGCTCAGCCTTCCACGACGGGATGAGGTCTTTGTAGCCGAACTTGGACGGATGGCCGTAGGTCTTGATGTGGTACTCGTTGTCCTCGTGGCCGGGGATGTACATGTGTCGGCCGTACCACTCCGCCCGGGCGACCTGCGAGTAAACGCCCCAATGCATGTAGATGCCGAACTTCGCATCGCGGAACCATTGCGGGGCTGAGTAGGCATTGCCCATCGACTGGATGGTAGGCTGGATTGGCGAGGTCAAAAGTTGATCGTTGCTCATCGGGTGCTCCTTATCAATAGCAGGGAGAGCAGGGAGGGATTCTAGTGCAATTCGCAGGGAAAACCCACCCACAGCGGTGGGTGGGCTTTGGGCGAGGCGCTCGTTGGGGCGAAGGGAAGATTGACACGTTCTGCGCGGGCGGTTAGCTATGGGCGTGCGGGCGTGGCGGTTATGCTCGACAAGGAGAGCGACCAGTGCTGACAGTCTCATCGCAGATGCGTGATCGGATGGCTCGGCTGAAGCTGGGCCTGGCCGGCAAGGCCGACTGCGTGCCGGTCTCCGCGCAGATCAGCCATCACGCCGCCCGCCTGGCCGAGGAGACCTCGCGGGATTTCTACACCGACGCCGAGGTGTTCCTTGCCTGTCAACTGCACGCCGCGGAGCTCTATGAGCTGGACGCCGTGCCCACGCACTACGACTTGTACAACATCGAGGCTGAGGCGCTCGGCGCGGCGATGGTCTGGCACGATCAGCAAGCCCCCGAGGCCGACCCGGACAATCGCTTGCTGCAATCTGTGGGCGACTGGCGGAAGCTCAAGTCCATCAGCATCGGCCAGACTGGGCGAATGCCGTTCGTCCTGGAGATTAACAGCCGGCTGATGGACGCTGGGCTGGCGCCGAAGGTGCGCTTCTGTGGTCCGGTGACACTGGCAGCCAAGTTGCTGGGGCTGGAGAAACTTCTGCTCGCCTGCATGGCCGAGCCCGAGGAGGTGCACGCGCTGCTGACGTTTCTGACCGACGAGGTGGTCGCCCCGTGGATAATCTGCCAACGGGAAGCGTGTGGTTGTGACGCACCAGCCAGCGGGGCCGACGCTTACGCCTCTCCGCCGATACTGACCATCGCGATGGTGCGGGAGTTTTGTGCCGCCTACTTCAGTCGGCTGGCGGATACGGTGGGCGACATCCGCCTGGCCGGGCTGTGGGGTGAGCGATGCCTCAGCGACCCGCGCGAGTTGCTTGATATCAAGCGGGCAAGCTGCGGCGGGGCGCTGCAGGCGCTGGACCCGGACGTAACGGCGCTGGGCCCAGCCCTGTTCAAGGAATATGCCGACCAGCATGACCTGCCGATCGTGATGGGCATGGACGCAGCCCTAATCGAGCAAGGCCCGGTCAGCGACATCCGCTCGCGGGCGGAGCTATTCATGGATCAGGCAGGGCGAGACGGGCGGTTCGTGCTGTTCCTCAACGACGTGCCGTATGACACTCCGCCGCAGCATGTCCATGCTGCCGTTGCTGTGGCGCATGGGCATCGGTATTAGGCGCCAGTAGCGCAAGAAGAAACCCAGGCACAGCTGTGCCTGGGCTTTGGGGTACGTGCGTGTGGTGCTAATCTGTCGCTACTTCCACGCGGAGTTGAGCTCGAAGACGGTGAGACTGTTGATGGTGGTCTGGCCGCCAGTGACCTCTAGGGATAGCGACTTATCGTCGTCCTCGGGGATGACGCCCATGGGCATGTAGATTTGCCCGTCGCCGGCAAATATCTCGATGCTCGTGCGGTCGACCAGCAGACGCAGCCGGAGCTTGCCGCCCGTGAGTGGCAGGGGGGCGGCTTTGTGCAGGCAGGCCAGCGTGCCCTCCGACAGGTCGCAAATAACTTCCACGCCGCGGACCTTCACGGTGATGCACGATGCGTCGCCGGGCGTGATATCGAGTGCGATGTCAAACAACTCGCCACTGATATCTTCAAGCGGGTCATCGCCGCCATCGACGGTGATGCCCTCGAACGCGCACTTCTTGGCGTGGAGCTTTTCGATCTCGCATACGGGGTAAGCGAACATGATCAGCTCGCCATCAACGGTTCGTAGCGTCAGTTCGGTCGGGAAGAGCATCATCTGGTTGAACGGCATGCCGACCGGGTCGGTCTGCCCCCAGCCGATCTGAATGCGCCTGCCGTCGTCAGCCGGGATATCACTGAACGTTTGCGAGGCGTAGAAGCAGCTACCATAGCAGAAGTGCTTCTTGCCTTCGTGTTGAGAAGTGAACGTCTTGCCGTCAAAGTCGCCGACTACATAGTCGCCATCGCCTGCATAGAGCACCCATCGCAGGTTGCTCGCATCACCGTCAACAGCGAGTTGGTACAGCTCGGGGCACTCGAAGAAGCCTTCGATCCAGCTTTCGCGATTCCAGTTCTTGATATCGGACGACGTGTAGAAGGCCAGTCCCTGCTTGTCGCCGATTTCTTCGTAGACGACCATGACCCACAAGCCTGCCTCATCGTGCCAGATAATCTTCGGGTCGCGCCCCACGTGTTCGACGACGGGGTTGCCCTCGTACTCCTCGAACGTTCGCCCGCGGTCGTTACTGAAGCAAATCACCTCGCCTCGGCCCGTTGAGGTGTGCGGCGCGATGATGACGTCGTTGTCGCCGGTCTTGAAGCCGGCTGTGTTGTTGTGGTCCACAAACGCGCCGCCCGAGAACCGCCAGTCGCCGTACGTCAGCGGGTACATCGCGATGGGCAGCTCGGTCCAGTGGACAAGGTCCGGGCTGACTGCGTGGGCCCAGTGCATGTTGCCCCAGCCTCGTCCGTAGGGGTTGTGTTGGTAGTATAGGTGGTACTCGCCGTCGCTAAACACCAGGCCGTTGGGGTCGTTGTTCCAGCCTCGCCTGCTGGAGAAGTGAATCTGCGGGCGGTACTTCTCCTTGTACATGTCGGCGGCGCCGTCTACTTCGTCGCTCAGGCGGGCCGTTGCCAGGGGGGCGGCGCACTCGGGGCAGTTGCCTTCCAGCGTGGCTGTCTTGCCGGCGAACATCGTAACGTCCATGAACGCCCAGAACTCCGGCTCGCCGTCGGGCAGTTCGATATCAAGCTCGCGGACGATTTGCCCGTCGATGGTCATCTTCACGCGTCGCATCTCCGCGCCGGTGGAGACTGGCAGGAGCAGGTAATTCTTGTTCAGTGTAAGTTCCATGTTTAATCGCTCACCGTTAGAGTAATCGTTCGTGCCCGAACAATAGTCGACCCGCCCGGCCAACACAAGACGCAGGCGGCGGCACTGGCCAATCGCGCCCGGTGGCAGTAAACTTACCCCGCTAGCCATATAGACCCAGAGGACATCATACATGCCTACATTCGAAGGTCTGCAACGTCCCTACCAGCCTGACGGCCAGGGCTTCCTGGATACGATTCTTCGCAAGGGAACGCCGGATCGTGTTTTTCAGTTCGAGTCCGGACACGATGACGAGATCAGGGCTGTGATCTGCGAGCGGTTTGACTTGGGCAAGGACATCGACCCCGATTCTCTGCAGGCGGGCAGTCACCGGAATCTGGCCCTTCGCCGCTTCCTCGGATTCGATTATCTCCTGGTCGGCTGCGGCGCGGGCGGCTGGGAGTTTAACTGGGACATTACCGAAGACACAGCCGAGCTATCTCGCGGCCAGCGCGGCTACATGAACGAACACTGCGGGCCAATCACCACCTGGGAGGAGTTCGACAGCTTCCCCTGGCCGGACCCCCACTCCCCAAACGCCACTGACGATCTGGAGTACTGGTCCGAGCACCTGCCCGAGGACATGGTAATCTGCGGCTGCGGGACGGCGCACTTCTGCGAGTACCTGACTTGGCTGATGGGCTATGAGACGCTGTGCCTGTCGCTGCACGACGATCGCGATTTGGTAAAGGCGATCTCGGATAAGCTCTTCGAGTACTTCCGCGTGACCACCGAGCTGGCGCTGCAGTTCGAGCGCGTGGCGCTGATCGAGAGCAGCGACGATATGGGTTTCAAGACCGCCACGTTGATCTCGCCCGCCGACATGCGCGAGTTCGTCCTGCCCGGTCACAAGATGGTCATCGACAAGGCCCACGCAGCGGGCCGACTTTGCCTGCTGCACTCCTGCGGGAATATCAACGAGATCATCCCCGACTTCATCGAGTTCGGCCTCGACGGCAAGCACAGCTTCGAGGACACCATCGAGGACGTCCGCCAAGTCAAACACACCTATGGCCGCCACATGGCCCTGCTGGGTGGCATCGACGTGGACTTCCTCTGTCGCGCCGATGAGGCAGCCATCCGCCACCGCGTCCGCGACACGCTCGACATCTGCCAGCCGGGGGGAGGGTACATGGTCGGCAGCGGCAACACCGTCACCAACTATATCCCCATCGATAATTACCTCGCCATGGTCGACGAGGCGCGGCTGTACGCCGGCTAGAAGGAGATAGCGATGAGTCGCCCGAACATCGTCTTCATCATCACGGATAACCAAAGCCCGTGGACGCTTGGCTGCTACGGCAACGCGGAAATCCTCACGCCGAACATCGATAGGCTGGCTGCCGGCGGGCTGCGCTTTGATAACACTTTCTGCGTCAACCCCGTCTGCTCGCCGAATCGGGCGACCTGCCTTACCGGGCTTATGCCGAGCCAGCATGGCGTGCACCGTTGGCTGGGCACGGAAAAACCCGACGCCCAGATGGGGCCCGACGCCTACTGCGTGATCGAGGAGTTTGCCAATCTGCCGCAGATACTCGCCGACGAAGGCTATCGCTGCGGGCACAGTGGCAAGTGGCATCTGGGCGACAGCGCGCATCCGCAACTCGGTTTCGATTACTGGTACGCCATGACGCAGGGCCATACCGCGAGCTTCTACGACATGAAGGTCGCCTGGCAGGGGGAGGTGATCGCCGAGCCCAAGAACTTCGTGGAAGCAACGGGCGAGCATGCGGCGGAGTTCCTGAGCCAGCAGACCGCCGACCAGCCGTTCTTCCTGCACGTGGGCTTCAACGGGCCTTACTGCGTGGACGGCGACTTGCTGACCGGCCATCGCAACCGCCACGCCGCCTATTACGGCGACAAGGAGCTTGAGTGCTTCCCGCGCACCGAGCCCGACGCATCGCAGAAGACATTCCGCGAAGCGTTCGGCAACCCCGTCGCTCGTCGCAGCTACGCCGCGGCCATCAGTGGCGTGGACGATGCGGTCGGCGTGATCCTCGACAAGCTCACTGAGATGGGCTTGGCTGACGATACGATAGTGGTCTTCACCGCCGACCACGGGGCGTGCGCCGGCCACAATGGCTTGTGGGGCATGGGCGAGCACGCCAGGCCGTTCAACGTCACCCAGACCACCATGCGCGTGCCCATGATCGTCCGCCACCCCAGCCGCATTCCGGCCGGCGGCGCCTTGGCGACCATGACCTCGCACGCCGACTTCTTCCCTTCGATCCTCCACCATCTTGGCCTGGCCGGCCGTTTGCCCGCCGACGTGCCGCTGGCAGGTCGAGACTATTCGCCGGCGCTAGTGGGCGAACCGTGCGACCGGGGCGAGCAGATTATCTTCGCCGAATATGAGACGACGCGCCTGGCCATCACGCCCGACTGGAAGCTGATCCGGCGGCACGGCTTCGGCGTCGACCAATTGTTCGACCTGGCCGGCGACCCGGACGAGACGACGAATCTGCTGGACAGCCCGGCCGCTGCCGATGTTCGCGACGATCTGACGGGCCGGCTTGACGAGTTCTTCGCCCGCCATAGCGACCCGCAGTACGACACATGGGCTGGTGGGCGGAGCAAGGGCGGGTCCCTGATAACCGGCTGGGACAACGAGTGGTGAATCGCCGCCCGCCTTCGCCGCCGGCCCGGCCAGGGCGAGCGGGGGCGGCCATTATCCTTGCCCAACGGCTACCAGTGGGCTACAAAATCACGGCCGGCCCGTGGATGCGGGCGAGAGCAATTAGTGGCTGTCATGCGATAAGGAGTTTCAAATGGGTCGTGTCAGGAAGCCGTCGGTTATTACGTTCGGGAACTCTCGCGTCGCGATCAAGTTGGATGGTGGCAGCGGCTTTTTCAAGGACATCATCTGCAAGGAAACGGGCATCAGCCATAGGGGCGGCACGGATAACGACATCTGGCCGTTCGGCATGAGGCTGGGCGATGAGTTCTCACCCGACATCCTGCGCGTGGAGGTCAACGGCTCGGACAAATGCGCCCGCCAGACCATGACGCACAAGATCATCAAGCGCAAGGGCAGCAAGACCCTCCGCATGCGCTACCGCAACATGCTCGCCACCGGCGGCACGCCGTCGGGCGTGAACATGACGGTCGATATTACGCTGCGCAACGGGGCCGATTATTTCCTGATAACCGCCGACGTGGAAAATGGCAGCCAGTACGGCATAACGAACTTCTACTCCGGCTGGGGCGGGCTGGTCGGCGGCGGATCGCCGAAAGATGAACACCTGGCCGTGCCCGACTGGTCGCTGGGGACGATATGGGATAACCCGCGCAAGTATTTCAAACAGCGCGAGACGTTCGGCTATCCGATCTTCGGCAGCCAGGGCTGTATGGTCGCTGGGTGGATGGACCTGTACGGGCCCGAGGGCGGCATTGGCATCGGCTACCTCAACAAGCAAGGGCTGACGATGTTCTTCAACCTGCAGACAGGCCCGCCCATCCCCAACCGAATCGCCCCGCCGAATAGCGAAGGGCTTGCCTTCAACTGGCAACTGTTCAACCTCGTCCACGGCAAGGCCAACGAAACACTCGCCACCGTTGGCGGCACGTACCCCCTCAAGTCGGGCGAGCGGTTCAAGACCGACCCCTGGATCCTCGCGCCCCACGCGGGCGATTGGCACCGCATGGCCGACATCTACCGCACGGAATACGAGCGGACGTTCAAGGGCGACTACCTGACGTGGGAAGACACCCACGAGACGGCCAAGAACATCGACCTGACGGCCTACTACAGCATGACGCTCGACAAGGACGGCCCGAAGGCGTTCGAGAAGATACCACCGGCCTTCGAAAAGATCATCGAGCGATCGGGCGTCGAGCCGAAGAGCCTGCTGACGGGCGTGCTAGCTTTATGGCACAGCCCTCTGAACTGGCCCGACCACTTCCCGCGCGGCGAAACCGGGCCGCGAGCAGACAAGTGCATCGCCGCTTACGAGGTGATGGCCAAGGAGTTGCGGGCGATGGGCATCGATGCGATCCTGCAGTTTACCCACCTGTTCTACAACCACCGCGACGCCAACGACTACACCCCCGCCGCCGAGACGGGTCACGACCACGAGAATGTCATCTGGTACGAGATCGGCAACAACGCCTGCATGGACACCGACGAGTGGCAGGCCCTGTGGCGGGATCACTACATACCGGGCTACGCTTCGATCGATTGCGACGGCGTGATGCTCGACCAGGGCCCGACGCAGTACCTCGTGTGCAGCAGGCCGAAGCATCGCCACGGCACGGACGGCCCGGCCATGCTCGCCAGCCACACGGCTGCGACGATCGAAATCCTCGAAGCCTTCAAGAAGGGCTTCCCGAAGAACCGCCCCGCGCTGCTATGGACCGAGTGCGCCAGCGACCTACCCACGCGCCACTGCGACATATGGTCCGGCTGGGACGGCGAGCCCGAGACCGGCAGGCGCGCGATGGAGATCGTCCGCTACACCTTCCCATACAGGCCGATCGCTTACACTGCCTTCAAAGAGAAATGGACCCCCGACGACGTCATGACCTGCCTGGTCAACTCCCTGCTCGTAGGCGGCTACTACGGCTTTGATGCGGCGAAGCGATGGCCCAAGTCGTTGGACGGTGTCATTCAATCATACGTGGCGATGCGCCGAGACCTGCGGAATAGGAACGCGCCTGGCTTCCCGCATGGCTATCGCGACAACGTTGGCCTGACCGTCAGTGATGATGGCTTGGTCGCGAAGGTCTACACGGATGGCAAGGCTGCGACTGTTATTTGGTACGTCAAGAAGCCCTTCAAGGACGCGGAGATCATGCTCGACCTGGCGGCGTTGGGTCTGGCCAAGAAGGGCACGCCGCCAAAGAGCGTGGCATATGTCGTCAACGGTGAGAAGTACACCGTTGGCGCCGTGTGGGATATAAAAGACGGGCCGTCGGCCTGCGCGCTCAGGTAGTGGCCCAACCGATGGCGCACGCCGTGGAATGAGACCCTATCAACTTATTTTCCCTGAACACATGCGCAATCATAGCCGCCGAGGGTACAACCTGTCGTTACTAGCCATAGGGCGTTCGCGGAAGGGAAAGCGATGAAATATTCATGGCAATGGGCGATTGTGGCGGCCGTTCCGATCATTTGCCTCGGCTGCGGGCCAGTCGAGCAGGAGCTGAAGACGAGCGAGTGGGCCACGTCGGAAGATGGAGTGCTGTCTTTTAGGCTACTTGCCCACGAACCGGTGGAGAGAGAGGCGTCAATTGTTCTGATGGCGGAATTACGAAACAATGGTGAGGACGAGCTGACCGTCTTCTCGCCATTCCGACCGGCGCACGATGCCAGGAGGGTGGTTAAGATCCGCAGGGGATTCTCTGATATTTCATATTCGGGGCCTATTGCGAGCTATAGGCCGGGCCGCGGTGACTATGTGTCTATCGCTCCGGGCGAGGTCATAGAAGATAGCGTTGAACTGCCCATGAGGCTCTTTCGGGGACTCCATTGGCCTGGGAAGTATGTGATCCGCTATCCATATGCTACGGAAGAATACGAGCGTGTTGGCAGGGCAGGATTGCCAAAGAAGGATGGCCGTACTTGGCGGATTGAAAGCGAACCGATCACGGTAAGAAGGCGTTAGCGCCGGGAGCCCCTCTATTGATGCAGCAGTGGAAATGGATGATCGTGTCAGTGCTTTTCTTGGCAAGCGCAGGCTGTGCGGTGCCTGAACAAGAGTTGAAGACGAGCGAGTGGGTGACATCGGATGATGGCGCGTTGTCGGTACAGGTGTCGTCTCCTTCGCCGGTGGGCCTTTGGCAGCCGATTATTGTGCAGGTGGAGTTGCGCAACAACAGCGACAAGCCTCTGCGGGTGCACGGCCTTTTCGACCATTGGTCTGCAATACGGGTCCTGGATTCGGCGGGAAGAGAGATCCCGCCGGCCCATACCCGGCCTCGGCCCAAGACGGTCGCTAGTTCGCTGACGTTGGGTTTTTCGGACACACTTCCCCCTGGTCAATCGCTTGTCCGCGAAGGGGAGTTGCCAGGACCATATCGCCCCGGAACGAGTCGGCCCGGCGACTACACGATTGTCTATACTTACAGGATGGAAGAAGCGGAAACATACAGGTACCATCGGCTCCCCCCACAGCCTGACGGCCAATCGCACGAGAACGCCTTGCCACGCTTCTGGTTTGGCCAAGTCGAATGCGGACCAATTGTCGTCACCAGGAGTTGGCTCCCCTAGGAGTCGCCATAGCCAATGCTGGCATAACGCCGTTAGTTGGTCAGCATCCCTCACCGGGCCAGATTGTGTAAGCATTGCCCTGTCCTCCGGTGGCGGATTGCGGCGTGCGTTGGGGCGGTTTACGCCCTAGGATGGTGGCGATGCTAGTTTGGCGAAAGGAGGCACCATGACACCCGAACTATCCGAAAGCGTTCAAATGCAGTTCCTTCGGCCCGCGCAGTTGGAGGCGGCGGCGAGGGCGTTTCCTGTTGTGTATGTGCCGTTTGGGCTTATCGAATGGCATGGCAGGCAGCTGCCGCTCGGCAACGATGCGCTCAAGGCGCACGCGTTTCTGGTCAAGACGGCTGAGCAGTTCGGCGGCGTGGTCTACCCGCCGGTGTTCTTCCACGATGAGTTCGGCCAGGACATCATGGTCCCCGTGGTGACCAAGCTGTTCGACAAACTCAAGGCGATGGGCTTTCGCGTCATCATCGGAGTGAGCGGCCATAACGTGCAGGGGCAGATCGACATGATCAACGCCAGCCTTGAGCCCGTAACAGCCGACGGGACCATCGCCGGTATGGGGATGTGGGAGATCACGCTCAGCGAGTGCGAGGATTCAGCCACGGACCACGCCGCCAAGTGGGAGACATCGAACATGATGTACTTCTACCCGCGCTTCGTGGACATGGCCACTCTGGGCACTGAGCCGTTCGAGCTGAACATGTCGCCACCGCATGGCATTGGCGGGCTGGACCCGCGCGAGCACGCGTCGGCGGCCGTCGGCGAGCGGAACGTGGAGCTGGCGTCGGCTGCGATCGGTCGCAAGGCGCGAGAGTTGCTGGAATCGCTCCCTGCTGAGCAGCGGGCCTTCAATCTGCCGGCCATGAGCCCCGAACACTGGTGGTTCGTTTGATGCGGAACGACATGACCTCGCGCGAGCGAATGTTGATGGCGATGAGCTGCGGGCAGGCTGACCGCGTGCCGCTGCACTTTCGGCTGTTTGGCTTTCAGCCGCCGGCGCACATGGCGTGGACCAACGAGGCGGAGCGCATCGAGCGGTGGGCGAGCGTCGGTGCGGATACGACGGTCGGCATCCACGCCACGTGGAGCATGCACCCGGATGTTACTGTTCGCAACTGGCGGGAGGAGCCCACCGCCGACGAGCCGTACGCGCTGGTGTGCAAGGAGTACGATACGCCGGCGGGAGTGTTGCGGCACGTCGTGCGGGAGGCGGGGGACAGCTTTCAGCCGGGCGTGGCGTGGCATGTGGACGAGGTGCAACTGTTCGACGACTACAACGTGCCGCGCGCCAAGGAGCACGCGGTCACCTGCCGGGAGGACCTGGCCAAGCTGCGGTACCTGCTGGCTGATCCGTCGGCTGAGGAGGTCGCGGCGTTCCGTGAGCGTGCCAAACAGATGCGGGAGCTGTCGCAGGCCCACGGCGTGCTGATGGACGGGTGGGGTTGCTGCGGCGTGGATGCAGCCATCTGGCTGTGCGGCGTAGAGGGGGCGGTGCTGATGGCTGTGGATCAGCCGGAAGTTTTCGGCGAGTTGATCGATATTCTGCACGCCGCTGACAAACGAAGCTGCCGGATGCTGCTGGACGAAGGCGTGGACCTGGTCGTCCGCCGCGGCTGGTACGAGGGCACGCACTTCTGGTCGCCGGAGCTGTACCGCCGGTTCTTCGCGCCTTGCGTGCGGGAGCTGACGGACATGGCCCACCAGGCCGGTGCGAAGTTCGCCTGCACGATGAGCGCCGGCGTTATGGCTCTGCTGGACGATTTCCTGGATATCGGCTTTGACGTGCTGTACCACGTGGACCCCGTTCAAGGCGGGGCTGACCTGGCGGAGGTCAAACGGAAGCTCGGCGGGCGGATCGCCGTGCTGGGCGGGGTGAACTCGGCGATAACGCTTGGTCGTGGCAGCCGGGATGATATCCGCCAGGCCGTCTTCGAGTCGGTGGACGTACTCGGCCCCGGCGGCGGATTCGTATTGTCGCCCGTGGATTGCCTGTTTGAGAGCACGCCGTGGGAGGCTGTGGAGACGCTCATCGAGGCTTGGCGGGAGGTGTGCGACTACCCCGGCGGGTGATTCCTCGGTCGGCTGCAGCGTGGGGCAAATGTGAGGAAACAGCGGCAGAATTACTGGCCCGGTTACTAACGGCCGACTTTTTTCGGGCCGATAAGAGCATTGGGACATGACTATATGTGCCGTTGGGCTGGTCCTAAGCCTAATCGAGTCGACGAGTTGGGGTAGTGGGGTAAATGCGGGTTTATGCTGATGTTAACGCCCGTTGTGAACGGTTTCCCGAACGGCCGCCAGGCCATGGGGAATGCAAACGAAAGCCGGGGACATGTTCGAGATATCCGTCAACATCCTGTTTATCGAAGCCGATCCCCGATATGCCCGGACCATCGCCGATCAGTTGGCCCGAACCGGGGACGCACCGGTCAACTTAGACGTCAGCGGGCGGCTGTCCACCGGGCTGGAGCTCCTGGCCAAGGGGGACTTCGACGTGGTCCTGTTGGACTTGTCCCTGCCGGACAGCCAGGGCCTGACCACGCTGGTCACCACGCGAGATCGAGATCCGGACATGCCGATCATTGTGCTGACGGACCTGGAAAGCCAGACGATGGCCACCGCGGCGATAGGGGCCGGCGCCCAGGATTATCTGATAAAGAAGAACATCGACGGCAGTCTGCTTATAAGATCGATCCATTACGCCATCGAGCGCAAGCGTGTTGATGAGTCGTTGCGAGCCAGTCGGGAGCATTTCCGCAGCATGATGGAGGACAACGCCGACGCCATCGTAGTAGTCGACGGCGAAGGCGTCACGCGATACATCAACCCCGCCGCCGAGGCCATGTTCGACCGTTCGTCGGAGGAGTTGGTGGGGCAATTCTTCGGTTTTCCGGTGGTAGCGGGCAAGACGACTGAGGTGGACATTATTGGCAGCCAGAACCGCCCCGGCGTAGCTGAGATGCGAGTGGCGGAGATTGAATGGGAAGGCGAACCGGCCCACATCGCAACTCTTCGCGACGTGACGAAGCATCGTCTGGCCGAGACGGCCTTGGCCACGGTCAACGCCCAGCTCACCGAAAAGAACGAAATGTTGGCAGAACTAAGCGGCACGGCCCAGCAGTTCATGGACAACGTGTCCCTGCAGTTCAGCACTCCTCTGACGGCCATAGTCGACTACACGTCCGCCCTCCTTCATGGCCAGGGCGGGCCCATCAGCGACCGGCAGGGCCAGTACCTGGCTCTGATCGGCAAGGCCGCCGGCGAGCTATCGCACATGGTGGACGACCTGTTGGACTGCAGCCGACTGAGGACGGACGCTCTGCGAGTGAATCGGGGGCGTTGTTCGATCGCGGAGATCGTGACGGCCGCCCGGTCCACGCTGGCGGGGAAGGCTGAGGACAAGCGCATTACCTTGTCGGAGGATCTCCCTGACGAACTGCCCGAAGTTTTCGGCGATGAGGACAAGGTCCGCCGGGTCCTGATTAACCTGGCCGACAATGCGATTACATTTTCGCCCGAAGGGGCCGAAGTCCGACTTTGGGCCGCCAAGGACGAAAGAGGGCGCGTGCGAATTGGTGTGACAGGCCAAGGCCTGGGAGTGTCACAGGAGGAACTGGGCGTTATCTGCGCCCACTTCAGCCGGACAGGCCAGGTTACCAAGGAGGGCAGCGGTTTCGGCCTGGGGCTGTATGTGGCCAACGAACTTGCGGGGCTCAATCTTGGGCGAATCCAGGTTGAAAGCCACGCGGAAGACTTCACCACGTTCTCCTTCGCGTTGCCACGATACGATTGGCCTGACATAGTGGAGACATACTTCGCTCAACTGGCCGACCGAGAAACTCCCGTGCCCGTATCCGTTCTGGAGCTAACAGTGGATCAGGCCGGTCCTGTCTTGCCGGATGTGCGGTCTTTTCTTGCCGCTACGTGTTGGCCGATGGACATTGTTCTGGGCAGCGACGAGGGTGACAGCTTGGTCGTGCTGGGGCCCAGCGACAATCCCGACGCGTGGATCGCTCGTCTCCAGTCAGTGTGGCTCGATCGCCAAAAGGATGAGTCCACGCCGCCCCTGAACTTTCCGAAAGTATCTGTAGCGGGCACGTGGCCGTGCCCAGCCGAAGCGGACCGGGCGCAAGTGGCGGCCACCAGGCTGCTGGCGCGCGGTCTTGTGAAGGGCCGGTAGAGCCCACATCTTCGTGGCAGGCATGTCGTTGATCAGGCCGGCACGGTCGTAATTCGGGCGACACGATCGCCCCCACGGGGCTCAGACTATTTTACACGCCAGACCCAAGGCTTCCGCCTTGGGCTAAGAACGATCGGCCCTATGGGCCTCATCAAGACCAGTGGGATCAAGACCCGCCGAATTTCGGCCTGTCCGTCGTGACGGGCGCCCGCCACGCCTGCAACAAGAAAGATACGTAAGGCCACCGGGCATCACCCGGCGATCCGCATCAAATGGTCTTGAACATTTCGTCCATTCGTTCGACTTCGTCGGGGCTGACGTATCGAGGTTGGCCGGCGAGTATTCCGATGACGTTGCGGAAAGGCTTTCCTATGTGCATCCCATGGCCGTCGATCGTGAACTCGCGGATTTCCTTATCGTGGTCCGATCCTCGCATCTTGATAACGGCCAGGCCCCGCCGCATCTCGCCGAACAGCTCAACATACCGAAGCAGGATGATCGAATCGGTAATTGTGTAAATCTGCGCCTCGGTCTCCGACGTGCCGCCCATGAACGTCGGCGTGACGGCTGTGAAAAGCCCGGCTATCTGCTGGCTCTTAGTGAAAGATGTCAGCCCGATAACGAACTCTCTAAAGCCCTTCACCGTTGACATTCGCTCCAGGGACGACAGACTGTCAACGGCGATTCGGTTCGGCTGGAACTCGCGGATTTCAGTCATCATGTTGACAAGATGCTCCTCCAGAGTAGCCGCCTCGGGGCACCAACAGATGACCTTGAGCTGTCCGCTGTCGACCGCTTGCTGATACCCGATTCCCCATCCTCTGGAAGTCTGGAAGAGCTGGCCCCTGGTCTCTTCGAGGGCGAAGAGCATGCACTTCTGGCCGTGGGCAAGCCCGCCGTTGATGAACTCGGTCACCATCAGCGTCTTGCCTGTCCCCGTCGCGCCGGAGATAAGAGTGACCGAGTCGCGGAAGAACCCGCCGTCGCACATTTCGTCCAGAGAGTGGTTGCCCGACGTGATTCGCTCGTCGGACGATTCCTGCACCAGAGCGATATCGGGCAGCGGAATGGCGACGATGCCCACGTGAGGCAATACGGTGAAAGGGAACTCTCCCTTTTGATGATTCGTGCCGCGAAACTTCAGCACTTCGATAGTCCGCCTGCGTTTCTCATCTTCCAGGACATGTCGAAGGACAATCACGTTGTCGCAGGCGAACTCTTCGACGCCGTAACGGGTGATGTTACCGTACTCTTCCGCGCGCTCGCATGTCACGAGAGATGTGACACCCATGCCCCTCAACTCGTCGGCGAGTTTCAACATCTCTCGGCGGACGATGCTGCTGTCGGTGAACCGTGTGAAGATCGTGCCCATGGAGTCTATTACCACCCGCGCCGCGCCGACGGTGTCAACGGCATGCTTGATACGAGCGAGTAAAGCGCCCATGTCATAGGCGCCGATGAAGACGGCCTCCTCGCCCGGCGTGGGCGAGGCGTCGACGAAGGCCAGCTTCTCCTCTTGCTGCCACCGGTTGAAGTCCCAGCCGAACCCAGCCATATTCTTGGCTATGTCCGAGGGAGACTCTTCAAACGTTATGAACACGCCGGCTTCGTCTGCCTTGATTATGCCCTCGGCGATAAACTGACAGCCGAACACTGTTTTGGCGCTGCCTGTGGTGCCGGCTATCAGAGTAGTTCTGCCCTTCGGCAGGCCACCGTAGGCGATCTGGTCGAAGCCAGGTATACCCGTCTTGAGTTTTTCGATGTCTATCCCATATGTGTCCATGATAATTCCCCTGTTTGGCCCAGCGGCAGACCACCTGACGGTGGCTCATGGCCCGGGCATATGTCCGTTGTCGCTTAGGCAGAACTTTCTTGTTTCGTCACCGGGCGAAGATCCAGCGCCTGCATTACCTTCTCCATGTCGGACAAGTCGCCGATGATTCGACGTTTGGGCAGCGGGGATTCTCGCACCAGCGTGGGCGTGGCGATGATCCGTTCGTCCTCAGCCAATTGAGGCTGGTCGAGGACATCAATCACGGTTGTTTCGCACTCGCCGGTCGGCTGCGCCTGGCAGATCTGTAGCAGACAGGCCACTGCCTGGGCAGTCCTGGAAGATTGTCCGGTCACGTAGAGTTTCAGTATTGTGTTTGCCATTTCAGGCCTCCTCCTCGACCACGGGCGCATTGTTCATCTGCGCCGTGAAAGAATATGTCCGATAGCGCGCCGCCAAATGTCCCATCAATCTTAAGACCATCAGCCGACCCTCCTCGAGATATATCTGCGCTTTGCGGGGGTCGCACTTGCTGGCGCATTGCTTGATAGCCTGGCTGTGGATATCGATCACATCGCCAGGCCCCGCTCGCAGGCGTTCCAATTGTTCCGCCAGGGCCATCACTTCATCCGATGTGTGATGATCGGCCTTGACGACCTGCTCATCGATCGCGCCCTCCAGCAGTTGTTCATAAAGGCGGGCCAGGTCGGCGAATACTATCGGCAAGTGTTGGCGCATGGATGCGGGCGCACATTGTGGGGCCGGCTCATCGGCGTGCGCGGTGGCGAGTTTGTCCATCGCGGCCAGGTCGCGGTCCTGCTGGGCTTGCTGCCTGGCTACTTCCAGTTCTTCCTGCAGACGCTGTCGCTCGATGGCGTACCTGATCGTCCGCGTCAGCAGGCGCGTGTTGAAGTCGCCCTTCACCAAGTAGTCCTGGGCGCCGCTGCGGATGGCATTGGTTGCCAGTTCCTGGTCGCCGACGCCCGTGAGAACTATCACCGGCTCGATGGGGCCGTGTTCCTGCAGGCTTGTTATAGTTTCTAGCCCTTGGCTGTCCGGCAGGCCAAGATCAAGCAGGATTGCGTCATACTTTCCCTGGCCGACCTGCTGGCGTGCTTCGGACAGCCGCCTGGCTACATCCAACTCGAAGCGCGTGTCCATTGCATCGGCCAACTCTTCGCTAATGAACCGCAGGTCGCCCGGGTTATCTTCGACAATCAGTAGTTTGACAACGTTCGTGTCCATGTTGTCCTCAGCGATCTCTGGGTGACAGCTTGACCAGCGTTAGCCAGAAGCACCCAATTAGCCTGACGGCCTCAATGAATGCCTCTATATCCAAAGGCTTGACGATGTAACAATTCGCGTGCAGCTTGTAGGTTTTGAGAATGTCATGGTCAGCCTGGGCGGTACTCAGCACGATCACGGGAATGGCCTTGAGGTCTTCATCCCCCTTGATTTCCGCCAGTACCTCTCGGCCATCTTTCCTTGGGAGGTTCAGGTCCAGGAGAATCAGGTCGGGCCGGGGCTGATCGGCATGCTCGCCGAGGCCGCGCAAGTGCGCCATCGCTTCCACACCGTCGATGGCCACGTGTATATTAGTGCGGACATCGCCTTCTCGGAAGGCTTCCTCCGTAAGACGGACATCTCCGGGGTTGTCCTCTACCAGCAGTATTTCCATTGGTCTATCCTCTATGTCATCCACACTACTTCCCTCTTCTGTGCAGCTTGGTTTACCGGGACGCTGAAACATATTTTCGCGCCTGTTTGCGGCTCGGGGTCCAGCCAGATGCGTCCGCCATGTCGTTGGGCTATCTTCTTGCACACAGCCAGGCCGATGCCGCTGCCCGCGTATTCCTCGCGAGGGTGGAGGCGTTGGAAGACCTGGAATACTCGGTCGGCGTACTGCGCCTCAATGCCGATACCGTTGTCTTGCACACAGAACGTCCATTCCTCGCCGGTCTTGCCGGCTGAGACGTGGATCTGCGGCGGCTTATCACTGCGGAACTTGATGGCGTTGCTGATAAGATTCTGAAACAGCTGCAGAAGCTGCGAGGCGTCGGCCGTCACGGTGGGCAGCGGATCGTGCGTTATGACGGCGGAGGCATCGGCCGCAGCGACGCTGAGGTTGGCGATGGCATGGTCCAGCACGTCGGCGGCGCTGACCGGCTCGAACGGCTTGCCGTGCGTGCCCACTCGTGAGTAAGCCAGCAAATCGTCGATGAGTCCCTTCATTCTTTGGGCGCCGTCAACGGCGAAGGCGATGAACTCGTCGGCGTCCTTGTCGAGTTGTCCCTTGTAGCGTCTTTCCAGCAGGCCGAGGTAGCTGGCGACCATTCGCAGAGGCTCCTGGAGGTCGTGTGACGCTACATACGCGAACTGGTGCAGTTCCGCGTTGGACCGCTCCAGGTCCTGTGTCCGCTCGAGCACTTGGCGCTCAGCGTTCTTGCGATCGGTGATGTCTCGTACGACATGGACCCACTGATGGGGTTCTTCCCCTTCTTCTCTAATTGGATAGACATCGACGTCAAACTGGTGATCGTCCAGGCTTGGCTCGGTAAGCTCGAAATGCGCAGGTCTGCTGGACAGAAGACTTTCAAAGATCGGGCATTCTTCTGGTGGGCTGTCGGTACCATGGAACAACTGAAAACAATGCGCGCCGATGATTTGCCTGTCGGGGAAGGCCCTCATCGTGGCCCTGTTGGCCATGATGATACGACGGTTCTTGTCATGAATAGTGATCATGTCCGGCACGGCGTCGAAAGTTTCCTGCCATTGCATGACGGCATGGCGTAAAGCATCCTCTGCCTGTTTGCGGTCATATATTTCCGCCTTTAGCCCCCGGTTGGCTATGCCGAGCTCTGCCGTGCGCTGCTGGATTTGTTGTTCGAGCGATTCGTGCCAGGCCTGAATGCGTTGGACCATCGAGTTGAAAGTGGTCGACAGCACACCGAGATCGTCCGAGGACGTCACCGGTACACGGGCGGCCCAGTCGCCGGCGGTCACTTGCTTGGCGGCCTTGCTCAGAAGGCTGATGGGATGTGCGATCTTAGTTGCTGTTGCGCTGCCGAGCAGGATAATCACGATAATCGCCCCCACGCCCAGGATCGTAGAATAGGCTGCGTCCCGATAGATAGGGGCCATCACCTCCGCTCTGTCTCGCTTGACCACCATTCCCCAGCCCCACTCGGGCGTCACGCGAATGTACCGATACGCAGCCAGCACCGCCACGCCGCGATAGTCTCTGTTTTCGATAATGCCTTCTTCCCCCCCGGCTGCTCGTATGGCGGGCACGGCTTGAATCTGGTACTCCAACGGCCTGGCAGTTGTTCCGTCGCTCAGGGGATGCTTGAGGGAGGTGATAATTTGCGTGTCGTTGTTGACCAGGAGGGCCTCGCCTCGTAGGCCCAGGCCCTCGCCCGTGTGCAGTATTGGGCCTAGCATCTCTTCGGCGTCGATTGCAATTATCCATATCGCTACGACTTGGCCATCCTCGGACAAGATGGGGCTGTGTATGTGAAGAACGGGAACAGCAACGGCTGATTCCCGCGCGATATCACTGATGTACTGGTCACCACGCTGAGCCACGTTGATATCCAGGACCGGGTCGGGCAGGTAGGCGCCAAGATCGACCTGTCGCGTGGAGACGGTGATCATTCCCGTCTGGGCATCCGCGATCTGGATATACTCATAGCCGTCGTATGTGTCGGCGACGTTGTTGAAACACTGCAGCAGGTCCCGAAAGCTGTCTTCGGCCTGCACAGATGCCCACAGTGCTTCCCCCGCGTTGCCTTCCCGCGAGAGCCTGTCAATCGCGCCATGCAGGTCCGCCACGGCATTTCTTACGAGGGCATTATCCGACCAGACATGGACGTCGTCTCGCCGTTCCCGCAGCCACAGCGTCAATCGGTCCTTCTTCAGGTCGGCCACCAGATTGAGGCTTGCGAACGCTTCGGCCTTTTGCAGGCCTCTCCTGCCGGCAAACCCAGTGAAAGGGATGCCCATGAGCGTCGCCAACTCCAGAGCCACCAGCACAATGATGAACAACATCGAAAAGCTGACAATCAGCCTTGTCCGAACGCTACGAAACAGACCGTGCCGCGGACCTTTGGGAGTCTGTGCTGTCCGTTCATTCTCCGCCATCGTCATCATCCTTCACCTCAACGTACTCATAGACATGCAGTTGGTAGTCCTGTCTACATCGGAGGACCTCGTTGAGGATGCCACCGTCGAAGCAGGCCCTCGCTTGCTGCCAGTCGACAGTGGGGGGAATCTTGCGAAGGTCCTGGAGAAACTGGAACTCTCGGTACAGCCTTCCGCCAACATCCAAGTCGCTCTGTGGCATTGCCGCCGACGGGGCGATCCCCAGCAGATCATTCATGGCGATCTCAACGTGTTGGTCTACGGTCAGCGTGGACGGCCGGCCCGTCAGGCGTTGCTCGATCAGCATCATCCATCGACAGGCCTGTCGGACGTTCTCTGGGTGGTGTCTCATCCAAGCAAGGGCTCTGGCATGGGATGCCACAATATGACGCACCGCCTTGGGATACTCGTCAACGAACGATCGCGATAAGTACAAGTATCCCGAGCCGGCCGATCTGTGCATGACCGTCATGTCGGGGCACCGGACGAGAGCTGCAGTGACGGCTGGTTCCCAAGCTGTGAATGCATCGATCCGCCCCTTGTCCAGGGCGTCAGCCAGTTGATGGACCTCCATCTGGACCAAGTCCACGTCGCTCTCGGTAATGTCGGCTGCGGCCATCGCTTGCAGCAGCACGTAGTGGGCGTTGGAGCCAAATGGGTAACCGATGCGTTTTCCACGCAATTCCTTCACAAGCATCGGCCTGTCAGCGACGATGGAGCAGAAACCCAGTTGCGCAAGTGCAGCTATATAGACGTTGGACGATGCCGCCGCGGTCAGAGCCGGCATGTCGCCAACGTAGCAGGCCTCCAACTCGCCCCGCTGAAGATAGGTATTCAAGTCTGCACCCTTCAAGAACGGGTGGAACCTGACCTCCAGGCCTTCTTCGGCCAAGGCCCGGGCCAATATGGCGTCCCGCTTCATGGCCTCGGTGATAAGCCCCGTCGGGGCGAACAGCGGCTGGGTGCCGATGTCGATGACGGTACTATCCTCGCCAAACTGATACGTGGAATATAGCGCATGGCCCGCCATGGCCACGGCGTGACTTGAGTCTGCCGCCCCGCCGTTGTGCCGCCGAGACAAAGTCAGCAACGCTGCCGTCGCGGCAAGGACGATCATCAAGCCAACGATCAGGTAGGGCAGCGCTCGGCCAGACAGGCCACGTGGGGTGTGGCTCGTCAAGCCGCAGCAGGGAGCTGCCTCGGCCGGCCTGGTGCGGTGAGGTCTGCCCCTCGCACACAGATGGTCGGTAGGTCTCATATTCTCATGACCTCCTTCTCAATGGCCGCTGGCTGTGATGCCGGCATTGTGAAACGGAAGATCGCGCCCTCACCTGGCTGAGAGTCCAGCCAGATACGTCCGCCATGTCGCTGGACAATTTTCTTACACACAGCCAGGCCTATGCCGCTGCCAGGGAATTCGTCCCTGGCATGCAGGTGCTGAAAGACCTGAAATATTCGCTCGGTGTACTGCGGCTCGACACCGATGCCGTTGTCCGCAACGGCGAACACCCATTGCTCGCCGGCCCGTTCGGCAGAGACGTGGACCCGTGGAGGCCGGGCACCGTGGAACTTGATGGCGTTACCGAGCAGATTCTCAAAGAGCTGGGCAAGCTGTGAGGCGTCGGCTGTCACACAGGGCAGGGGATCGTGGGTTATGACGGCCGCCGAATCGGCGATAGCTGCGCCCAGATTGGCCAGAGCATGTTCGAGGGGGCCGTCAGCTTCGACCGGCCGGAGCCGCTGGCCGCGCGTGCCGACCCGCGAGTAAGAGAGCAGGTCATCGATGAGTCCCTTCATCCGCCGGGCGCCATCGACGGCGAATGCGATGAACTCGTCGGCATCTTTATCGAGCTGGCCCTTGTAGCGTCTTTCCAGCAGGCCCAGATAGCTGGCGACCATGCGCAATGGCTCTTGGAGGTCGTGGGAGGCAACGTAGGCGAACTGTCGCAGTTCCGCGTTGGACCGCTCCAACTCCTCCGTGCGTTCCTTGACGCGAGATTCCAGTTCGGCGCTGAAGCGTTTGAGCGCATCCTCAGCTTGCCGGCGCTCCGTGACGTCATGGAGAATCGCCGTGAACAGGCCTGCATCGTCGGGGTCGGGGGATATCTCTCGGACGGCAATTTCGCAGTCCAGCACACTGCCCGTCTTGGTGCGGACCTTCACTTCGGTTGCGCCTTTGTGATCGGCCCCCCCGCCACCGGCTGCGGCCAGCAGCGTGCCCACCTCGCCGGCGCACAGGACCTGGTCTATGTTCTTGCCCAGCAGTTCGTGCTCGTCGTAATGCACAAGCTCATGGGCGCCCTTGTTGGTGGACCTGATGACCCCGTCGGTCGTTACCGTGATGATGGCATCCGAGCTGCTGTCCAAAATGCCCGCCAGCAGTGCTTCGCGAGATGCCAGTGTCGCGTTCACGTGCTTGAGTCTGTCCAGTGCGGTCAGTTCCCGGGCCCGCCGACGTTGGATCTCCGCCCGCGCCTTGAACAAGTCCACAAAGGCTGTGACCTTGGCTTTGAGGATCGCCGGTACGATGGGTTTGAAAACGTAGTCCACCGCGCCATGGGAGTAGCCTCTCAGCATTTGGTCGTCAGTCTTTTCTATCGCCGTGAGGAAGATTATGGGCGTCCACTGAGACTGCGGGCGCTTTCGAATCAGTTCAGCAGCCTCAAAGCCGTTTATTACCGGCATCTGCACGTCCAGCAGAATCACCGCAAACTCCTGAGCCAACAGCGATTTTAGCGCTTCCATGCCGCTTCTGGCTGTGACGATGTTCTGCCCAAGATCAGCCAGCATCGCTTCCAGGGCGATCAGGTTATTGGCGTTGTCGTCAACCAGCAGGATGTTGGTCTGATCTTCGTTTTCCATGGTCGTCCAGCCTCATGGGTCCTTGCACAGATCCACGAGAAAAGGGGCGATGTCGTCCAACGGCAGGATCTTGTCGACCTGCCCGGTCTTGATCGCAGCTAGAGGCATCTCGGGCGCTGCTGTGGTGGCAGGATCCTGAACGATGGTTACTCCGCCGCGCAGCTTTACTCGCGCCAGGCCTCGCGCCCCATCGAAGTTCGCCCCTGTCAGCAGCACGCCAATGACCCCCGGCCCGTATACATCGGCAGCCGACGAGAACAACACATCGATCGAAGGACGCGAGTACGACACCGGCGGATCGATCGACAAGCTGAAGTGGCCATCGTCGACGAGCAGGTGATAGTCCGGCGGGGCCAGGTAAACGTGTCCCGCCTCGATGGCCTGTTTGTCGACCGCCTCTGTTATGGTCAAATCGCAGTGTCTTGACAGCAGTCCTTGCATCGTCTCACGGAAGTCCTTTTGTCTATGTTGTACGACGGCTATCGGCACGGGGAATTGATCGGTCAGCCCCGACAGAAGCGTCTCCATCGCCTGCAGGCCACCCAGCGACGTGCCGATAACGATGATCCGGCAGGCCATTACCTGACCCTCCGATATATCTTCTCGCGCTCATCCAGCGGAACGTAGTCCTCGGCATGTGGCGTGAAGCGGATCGACTCTTTGCGTCCCAGGCTCAGGATGCCGAAAACCGGCAGTGACCTAAACAGGATGTCATGGACGCGGTCCTGGAGTGTTTTGTTGAAGTAGATCATTACGTTGCGACAGAGAATGACGTTGAACTCATTGAACGACTCGTCTGTCGCCAGGTTGTGCTGGGCGAAGATGATGTTCTTTTTCAGGGCCTCGGCGATAATTGCCCCGTCGTACCTGGCGCTGTAGTACTGGCTGAAGGCCTTCGATCCCCCGGCCTGAATGTAGTTGTCCGTATACTCCCGCATCGTATCCAGCGGAAAGATGCCGCCCTTGGCCTGGGCGAGGGCGGTCTCGTCCATGTCCGTCGCATAGATGCGGCACTTGTCGTAAAGGCCTTCCTCGGTCAGCAGAATCGCCATCGAATAAGCTTCCTGCCCGCTGCTGCAGCCGGCATGCCATATGCGAACGAACGGATAGGTCCGAAGCAGCGGCACGACCTTCTCGCGAAAGGCCCGGTAAAAGGGCGGATCGCGAAACATGCTCGTGACGTTGACCGTCAGCTTGCAGAGAAACCGTTCCATGCTCTGTGGATCATGGAGCACTTTGTCCTGTAAAGCGGAAATCGTGGCCACATCCTCCCCGTTGGCAGCGGCCCACACTCGGCGCCGCAGTGAAGCCCTCGCATAATTCCTCAGATCGAAACCGTAATGGCGATATACCGCCTCAAGGAACATTTCGATCTCTATGGTATCGAGATTGTCATCCAGAAGCTCAGCCACCTACGCGCACCATATTGCCTTTCTTGTACATCCACACTCGCAGCAGCGAGAGGAGTTGTTCGATATCGATGGGCTTGGCGATGTAGTCCGATGCCCCGGCCTCTATGCACTTGTCTCGGTCGCCCTTCATGGCCTTGGCCGTCAGGGCAATAATGGGAAGCTGCCTGAACTGGTCGATCTTTCGGATGGCCCGAATAGTTTCGTAGCCGTCCATTTCCGGCATCATGATGTCCATCAGCACCACGTCGATGTCCGGGTTGGCCTGGAGAGTATCGAGCCCTTCCTGTCCATTCTCGGCGTAAAGCACCTTGACGTGGTGGCTCTCAAGGACGCTCGTTATGGCGAAGATGTTCCTGATGTCATCATCCACCACAAGGACCTTCCTTTCAGTCAGCGTGGGGTCGGAATCGTGCACCTGCCGGATCATCTGTTGTTTCGTTTCAGGCAGGTCGGCCTCCACTCTGTGCAGGAACAAGGCCGTCTCATCCAGCAGTCTCTCGGGACTCTTGGCGCCCTTGACAATAATGGCGCCGGCCGACTGCTTGAGCTTGGTGACTTCCTGCTCCGTCAGTTCCTTGCCCGTGTAGATGACAATGCGCAGGCGTTCATAGGCGGGGTCCTCCTTGATTCTCTCGATGAGTTCCGCCCCGCTCATATCAGGCAGCATCAGGTCGAGGACCATACAGTCGAAATGCTGGGCTTCGAGGGCTGCCAATGCCTCCGCTCCGGTGGCCACGGGTGTGGATTTCACGTCGCCGTTACCGACCAGGGCCACAATGCTGTTTCGCTGGGCCTCATCATCTTCCACCACCAACAGATTCTTGGTGGGCCTTTCGACGAAGTCCTTTATGTCCGCAAATACGTCCTTCAGGGCTTGTGGGCTGACGGGTTTTTGCAGGCACAGGACCGCTCCCAGCTCCAGGCCACGTTCCAATTCATCCCCGGCCGAGATCAGATGGATGGGAATGTGTCGCGTGCCCGGATCGTTTTTCAGCAGGTCCAGAATTACCCATCCGTCTCTGTCCGGCAGCTTGATGTCCAATGTGGCGGCGTCGGGTTTGAACTGTCTGGCAAGGGCCAGGCCCACTTCGCCTCGTGTGGCCACCAGAGCCTTAAAGCCCTTATCCCGGGCCATGTCCCTGAGTATTGTGGCGAATGCAACGTCGTCCTCGATGATCAGAACGATCCTGTCATTGGGCTCGATAGCGCCTTGGTCATCGGTGACCTCACTGAGAAGCGCCGATGGGATTCGGTGGTCGGCCCATTGGGGGCTCGGCGGCGCCTCCTGAACAGGAGCGACGCCAGGAGCGGCCGATTCGACGGGGCGGGCCTCGACGGTCTTGTGTACGTTCGGCAAGTACAGCGTGAAGGTGCTGCCCTTGCCGGGCTCGCTGACAAGGTGTATCTCCCCGCTGAGCATGCGAGCGATCTCTCTGCTGATCGACAGGCCTAGTCCTGTTCCGCCGTACATGCGGGACGTGCTGCCCTCGCTCTGCTGGAACGCTTCGAAGATGATCTTCTGCTTGTCGGCCGACACGCCGACGCCCGTGTCTGTCACGGAAAAGGCTATGACGCTGTCAGCTTGGTTGAGCGCGTTGTGATCGGCAGCCCAGCCGCTGGTTACCGGCTCTATTTTCAGCGTCACGCCGCCTGCCTCGGTGAACTTGAAGGCATTGCCCAGCAGATTCGTCAGCACCTGCCGCAGGCGCTTGCCGTCCGTGCGGATCGTGCCTGGCAGCGTCTCGCCGAGGGCGATGGTAAAATCCAATCCCTTGTCCGCCGCGATCTGCGTGAAGTTGCGTTCTACGTCGCTCCGCAAACTTTCGAATGATATGTCGCTCACGTCGACATCGGTCGTGCCCGATTCGATCTTGGCCATGTCGAGGATGTCATTGATCAGGGCCAGCAGATCGACACCCGAGGCGTAGACGGTTTGGGCGTACTCGACCTGTCTGTCGGTGAGATTGCCATCCTCGTTGTCGCCGAGCAATTTGGCCAATATCAGCAAGGAGTTCAGCGGCGTGCGAAGTTCGTGAGACATGTTGGCCAGGAACTCGGACTTGTACCTGGAGCTCAGGGCCAGTTGCTCAGCCTTCTCCTGAATGTCCTGCCTCGCGCGCTCCACATCTCGTGTCTGACGCTCCAACAGGTCGTTTTTCTCCTCCAGCTCTTCGTTGGTGGATCGCAGTTCCTCCTGCTGGGCCTGTAGTTCCCCCTCGGATTTCTTGAGTCGGCCCGCCTGCTCCTGGAGTTCTTCGTTGGAGGTCTTGAGCTCTTCCTGCTGGGTCTGCAGTTCTTCCTCAGACTGCTTGAGCCTTTGGGCCTGCTCCTCCAGTTCTTCGTTAATGGTCTGCAGCTCTTCCTGCTGAGTCTGAAGCTCTGCGGATTGTCGCTGCGTTTCTTCCAACAGCTCGGCCATCCGCATGCGAGACATAACGGAGCTTATCGCGATGGCAACGCTTTCGGCGACTTGGTCGAGCAAAGTAAGGTGGGCCTCAGAGAACTCCCCCAAAGTGCCCAGCTCGATGATGCCCCGTACCGTGTTGTCCACCGACAGCGGGAAGACGAGGATGCTGTTGGGCACAGCTTCGCCCAGGCCTGAGTACACGCTGATGTAGTCGTCGGGGCAATCGGTGATGAGGATCGGCTTGTTCTCCAGAGCGGCCTGACCGACGAGCCCCTCGCCCGGGATGAACTGGTTGGACAGGTTCTTTCTCCTGCTGTAAGCATAGCTGGCTACCTGTGTTAGCTGCTTGTTGTCGTCAGACAAGTACATGGCGCCGATCTGGGCGCCGAAGAACTCGGCGAGATAGGTGATGACATTTCCCGCCAGTGTGGAGATATCCTGGTCGCCCCGCATCCTCTCGTTAAGATCGGCCTGGCCAGTCTTTAGCCAGTTCTGGGCTTCGTTCTCCGCCCGAGAGGATCGCAGGTTCCCCACCATCTCGTTGAAGCTGCCCGCCAGTTCGCCGATCTCATCTCTGGACCTGCTCTCAACATCGATTTCCAGATTTCCACCGGCTATTTCACCGGCTGCTCGGCTCAGTTCGCCGACTGGGGTTGCGATGGCTTTGGTGAAGAACACCACCAGCCCGGCGATGGCCAGCATGGATCCTATCCCCAGGCCCAGCCACCATTTCTCCAGCGTGCCAACCGTGGCGAACGCCTCGTGGGTGTCCATCTTGACGACGATTCCCCAGCGGAAGGTCGGCAGGTATCGCCACGCAGCCAGCACTTCCTCGCCGCGATAGTCCACCATAATTCCTGAGCCAGACATGCCTTGTGTGGCCTGCTGCATCGGCCGACCCGCCTGCGAGCCCATGTCTATTGTCCTGGTGAACGCCGCCTCGGGGTCGTGCCTCAGCGGAGCGATGATCACGGTCTCGTCGTCCTCCCTGGCTGCGACTACGACCTCGCCGGTCTCGCCCAGCCCGGTATAGTCCTCTATGTATGCATAGATGCTATCAGCACTTAGCTGCAAGGCAAGCACGCCGACAAGCTGCCCATCACGCAGGATCGGCGCCGTGGCGAACGCCGCCGGGCCGTCGGACGGCGCGTAGTAGTGAAAGTCCGTTATTTCCGCTTCCTGCGTGGCCAGCACTCGCTCAAAGGCTGCCGCCAGATCAGTAGTCTTGAGTGGGCCTGTCTTTAGGTTGGTCCCCAGGTCGGACTCCTTGGCGACGGTGTAAACAATCTCGCCATTGGCGGCGATAAGGAACACATCGTAGTACCCCGCCTCCTGAATATGGGCCATGAAGTCCTGGTGCTCCTCGTGGAGGGCGAGGTATTCCTGCGAGCCAATCCCAGCGGCGGCGATGGCTGCGCTGTACTGATCTACAGCATAACCCATGCTCGGATCAAGAGATAGGATGTGGGCAAACTCTAATCTCTCCTGGGCATAGGTCTCGATGGCTCGCGCCTTCGCCTCGGCCAGCGCCGACATCTCGTCCAGCCTGTCATCCTTCAGGGCACCGGTCATCACGCGATAGCTCATGCCCATGGTAATCAGCAGCGGCAATAGCGACGCTAAGACCAGTCCAATAATCAGCTTAGACGCTATCGTGCGCAGTTTGATGAATCGCTCGAACTTACCCATGATCCACGCCTTCTGTCATGGTCAGCCGAGAGTCGAGAAACCCCGCCCCCGAACCGACGCTACCCCATGTGCAGAATGCCCTGCTAACTGCTTGTACCGTAAGATGTTCCGATAGCCACGACGGGAGCCCCATTGCAACTGCGCCCCCGCGATTCGCTATCCTACGTCATCCAGACCAGTACGTTAGAGGGGATTCGGCGAACGATCCCCCATGCACCTCGGTAACCATCGGCCTGTTCTCACCACCTCTTTAGTTAGCCCAAAATTCGTCCACAACTGCCCACAGCTGCCCACAGCTCCCCGCACGTGCCCGATATCCCCACCCTCTTGCCGCCACCGGCCGTCCGCCCCGAGCCCTATCGACGGGCCAAGCCATCTCGCCCAGCCACCGACGTCGGCCGCGCGCAAATTCAACGTGCCATCCCAGCCGGATTCTCGCCTCGCAGCCCGTCCTGAACTCCGTCGAAGATCCGACCGGCCGACCGCCGCTCGACCAGCCGATTCCGACATTGTGAAAGTCCAGCCCGCGTCCGTACGGACGCCCTACGAGCTGACACATTTCAGCCCTTCAGGCTGAACGACGAGCAGATCACCGCGCCTTTTCGTTCCGCGTCCCTACGGACCCCCTACGCGCTACCAGACATCCTCTTCATTGTCGTCGGCTACATCGTCACCGACTTTATCTTCACCATCTTGATCGTCGCCGGCCTCATCGTCGTCGGTTGCCTGCAGCATCTCTGCGTCGATCTCTTCAATACGTTCTCTGGCGGCGGCAGCGCTCTCGGTCTCTGAGTGAAGCGTGACGATGTCCATTAGCTTCTCTCGTTCTGTGGCGAGATTTCCGCTTGCACGATACATCTTGGCCAACTTGAGAAGATACTGCACCTCAGCTTCATCGGTGTCTTCATCGTCCGCCATATCTGATCCACCAGCCATACATTCGCCGAGACGGATTAGCCAATAGGGGTCACCATCGCCGGACTCAAGCGACACCTGCTGTATCTTACCACGCAGCAGCAGACTATCCCCAGGCTTAGTGTCCTCTATCAGAGAGCGTTCATCTTCGGTTACATAGGCGACAATCCATCCAGAATCTTCCCCTTTGCCCGCGCTCGCGAGTACCCAAAACGGGAAATCTCGAATCCCGATCATGGCGCGTTGCACCGCTATCTTCCATACTTCCAGCTCATCTACTCGCTGTCGCCAGTACCGCCTTTCTTGAGACTTCCTGGCAGCGGCGCGCATTGCCGCCCGGGCTGTCTTGATGTCTTGCTCCGCCTGCACAAGCATCTTGCGGAGCGAGTCAGGTTCTTGCTCGTCAATATCGTGAACTGCCACGGACCACGCAAATCGCCGACCCTCCACGGAGTCCGTCAGATAGCTGCGGAGCCCATCGAGGGCCTTCTCCTCCTGAAGGGTTGTCATTTCTTCGGAGCCAAACCCAAGCTCAACAATCTTCTCTTGTAATTCCTGAAAGAGGGCCTCTGGCGTACCTTCCTCAGGCTCAGCATCCGGCGCGGCCGCCTCATAGATTCCCGTGCCGGTCTCGACGCTGACTAGGTCGTCGAATCCCAACTTGCGCATGAAGTCAGCCGCATCGTCCACCATACCGGCAGCCAAGCCACATTCGACCGCCTCTGTAGCCGTCAGCGTTAGCAATCGCCCTTGGGCCGTTAGTACCTTCCCTTCGCCGTTTCGTTCAACAAGTATCTGGCCATCTTCGGTCCGCACCGTAAGTTCGAGCTCAGCATCGACCATTGCCTCCGCTAGAAGGCTATTATGCCCACCGTGCTGGGCCGCTTTCCGGCACGCCGCGCGCCAGATCGATTGGAACTTCTCTGCCGTCGGCGTGGGCATGCCATCAACGAACGACCAGGACAGGACTGCACCAATCGTTGCTACCTCCTCAACATATATTTCACTGCATGTCATCGTGATCGCTGCACCTGCGGACAGGGCTCGCCGCACATAGGCGACGAAACGTAGGTCGTCGTTTTCTATAATGAGGTTGATAATCGCTTCAGCGTGGGCGGTGGAGCCGCCGCCCGTGTTGACGTACAGGATGACAACATCAGGATTGAGTTCTCTCGCCAAGACAATATGATCGGCCATGTCCTGGGCAGTAAAGTCGACCCCAATAGTTCCTTGAATCGGAACTAGGAGATAAGTGCCGGTGTCATCGGGCGTCGTCTGCGCGTCTAGATTCGGATCGGGTGGCGCCACTACCGATATGTAGAGCACGTCGTCGGCCGACACTTCCACGGTGCCATCGGCTGTTTCGATGAATACGGTGTCCTCCTCTTGGCGCACAACACCTTCATGCCTGCCCCCATCGCGCGTGTAGACGACATCCCCAATAACCGGACCGACCTGCGCTGCCACGAGAAAGATAATCATCAGCATCCGCCAGGCTTTCATTATCTGTTTCCTTTGCTGAAACATCTAAAGCGTCGCAACTGATGTGTGCTAATGCTGGCCCACGCAATCCCAGAGCCCACCCCGTCAAGCGCCAACTGCAAGGATACCATAAGAGGAAAACAGGGCAAGTTCTTTCTGCCCCCTATCGCCTCGGTGGGCATGGCACCCGGCCCTACGCATGATCGGCCCGCGCGCGGCTGCCGCATTCCCCAATCCCAACTCCGCAATCCGCAATCGCTCACCCTCTCGGCGGGCCTACTGGGCCGTGGGAGTCTATGTGGGCCTCGATGTTCTCCAGGTCGCGGGGGTAGAGGGCGATTACTACGCGCCGGCCGCCCGTTACTTCCATGATGTCGTCGAGTGACATTGTGGCGTGGGGGCTGACGAACATTAGCTGGTCGTCGCGCAGGCCGTCGAAGTACAGCTGCAGGAATGTCATCGAGTCGCCGGACAGTTGCATGACCTTGAGCGACTCCATCTCTCGCCACATGGGGATGTGCTGGTGGTGGTAGCCGCAAATGTGCAGCATGCCGCCCTTGGGGTAGATGCGGAAGATGGCGTCGTCGTAGGGGGCGACAAACTCGCGGTAGCTATCCGGGCTTAGCAGTTGGGCGGTGCAGCCGTCGATTTGCCCGTAGCCGGGCGGCTGGCCTCGCAGGCGGTGGATGATGCCCTGGAGTTGCTGCTCGGGCACATTGTCGATGAACCACTGTCGCTGCTCGATGGCTATGCCGGCCAGCACGCTCAGGTCGTTATGCACGGCGGCGGGGTCGTCGTACATCGCCAGCAGGAACTTTTCCGCGCCGTACAGGCTGACGGCTTCTACGATCGGGCCGCTGGAGGCGACGGCTGTGAACAGGGGCAGCTTGACGTCGGCTTCCAGGAAGATCTCGGTGGACCGCTTCATGTTCTGCCAGCCCTCGCACTTGTCCATGTCGGGCATTTCCAGACAGCCGACCGGTTCGGTGATGCGGCGCAGCTTGGTCACCGGGTCAGGCTCGGCCGGCAGGGGGAAGAAGTCGTCATCCCAGCCCTTGCCATGGCCCGACGCGCCGGAGGCGACCTGGCGGAACACGCGGTCGTCGCGCATCAGGTGCGCTTCGGAGGCCATCGCGTCGAACTCCAGGTGCATGGCCTCTTCCAGCGACGCGCCTTCCGGCACTTCGCAGGGCGGGGTGAGCCCTGAGAGTATGAACGCGGGCTCGCCGTCGTTGGCGCCATCGTAAACGGCCTGCATATGGCCGAACCAGTCATCGCGGATGGCGATGAGGTCTGGGTCGTTGAGAATATCGTAGGTCTCGCTCTTCATGTGGTCGCTCCTGAATCTCCGCGAATTATAGCAGATATTAGTTACTGTATATCGGCCCGTTTTCCAAGAGGGGCGCGGCATATTGCCCGCAGGCCAGCGCCGCCCAGGCTGGAAGGGCGAGCCGATCGGCCACAAAAAAAAGCTCGGAGCGCCCCACGGGGAGAGAGCACTCCGAGCCTGCGTCAGAACAACACAACAGGAAAAGAAAACTGGTTACTGCATCACTTCCTCAACAGGCAGCAGAGCGCGGCCCTCCTGTGCGTCGAGCTGCTCGCCGGCGACACGATGCCTCCTGCTGCCTGTCGACGGCAAGCCGGCAGTGGCATGGGCAGATCTGGTCTTGCCGGCGGAGTGGTGTCGAAACTGAGACGTAGATCGTGAGCCGCCGACCATCGCCTGCAGCTCGCCTACCATGCCGTTGAGTTCCTCGGCCTGGGCGGACAATTCCTCAGAGGCCGAAGCAGACTCCTCGGCATTGGCGGCATTGGACTGAGTGACCTGATCCATTTGGCCGATGGCCTGATTGATCTGGTCGGCGCCCTGGGACTGCTCATCGGACGCCGCCGCGATCTCCGCCACCAGGTCGTTGACTTTTTGGCTGCCAGCGGCGATCTCTTCCAGGGCCGTGCCGACTTCCTTGGAGATGGCCACGCCGTTGTCGGCATTCTTGACGGACTCTTCGATCAGGTCGGCTGTGTTACGTGCGGCCTCGGCCGATCGCTGGGCCAGGTTGCGAACTTCCTCAGCCACGACAGCGAAGCCCTTGCCGGCCTCACCCGCTCGGGCGGCCTCAACGGCTGCGTTGAGCGCCAGCAGATTCGTCTGGAAGGCGATGTCGTCGATCGTCTTTATGATCTTGGCAGTCTCATCGGCGGACCTCTTGATGTCGTCGATTGCGCCGCTCATGCGCGTCATCGCTTCGGCGCCCTTGGTGGCAACTGCGCTGGCCGACTCGGCGAGGGTCTTGGCCTCACCGGCGTTGCCGGCGTTGGTCCTGATCATCGAGGACATCTCTTCGACGGATGCTGTCGTCTCTTCGATGGCGGCGGCAGCTTCCGACGCGCCCTGGGCCAGTGACTGACTGGCCGAGGACACCTGACCGGCTGCGGAGGACGTCTGCTCCGAGCCCACCGTCAGGCCGTCAATAATGCGATTGAGCGCCCTGACGATGCCGCGAGCGATCATGAACGCTAAGGCCGCGCCGATTAGTACTGCAGCCGCGCTCAAGCTGAGCATGATGGACTTGGCGGAGCTAGCGGCACCGGCGGCGCCTTTGCTAACGGCCTCGGCTTCGGCGGCATTCTCAGCCAGCAGTGCGTCCACTTTGGCCATGAACGGCTCGTAAGCCACTTCGACCTCATTGGCTGCGCCCTGGACCGTCTCTGCGTCCGCGTCTGCTTTGATGTCTTCAATGACGGCGCGGCATTTGGTCACGAACACATCGTGCAGTCCGGCGATCTCGGCCACGGCGCGCGCGAAGCCCATGTCGACCAAGTCTTGGTCGCTGGCGATGATCTCCTGGGCCTCTCTAACATGCTTGTCAACGCCGCTATCGTCCTGACCGAAGGCGTCGACGTATTTATCCTCTTCGTGAACGACAAACAGACTGACGTTGAGATTCTGGCTGGTCGCCAGCGCGTCGATTGTGCTGATCGCTTCAGTCAGAGGAATGTGAACATTGGCCAAGTCGTCCACTCCGCCCTTGACAGCCAACATCTGTGTAGTGCCTACGACCCCCAGCACGGTGGCGATGGCCAGTACGATTGCGAAACCCAATCCGATTTTCTTACCAACTGTGAGATTCTTGAACATTTGTGAATACCTTTCCGTTCCTAGTCATAAAATTACACGGCTTGCATCTGGTCGCTGTTCGTTGGCGGGATCGGTGCACATAGGCCCGGCACCGATGCCCCGTACTCCGCGTCAGTTGCCGTCGGGCGCGGTTCCTGCCAGGCGCGCACCTTCAGCAATGCCTCTGGCCCCTAGGGCCTTTTCGATGTCCAGCAGCGTGGTGACATGGCCCCCCTCCTTGGCCATGCCGCGAATGAAATCAGTGTCCACATTCTCCCCGAAGGCCGGGGCGTCCTCGATGTCCTCGGCGGCAATGTCCAGCACTTCCAGGACCTTGTCGACAATGACACCCATGTCCACATCGTTGACACTGACGACTATTATGCAGGTCTCCGCGGTGCGCTCGATTTCGGCCAGGCCAAATCGCAGACGCAGGTCAGTGATGGGAATGACCTTGCCGCGCAGATCGATGACCCCCTTGACGTACTCAGGTGTCTTCGGCACGGCCGTCACATCACGCATGGAGATGATCTCTCGGACCTTGACCACCGCCAGGCCGTATTCTTCAGCGGCCAAGGCAAAGGTCAGGTACTTCCCGGCTGCGCTGCCCGTCTCGGTGGTCGCGACAGTTTGTTGGTCCATGACTTCATTCCCTTTACGAGCCCACATTCAATAACCCTAAGCCAGTGCTTCGGGTTCACCCTAGATTCGACGTGACCGGTCGGCCAACTGGAGATAAGAGAATGGTCATCTCTTGCTAGGAAATGGCTATGGTTACTAGTCATCCGAACGGCGGGCAGATTTGTTGTTCAGATAAAGTCAGTTTATAAAAGAAGTAAGAGTGCGTGGGTGCCACTTGTTGGCATCGCATTGCTGGCAGTCGAGATTTTTTTTTGTGGGGCAGAAGAGCAATATCTTGCGGAATTACCCATCAGGAGGGGGGGATGGTTCGAGCGTGTGGAGATATGAGACTAGGTTTTGGCCGGTCTTGGATAAGCCCAGTTTTTGACGAATATTGCGCCGGTGGTTGTTGACCGTGTCCGATGAAATGTGGTAGAGCGTGGCGACCTCTTTCGTCGACAGTCCCGCCCGGATGGAGTGGCAAACGCGTATCTCGGCGGGCGTGAGGCTGGCGTATTGCTGGGAGATATTATCGACGAATGGTGAGGTGATTTCTTCCAGGCCGGCTATGGCTCGGGCTACCTGTTCCTGCATGGCAGGGGGGGCTTGGTCCTGCATGACCCGAAGAATAGGCATGACGATTTTGTCGATGTTTCCGACGATACGCTGGTTGGCTTCGGTCTTTTCCTCTTGAACAGAGTTCATCACTTCCCGCAGGGCGATGTTCTTCTGCTCAAGGGAGGTCCGTTTGGCGGCAAGTTTTTGCTGGGCCTGTTTGCGGTCGGTGATGTCCAGGGCTGTGAAAGTTACGCCCGACTCGGGATCGGTCGGATCGAGCAGTGCCGAGCTGACCAGCACGTCTATTACCGTGCCATCTTTCCGACGCAGACGTGTCTCCAGAGCGCCTGTGCCTAGTTCCTTGATCTGGCGATACTTTTCACCGACCTGTTCGTAGTCTTCGTCGTTCAGATATAACGTCCGCGCGGGCAGGCCGACCAACTCAAGGCGAGTGTAGCCAAGCATTTGGCACGCCCGATCATTCACCTCCAGCAGTATGCGATTGACGACCACGCCGATGCCTACCGGTGCCGCTCGGAAGATGCTCCTGATCCTGGCTTCGCTGCGCCTCAGGTCCTCCTCCGTTCGTCGGATACGTAACATTACATTGATTCTGGCAAGCAGTTCAGTTGTATCGATGGGCTTGTGGAGAAAGTCGTCCGCCCCCGCCGCCAGGCCGCTTGCCTTCAGATCCGCATCGGCGCCATGGCCCGTCATCAGTATCACTGGTACGTCTGCCGTGGCCGGGTTGCTTTTCAGCAGCCTGCACATCTCCATGCCGTCAGTCCCCGGCATCTGGACGTCGATTATGGCACCGTCGCATTGGACTACTTCGATGGCCGCGAGCCCCTCTTCGGCGCTGCGGACGGCGATGATCGTCGCCCCAGGCAGACCCCTGGCAAGCAGCTTACTCAGGACATCAAGGTTTTCCTGGCGGTCGTCTACGACTAGCAATGTAACGGCACCGGTCAGATTCTCTATCATCTATTGGTTACCTCAGAGTGGGTCGCAGTCGTCAGCCCCATTATTGGTACTAGACAATGTCGTCTCAATTGCCCTGCCAAGATCAAGGAATTATCAACAAATTTACTTGACGGGTTAATCTCGGGCGATGGCCCCTTTGCACGGGGTCGCAAATAGCCCGCCGGCATTGGCCGACGGGCCATTCCCCTCTTTAGCAGTCTATGCAAAAGTCCTTCTTTCCTGGCCCGCCGCGGCGGGCGTCCCAGGGGCGCCTGCCTGCCGGTAGGCACGGTCTTGCCCCTTTTGCATGGGCGGGGCGCCCATGTGACGCATGGGTAAGATGCCCGACTTTTGCCACGGGCTGCTAGGTTATCCAGCGCACTTGCGCCCAGGGCTACCGCACGCTGAGCATTGCCGTGCGGAGGTTGGCCTTGATATCAGTCACCGCCTCGCTCGGCCCGCCCGCCTCGACCATTACTACTATGTCGGGCCTGACGTACACAACTATCATGTACGTCAGATCGGTCGCCTCCTTGATGACGTTGAACGTCATCAATGTGCCTGCCTGGCCGGTGGCTGAGGTAATCTTCTCGAGGGCCACGAGCTTGTAGCCAGGCCTGGCGGCGAACTCCTTTTCGACGGCCTTGGCCCAAAACGCCAACGTGCCTCGTTTGGGATTGTCCTCGGTGCGAAGGGCAATGACCACGCCGTCGGCTGACACTGCCCGCATGTCATATAGGCTGTAGCCTTCGTCCACCTCGACGAACCCGGCCGGCACGGTCAGCTCGGGCGAACAACCGGCAAGCCCAGCCCCCGCAGAAAGAAGTAGGGCGAATGTCACTAGTCTTGGTATATGTCGCATGATGGTGTCCTTTCGTGCGATGTGCGTATCTAGAAACTCATGAGTTCGGCAAGGCCCAGTCTGCTCAGCCACCAGAACGGCAGGCGCAGCTTCATAGAGGCGGGAATCTCCTGGCTGGGCACGAAGCTTATGGTGAGCGTGGCGTAGGACACCCGGCTGGAAAGGCTGTTCAGTTTCCCTTCCAACTGTTCGATCTCCGTCTGCACGCGGGCGATCTGCCGCTCGATAGCCAAGGCGTCCTCGACGGCAGTGGCCTTTTCCAACAAGCCCTCCAGTTTGGCCAGCAGTGCTCGGGAGTTTCGCAGGCGTGTCGCCTGGTCGGTGTATTCGTCGGTAACGTCGCGAGCGGTGACTTGGCGGTCGATGATAGTGCCGATCTCAGCCAGGGCTGCCATCGCCTTGTCGAAAGACTCCGCCGGCACGCGGACGACGATGGCGTCGTTGGTCATCTGCTGCATGTAGCCGCCCAGTTGCTCGGCAAGCTGGCGGGTCCTGTCGACGCTGCGCTGCGGATCGGCTGTGGCGATCGTGAGCGAGGCGGTGTAGATCACCTTCCGCGGGTCGATGGTCGCCAGCTTGGGCGTCTCCTCGGGTAGCGGATCGAGATGGCTGGCGGCTAGCCCTGCAGCTTTGTCCACGTCCACCCCCACGCTGAGCCCCTCGTACTGCCTATACGGGATGGCGCCACAGCCTGCGCACGTGAGCATCGCCGCGGCGATCAGGAATATCATGGTTCTGTTCATGTTTGTCTCCTTCCTTGAATCGTAAGTGGCTGTCTTGTTGCGTCATTTGGGCTCAGCCAGGTTGTATCTTCACGCGGCGCCCCGAACTGGTCAGGACGCCGCGCTGCTTCCCCGGCTGAGTGCTGGGCCGGCTTGTGTCGGGCAGCCGGTCATCTTGCCGTCAGCTCGTCCTGCTCGTCCATCAGCTCGCGGGCGAGCTTGGCCAGCTGGATGAACTGAGCCCGGTAGCCGTTGGCGTCATCTCCCTTGGCAGCGGAAGCTGTCTCTATGACGCCGGCCAGTGTGGAGTTGCCCTTGTAGTCGCTGTCACGCAGGATCATGCCGAACTGGGCGACCGCCGTAGCGAAACGCATGTCGGCGGGCGCGCCGTCGAAGTCATCGCCGCTGTCGATAACGGGGATAACCATCAGCACGGACCTATTGCCGTCCGGCTGTTTGTAACGCAGCTTGAGCGTCAGCAACTCGTCGCTTTCGGCGGGGGCTGAGCCCTCGGCGACCGCGGCGGCAGGCTGATACTTCAGCGGGTCCACGCTGCCGGCGTGGGGCACGGGTTTACCGGCTGGCACTATTTCGTACAGGGCCGTCACCGTATGGCCCGCGCCGATCTCGCCGGCGTCCTTCGTGTCGTCGTTGAAGTCTTCCTTGGCGAGCATGCGGTTCTCGTAGCCCACCAGTCGGTAGCCTGCGACGGTGGCGGGGTTGAATTCGATCTGGATCTTCACGTCCTTGGCGATGGTCACCAGCGTGCCGGACATCTGCTCGACGAGCATTTTGCGGGCCTCGTTGATCGTGTCGATGTAGCCGTAGTTGCCGTTGCCTTTGTCGGCGAGCTTTTCCATCTTGCCGTCCTGCAAGTTGCCCCTGCCGAAGCCCAGCACCGTCAGGTACACGCCGGATTTGGCCTTGTCTTCGATCAGGTCCACCAACTCACTGTCGCTGGACGTGCCCACGTTGAAGTCGCCGTCCGTGCACAGAATCACGCGGTTGATGCCGCCCTTGATGAAGTTGTCGGCGGCGACTTTGTAGGCAAGTTGAATGCCCGCCGCACCGGCTGTCGAGCCGCCGGCCGAGAGGCGACTGATCGCCGCGATGATCTCGCCCGGCTCGTCGCAGGAGGTGCTGTCCAGCATGAGCCCCGCCGCTCCGGCGTAGACGACGATGGCGATGCGGTCGTCCGAGCCCAGACGGCGGACGAGCATTTTCATAGCCGACTTCACCAGCGGCAGCTTGTTGGCGGGCCGCATCGAGCCGGACACGTCCAGCAGGAAAACCAAGTTCCCCGCCGGGCGCTGCTCGTCGACTATTTCGCGCCCCTTGATGGCGATTCGCGCCAGCCGATGCTCGGGCTGCCACGGGCAGACGGTAACGTCCATGTGGGCGGCGAATGGGTGTGGGTCATTTTCGTCCGGGCCGGCGTATGCGTAGGAGAAGTAGTTGATCATCTCCTCAACGCGGACAGCCCCGCCCGGCGGCAAACGGCCCTCGTTCAAGATGCGTCGGACGTTGGAATAGCTGGCGGTGTCCACGTCGATCGAGAACGTCGACAGCGGATTATCCGCCACCGTCATGAAGGTGTTCTCGACGATGTGGTCGTACCCCTCGCGGTTCCACGATCCGTCGGTGTCGGCAGCTGGCAGATACTGCTGCCGATACATTGTTTCGGGCTGGCCTGTGATCGGCTGCGGCGCCTCGCTGGCATCAGCAGGCGCGTGCTTTGGCGCTGAGATGAGCATGGCGTAGTCTGGCGTGTAGCCACAGCCGACGACCACGGCCCCCACGAGCAAGAACACCGCTGACAGCTTGAGGACTAGTTTTCGCTTGGTTGTCATCGTTTTCTCCTTACGGGGCTGATTAACGGTTCGGTCTCTACCATGCCATACTCCGCCCGCCCGCCGGTGCGCAGAATAAATCTGCAAGTTTTGCTGAAAGACCTACCGTTGACTCGCCGCCCCCGCACCTGAGACAATACGGTCTGTCAAATGGCCTCCAGCGAGATAAACCAGCGCGACGCGATCGCCCGCTACCTCGACGGCGATTCCAGCGGCTTTGACGCCCTTCACTCCGCCTGCGCCGGGCGGGTGATGGCGTACCTGCTGCGCAGCGGCTTTGCCCGCCACGATGCCGAAGACCTCTGCCAGGACATATTCGTGCGCGTCGCCAAGTCACTGAAAACGTTCGACTCGTCGCGCGGGGCGTTCGGCGCTTGGCTGGCGACTATCGCCCGCAACGTCGTTCGCAAACGGTGGCGGCGCAAGACGGCCAGCCCCATGGACTTCGACCCTCATCTGGCTGAGCAAACTCTCATCGGCGCCGATGACGTAGCCGGTGACGCTGAATCGGCGGAGACTGTCGAGGCCCTCGGCGATTGCATATCCCGCTTGCCCGCCGACCTGCAACGGCTCATTCGCCTGCGCTATATCGACGGCCGAACTACGCGAGGCCTGGCCGAGGCGACCACCAGCCCCGAGGCCACCGTGCGACTCCACCTGACCAACGCCCGCGACCAACTGCGGAGCTGCCTGGAATCGAAAGGAATTGACGCCTAACCCCATCTGCCGCTGCGCAATCGGCAAGCAGAAGGGTACAATCGTACGAGAACGATGAACGCCGAACGAAACAACTCCGACGACCGCCTTGAGCGGCTGCTCCGCCAGTGGGGCAATCGGCAGGCTGTCGAGCAGGCTGACGCGCCGCCGGCCGTTGCGCCCAGATGGCGGGGAAGCGTCGTTGCCGTCATAGGCCGATGGGCGCCATTAGCTGCGGCGGCGGTGCTGGTTATTGCCGCGGCTGGTCTGTTCAGCATGTCGCGTCATAACGATCAATGGGTCGACATGGCAAGTGAAGGCGAGGCTCAGCCGATCATCGCCCCGCCGACGCCCTCGGAGGAAGCCGATTCCGACAAGGACGAAGCTGATAAGCAAATCGCCCTGCTGACGGCGCAGTTGGCTGAGTTGGAATCTGCTCGCGCCGACGAGCAAGCCGAATATCAGCGATTGGCGGGCGAAACGCAACTCCTCGAGCAGCAGCTCGCCGACGCCGACGGGCAGGTCACCGAAGAAACCCAGCGCCTCCAGCAGCTACTCCTCGACGCCGACCAGCAACTCACGGATGCCGAGACGGAAATGGCGGCACTGCGTCGTCAGGGCGAGCTTGAGAAGCAGGAACTCCTGGCGCTGGTTGACCAGGCCAACGAGGACGCCGCTATGCAGGCGGAAGCTTTTCGACAGGCGCGGCTGCGAGCCACAGCCGCTGAGGTTGCGCCGGCCCCGGCCGACTCGGCCCCGGCCGTCAGTGAGGCTGAGCCGGCGACCGCGCAGCCGGTTCTGTCGGCGGACATCGTGGCGCTTTATCTTGCCATCGCTGCCCCCGGCCAGGAGGGCATGTCGGCCGTTCAGGCCGCCGCGACGAATCGCCGCCTGACCGACCGTTGCATGACACTGCGGCAGCAGGCTGAGGACCAGACCACTCGCCGCCTGCTGGACCGCCTGGAGGTGGTTCTGACGCAACTGGAAATGTTGGACCCCGACGACGAGCGAGCGGCGAGGGCGCTGGTCGAACTGACAAAAGCGCAGCAGATGAGGGAGATGCTCACCGAGGCAATCGGCCGGTCCGGCGACGACGAGCGACGACAGTTCCTATTGGAAGTGCAGTTGATCTTCCGGGGGGTGGACAGTGTCGCCTAGAGCTCTGACATGCCTGGCCGTCACGCTGGCAGCGGCGATGCTGTTGACCGGCTGCGCTATGAAGTATGACCTCTACGCTTTGGAAGCCCCGGCCGACTGGCAGGCTCAGCCAGATGCGGCCCCCCGCACCGCGACAGAGGATGTCGCTCTCCCTTCGCCCGCCGACGGCGATATCGCCAGGGACCTCGACTGGGCGGTGGAGCTTATCGCCCAATTGGAGTACGCTCAGGCGGCGGATATTCTCGAGCGATGGGCGCCTTACCTGCAGGCCGACACTACTCCCCCGCGCGTGGCTGAGGTGGGGTTCTGGCTGGGCTACTGCAGCGAAAAGCAGGACTTGCTAGATGAAGCCCGCGATTACTACTCCCTCGTCCTGGCTCGCTTCCCGCGCGAGCCCGCCGCTGCGCAGGCCTACCGCCGACTCAACGCCCTTGGCCCCAAGGCCGAACCGTAACATCGCCAGGCCAGGCCTATTGCCGGCGACTCAAGACGATCAGTGAAACGCCACATGGGGGCAAGGTGAGCTTCTTGACGAGCTTCCCGCCGGTGGCCTTTTCGGTGCTCGCCGGCGCGATAAGTTCCAACCCCTCTTTGCCTCGAATGGCTGATGCCTGCTCGGGCGCTGGCTGGTAGGGGCTGCCCTGGGTGAGCCACTCGGTGTGGGCGTTGCTGTGAGCGTGGTCTATTCGGTAATGCTGGACGGTGACCTCGTCGCCATCGAACGGTAAGTTCTCAATAGTCAGCTCGATGGGCGTTTCGTCTTTCGCCTCGTAGGGGTCGCCGCTGAAGCGGACGAGCATCACCTGCACTGCCCCGTCCTCGCCGCGCGTTGCGATGCCGCTTATTGTTCGCTCACTGACGCTGCTTGTCAGCGAGATACGCTCGCCGCCGAGCTTGCTCAGCAGGTCGTAGGCGTTGACGAGCGGCTGACGGAAGCCGGAGTAGCTGCTGACGAGGCACCGCCCGCCGTCGAAGTCGCGGCCATTTACCAGGTCGCGCCCGCCCGCCGGGCACCAGGCGAGCACGTCGGCCTTGATGTAATCGTAATGATCCTTGAGGAAGCAAATCTCGCTGACCAGCTTACAAAGGAAGGCCGGCGCGTATTCGTTATCCCGGTGCACCAGCCCAGGCAGCGGGCCCATGCCACCCTCGAAGCCCAGCTTGCCGCCCTCGTAGCCCGCCACGCCGCCATCGACATTCACCCAGCCGCCCCAACTTATGCCCCACTCGTCGATGAATAGCGGGCAATCCTTCAGGCCCGGTTGCAGGCTGATGTACTTCGACGCCTCCTGGATATGGCCCAGTATCACCTCAGGCTGCGGCCAGGGCCATTCGCGCCCCGGATGGCCCGCGTAGCTGTGGAAAGCTACGAAGTCCAGCGGCGTGCCGACCTCGCCGGTGGCGTAGTTGACTTCCTCGGTGCAGTGCGTCAGGAAGCTGTGCAGGAACGGCAGCCAAGCCCGCGTGGAGATATTAGGCCCACCGACTTTGACGGTCGGCAAGGCCCGCCGCGCGCCGGCGGCGAAGTGATCGTATATGCGACAGTAGATGTCCAACTCGATTCCGCTCGGCCCGGCCGGCTCGTTCATGCACTCCCAATGCCACGTGGAAATCTCATCCGCCCCGAAGCGCTTAACTGCGTAGGTGACCATCTCGAAAACGTGGTCCTGCCATTTGTTCATGTCCACCGGCCCTGGGTTGCGGTCGCGGGGCAGGTGGTCGCGCTTGCGGACCGGGAACAGCTCACCGGGCACGCCGACGATGACGATTGGCTTGGCCCCGGCGGCCAGAATGGCCTCGGCCACGTGGTCCTGGCTGGGCCAGTTTTTGGCCGGACCGCCCCACAGGTTATCCCGCCAGTACCGAATGCCGACATCGGCCATGTACGTCACGAGCGGCGTGTCGGCATCGGCGCTCGTCTCGATCATCGGGTTGCACTGGCCGGCCCAGAACGGCTCGAGCGGGCCTACCACTTTGCTTGCATCGACGGTAATATGCATGTCACTCATCTTTCGTGGGTCGGTCAATCGGCCGATCTTTTGCCAGCCGCAAGCTTACGCGCGCCTTCACTGAGACAGCCCAACTTGGCGGGTATTATACAGCCGGGTCATTTCCGTTCGACCACAAAGCCCAGCACGTTATAATGCACAGCCGCCAGATACGAAAGAAATGGCGGATCGATGCGGCCTGGCGGTCGTGTCGTTTTTTTGCGGTATGAATAACGTGAACGATCTTCAACTGATAGCGACATCGACAGCAGGCCTGGAAGCGTGCGTCAAGCGAGAGCTCCAGACGCTGGGCTTTAACGATGCGCGCGTAGGCACGCCGGGCAGGATAACCTTCAGCGCGGATGCAGCCGGCCTGGCCCGCGCGAACCTCTGGCTACGGACGGCATCTCGGGTGTTGCTGCAGGTCGGTTCTTTCGAAGCGCGAGATTTCGGCGAACTTTTCGACGGCGTCAATGCCCTGCCGTGGGAGCAGTGGGTGCCCGCCGATGGTAAGTTCCCCGTGCGGGGGCGGAGCTATAACAGCCAGCTGTCGTCCGTGCCGGCCTGCCAGAAGATCGTCAAGAAGGCGATCGTCAACAGGCTCCAGGCCGCCCACAAGACCGATGAGTTGCCCGAGACGGGCCCGGCCTTCAGCATCGAAATCGCCATGCGAAACGACGTGGCGACGCTCACCATAGACACCAGCGGCGACAACCTGCACAAGCGAGGCTACCGCGCGGCCGCCGGGCCTGCCCCGCTGAAAGAAACCATCGCCGCCGCCATGGTGCAACTGAGTTTCTGGAACGCAGAGCGGCCTTTGATCGATCCGTTCTGCGGGAGCGGCACAATACCGATCGAAGCTGCCCTCATCGGGCGGAACATCGCGCCGGGGCTCAACCGGGACTTCGCCGCGGAGTATTGGCCGGCGATAGCGGCAAGCCATTGGCAAACCGAGCGAGACAACGCGCGCGACGTTATCCTGCCCGCACTCGACCACCGCATCATCGGCTCGGACATCGAGCCAAAGGGCGTCAGCCTGTCCCGCCATCACGCCGATCTGGCGGGCGTGGCGGATGACATTCATTTCCAGGCCCAGCCGTTCGACAAGCTGACGAGCAACCGCTCGTACGGCTGTGTGATTTGCAACCCGCCGTACGGTCACCGGTTCGCTGATGGGCCCGACGTGCTGGCTGTTTACCGGCAGATGCCCGACGTGTTCCGCAGGCTCAAGACGTGGTCTTTCTACGTGCTGACCAGCGTGGACCTCGAGCAGATTATCAGCCAATCCGCCGACCGCCGCCGCAAGCTGTACAACGGGCGGATCGAGTGTACGTATTATCAATTCCATGGCCCCAGGCCTCCCAAGCGGCTAACCGCCGAGCAGCGGGCCGAGGCAGAGCAGGCTCCCCAAGCGCCCGCCCCGCAAGACGCGCCGGCCGCCGAGCCGTCCGCGCCACCCGCGCCGCAGTCAGCTTTCGGTGGGCTGAAGGACAACGCCGCCCACCAGGCTGAGATATTCGCCAACCGCTTGCGAAGGAACGCTCGCACCCGCCGGCGATGGCCGACCAGGCAGGGCATTACCTGCTATCGCATTTACAACCGCGACATCCCCGAAGTGCCCCTCATCGTCGACATCTACGAGGGCCGGCTGCACATCGCCGAGTACGATAGGCCTCACGACCGCACTGCCGCCCAGCACGCTGACTGGCTGGAAATGATGGCGGACGTGGCGGGCGACGTAATGGACGTGCCGCTGGAGAACATCTATCTCAAGCATCGCAGCAGGCAGCGCGGCAGCGACCAGTATGGCAAGTTCGCCAAGTCTCATGCGGTTTGCACAGTGAGCGAGGGCGGGCTGTTGTTCGAAGTGAACTTGTCTGACTACCTCGACACGGGTTTGTTCCTGGACCACCGCAAGACGCGGCAGATGGTGCGCGAGGCGTCCGACGGCAAGCGGGTGCTGAACCTGTTCGCCTACACGGGCGCATTTTCGGTATACGCCGCTGCGGGCGGGGCGATATCGACGACGACCGTGGACCTTTCGAAGACATATCTCGACTGGGCGAGACGGAACTTGGCCGCCAACGGGTTCGACGGCCCCGAGCATCGATTGGTCCATGACGACGCCATGGAGTTCCTGCGCCGCACCTCGCCGGGCCCGCATTACGACATCGCGGTCATCGACCCGCCGACGTTTTCCAACAGCAAGCGCACGGAGGATGTGTTCGACGTGCAGCAACATTATGTGGAGCTGCTCAATAACACAGCCAGGCTCATGCCCGCCGATGGGGTGATATATTTTTCGACGAACTTCCGTAAGTTCAAGTTCGACGAGGCCGAGCTGGGCGGGCTGTCTGTCCGAGAAATATCGGCCCAGACCGTCCCCGACGACTTCCGCAACAAGCGCACGCACCGCTGCTGGCGGATGATCGTTCGCTGAGGAGAAGGGAAAGACCGAGCATGAACACTCGCGAGAGAATTGAGGCCTTCTGGTCGTCGGAGAAGCCAGACCAGATTCCGTATACGATTTACGAATGGTTGTACGAGGGCCTGGCTGATGACCCCGCCTGGCAGCAAATGTTCGCCGATGGGCTGGGGGTGGTGTGGCACGTATTTCCGGCCGATACCGAAATGCAAAACGTCGACGTGCGGGTCGACGAGTACCAGGAGGATGGGCATGCCGTCCGCCGACTGACCTACACAACGCCCGTGGGCGCGATAACCGAAGCAACGGTCAACGGCTGGCAGGGGGAGTTCTTCCTCAAGACACCGGAAGATTATCGTGTGATGACCTACGTCGTGGACAACACGGTTCTCACGCCTCGCCATGATTTGCTGGTAGCCAAGCTGGCAGGCCTTGGCGACCACGAAGTCGTCTGGTCGGCGCTTAGTCGAACGCCGTATCAGCGGATGCTGGTGGACCTGGCGGGCGTTGGGCAGTTTCCGTTTCACCTGTACGACTTCGAGCAGGAGGTCCGCGAGCTTTACGAGGCACTGGCCAGGCAGTTCCGCAGGCGTGTGAAAATCGCCGCCGATGGGCCTGGGCGGTTCGTGCACTTTGGCGAGAACTTCAACGCCGACGCCATAGGCCCGCAGCGTTACCGGGAGTTCATCTTGCCGATCTATCACGAGTGCGTGGGCATGCTGCACGATGCGGGCAAGATAGTCGGCTGTCATTATGACGGCCGAACGGCGAGTTGCGCCGAGGTGATCGCCGAGGCGCCGGTTGACCTGATAGAATCTCTCACCGAGCCGCCCGAGGGGGATCAGACGCTCGCGGCGGCGAGGGCAGCCTGGCCTGACAAACTGCTGTGGTGCAACATCGGCGTGAGCGACTATCAATTGCTGCCCGCCAAGCTGCGAGAGAGAGTCCTATCGATGGCAGCCGACGGCGCGCCGGACGGGCGGCTGCTGGCGATGGAAGTATCCGAACACCTGCCCGCCAACTGGCGAGAGTCCATGCCTGTAGTACTGGCTGCGCTGAAAGAGACGCGCTGCCGCTAGATGGCCTGGGCTTCTTTTCGTGGCCCGCCGCGGCGGGCGTCCCAGGGCCATGCTGGCCCTGGCAATAACTATACATGACCGGGGGTAGCTCACGATTGTGCAGGAGCAAGATGCTCCTGCGACGCATGGGCAAGATGCCCATGCCACATGAAGAAGCAGGCATGGCCAGGATGGCCCTGCGACACTCGTTGCGGCAGGCCACGCTTGGTGCAGTTGCTAGCTGGTTGCCTCGCCCGCACGCGGCATGTAGCATTACTCGTTCGAGCCCTGCTCCAGAGATCGCACGACCTCGTCGGCCTGATCTTGGGTCATCTTGCGCGTGCGGCTGGCTGTTATCAGGCCGGTGATGTCCAGCGAGGACATGACCGACCGCAGGTACTCCTTCCGCCGGTTTCGCAGATCTTTACCTTCCAGCAGTGCTTCGCGGACGAGGTGGATCATGTGCGGCGGGCCATAGATTATGTTCGGCTTGGTCGGGTCGATGAGGCACACATCGCCCAGCCGTACCGCCTCGGCCACGTCCACGCCGCCGGCGCTTGGCGCGAGGATGATGCTGCGCTCCAGATCGGTAAAGTAACCCACGTGCATGTCCGTCGAGCCGACCAGCGTCGGCAGCTTGCCTTCCTGCCGCCATTGCTCGTAGTCCGGCGGGATGTGTTCCCACGCGTCCACGCCGAGCGGCCCAATGCCGCGCGAGAAGCCAAGCACCGACCATTCGTTCGCGCTGCTCTCCGATGGGTGGTTCCACTGAATCACCGCGCCCTGAGCGTGCGCGCTGCGGACAATGTCGTAAGACGGTGCCTCCCAGTCCACCAGCTCGCGGAGGGGGTAGGCGTTGAGGTGAGCGAAGGACGTGGTAATTTCATCGCCGGCGATCACGTTGTGGGCCAGGCCGAACCGCTTGGCGTATGCCTCGGCCAGTTGTCCGCCGGCGATGGCGTTGTGGTCGGAGATCACGATGAAGTCCATCGAGCTGCCAAGCCCCTGCAGGACGTTGTACACGGGCGAAAAGCTGCCGTCGGAGAAAATCGTATGCGTGTGCACGTCGCCGACGTACAGGTGCGTGTCCTTGGCGGTAGACGATACCGGCTGTTCGGGCACCTCCTCGATCTGCTCAGCCAGGGCAATGCGGAAGGCTGCCATCTGTTCCAGCGTGATGGGCTCGCCGGTCGCCACCGCAGCAACAGCCTGCTCGGCCAGCTCAGCCGACGGGCTGGTCATGCTGATAATCCGCCGGCCCAATAGCATCTTCACGGTAGTCAGGCCGTTCTCCGGATTCGTCAACTTGGCGAGCGAGGCCGTCCGTGTGAAAAGAAACATGTCAATAATTTCACCGACTTCGAACGTGAAGGCTTCGCCGACCGCGCCGCCGTAGGCATATTGCCGCACCTCCACGGCCCCCAGCGGCATGGCCCCCCACCGCAAGGCGACCTGCGCGTGGTCTTTCTGGTAGAAATCCACCGTCACCTGCGCCTCATCATCGGCGGTGAGCGTCAGCAGGTCGAACATATCATCATCCCCGGGCGGCACGGCCCCGGTTTCCAGCAAGGCCAGCCGGGCGTTGAGTTCCCGCGCCTGTCGACTGGCCGAAGCGACGCTCCGCCACGAGGCTTCCTGCTTGAACCGTTCGAGATTCGCCGCCACCAACAGCCAATCGACCGCGCGGAACGGTTTATCTACCGACATCTCAGCCAGGTCGGCCTGCTCGATCCGCGCGAGTACTTCCTCGGCGAAACCCCGGACGACCAGCACTTCTCTATAGACCTTGCCGAGGCCGGTGCCATCCGCGCCGAGGATACTTGCCGTCACCGTGTAGTTCCCCGGCGGCACGTCGGCAAGTTGCCACACGTAACTGGCGTTCTTCCTGTCGCCCCAGGAAGACGCGCTGGCCTGCAGGTCGAGTTTCTCGGTCGCCACGCGCTCGCCCAACCAGTTGTCGATCTGCAGTTGAACTCCTTCTACTTCCAGGCTGAGGTTCAGGCCCAGGTCGATGCTGATGGGGATTTCAGTATCCTCAGCCGGCGGGCACATGCTGACGTCCAGCACGACCTCGGACTCCAGGTTAGCCTCGGGCGATCGGGCGAGCGTTTCAACGAGCACAGCCGGGGCGGCCAGGCCAGGTGGCCTGAGGGAAACCGTGTGCCGCCACGATGGGTGCCACGTCATGCCGAACGGCACGACCTGCTCGCCGGCGCGTTGGTCGTACTCGATCATCGTGAATCGCAGGCCAAGCGTGCCGCCCACCTCGGGCGTGACATCCGGCAGCAGGGCCCACGGGATGAGCATCTCCACAACATAGCCACCCTCGTGGAGTTTCACTTTGTAAGTAAGATCCTGGCCGATGTTGCCCGGGTCGTAAGTTCTCGTCGGCCTGCCGCCAGTTGGCGGAACGAACAGTATCTTCGCGCCGCCGAGCTCTTCCTCACCGCCGGTCTCCACGACGATGCCGACTGAATCGTGGTCCCAGATCGCGCCGTCGGGCCGATCGTTGAAAACCTCGTCATCCACGATGGCCACGGCCACACACAGGCCTTCGTCCGTCCATGCGGCGAAGCATTCCATGCTGGCGTCGTCGGGGCCTCGCCACTCGTAGTCGCCTTGCAGGTAGATGCTCAGCGACATCGCCCGCACCGGCGCAGCCAGGGCATCGCCCCATTCATTGAGTTCGCCATCGGCCACGAACGGCTGGGTGAGCCTGGGGATTTCAACAGCCGGCCAGGGCCTGGCCAATTCCTCAGGCCAGCGCTCAGCCATCTTGGGCGGGCTCTCGTTGTCAGCCGTGCTGCCAGACCTGAAGCAATTGTCAAAAGCGACCTGCTCGCCCCCTATCTGCTCCTGACAGCCCGTCGACGCGATGAGCAGAAACGCTGCGATCGGCAAAAAGGCGATGGCTTTCATTTTGCGTCCTTTCCAGTGCATCCGCTAGCTACGCCCAAAGTGAGGCGATGGTGTCTTTGATGATCTTCTCGCCGCCGACTGCTGGCGGGCCGAAGTGCGGCGTGCAGGTGCAGTTGCCGCCCCAGTTGGGCAGGCAGGCAGCCTCGTAGCCGCCCTTTTCGCCCATGGCCCACGCCTCGTCCACGCCGATGTAGCCCGACCCACCGTTGGTGTAGCCGAACGTCATCGTCCGCTGGAACGGGGCGGCCTCGTCGATCCACAGTTCGTACTGGCAGAACATTTCGTGCGGCATGGCGACCAAGCACCATTCGTCGCCAAGCATGAGCCCGTAGGCGTCATAGCGCCACGGGGGGGGCTCGTCGCCGCGCTCGATGTAGCCCTTGAGATTCTCGAACCCCTTCATTCTGCCCGTGTAGACATCCTCGGGCAACCAGGGGTTGTCGTGCTTTTCGTAGGCGGCCGTCAGATGATCGACGACCTGCTGCCAAACTTCCATCGTCGGCAGTTCCCGCGCGGGCAGCCCGGCGTGAGCGACGCGGAAGATTAGCTTGTCGGCCTTGATCTCCGTCGCCTCACGCATGGCCTTCAGCGCCGCCTCGGCGAGCTTGACCCCGGCAGCTGTGGCGTTTTCGTGCGTGGTCCGCAAGGGAAAGCCATTGATGTTGCCGCAACAGCCCTGCCCGAACAAGGCGACCACGTCGTCGCCGAGCTCCTGGTGGATTCGAGCAACGGCGGCACCGGGGAAGTCCGCGCTTATCAGCGCGCTGTCGTCGGGCACGATCACCGGATGGGCAGTATGCTGCATCAGCAGAGCGACAATGTCGCCGGAATCCGCGCCCTCGGCGACAAGCACGTTCACCCACGGCACAGCCGGGGCGTCCTCGTTCGGCCCCATCGTTACAAAGCCGTCGTCCTTGACGATTCGGCGGTTGAAGCCCACCTGCACCGGCGCCCGCCCTGCCCGTAGCGTCACAGGCTTAGCTGAGTCGCGGGCCTCGGCGAACATCGAGACGATCGCGTCATGCACGCCATCGTTCCAACGCGACAGGTCGGTCGCTTCGTCGCCCTCGCCGCTACGGGGGCCCAGCCCCACCGAAGAATGAATATGACTGCAGTTGAGTAACACGTGTTCGATACCGAGCTCCCGGCCGATCCGTTCGGACAATTCCTCCGCCACTTCAAAGCCCAGCCCGATCAGATCGGTGCACATGATGGCTATCTGCGTGCCGCTTTCGTCGTCCAGAACCAGCCCGCGAACGAACAGCGGATCGTGCACGCCGATGCTCTCGCGCGGCGGATGGGTGATCATGAAACCAACGGGAGGGGTGATATCGCGTTCGGCTGATCCAGCTTTCATGTTTTCTCCTTCGCCTGCATGTGTAGAATTGGCGAGCGTGAAGCTACACTGTGCTGCATTGAGCCTACGCTTATCGACAAAGCGGCACAACCGATTATTGACACCCGACGGACAAACATAAGGACATGGCGACATGAACGATAATATCAAACTGCTGGCAGATGGACTGGCGTTTCCCGAGGGCCCCGCGTTCGACTCACGAGGCGTGCTGTGGTGCGTGGAGCTGCAGGGCGGCGGCCTGGTGCGATTGATCGACGGCAAGGTGAAACGCTTCGAAACCGGCGGCGCGCCCAATGGGCTCACCGTCGACAAGCAGGACAGGCTGTGGTTCTGCGACAGCGACGACGAGATCAACGCCATCCGCAGGCTTCTGCCCGGCAGTGGGCGGGTCGACACGATCTGTCAGACCGCAGATGGCCGGCCGTTGAACAAGCCCAACGATCTGGCGTTCGATGCGGTGGGCAACTGCATATTCACCTGCCCGAACTACACGAAAGATCAGCCGCCAGGCTTTGTCTGCTGCCTCCGACCCAACGGTGAGGCCAGCGTCATCGGCCAGCCGTTCGAGTTCTGCAACGGCCTGGCGTTCGTCGACGACGGGCGAACGCTGATCGTCGCCGAGACGCAGACGTACCGGCTGTGGAAAGGCGCGTGGGACGCGGCTAACTGTCGCTGGATTGACCCCCAGCTTTGGGGGGACGTAAGCGGCCAGGGCCATGGCCCCGGCGGGCCTGACGGCATGGCCCTGGGCGCAGACGGCCTGATGTACGTGGCGGTATACGGCTCGGGGCAGATCAAAGCCGTCGACGCCGACGGCGAAGTGGTCCGCACCTTCGACCTGCCGGGCAAGAACCCCACGAACTGCGCGTTCGACCCGTCAGGCAAGTTGGGCCTGGTCGTCACGGAGGCAGAGAAAGGCCTGCTGCTGAGCTTGCCGGACCTCGGGCCCGGCGCGGCCCTGTTCGACGGCGGCGACGCGTGGGCGTGAGCGGCCATCCGCGGCCCAATGATCCCCGCCTGCCCTAAGAGCGATTCTGCGCGATGTAGTCGGCGATGTGCTCGACCGTGTCGAGCCATATTCCGTTGGCGGGGTCTTTGCAGAAGGCGCACAGTTTGTCCAGCACGTCGATGGCCATCGTCTGGCGGGGGCCTGGCTGGCCGATGTCGTGACAGGCCAGGATGATCCATGATTGCTGGTCGGCTGCGCGGGCGACGATCTGCTCAAACCGCTCAAAGCTGATCCCGTCGCCTTCCGTGCCGCATGTTCTGGCGAGGTCGGTGAAGGACGGATCGTTGAACGTCTCCTCGCGGAAGCCGCGCCCGGACAGAAAGTGGCGGGCGACGATGGGCGTGTAGCTGCGACACTGCTCACCGCGGCCGACGAACATCTGCCCGCATGGGTAGGCGAATGTGCGCGGTGTCGTGCCGAGCCGTTCGGTGAGGGCGGCCTGGGCTTCCAGCAGCTCGGCCTCCATCTGCTCGAGGGTGTAATCCTCCAGCACGTTGTCCACCCCCCAGCAGAAGTTGCCGCTGCATGTGTGGTTCACGCTATGGTTGCCGATCTCATGGCCTGACTTGGCGACGGCCTGCCACTCGGCGAGTCGAGGGTCCATCGAGCTGGGGGCCATGTAGAAACTCACGGCCGCATCGTGACGGGCCAGCACGGCCAGGCCGTTGTCCAACTGACTGTCCCGCCCGTCGTCGAATGTCAGGCTCAGACCGATGCGAACTCCATCGGGCCAGGCGAAGCGATCGGGATGTTTCATCTGCTGTTTCCTTTGTGGCATGGGCATCTTGCCCATGCGTCCCAGGGGCATCTTGCCCCTGGCAACTGCAAAACTAATCATGGGCAAGATGCCCATGCCACGAAAGACTCTTATTGCCCTATCGCAGGCGAATTATCGTCAGTGAGTAGGGCGCGAAGGTGGCGTTGATGTTGCCGTCGGCGAAGTCGTGCTGCCAGTCGGTCTCCTGCGGCGTGACGTTCTGCGGATCGTCAGCCGTGTTGACGTCGTCGGGCTCACCGGCCAGGACGGTCACGCGGGCGGTGGGCTCACTCGGCGTGAAGCCTTTGATGTCGATGGTGGCGGGCATCGGTTCGATGTCGACGTTGACCACACGGAGGATAAGTTCGTCGCCGGCATCGGATCGCGTGGCGATCACGTCCAGCCCGTGCAGGCCGCCTTCGCCGTGGACGTCGATCGTGCCGAACTGGCTGATGTCGGGAGCGGGGTCCCGCTTGCATTGTTCGGCCAGCAGGTCGAAGCCGTGCGGCTCGGCCACATCGGCCTCCACGAGATTGGGCAAGTAGCTCGCGCCCATCATCTGATGAACATAGTACGGCGGCTGGGCCCACGCCATGTGCGGGTTGAAGAAGATCAGCCCCTGGTCCCAGCCGTGGTCGTTTTGGCCGTCCGGTTGGAGACTGTTGGCGGAGACGACTACGCGCACCAGGTCGGCCCGGCGCTCGAAGTATGCGATCGACAGCGCGTTGGCCAGCGCTCGCCGCTGGCTGTGGTTGTTGGCGTTGAGTTCGAAGATTGCGAACTTCATTTTCGCGCCGGGGTTGATGGCCTGGACGACCTGGAAGAATTGAGCCGTCTCCTTGAGCCCGAACACGTTCTCAGGCGTGTCGGCGGAGATGTGCACGTCGAACCACACCTCCGCGTCAAACTCCATCGCCAGCTCCATGATCTGCTTGCGGATGGTCAGGCTGCTGAGCCGCTCGCCGGCCTCGATGTAGTCGGGCTTGTCCGGCGTCTCGCCGTAGTACAGATCGCCGATGACAAGAATGATGCTGGGGTCCTTGCTCCAGATCGCCCGAGCGCCCGGCTCGAAACTCGCCCAGTACTTGTCGCCCACGTGCTCCTCGTTGCCGTACTGGATGATCTTCCAGCCGTACGGTTCGGGGTGGCCTTCGGCGATCCGCCGCTGACCCCACTCGGTGGTCTCATCGCCATTGAGGAACTCGACCAGGTCAGCCAGGTCCTCGGGGCTCTCGTGGGTGCTGATGGAGGGGATGTAGATGCAGTCCATCTTCTCGGCGTAGTCAGCCTTGTCGAACATCGCCCAGCCGTGGGTGAAGTATTTGTACCAACTGCCCATGTATGGGGCGCGCTCGTCGCGCGGGCCTAGCATGTCCTTCCACAGGTAGCCGGGGTTGTTCACCAGGCACCCGCCGCAGCGGACGACCGTCAGGCCCTGTGCGTTCATAATGTCGCCGATATCCTTGCGGACAGTCTCGCCCTCGAACAAGCCCCACTCGCCCGGCTGACAGAACACATAACCGACCGTCACCGAGCCGGGCTTGCGCAGCAGGATTGCGAATCGGCCGGCCTGGTCGTCGGCGCCGGGTGTGAGGGTGAACTCGACCTTTTCATACTCCCCGCCGCCGGGCGCGGTGAGCGTTTGCTCGGCGTAGGTCGTCGAGCCGTCTTCGCTCTGGAAGGCCACGACCAGTTCCGTCGGCTCGTCGCAGCGGATGCGGAGCAGGCCCTCGTAGTCCTTACCCGCCCGGAAGCACATGCCCCAGCGGTTGAGGGCCATGTTCTCCACGCCGATATCGCCCTCCCCGCGGGCGAAGGTGATTGTCTGACTTTGCGTGCCGTGGTAGGGGTTGCGGTCATCCATGCCGAAGCTGCCCTCGGCCGAGCCCGTGCGAACGGGCCGCCACATCCGACTGATGCCGTCGGCAGGCGTCGCCACGTCGAACGGAATAGCGCGCGTGTCCTGATAGTCGTTAAGCGTTACGTTGCGGACGCGGACATCCTGGTCCATCGCCAAAAAGCCCACGCTGCCGGACCGCAACTCCTCGTTGAACTCGAAGTGCCTGCCGACCAGCTCGCCACCCACCAGCACCTGCAAGGACGCCCACGCGAACCGCACCGTGACCTTCACCCACTCGCCGGCCGGTATGTCCAGGCGCGTCTCAACGTACGGGTCCAGCCCGCCGCCGCGACCTCGGCCGATGCGCATCATCCCCTCGGCCGGGTTGAACCATATCCCGTAGCAACGGAAGCTCGCGATGACGATGCCCGGATCGTTAACCTTCACCATCACGCCGGCATAACCGGTTTGGCCTTCGCGGAAGAACATCTCGAAGTCCAACTCGCCGTTGATGGCGTCGAGGTCCTTGACGAAAATGTTGCCGCGCTCGCTGTAACGGCTGCGGGCTATCAACTCGCCCTTGTCGATGTCCCACGTGCCCAGCGACGTATCCCAATGCTCGAAGATCGGCGGGTCGGGCGGCTCTTGGAAGCTCTCGCCGAAGATCATCTGACTGTAGATGCCGCCGTAGACCTCGTGGTTCACATCCTCGATGCACGTCCCTCGCATGTATGGGCTGACGTTCTGCAAAACGTTGTCGGCGTTGACGGTGATCTTGGCGGCGTCTGACATGTCGTTGGCTCCGGTAATGAAAGGTCACTCAGCAAGCGAACTACGGCCATAAGTTAGAGGCCATATGCAACCAGATTGCGTCCCCAGAGGCAAGGCAGGATTAGCTGCCCGTGCAAAAGACTGAATCCTGGGGCAAGACCTGCCGGCCGGCAGGTCTTGCCCCAGGGACGCCCCCGTACGGGGGCCACGAAAAGGATTTTTACCACGGGCTGCTATGCGGCGCGGGATCATATCCCGTCATCCTTTCACCGCTCCAGCGGTAAGGCCCTTGACGAAGAGCCGCATGGTGAAAAGGAAGATGACGATCAGCGGAATGGCGGCAATCGAGAAGCTGGCCATCATGGGTCCCCACAGCTTGACATACTCGCCGTCAAGCCGCATCAGGCCAACGGGGATCACCTGCTTGTACTCGCTGCTCAGCATGACCAGCGGCATGACGAAGCTGTTCCAGGAGGCAAGGAACCGGAGGATGGCGAGCGTGCCCAGGATGCTGCCGCTCATCGGGATGACAAGCGACCATATCTGCTGCAACGGCGATGCGCCGTCGACTTGGGCGGCCTCGAACAGATCCTGCGGCATGTCCTCAATGAAGTTGCGCAGTACGAATACGCAGAAGACCTGGCCTCCCACGGCGTAGACCATGGACAGGGCCAGCATGGAGTTGAGCATGCTGAGATCCCGCAGCAGCGTAAACAGCGGCACGAGATTCATGATGCCCGGCATGAATAACAGCCCCAGCAGCGCGTACCAGAGGACGGCCTTGCCCGGGAAGCTATAGCGCGCGAAGACGAACGCCGAAAGGAGTGCCGGCGCCAGGGTCAGCACCACCGCGAGCACGGAAATCACTATGCTGTTGGCGATGTAGCCGCTGATCGTCTGCCAGCCGATCGCCCAGTTCTCCAGGTGCAGTGGAAACGTCGGCGTCAGCGGCGCGGCCGCGAACTGCTGGTTGCTTTTGAAGCTGATGACGAACATGACGCAGAGCGGGATGAAGGCAAGAACCAGCACCAGCACGACCAGTGCATGCTTCCCGATCTCGGCGCGTTTTGCCTGCTTGCTATTCATCCGCCATTGATCCCTTCTTCGCTCACTTGGCCACCCTCACGTATTTCTGGTTGACGATGGTGAGCACGAGAATGATGCAGAACAGCAGAAGGCCGATCGCACAGGCATAGCCGTAGCGCTGCTCGATGAAGCCCTGGAAGTACATGTAGAGCCCGGGCGTGAGACCCACGTTGCGCGGCCCGCCCTCGGGGCCGAGCAGGACAAGCTGGAACCCATAGGCCTGGAACGTGCCGATGATCATCAATACCAGGTTGAGCCGGACCTGCGTCATGATCAGCGGCAGTTCGATGCGCCAGAATTTGCCCCAGGATCCGACGCCGTCCAACTCCGCGGCCTCGTAGAGTTCCTTGCCGATATTTTGCAGGCCGGCAAGGTAGATCAGTACCCCGACGACACCAACCCAGGGAAACCCCCAGAAGATCAGTGCCGGTACGATCAGCTTCGGATCCGCCAGCCAGGCGGGCTTGAAGGGCTCGGTGAAAACGCCGAGGTGCAATACCCATTTGTCCAGCCAGATCAGCGCCGAATCAAGGTGCGTGGCCGTCAGGAACTTGTTGAGGGGCCCAACGCTGGGGTCATAGAAGAACTTCCAGATCAGCAGCCCGACCATTTGCGGGATGATCAATGGTATCACGAAGAGCACGCGGTAGACGTATTGCCACCGCTGGGACCGAAGCCTGTGGATACAGACGGCGACGAAAATGCTGGGCCACATCTTCAGCATGTTGGCCGCCACGAGAACGAAGATGAGGGAGAAGCTCTTCCAGAGCAACCAGTCACCAAGCCGACGGACGGAAATGATGTAAGTCAGTCCGGCAACAAACGGCAGAGCCAATGCCAGGAAACGCATGAGCGCCCTGCCGCGTCCCGCGCGGCTGCGCACGGCGCCAAGTGCGCTCATCGCGGCGACGAGTAGTAGGCCGGCAGCGGCGTAGAGCGGTGTTGTTCGCACGGCGCCGGCATCATGCCAGGCCGCGACCAAATCACGGCCGGCGGCGAGCACAAACGCGATCAGGCCGATCATCGCGACCGCGCGACAGACGCGGCGCAGCCTGGGCCTGCCGAGCAACGATGCAAGGCCGGCGAAGAATCCGTAGAGCAACAGGGGCCCCCACAGTGCGAGATCGCCAAGCAGCCTGCGGAAATTGTCGAGCCCGTTGAAGTTTTCGAGGAATCGGCCGTCCCACTCATAGAAGCTGTGGCGAACGGCCTCGATTGCAGGCGTGTACGCAAAGATCGCCACGCCGACGACTGTCGGCGCGAGCATCGCGAGCACAACCCAGGTGCGATTGAGATTGCGCCAGGTTATGCGTTGCTCTTTCATGGTGTCGCGGGGGTCTCGCTCTTGTCGGGGAATAGCCCCGCGTTGCTTGCCGTGTGCAAGGCCTGGTCCTGCAATGACTGCAGGAACTGGAGCCCTTTACGCTGCGCCACATCGCGGGCCATGGCGTCAACGCATGCCCCGGCCTGCAGCGCAGCAAGCGAACGCTGCAGGTCCCGGTAGTGCAATCGCTGCTGAGACATCTCGTCGAGATATCCCTCGGCGGCTGTCCGCTCGTAGACTTCCTGCAGTCTATCGGCGTACTCTCGCGGCGAGATATCTCCCGAGTACAACTGCCACTTCTCCCCGGCGCCGATCAGCCGGATCGCCGATGAAATGTCGTAGTTGAAGCTTCCGTAGAAGCCCCGGATGCGCGGCTTGAAAGCTGCCAGCTCGGGTGCCATGGCGGCGCCCTGCACAACGGGAATCCAGGTGATCGAGCGGTTGAACCGGGCGTTGTTCGCCGCGGTCGTGCAGAAACGGAGGAAGTCGATGCACAGTTCCGGGTTACGTGTCCTGAGGTTGATCACCCATGGGATGCCGCCGCGCACGTTGGCCTCGGTGGCGGGGCCCTTGACGAACCGGGAGTAGAGCGGGTGATCGCCAGGCATCGGCAGGTCGAACACGCCGATACTGAAGCGATTACCGGCCTGGTCGAACAGGCCTTTAGCATCCCAGGATCCGGTTGCATGCATCACGGCCCGGCCCTGGGCGAACATGAAGACAGCATCGTCGCGCTGGGCGGCCAGCCATCCATCCTGCAGTTGACCGGTCACTTCCTGCAGGCACTGCCACGCGGTCAGGAGCTCCGGTGAGTGAAAGCTCCAGGCGCCCTGGGCGTATCCCTGGTAGGCCTCGAAGGGGTCTACCGACCCGTTGAGATCCAGGTCCAACCGGGGAATCAACGGGAACAGGAAAGGCTCCTCGTAGGCCGTGACGAATGGATAGGTCTGCTGCTTGCTGGCCGCGATAGGCGCCAGGGCGATACCCTCACGGGCGGCATACTCACGGATTTCGCGGCAAATCTCCAGCAGTTCGCCATACGTTTTCGGCGGGCTCGTGCGCCCCGTTGCGCGCTCGAGCAGGTCCCGATTGTAGAAGACCCGGACCGTAAACAGCGAGAACGGGATCTGGTAGTACTCGCGCAACCCGCGATGGTATGATCCGCTCAGCCCGTCGACAAAGGTGTCCTTCCACGGCACACCTTCGAGCGGGGTCCGATCGTTGTAGGGGTTCGGCTCGTTGATGTATTGTCCTAATGGCAGGTAGAAGCGGACGATATACCCGTCCTCTTCCGTCGTCTTCGCCTTGCCCTGCTCGATGATGTCGGGGGCCATGCCGCCAATCAGACCTGTGTTCACGAACTGACGGTAGCCGCGCTCGGAGATCGGTACCTGGATGATCTTGATGCGTTTCCCGGTGCGGGCATGGTAGAGTTCTTCGTATTCCTCGATGAGTAGGTCGAGCGCATCACGGAATCCCGACTCGAGCTGCCAGTGGCAGATACTGATGGTTTCAACGCCGGGCGCTTCGTATCGGGCGTGCACGAGGAGTACCTGCACAGAGGCCGCCAGCATTGTCGCAACCAGCACGGCCGGTCCCAGATAGTTGCCGATGGCCTTGCGCAGTGTCATGACCCGCCTCCCTTCGGAGCGGCCACGATGAAATCGAACGGGTCTGTCAGGGGGGGCGGCGTCTCACCGAGTTCCCGCAGGCGCAGCTGAGCCTCGTAACCGTAGCCGCTGCGCGGTTGTTCCAGGATAATGCGCCTGAAATACCTGGCGGCGGTCTTCGGGTCACCGGCCCTGGCGGCGAGGTTCGCCGCGCGCCAGAAGAAGGCATCCATCTGTGTCATCGGGGGAAGACCGGCGGCCTCTGCCTTGCCGAATGCCTCGACTGCGGCGGCGGGATCGTCCAGCGGGTACATGTTCAGACGACCGACGAGTTCCCACTGCAGGGATACGAGTGAACTATTCGGATGGGCAGCGATCCACTGCTCCAGATCACCAATGGCGGATGTTGCGGCTTCTGCGTCGCCGCTCATGGCCGCCGCGTGGCCAAGGTAAAGCGTGGCCTCACCGGCCTGGCGAGATTCGGCAAAGTCGCGTCGAATGCGCTGGTAGATCGCCCGGGCGGCCCCCGCGTCCGGCGCGTCGCCGGCGTAGTCGACCTGGCCGGCAAGCCGCGCGCGCAGAAGCAGCGCCTGTGGCAGAACGGACCGGTCGGTGCATGTGGCTATCACC
>SDBV01000074.1_pt1 | contig 104968 bp, 105 predicted proteins | sample 2277081 | NCBI WGS metagenome assembly SDBV01 (sample SAMN10402039, study PRJNA504765) | marine sediment metagenome | isolation source: marine sediment core GS10_PC15, 223 cmbsf | place: Arctic Ocean: Southern Knipovich Ridge | collected 2010 | reverse complement strand
GTTAGAGACAGGAAATGCTTTGCGTTTCCGTATCTTGTTTTATTTAATAAATTTATATCAACCATTTTGTTAAATTCAATTTTATACTGTTCTCACAAGGTTTTGGTCTCTAACGGGATTCATCCCGTTACAATTAGTATATTCTACTCTTAATACAAGCAACAATAACACAGCAATTAGCAGTCATCAAGTTAGAGTGCCAACATGGGTTTTGAGGTCGCAAAAGAAAAATCTTTCGTCAAAACTCCCTCTTTTCCAGCACCGCTCTTAACTCAACTTCTTCCCCGTCGCGCAAAATGCCAAGGACAACCTCTTCCCCTACATTATACCGCTGAATCAGAGAAGAGAGCGAGTGCGTATCGTCAATACGCTGTCCGCCAACGTTAAGAATGACATCCTCCGCCCGCACGCCCGCCTTGTCGGCGGGAGAGTCGGGCATGACGGCGGGCCCGTCATCGCTTCCCCGAATAAGAGCGCCGGAAGAAACGGAAAGCTCTTCTGTTTCCGCAAGCGCCTGATTGAGCGAAAGATACCGCACGCCAAGATAGGGAATAATAATCTCGCCGTCTTTTTGAAATGATATAATCGCCCGCTTTATCTGATTTACCGGAATTGAAAACCCGATATTCTGCGCTCCCGACGCAATGGCGGTATTAATTCCTATCACCTCGCCCGCTAAATTAAGAAGCGGACCGCCGGAGTTTCCCCTGTTAATCGCGGCGTCGGTTTGGATAACGCCCTCTATCGTCTCCTGAAATCCACCTCCGCCATATGCGGTAATCGTTCGCGACAGACCGGACACAACACCGACTGATACGGTATTGCGAAACTCCCCCAGCGCGTTTCCTATCGCGATAACAGATTGTCCGAGCCGAACACCGTCGGAATTGCCAAGGGAAATTGTCGGAAGGTTCTCCGCGCTGATTTCCAGAAGCGCTAAATCAAGAATCGGGTCCTGCGCAACAATTTTTGCATCATATTTTTCTCCACTGCTTAAGAAAACAACATATGACGCATCCATATCAAGCGCCACATGCTTGTTTGTTACGATAAGACCGTCGGATGAGATAATAAATCCGCTCCCCCCGCCAACCTCCTGCCGCTCCGTCCCCTTCTCACACGGCTGATAAAACTGAAATCCGTTGCCCTGGCCGGGCAGGCCGAAAAAGTCGCCGAAGAAATCCCGCGGAATGCCCGAAAACGGGTCAACCGGACATTGCTCTATTATCGGAACATCTTTTGAAATGGCGATTGAAACGACAGCGGGCGACGCCTTCTCAACCGCTGAAATGATCGCCTGCTCATAATCAATGCGCGATACATATTCCGCCGGCGATTGCGGAGAGAGACCTCCTGGCGAACCACCCTTCGGAGAACGCAGGCCGCCGAAGATGCCGCGAAACGCATCAAAAATATTCGCCCGTTCTCCGCTGTTGTTTGTTAATGCGGATAAATATGGAGTGGAGACCAGAGAGCCGATTACGCCGCCAATGAGACCCGATGCGATAACAAGGATAAAAAGTTTTTTATACGACATTGACAATGAGATTGGACGATTATTTTTCTACTACCATTGTAATTCTCCGCACCGCCTCGTCAACATCGTCTTGCGTTGTGTATCGGCCGAAAGAGATGCGTATCGTTTGCCCTGCGCGCTCATCGCTATATCCGAGCGCCTGAATCGCATATGATGGAAGCGCGCGACGAACGGAACATGCGGCGCCGGTTGAGACGGCAACGCCGCTCATATCAAGTTCGGCGATCAAATCCTGGCCCGAGTGGCCGGGGATATATATGCTTAAGTTATTCGGGATGCGCCGCAGGAGATCCGCCGGCTGGCGGACTGAGGGGCCATTAAGCTCGGCGGCGGGAACATTTTTGGCAAGGGCCTGCCAAAACCGATTGCGAATTTTTGCAACGCGCCGCGCCTCTTCTTCCCTCATCTCCGCTACAATTTCGGAGGCACGACCAAGCCCGACAATTCCCGGAACATTCTCCGTCCCCGCTCGTTTGCCAAACTCCTGCTGAAGGCCGCCCGTTATAATTGGCGCGAGACGCGAGGCGTCCCGCACGTACAACGCGCCGATTCCCTTTGGGCCATAAATTTTTTGGGCGGAGAGCGTAAAATAATCAACACCGAGATTCTCAACATTGCAATCAAGATACTGGAATGCCTGAACCGCGTCGGTATGGAAGAGCGGGTACGGCGAGGTTTTAGGTTTTAGGTTTAAGGTTTTAGTACGGAAATCTCCGATAATGTCGGCGATTTCAGAAATTGGCTGAATCGCCCCCATCTGATTGTTTACATACATTATAGACACAAGAATTGTCCGCTCATCCAGAGAGTTTTTCAGTTTTTGAACATCAACGCGGCCATCGCGATTCACCGGAAGATAGATTACCTCTACCCCTTCCATCTCAAGGTCGCGACATGTTTCCAGTACTGACTCATGTTCAATGACCGAGGTAATAATTTTCGGCTCCTTCTCTGCGGGAAGGCGCCGGCGAAACGCCTTGATTGTTCCGCGGAGAGCCAAGTTGTTCGCCTCTGTCGCAGAGCCCGTGAATATAATCCTTGACGCGCCCGCAGTATCAACGCCAAGAATCCTCCCAAGCGCAGCGCGGGAGGAGTCAATCGCCGCCATCGCCTCCTGCCCGAACGAGTGGAGGCCGCCCGGATTCCCGTACGCATCCAAAAAATAAACGCTCATCGCCTCATGAACGCGCTGGTCAACCGGCGTTGAGCCGGCGTAGTCAAGATAGATTTTTTTCATATAAAAACGGCTCCGTCAGACGAACTGTACCGCGACAGGGGTGTATTCTTCAGTGTTTCGGTCAAATACCATCAGCGCTCCTGTTTTTCGCGCAATGTCATAGAGCTCTTTCGTTATTTTAACATCGTCCAGGCAGTATGATTTCAATTCAGATATTCTTCCTTCATTATAAAGCGTTATCGCGTGAGAACCATGCCCGCTTTTCCCCCGCCCGAGGTTCGCCTTTGCCAGACTTTCTAAGCTCACCCGCCGTCCGATGCCGACCTCAATCTCTTCTAAAAGGTCAACCCTCTCTTTCTGCCATAGGTCGCAGGTAAGATATCGGTTAAGGACGGGAATATCATAACGATTACTGCTGAAGCCGATAATTGTTTGCGCGCCACCGAACAGCTCATTCATCTCCGAAATCTGGTCCTCTTCAAAGCAGAAATACGCATCTTTTTCATACGAATACGCGCCAACAACCGAAATATTCAATGCGTCAAAATTATCCCGCCCAACGCCGGGATCATTAAAAAAATTCTTAGTCTCAATGTCAAAAACGATTTTATCCATACCAGTTTTCTTTCTTCATGCTTTGTAATACATAAACATAATAGAACGTAATCGCAATAGAATTTTCACTGCCTGGCATATGGCATACATTATACATGCCTGTCCGCCACCGTGCTCGCCCCAAAACTAAACGGCTTGATTTGGCATGGAAAGTTATCCGCGCGAATCATCCCAACAACCTCATTAATCAATTCCCGCGTCTTCCCGTTTGCGCCGATATCAGCATGAACTTCAAAAGAAAACGTGATCCCATCTTCGCGCCTATTGAGCAGATGATTAACCTCCCGCGCCACCTCAAGCGAGAACAATGCCTCTTTGATAATCCGGTCGCGCAGATTAAAAACCGCCTCTCCGCGCATCTTCTTCCAGAAATACCGTCCGCCATTTCCAACGCGATGGACAACGACCGCCGTTACAAAATCTGCGCGCGCATCCCTCCCCGCGCTTCGCTTTGTTACCATTGAGTCCGTTCCGATAACAATTTTATATTGCCAAGAACTATCTCCTCTCATAAACGCCACCACCTCCCTTATAACGTCGGAGAGGGAGAGAAGCGTGCCATCAGAAGAGTGAAACATTGTTCCGAACATAACTGAAAGAGAAGCAGGCGTCAATAAAAACAAAAGCCGCCTCCAATGCAAGATAGAAGGCGGCTATGAAAGAATATGCAGAATTTCCTCAATCGCCTCGTCAACGGGAAGCTCTCTCCTCCACACCTCATAGGCAATTTCGCGAACATCGCCCCACTTCCTGTCAGCCGCCGCGGGGCCAAACTTTGGTTCAAGGCATAGGCGTATCTTTTGCCCGTTCCTTCCCCATTGTTCCGCCCAATTTTCTCCACGCCACAGAGCGCTCAATGAGTTTCTCATCTTCCGAAGCTCTTCTGCGGATAGTCTGGCTTGCATTCTTAATACCTCCTCAAAAATTGTTAACCGCTTGCTCTTCTTACTGTGGAGCACGCCATGCATTCCGTCAAATAGAACAGTGGAATTCCGCAACCCGCGCATTATTTCAGAATAAAAGACCGCCTCCAAAAGTTGGAGGCGGATAATATCATTTCTGGTTTCTGTTGCGAGGAATAAAATATAAAACAGCTATTAATATTAACCATAATAATAATACACAAAAATCAATACATCGCATGATAAAGATGACAAACGCGCAAATGAATGGCACAATGGCTGTAAGCGGACAGGGGAATCCGCGGAGTGGTGACTATGGGAAAAAGAGAGAAAAAAGAGCGAAAAAAGAAGAAGTACAATAAAGATGCCGAGGAGGCACGGGAGCTTGGACTTCATCCGGACACAAAGAAAAGCATCGTTGCCGTCGTCCTTATCTCCCTCTCCGTCATCTTCCTTCTCTCAAGTTTGAGCAAGGCGGGCCCGGCGGGCAACGCGATTTACGCGGCGTTCACCTTCTTATTGGGCATTGGCTATTATCTTATTCCCGCTGTTTTATTTTTCGCCGCCATTACGTTTCTTGTTACCGGCAGGCAAAGAACCTATGGCGTAACAACGCTCGGCTCTGCTCTGTTTGTTGCATCCGGCCTCGGCCTTATTGATGTTATTGCGCCGCATCGCGGCGGACTACTCGGGAGCGCTATCGGCGCCATTGAAATTCCGTTCGGATATCAGGCATCACTTGTTGTTGTCGCAACCGCCCTTATCGCAGGACTCCTACTTGTGGTTAACGCGCCAATTAGAATCAGATTGCCGCGCGGAAAAAAGGAACCTATGCCGCTCGCTCTTTCCGAGGAGGAGGTTCAGACAATAGACAGCTCGTCTCATTTGGCTGAAAAGGCGGGCGGAGCTGATAACAAAGTTTCGGAGGAGCCACCGGAAGAAGGTGATGAACCCGAAGAAATTTCTACGATGCAACTCCTCAAGAAAAATATATTCCGTACGCCCGCCTTCAAAAAATACACGCCGCCGCCGCTCTCTCTTTTGAGGACGAGCGTTGAAAAACCAATGTCCGGCGACCTTCGGGCAAACGCAAACACCATAAAACGGACGCTTGAAAGCTTTGATATACCGGTGGAGATGGGAGAAATCTCCGTCGGCCCAAAAATAACACGATACGCTCTCAAGCCAGCTGAGGGGATTAAGCTTGCAAGAATCATCGCCCTTCATCAGGACATGGCGCTCGCATTGGCGACGCATCCGATACGAATTGAGGCGCCAATTCCCGGGAAGTCTCTTGTCGGCATTGAGGTTCCGAATAAGACGGTGGCGGTCGTGCGGCTCGGTACGCTCATGAAGATGAAAGAGGTTTATGAATCCGGTCCGCTCTGCTTTGTTCTCGGCAAAGATGTGAGCGGCGAACCAATTGTCGCGAACATTGCGACAATGCCCCACCTTCTTGTCGCCGGCGCAACCGGCTCGGGAAAATCAGTCGCAATTCATTCGCTTATTCTTTCGCTTCTTTATAAAAACTCCCCCGAGACGCTCCGCATGGTGATGGTTGATCCCAAAAAAGTGGAGCTTTCCGTTTATGAGGGAATTCCGCATCTCGTTGCGCCGGTTGTAACAGAGAGCAAGAAAGCGATTGGCATGTTCCGATGGGCGCTCTCCGAAATGGACCGTCGGTATGAACTGCTTATGAACGCGAAAGTGCGGGATATTGAAGGCTATAACAAATCAAACAAAGACGACGTACTTCCATATATCCTTATCATCATTGATGAACTCGCAGACCTAATGTCAACATACGGACGCGAAGTGGAGGGGTCCATCGTTAGACTCGCGCAAATGGCGCGCGCTGTCGGCATTCATCTCGTTCTCTCAACACAGCGTCCGTCAGTTGAAGTTATTACAGGACTTATAAAGGCAAATATCACATCGCGGATAGCCCTCCAGGTTGCGAGCCAAATTGACTCAAGGACGATTCTTGACACGGCGGGAGCGGAAAAACTTCTCGGAGAGGGTGATTTGCTGTTTGTCTCGGCTCAATTCTCAAAGCCGCGCCGCATTCAGGGGGCGTTTATTACGGAGCGAGAAGTTCAAGATATCGCAAATTTTATCAGAGACAATAACGCCGATGACGGAGAGGAGATTGAGTTTACCGCAACGCGCGACCCACAAAAAATATTTGATGACTACGCGAATGGCGAGGATGAAGAGGACGAACTCTATGAGAATGCGGTTACAATTGTGACAGAAACGCAAAAGGCATCGGCATCATTTCTTCAGCGACGAATGAAAGTTGGCTACGCGCGCGCCGCGCGGCTTCTTGATATTATGGAAAATAAAGGAATTATCGGCCCGAGCAATGGCGCGAAGCCGAGAGAGGTATATGTGTCGCATGAGCCGCTTGGGGATGAGCGATAAATAAAAATATGGATATCCAGGAAAAAAAACTTCATGAGTGTCTGCGGGAGGCGATGGCGCGAAAGGGAGAAAGTATCGCCGGTATCGCGCGTCTGACGGGCATTCAGCAGGGGCATCTTGAAGCGCTAATGGAGGGGCGATACGACAGCCTTCCTCCACTACCATACATCCGCGGCTACCTTACTCGTATCGGACCAATAATCGGAGTAGAAACGGACGAGCTCGTTCGCCTGCTTCACGAAACCGGAGCGCTTCGGGCATCGGGGACACATGATATGCTCCCCATAAATAGATTTGCCCTTCAAAAAATACGGCGCCGAACGATGGTATTCGGTATATTCGCGCTTCTTCTCCTTGGATATATCACCATTCGCTTTGACGCGCTGACCGGTAAGCCGCCTCTCCAAGTTGAATCGCCAAGAACGACAACGGCCATCGTAGCGGCTCCGCAATTTGAAGTTCGCGGCATAGCCGATTCAAGTGATAAATTGACAATTAACGGAGAGGAGGTGACTATTGGCGCGAACGGCAATTTTACGAAAACCATCTCACTCCAACAGGGAATAAATACCGTTCATATAATCACGAGGCGGTTTCTCGGGAGGACGACCGAAGAGATTCGGCAAATAATCTATAATCCAAAAGAATCGCCTGCGGTTGAGAGAGAACCCGCTCCATTTTAATACGGCATACAGTGCGGTATAATACATACACCTATATACTAAAATGCCAAAGAAAAAAGACGCGCCGCGAGAGCCGGACAAAGACATTGAATCCCTCATCGGTTCGCTTCGCGAGAAATACGGCGAGGGGGTAATAATGCAGCTTGATGGTAAAAAAACCACGAACATATCCACAATATCAACGGGCTCATTTTCGCTTGACCGCGCCCTCGGTGTTGGAGGGCTCCCCCGAGGACGCGTCGTAGAGATCTTTGGTCCAGAAAGTTCCGGAAAAACCACATTGGCGCTCCATATTGTGGCGCAGGCGCAAAAGGCGGGAGGAAGAGCGGCATTTATAGACGCCGAGCACGCGCTTGACCCCGAGTATGCGGCGCGGATTGGCGTAAAAACAAAAGACCTTCTTATCTCCCAGCCAGGCAGTGGAGAAGAGGCATTGAATATTCTTGAGAGCCTTGTTCGCTCGGAGATGATTGATGTTGTTGTTGTTGACTCCGTCGCCGCGCTCACCCCACTGGCGGAAATTGACGCGGAGATGGGAACGCAGTTTATGGGACTCCAGGCGCGGATGATGTCGCAGGCGCTTCGTAAACTTGCTTCAATCACGCATAAATCAAACACACTCATTGTCTTTATCAATCAAATTCGCATGCAAATCGGTATTATGTTCGGCAACCCAGAGACAACGCCGGGCGGACGAGCGCTTCGCTTTTACTCCTCGGTCCGTATTGATATCCGAAGAGTTGCGCAAATAAAAAAAGGTGATGGCGTAGTTGGAAATCGGGTAAAGGCGAAAGTTGTGAAAAACAAAGTCGCGCCGCCGTTTAAGCTCGCGGAGTTTGACATCATGTTCGGCACCGGAATCTCCTACGAGGGAGATATTCTTACCGCGGGACTCCACGCCGACGTCGTCAAAAAAGCGGGGGCGAGCTACAGCTTCGGAGAAGAAAAGCTCGGTGTCGGATTTGATGTTGTTTGCGCTAACCTAAAAGAAAACAAAAAACTGCTCAACGAGATAAAAAAGAAGATTATTGAGGTGTAGGACGGAAGGTTTTCTTATTTTTTAAATTTTCCAATCTTCTAACCTTTCTTCTCTTCTAACCTTTCTTCTCTTCTAACCTTTCTTCTAACCTTACAATCTACCAAGTTTAACAGGACACTTAAGAACGATCGTTCTTAAGTGTCCTGTTAAATTAATCTACTTTTTGAAGTTCGGGGTCTTTGGAGTCGGAGTATTCTAAGACACTCTATTAAGCGCATAAAAATTCTCAAACACTTGGGCTACTACAATCTGTCCTGTTCCGCCGGGGGTTGGCGTGTATGAAATATCTTTCGCTTCAGCATCAGCAGATTCAAAGTCCCCCCTTCCGCCGTCATAGCCGAAGTCAATAACAATTGCTCCCTGCCGTATATCATGAGCGGAGAATAATCCCGCGACGCCGGCGCCGCTGATAATTATGTCCGCACCATCCAACTTCTCCCGCAAGTTTGATGCGTGAATATCAAAAACGGTCAGCTCGCCAACCCTGCCGAGTAGCCAGTTGCTCACCGGACGTCCCACAAGGACACCGCAACCAATAACAAAAACGCGCTTCTGCGGCAATGCGTCTTCGCTGCCAAGCGCCTCGCATATGCTCGCTCGCGTCGCACCAACCGCAGGCGGAAGAATTGGAGAACGCGAGTGATAAAAATCTCCCACCATGCGACTCGTAAGGCAATCAATATCTTTCCCATAATCAACTGTATTGAGAACTGACTGGCGCCGAAACTGCGCAGGCAGGGGAAGTTGAACGACAACGCCGCCGACGGCCTTTTGTTTTGAGATGCGGCTCACCTCCTTACGAAGGGCAGAGGCGGCTATGGTTGCATCAAATTCATATAGGCGAAACTCAATGCCAAGTTCATCGGCAATCGCGCGCTTTTGCCTAAGAAACGCGCGCGAGCCTTTGTCATCGCCGACAAGAACGGCGGCAAGTATGCCACGTGGCTTTTTCTCTTTCTTAAGAGTGGAGATTATTGTATGGGCTATTTTTTTTCCATCAATCTTCATATACGTTTTTGCACTCCAAATTTCAATAAAAAGAAGGCGCGGATCGCTGTTCAGTATAGGTTCTTATATATCGGAAACCTCTTGCACAGCGCTGTGACACTCCTTCTTATCACTCGCGGCGCGCGGCGCGCGAGAAGCGCGTCAGCAATTAAACTGCCGATTTCTTTTATCTCTTTTTCGCCCATGCCACGCGTCGTTATTGCCGGTGTCCCCATGCGAATGCCCATCGGAGAAAACGGAGAGGTGTCGCCGGGAATTGAATTTCTATTTGCAAGAATCCCAACCTCTTCCAACGCGCGTTCCGCCTCAATGCCCGTTTTTCCGCTTTCGCGAAGATTTACGAGCAAGAGATGATTGTCGGTTCCGCCCGTTACAAGTGAGAATCCATGCTGATGCAACTCGCGCGCAAGCATGCGCGCGTTTGCAATCGTCTGCTTTTGCCTCTTGCGGAATTTCTGCGTAGACATTTCGTCAAACATCAGCGCGCGCGCCGCCGTGATATTATTGTGCGGCCCCCCCTGCATTCCGGGAAATACCGCGCGGTCAATCGCATCCCCGACGCTTCGGTCGGGGTGACCAGCAATTTGCCGGTCCGTTCGCGCCCAGATCACAGCGCCGCGCGGCCCGCGCATTGTTTTATGTGTTGTTGACATAACAACATCCGCATGCGGCTCACCCCGAGCAGAGCCGAAGGGCGACGGATGAACACCGCCCGCGATAAGGCCGGCGATATGAGAAATATCGGCGACATGATAGGCGCCTACGCTTCGCGCGATTTCCCCAAAGCGACGGAAATTGATTTTCCGCGGATACGCGGTAAGCCCTGAAACAATAACCTTTGGCTTAACGCGCCGCGCCATGCGAGCAATTTCGTCATAATCCAAACGCTCATTTTCCCCCACGCCATACTGGACGGCGGTATATATTTTCCCTGAAAAATTTACAGAATGGCCATGCGTTAAGTGCCCGCCGACTGACAGCTTCATTCCGAGAAGAGTATCGCCGGGTTTCATAAGCGCAAAATAAATAGCGGCGTTCGCGGTGGAGCCGGAGTAGGGCTGAACATTAATCCGCCACCGGCTTCCGCGAAGGTGAAACACCTCCAGTCCGCGCGCGCACGCAAGTCGCTCAATTTCATCATAGAACTCATTGCCGGGATAATATCGCCTCCCCGGATATCCTTCAGAATACTTGTTCATTAGAGGCGAGCCGACAACACGCAACATATCCTCCGAAACGATGTTTTCAGAGGGAATGAGGTCAATACTCTCCTGTTGGCGCCGGACCTCTTTGCGAATAAGAGATGCAAGAAGCTTGTCTTTCATAATAATAATTAATTCCTTGCCATAAGAACGCAGTTCCGATGAAGCGCATTATAAGGCGACTAACGCCCTGTCTTCAGCAAAAATGCGTTTGCTACCACGATAATTGAGCTCGCGCTCATAAGCAAGGCGGCCCATTCGGGCCGCAAAATAACGCCGATCGGATAGAGGACGCCCGCGGCAACGGGAATTGCAACGACATTATACCCCGCCGCCCATATTAGATTTTGAATCATTTTTCGCACCGTACGTTTTGCAAGTCGGAGGAATTTGACAATATCACGCGGATTGCTCTTCACCAAAACCACATCCGCGGAGTCGATGGCAACATCGGTACCCGCGCCTATCGCAATGCCGATATCCGCCTGCGTAAGCGACGGCGCGTCATTGACGCCGTCCCCCACCATCGCTACGACAGCGCCCGTTTTTTGGAGCTGTTGGATAATTGCGGTTTTGTGCTCCGGAAGAACCTCCGCATGCACCTCGTCAATACCGACCTCGCGCGCAACTGCATCCGCGACATCTTTTTTGTCGCCGGTAAGCATAACGGGAATGATACCGAGCTTCTTTAATTCTGAAACAGCTTGTGCCGACTCATCTCTTATTGAATCAGCAAGTCCGATAACGCCGACGATGGCGCCGTCATAGGCGACCCACGCAATACTATATCCCTGTTTCGCAAACTCCTCCGCAATAGGAGCATGCTCCGTTATCGGAAGAGCAAATCTCTCCATCAGGCGTTCGTTTCCTACAAGCACCTGCCGCTCCTGAACGGTCCCCTCGCCGCCCATTCCGGGATATGACACAAAGCGGGTTACGGTGGAAAACGCAACGCCCTTCTGCCGCGCCATCGCGACAATTCCGCGCGCAACAACATGCGACGAATTAGCGTCAACGGATGCCGCAAGGCGCAGAATCTCACTTGAGTTTATACTCCCGAGCGGGCGAAGTTCGCGGACGGAAAACGCGCCCTTCGTCAGCGTTCCCGTTTTATCAAAAACAATATGCGTTACCTTATTCGCGCGCTCAATAACCGGCATGCTTTTTATAAGAATCCCGTTGCGCGCGGCAATTCCCGAAACAATCGTTGTTACCGTCGGTATCGCAAGGCCAAGCGCGTGAGGACACGCAATAACAACAACGGTAATCGCAAGCGTTAACGCAAAAACAACCCCCTGCCCCGTTAAAAATGCCCACACAAGAAATGTTCCCGTGCCAATTCCAATCGCGGAGAATGTCAGCCATTTCGCGGCCGTATCCGCAAGGCGCTGAATGCTGGGGCGCGACTCCTGCGCGGCGCGAACAAGCTCAATAATACGCGCGAGCGCCGTTTCTGAACCAACGCGAACCACCTCAACAATAAGGGAGCCGTCAGCGGGAATCGTGCCCCCAATAACCGAATCTCCCTCTTTTTTAAACACTGGGCGCGACTCCCCCGTTATCATTGATTCATCCACGCCCGCCTGTCCGCCGACAATGCGACCATCAATCGGAATTTTCTCTCCCGGGCGCACAAGGACGCGGTTTTCTTTTTTCAACTCACTCGTCTGAACATCAATCGTCTCGCCGCCCTGAACGACGAGGTGCGCGGTATCAGGGATAAGACGGGCAAGCTCTTCAAGCGCGCCCGACGAACTGCGTACCGCGCGCAACTCCATCCAGTGCCCAAACAGCAGAACGAGAACTAATGTTGAAATCTCCCAGTAAAAATCTACCGCTATAGCGGAGAAGAATGTGCTTGCCACACTGAACGCGTATCCGGAAATAACGGCAAGACTGACAAGCGTCATCATGCCGTACGCGCCCGCCGCAATCTCTCTGCGCGCATGGATGTAAAACGGCGCGCCGCCATATAATGCAACAACCGAGCTTAATGCGAATAATATCCACCGTCCATACGGGAGAGAGAGTGAAAGCCCGAACCACTGCTGAATAGTCGGCGAAAGTATAAGAATGGGGAGCGTAATGCCGAGAACAACAAAAAACCGGCGACGAAAATCGCTCTCCATTGAATCGTTCCCGCGAACACCGTTATTAGAAGAGTGGTTGCGCTTCATTAAAATATATTTTCAGCTTTCTCGCCGGAGAAGCATTGCGGACTCCGGCATACGGACAATTCCGAAAGTAATCTGTCTTTAGCATATCAGAGACGTCAAGGTTATTTTTTCCCGCGCAACCTCTTTCTCTCTTCATACAATAACAGGGCGGCGATAACCGCAAGCCCCACAATTATAATTTCAGACAATACGCAATACGCGCAAAATGCGCCAAGAAGAACCGCCTGGACATAAAAAAGCGTCAGTGAAGCTACGACGCCGACGCCGACAAGGAAAAGGGCGAGCCGAAAATAAATACTCCCATACCCAGCCGCCATTAAAAATGCGAGCGCGAACACGACTGTATAAAACGCCAGCCCGAGATATGCAAGCGGCATGCCGAGAACAAACGCATATGAGCTTGTGAGCACAAGGTCGCACCCCGCAAATACGATGCATGTCGGCACGGATCGGTAAAAATGCTCAAGAGACAGATAGAGCGCGTTGAACATGCCGGCACTGCTCAAAAAAAGAAAAACAATCCGAAGAAGCTGGACGCGATTAGAATCCCGCATGAATATACTCCTTAAACTCCTCCTTGTAGATATCAATAAGCGTAAAGAGGAAACTGACAACAAGCGGCCCGAGAAGAAATCCGATTGGGCCGAAAAGCGACAAGCCGCCCAGAACACTAAGAAGAATAAACAATGGATGAATATGAATTCCTCGCTCAATCAGCATGGGGCGCAAAACATTATCAACCATTCCGACAATTGCGCCCCCCCAAAAAAGCAGGCCGAAGAAACCAAACATATTCCCGGAGGCAAAAAGATAGATAAGCACCGGAATCATAACGACGGCAGTCCCGATTGCCGGCACGAGCGCGGCAATAACCGTCACCGCGCCCCATAACGCGGGATTCGGCACGCCGAAGATGAAGTAGCCGATTCCGGAGAGAATGCCCTGCACAACGGCAATAAGAATTGCGCCGCGCATAACGGTATTTACTGCGATGGTAAGCTTGCGGAAAATCTGCTCATCATCCGTATCAGCAAGCGGGCTTAATGCAATAATAGAGCGCTTCAACTTCGCGCCATCTTTGAAAAAATAGTACAGGGCGAAGATGCTGATGAAAATAGACAGCGTTATTCCGGCAATTTCAGAGAACAGACGGCCGAAATTACCGATAAGAGAGCCGACTATTTGTTTGATATATGAATTAACATCAACGGTAACGGCAAGCGGACCATCGGTCGGCATAACTTTATTTATCGCGCTCTCAATAAATGAAAACACTCCAACCGTCTCATTTGGAGAGTTAAGCGCCGCATACACTCCTCGCGCCTCTTCAATAACAAGCGCGCCAAATATAACGAGGGGAAGGAGAACGATAATAAGAATAACGATAATCGTCATTAGGGCGGCGACGCCCTCTTTTGTATAGTGCGCAAGGCGTTGGTAGAGGGGATGAAACATTACGCCGAGCATGGCGGCAAATACCAGCGCGCCCAGATACGGCAAGAAAAGAAGCGCTGACAGAAACAGCATGCCCGTCAAAAGGGCGAGAAAGAAATAGATTTGTATGTGCTTGTACTCCATTGCGATAAAAGAAAGAGCGGCGTAAAATGCCGTATTTCAAATACGTCTAATATTGTACGGGAATACAGCGCGTAAATCAAAAGATACGCATAGCTTCCTAGAGCCAGATATGATACAATCGCGGCACAAACAAGTAAAAGGTCAAATATACAAATATATGATACATTAACTATGAAGTTATCATTATTTTCACTAACTGCCGTTATCGCCGTTATTGTCGCAATGCCGATGGCGAGCGCGCAAACTCCGGAGACAATTGCCGAAGAAACGCCCGTTGTCACGGACGAGGAGGCTGCGCCATATGACGTAAATGTAGTAGATCTTCCGGAAGCAGGCGTCCTTCTAGACAGCCCTTTCTACTTTCTTAAAAAGTGGCGAGAAGGAGCCGTTACATTTTTCGCATTTACCGCAGAAAAAAAAGCACGGCGATATCGCGCTCTCGCGGAGTATCGCCTTTCCGAAGCACAGGCGCTTATAGAGAAAGGCGATACGGAGCGCGCGGAACAGGTTGTTGCGCGATATCAGAAGCGCATGCGACAAGCAGTAGAAAGAGCCGAGGAGGCGCAGGAGAACGGACGGGATGTTGATGAAATCCTCTCCTCTATTTCCGAGCGATCAGTGCGTCATCAAAATGTGCTTATCCGCGTCCTTGAAAAGGTTCCCGAGAAGGCACGACCGGCGATTCGACGCGCCATAGAAAACAACGTGCAGAATTATGAGCGAACCACTGAACGAATAAGTGACGATACACAACGCGAAAGCGTATTTCGCAAGCTCGTTCCAAATATTGAGGAGGCGGAAGAGCGTTTTAGGAAGTTGCGCGAGCAGGGAGTAGAGGTCCCTTCCGTAGTTATCCGAAATGTTGAACAAATTCGGGAGCAAATACAGACAAGGCCCGATCTTAACGATCGGTTCATCAAGGCGCGAGAAACCAGAGAGCGCAATCTCTTATGCGCTCAAGTTGTCATATCGGCGCGTAATATTGAGACAGGCGAAACCAAGGACTTTCCTACGCCATGTGATGTGCCGGAGGGATGGACACCTGTACGACCCACGCAAGATGAACTAAATGCGCTGAATCCGCAGAACCAGCCCTTTGGCAAGTCTGAAGCGAACAAAGAGGATGAAGAGAGCGATTCAACTCCTAAAGGATACATCAGAAATCTCTTCCAAAACTGAAAACCGCCAGTAATTGAAAATACGGTTTTTTGTTATTTCTCGCCGCAATACTGCCCAAGCGGATGATCCGCGTGATTGTGTCTTCGCGTAGGACAGTACATTCGCCCATATGCAATAAGGCGATAAGTAAGATTAAACCACTCTTCCCTCGGGAAAATTTCCATCAAGTCTCTCTCAATAGCATTCGGATTTATCTCATCCGTAAGGTCAAATAGGCGGGAGAGCCGGCGGACATGCGTATCAACGGCAACCCCCTCAACAACGCCATACGCATTTCCAAGAACCACATTCGCCGTCTTCCGGGCGACGCCCGGAAGAGAGAGCATCTTCTCCATTGCGCGCGGGACCCTTCCTCCGTGCTTTTGGCGTATAATGTTAGCCGCCGCGAGGATGTTCTTCGCCTTATTTCGGTAAAATCCGGTTGAGCGAATATCTTTTTCAAACTCACGGCGAGAGGCGCCAAGATAATCATTAAGTGAGCGGTATTTTTTGAACAGCTCCCTCGTCACCTCATTCACCTTCTTGTCCGTGCATTGAGCGGAAAGAATAACGGCGACAAGCAACTCCCAGTTCCCTGAATACCTTAACTCAATTTTGGGACGCGGAAACAACCGCTTCAGCCCCCGTAATAAGAGCGCGCCTCTTTTCTTGCGTTCCGCAAGCCGCCTGCTGGTCATCGCAATATTATAATGAGCATACACTGCTAATCTCGTTCACAATGCGGTTCCGCGCCCTCTTGTCCACTCCAATGTCCTCAAGAATCCGCGCATGCACCTCCCGACAAAGAATAATATCCTTGTCTAACAGCGCCTTCTTTTGCGCCGCCGAGAGAGTTGTCAGGCACGTCAGAGGATGGAGCCCTGACTTCTCAATAATATCTTCAAGCCCGTTATTCTCCGGATAATTCCACCCGATTATTCGCATATTCATGCATTTCGCGTACGCAATCGCCTGATTGGTAAACTTCGTATTCGTCACAAGCCACATCTGGTGGAAGACGCCCTCGTGCTCCCCCACAGCACGGCGCCTGCTCTGGATATCATCAAACCGCGCCTTTACATAAAGCGCGGTTTGCACATCAGATTTTACACCTTGGCGATTATGAAACTTTGCCTCAACAAGAAAATGCTCACCATCTTTCTCCGCGATCACATCAATTTCGTGAGAAACGCATGCACCCTGGACGACCACTCCAACTTTAACGCTATATCCCTGCCCCCTCAATAACCTTCCGATAAATCGCTCAAACGGATATCCTTCCGGACCTAATTGGAAAATTGATTTCTTCAGACTATAGCGCGCAGCGAGCGGCTTTGCTTCCTTTTTGAGAAGTTGAAATGCTCTCTGATACACCTCTTTTGTTGTCGCCCCATCTACAAGCTCCCGCTCAATTGTGCGGGAAATTTCTTCAGCAAGCTTCCGGGATGCGCCCGACTTTATAAGAGATCTCTGAAGTTTGGCGCGGGAGAACTCCTTAACTTCACCGGATATTTTTGTGATGCGCATGGTATAATTATATGCAATCTACAGAATCTGAACACCTTGCGGAACATAAAAGAAACTATCCGCAAAGATTTGCGCTGTTTTGCTAATTATTATATAAAAAACAGATGTCCTCAAAATTTGAACAACCCAGCCAAAGGATAGAGGTTCCGTTAAAATGCTCTAACGAGGAGGTTGCCGCCCTCATAGAAAAGTATGGCGCATACGGACTGCGAGAGAAGGACGAGTATTTTTACATTGAATATCCGGAAGAAAGGAAGACGACATTTTTGCATAAATTCAAAAAATTTCCCCAAAAAAGAGCAGATGGGACAATGGACTACGAGGATATTGAAACCCATCTTCGCGCTCTCCTGCAGATAGAAGAAGGAAAGGAGGACGAGAATTAAAAGATAACCCCTGACACAGGGGTTATCTTTGTATTGTAGCAACCGCACTCACTGCTCATAATTGCTTACCACATAAAATCTGGGGTCAGGTTTACGAAGGTATTATAATGATTTTGCGAGATAAATCATATATGGAGGAGATAAGGAACAGATTGGATATGATTAGCTGACCCCTTAGGCAAACGCAACCAACCTTCCTCTCGCTTACAAGCACATGTTCTTATGCCGCCCATGTTAGGAGCGTATTTTGTTTATGATATCGGAGGTGGAAACGTTGATGGAGCCACCAAGAAAGACGACTTTCGTATTTGGCAAAGTGCGATTTATTTTTTTCCGCATTACTCTTATCTTGTCTACCTTGCCTTGATTCAAGCCAGAAATATTGATTACTGAAACATCGGGCGCAATCTCATGAATTAATTCGGATTTTCGCTTTCCTTTTGGAGAAATAAAAACATAGTCCACACACTTAAGAGCGCTAATAATTTCAGCCCGCTGACGCTCAGGTATTATCGGCCTCGTTTTGCCTTTTGATTCTCTGACAAGCTCGTCTCTAGTTACGCCCACAATCAAAACATCTCCATACGCCTTAGCCTTTCTCAGGAACTTGAGATGCCCAACATGGATAATATCAAAAGTTCCAGTTACAAAAACCGTCTTACCCGCGTTTTTAGGAATTTTTTTCTTGACACTAGTTAAGGTATAGGATGTTCGCATAAAATTCAGTATTTTGATTTTGTCTCAGTCCCTTGTATCAGAGTCTTTTCACTCACTAATATGCCTTAGCTCGCCGGTTTCTGATGCGTCGAAACTATAATAGTCCATTATGTTTTTGTCCTCTATCACTATCTGTAAGCACATTAGATTGTTCTTGTGACCGCATATAAGAATTGTTTCACCAGAATATTTTTGTTTAATTTCCTCCCAGAATTTTTGTACCTTTTTATAAACATCAAAAAGAGACTCACCGTTCGGTGGACGCATCGTTACTCTACTTAGATTGTTTTCATCGCAATATTTTTGAAAGGCACCCATTGGAGTACCAGTGAAATCGCCCAAGTCTCTCTCAAGGAGCATGGCGCTTCTAATAACCATTGGATTCTCTAGTGTGCCTAGATATGGCTCAATGGTTTTGTAAGTTCTTTTTAGCGGACTGATATAGAAAATATCTGGCTGTACTTCTCGTAAATCGCTGACTAAGCGCTGAGCGTTCTCCAGTCCTCGAGAAGATAACCCTGCATCTATCTGAGAATCTGCTGAATTCGCTTCATTGCTCTTTGACTCAGCATGTCTCAAGAGATAAATTTCCATATGGGCATCTTATCACAAACTCGAGATACATATTAACAAAATCAGTGGGGTGAGCGACGGGACTCGAACCCGCAAACCGCCAGTACCACAAACTGGAGCTCTACCATTGAGCTACGCCCACCATCTCCTAAGACTCTACCCTCATAAAAAGAGGAAATCAATAACGAACATTGTATAGGCAAATTCAGTGAACCCGCGAGCGCCTCCCTACTTCCCCTCGTCGGCAATCTTCTTAAAGTTTTCCAGTTCTGCAATCAGGCCATTCAGCTCCTCTTCCCGTATCTCGTCAAGGTTTGGAATACAAAGAAGAAGAAAGTCATTCAGCCGCTTTTCGTCGCCCGCGGCGACAAGCTTCTCAAATTCCGCCTTTTGTTCTTCGTTCAGATGCTGATGCACACGCACCATTAATCGCTTCAGGAGCGAATCGGTCAATTTTATCAAAATCTTATTTTTTTCTTCAGTTGTCGCGCTCTCAAGCCCAAGTTTTTTTATTAAATCATCCATTGTTTTTATTATGTTTCGCTAAATATTAATTAATTTTGAATCTAATCATTTCTCATCTTCCGACTGTATAATTTTCATTAGTATTTCCTCTCTGTTTTCGTCAGTTACGAGCGGCGACTGCTGTTCAAAGAGATAGTTCTTCAGTATCCGGAGTTTTGTCTCCATCGGATTCTTGCCAAAATGCTCGCCAATTATTCCGCGAAACCAATCTTCATCTTCAATCAGGTCTTCAAAGCCGTTAATCTGCTCAATACCGAATTTATTTATATCAAGCCGCTCGTCCATCAGCAAGTTTCGTAAAAGCGCGAGGCGATTTTCAACGCTATCTCCGCCCTCTCCGAAAATAAGTTTCATCGCGTCATTATCGATGTCATCCATTTCACCGACGAATGCGGTGAGCTTTTCAAGTGAAACATTCGGATGAAGCGTCATATAGTTATTGAGAGAAGTCGTGGCCTCTTCGGCCTTATCACCGAAAACATCATTGAGCTCTTCCCGAAGACCGGCAAACGTCTCTGCGTAAGTCGAAAACTCTTTGGTGTTCTGTATGTTGCCGACCGCATCTTCGGGAGCAGGGACGGGAGATTCAACTTCCGCGATTGGCGCCTGCTCGTCGATAGGAGCTTGAACTTCTCCCGTTATGCCTTTCCCTTTCAAAATTGCATCATAATTATCGCTTGTACGCGGAGCATCCGGATATTCGTGGAAGAATTGGTGGAGCGTTTCATTGTTTCTCGTAATGCTCTCCATCTGCTCCAGAGTAAGTCCTTTCGCGCCGGAAAGAATATCGTCTATCTCTGTCTTATCTCCGAATAGAGCTGAAAATTTATCGTAATCAAACTTGCCGGGATTAAACTGGTCGGCATTCTCAAGCCCGAATACCTGCGGATTCTCAACAACCTTGTCTTTTATCGCATCAACGAGGTATGTTTTTTGCGCTTCATTGAGACCATCCAGCATTCCGCGCGCCGCCAACTCTTTTTCCGCCAAATTCCAGACAGACGTTGCGCCCTTCCATTCCGTTTCGGATAACATACCGCCGTGTTGTAAGACCGCCTCCGCCGACGTCGTCATTCCCGCCGGCACTCCAGTGATTGCGTCTTCTTCCTGATAGTGTTCAGCAGATGGCAATAGTTTTTCAGTGGCGCTTTTCTCTTCTATCGCTTCCACGCTTTTCAACACCTCCTCTTCCTTGCCCGCTGGCCATTCAATGCCGAAACTATCCGCAAGCCGCATGGCCATAGGGATAAGCTGAAGCGCGCCCGTCAAACTAGTCGCATATATGAGACGGCGCGTCGTTTGCCATCGCTCCATTCTTCGCAGCCCATTCTCAAGTTCAAAATGAGCCTCTGTCAGCATGTCGCTCGTTTCCAAAAACCGAAGATAACCGTTCACATTGTTATCTTCATATTCCGCAACACTTTGCTTAAATGTATCATTGTGCCTTCGTTCAAACTCTTTTGAGAACTTCTTCTGCTGGCGCTTCGCGATAAATCCTTCAAGAGAAATGAATGTCGCCCCCGCCGCAAGAGAGCGTTGCGTAAGGTGACCGCCGCCGAGAAAACCAGCTGCTATAATCCCATATGTTGTTCCCGCGGCAAGACCGAATCCGGACAGTCCTATGCCGATGCTACCGGCGGCAAGAAGCCCAGATACGCCAAGCTTGTACCGCAATGGAAGCTTCCTGTACCACCCCCCTAATCGGCGCACAGACTCCACAACTTTTCCAGTGCGCGTTTCTTGCCGCTCCTTAACCATCATATCAGTCTTCGCATCATAAACCTCCTTAAATTCCTCAAAAAACTTCTCACGGACAAATTTTTCCAATCTCTCCTTTCGAATATCAGGCGTTAATGAGTAATCTTCGTTCAAACTTTTTTCAAATTCACCGAGAGCATTTTGAAGCTCCGCGCGACGAATATCAAGATCTTCATCGCGCGCATGGATATCTTCCTCTGATGCAATATCCCACCCTTCCTTTAGTCGCCGATCTGCTTCCGCAAATTTTTCCCGGGTTCCCAGAATTCCATCTTCTTGTCCTTTTCTTGATTCGTCGGAAATTGGTTTAAGTTCACGATTCAGAACTCGCAAAAGACGTTCGTGCTCGCCATCACCAACAGAGCTCCCTTTATCGCCCCCGACAATTTGCCCTTCTCCTCCTTCGGAAGATGTCTCCGACTCTTGTTGCAGCCTCCGCTCCTGTTCTTTTAGTTCGGCAAGACGCTCTCCATACCCCTCGGCGCCAAACTTTGGCGTGCCGACAACATTCTTTTCAATTTCCTCTATTTCCTGACGTACTTGATTGAGCTCTTCTATACTACTTGCATCTTTCTCTGACGCCTGCTCGCGCAAACTCTCTTCAACAATTTCGCGTTGAAATTGTAGAGGTTTCCCCTCCACGCGCTTCTCCTCATCTTCCTTGCGAGACTGTTGCTCAAATGATGCCATATTATTTTTATTATTCATCTTTTCCGCGGCACGCGCAACTCGCTCACTCAAGCTATCGGCGGCACTCGGAGCAACACCATTTTCAGCGGCTCTATTGTATTCGCTTCCCAATGGCAACTCTTCACGCATGAGAAGATAATACCATTATCTTGATTCGGACATAAATACTTACTATAGTGGAGAATGGTATTGGAATCATGTCGCCACTTGCCGCGATAGCTCAGTGGTAGAGCGAAGGTCTGAAGAACCTTGCGTCGGGGGTTCAATTCCCTCTCGCGGCACAGAAATAGAAAATTACAGAGGTTCAGCCTCTGTAATTTTCTATCCATTTGCGTGGTTTTATAAACTAGTACCCCCGGAAGGAATCGAACCTTCATTTACTCCTTAGAAGGGAGTCGCTCTATCCATTAAACTACGGGGGCGAAATGAGGAGCAGAATACTCGCTTGCGTGTATTATGTCCGAATGCAGCCTGCGCAAGCTTTGCTTACGGGGGCGAAAACTGGTGATATTGTACTATAATAAACCATAGAGTACAGTTTCATATCATCTTCTAATGGGCCGTAGCATATCGGTAGTCCCGATTTTGTTTCCGGCTTGCCGGAATTACAAAATCGAGGATCCTCGATTTGTTAGTCAAATTATTTTAATTTGAAACAAATCGGGATACGCGCTCATAGCCCCGTTAGAAAATATCGGAGAGTCGTATAGTGGTAGTACGCGTGCTTTGGGAGCACGTTGTCCGGGTTCGATTCCCGGCTCTCCGACACAAAATTTCTAACGAGGCGAAGGAACATGCAGGCAGGGCAAGTAAAAAGGAATTCCTGGCAGCCCGACAAAAATTAGACAATCAACAGGATTTCCTTATAATAACGCGGTTGCTCGTTAACATAAACCAATGAACCTCCAAGAGGTGATCCTTGGATATCAGAGAGTCATTGCACATCAAGCATGTGCTTGCATGCAAATTACGGGGGTGGTGTTTTTGTGAAACAAACCGCTACGTTTTTATTTTCTTTATTTATATCTTCGTATTTGTGGGCGAGTCGTTCGGAGCACGCCTTGCGGGAAGCTTGTCGCTACTCGCAGACTCCGTTCACGCACTGTCCGATGCGCTTGCGGCCATACCAAACATTATCGTCGCACTGTATGCGGCGCACTCTACGGGAACGGCGAGAAGGGCGAGGTATCGGGTAGCCTTGATAAACAGCGCCACCCTTTTCGGAGTTGCAGGCTACATCCTACTGGAGGCGTGGGATCGTTACTTGAGCCCGCACGATATTAATGCCGACACAATGATAGGTGTCGCCACCCTTGCTCTTATTGGAAACGGTTTAGCATTGTGGATACTCGGCTCTCACAGTGAACACGACCACGAGTCGCAGAAAACAACGCACATGGGAATGTCATACCATGTTGTATCTGACTTTGCACAATCAGGAGTCGTGCTAATCACCGCCGTCGTTATCAAGTTTACCGAGTTTACAATCATAGACCTTCTACTTTCCATTGGTATCGCCATTCTTATTTTTTGGCTTTCCGTCGTTCTCGCTTGGCGCGCGGTAACGCGCTGAACCGCCCATGCAGAAAGGGCGGTTTTTTTATACACAAGAAAACTCTCACGCACAGAACCGCCTATATCTTTCCTATCGCTTCTGTAAATTGGTCATTCAGCGCGTTGATTTTCCGTATCTCTTCATTGATGCGGGGGATGAGATCCTGAATTGCACCGTCATCGGTAGAATATCCAAGGAATTTTGACCGGAGCGCCTCAAGCAATTGATTGAGCAAATCATTGTATCCCGTCAGATGTGTGACAAGCGCAACTTGATAGCTTATCGCATGAAGCGCCTGTCCGCGATCGCGGGATGAAGAAAATTCCTCAAGTGAGTTCGTCATAGTCTGCAGTTTTTCATAAAGTAAAATGGCGCGCGCTCTCATATCTCTACTTCGGTTCATCTCCACATACACCAAATCAAGTGCCTGGACATACTGGCCCAACTCATCAAATTTTGAAATATTCTGAAATCCGGCAACGGACTCGTTGGATATGGCAACAATTTCCTGCGCCACAGCAACCCCTTCACGGCGCGCCTCTGTAAACAAAGGAGGAAGACTGTCTCCAGTTCCAAAAGCACGGATAAAAAACAGAAAGAAGAGGGCGCCTACTCCAAGAAAGATGAAGAAGCTGTATCGCCGCTGTGTGTATAAGCTAATGAGAGCGTTCATCTTGAAAAATAAAATATAGAATATGGAATGCGTTGCGAAAAGTATTGTTAGAATAGATTGATTAATTGAAAGAATCAAGCGAACATGATACTACATATACATAGCATTCTGCACAGCGCCGCCACAATAATATGCGGTAAGCGAGAGTAGCTCAATGGTAGAGCGCCTGCCTTCCAAGCAGGATACGGGGGTTCGATTCCCCTCTCTCGCTCAAGTCAGAAAAATTACAGCATAGTACACAATATACAATATAAGGAGAGGTATTGATAAATGTCTCCGCAATCGCTTATTATTTATTATTATGAGATTAGCAAAGAAATTGTTTTTCACGGGAGCAAGCGCGGGCATTTTAGCGGTTATCGGATTGGGCGCGGGAATGTATATGATGTTTTCGCGTACAGTAAGCATCCCCGAAAGCGACTCTGGCGCGCCGCCTCAACCGGCAATGCTTTCCCAGTCTCTCGCCTCCTCCACGGAGAACGAACAGAACACGCCCTTTCCGCCGATATATAGCACCACAACGCCTGTCGCAAGCGAAGATAGCGCGCCCGACCTGCGCGTTTTTGACGAGCTCCAAAAAGAGTTTGACAGCTTTTCTGACGAATGGAACAATTGATACAGCTTCCGCCGGCACAATAACCTAAAGAAGCTATTACCGCGCTCTTCGCGCTTTTTTCGCGGGTGTAACCTCCTGTAACTAAACGGTAAAGATTACCGGCCTGCGAGAGATTACAAGAGAGGGGTAACGAATATATATCGCGCCTCGTTATACTATGTTAGATGGTGAAAAACAATTGATTGCGAATGCCAAGCGAAGAGGCGGTGCTTCATCGTTTGGGAAGCTTTACGACTACTATCAGCCCAAAATATACCGCTTCGTCTATCTTAAGGTGAGCAACCGCGAGGAGGCGGAAGATATCACTCATCAAGTTTTTTTGAGTGCGTGGCAGAATATTAAGGCATATACATTTCAGGGATTTCCCTTCTCAAGCTGGTTGTATCGTATTGCGCGCAACAGAGTAATTGACCATTACAGAACCTCAAAAAGCACCCAATCCATTGAGGGCACAGAGGCGATGCTCATATCCTCGCAAGAGAACATTGTCAGCGCAACCGACAATGCGCTGGAGATAGAACGCATACAGGTCGCGCTAAAACGCCTTCCGTTAGACCAGCAGGATGTCCTTATTATGCGATTTGTTGACGATATGCCGCACAAGGATATCGCCGCGGCGCTTAAAAAAACGGAGGGGGCGGTAAAGGTAATCCAGCACCGCGCGCTCAAGAAGCTCAAGGGGATTCTCGGCGATGCGACGCAGGAGGAACAGCGATAAACACACATGGAATCACTACGCAGACAATTAAAGAAGCTTGGAGCAATACAGCCGCGCAAAGAATATGCGCAATGGTCAAAGGCGGAAATTTTCGGAGCCGCAACGAGTCGCGTGTATTTTTTAAAAACACCTCTCTTCAGCCATATTCAATTTGGAATGGCGGCGGCTCTTATGGGCGCCTTCCTTGTCATGGTGGTTAGCGGCGCGCTTCTTTGGTCTCCGTTATCGCGCGAGGCGGCATATATTGATTTCCAGCGGCTTGTCGCGGAGGCCGAGGAGCTCAATATTGAAATAAAAATGGCGGAGCTTTATTATTACACAACAACAAAAAAGGCCGTTAGCGACGCTCTTCAGGAGGCGGCCGAAACAATTCCGGGACAATTAAGCATGGCCCTTCTTCAGCAAGAACAGGATCCTTCCATGTATGATGAAGAGGCGGCGAAGGAGTACTCGGAAGCGATAATGATGGGGCTTGATACCCTTATTGAATAATGAAAGAATTATGAATATTTTTCACAAAACAGCGCTCCTCACAATAACAACACTCGTTTTTTTTGGAGGAGCAAACAGCTCCTCTGCAACCCTCGCGCGCGCGAGTGGAGAGGCGGATGATGGTTGCGCGGTTGCAAAGACGCAAAAAGAATTGGTCGCGCTTCGCGACTCTACGGAAGAGAATGAGCGCGCAGAAGAGGAGTTGAGTTTGAGCAAAAAATTGCTTGGCGAGATAATCAGCTGCTCTTCCTCTGAAACCGAACGACTCCAGTTGAGACTTAATGAACTAAAAGAACTCTCGGAAGAAGAGGAGACGCTTCGCGCCGAATTCAATGAGCGCATTGAGGCATACCGTACATACTATGCAGGGCTCCAAGAGCGTCTTGCGGAAGAGTCAGAATTGTCGCTTGATGAGGTGAAGCTTCTCGCCCGCTCAATCCTTGAATGGAGGGAGCAGGAGTACAGCATACATACGCAACGCATTGTTAACTTTATATTTTTAATTGACGGCAACACCATTATTAAAATTGCCGAAGCGCGATTTGAAAAGATATCCGCGGCATTGAAAAAAATTGATTTATTTGAAAATGAGAAGATAAACGCCATCCTCTCTGATGCACAAAAAAATATTGAGGAGGCGAAGGCGCTTCATGAAGATGCATACGCAATGTTCTTAGCAGAAAGGACAGCCGAAGAAAGCACAGCGGATGAAAATAAGGTAACGAACGAAGAGGAGATGGCGGAAGAGGAGATGGCGAACGAAGAAGAAGTTATGGGTGAAGAAGATGGTGAAATTGTCGCGGATATCCAAGTAGATACCCAACTTGAAGCGGCAACATCAACAACTCCGTCGTCCCGTGAAAATGGCGACGAAGGCGAGGGGGATGAAAATAGCAAAGCGAATGAAGAGAACACGGAAGAGCACATAAAAAGTCCGCAGGACAGCATCCGCGAATCATTTGATAACATTAAAGAAGCGTATGGCAATTTTCTTCAGATAAGCAAACTGGTAAGGGCGCTACTCGGCCTATAAATCGCCACATCCGCTTCACATATTAAAAAGCGCCCCGTATACGGGGCGCTTTTTAATATGTTGGCTTTCTATTTTACAGCGTCTTTCAATGATTTTCCCGCCTTAAACTTTGGCCGTGTTGACGCGGCGATTTGAATTCGCTCGCCCGTCTTCGGGTTGACACCCATTCGTGCCGCATATTTCGCAACGCTGAATGTTCCGAATCCAGTAATCGCGACATCTTCGCCACGACTCAACGTTTTCGTGATGGACTCAAAAACAGCATCTACTACAGCTTTTGTCTGCGGTCGTGATTCGGCTTCGGCTACCTGCATTACTGTATCAATAAGGGTTTCTTTTGTCATATATTCTTCGCTCTCACTAATAAAACTCAATGACGCGACCTTTTGGAATTTCACTCATTATACCCAATAAGCCGGAAAAGTGAAACGCGATGCTTATGTCCACGGCTATCGGGCATATTCAACGGCGCGCGTTTCTCTAATCACATTCACCTTAATCTCTCCTGGGTACTTCAGATTTCCCTTAATTTTTGCCGCAATGTTTCTTGCGAGGCGAAGCGCGCCAAAATCATCCACCTTCTCCGGAACAACAAATACACGGATTTCACGGCCCGCGGAAAGCGCGTATGCCGTCTTCACCTCCTCAAACCCTTGCGCCAACTCCTCAAGCTCCTCAAGGCGCTTTATATAATTTTCAATTGAGTCGCGCCGCGCGCCGGGACGGGCAGCAGACAGCGCATCCGCGGCGGCAACGATGAACGACTCGGATGTGGCAAACGGATACTCTTCATGATGCGACTCCATTGCATGAATAACGGAATCGTCAATATTATATTTTTTAAGAATCTTCCGCCCGATCTGAACATGAGTCCCCTCAATATCGTGGTCAATCGCCTTCCCAATGTCGTGCAAAAGGGCGCCGACGCGCGCGACCTCGGGATTTGCACCAAGCTCCGCCGCAAGCATCCCGCTGATATGGGCCATTTCCACAGAGTGCGTCAACACATTCTGCCCGTAGCTTGTACGAAAGTGCAGGCGTCCGAGGAGCTGGATAATTTCGCGCGGGAGGTTGTAGGCGCCGACTTCAATCGCCGCCTCATCACCGATTTTCTCCATTCTCTTCACGAGCTCCTGCCGCGCCTCCTCAACCTTCTCCTCGATCTTTGCCGGCTGAATTCGCCCGTCTTTTACAAGCTTCTCAAGCGCACATCGGGCAATTTCACGACGAAGAGGGTCAAACGACGAAATAACGATTGCATCAGGGTTTTCATCCATAATGAGCTCAACGCCCGTTACGCGCTCAATCGTGCGAATATTGCGCCCCTCTCTGCCGATAATCTTCCCCTTAAAATCTTCGTTGGGGAGATGAAAAACACTCGTTGTAAATTCGGAAACATGAGAGCGCGCATACCGCTGAATTGAGGAGAGCATAATCTCAACGCCCTTTTGCTCAATTTCTTCTTTTTGCTCATGTTCAAGTTTCTGAATGGCCACGGCAATGTCTTGGCGGCTCCGCTCTTCTATCTCTTTCAGAAGCTGTATGTATGCCTCCTCTTTAGAAACACCGGCGGCGCGCACAAGCGCGTCTTCCGCCTGAACACGCAGACCATCAATATGCGCCTTCGCCTCTTTCAGTTTAGTGATATCGGTCGTCAACGAGTGTTGCTGACCCTCCAGTTTTTTTTGGCGGACATCAACCTCCTCTTCTTTTTTTATAAGGCGATCTTCCTGCCGTTCAATCTGGCTCTTACGTTTTTTTTCGTCTCTGACGGCGTCCTCAAGAAGAGACGTGGCACGCTCTTTTGCCTTGAGAATAATGTTCTGGGATTTGCGATTTGCGTCCTCTATGCTCTGCGTAATTTTCTGCTCTGCCACGCCGGTTCTCTGAAGCAGAACCATCCGATGGACGACATATCCGATGGCGAAGCCGAGCGCAAGAAGCCCCCCGCTCGCCGCGATAGTTTCGTATGTCATAGGTGTGGGTTAAATAGGTTAAGTTTGTTTTATTTCTCATACCTCAAGCGTAACAATAAGACTCGTATGATGAGAAAACAATACAACTATTACATATCCCTGTCAAAATCATGGCACTCGCGCGGCGAGTATTCTGCCATACGGTTCACGGAAGCACCCGTTACACATCACGCATTCCACGGTAAACTATAATGTATATGCGTAGAACATTTGTACTCCTTATTTTAGATGGCTGGGGGATTGGCCAAAAAGACCAGGGAAATCCCATTCACACCGAACGGCCGCGCCACATAAATTACATCCGCCAAAATTATAAGGCTGGCTCCCTTCAGGCGTCCGGCATTGCCGTGGGACTCCCATGGGAAGAGGAGGGCAATAGCGAGGTGGGACATCTGACAATCGGCGCGGGAAAAGTCATATATCAGCATTTTCCGCGGATAACAATGGCAATTCAGGACGGCACCTTTCAAAAAAACAGTATTTTGCATGATGCATTTGCTCATGCAAAACAAAACTCATCGGCAGTAAACATTGTCGGCCTTCTTAGCGAAGGGAACGTGCACGCATCCATTGAGCACCTCAATGCGCTGATTGCGATGGCAAAACAAGAAGGCGCTTCACCAGTACATCTCCACCTCTTCGCCGACGGCGAAGACAGCAAGCCGCAATCTGTTCTTTCACTCATTAAAAGAATATCCGGCGGCGGCAAGGATATCGGGACAATATCCGGCCGCTACTACGCAATGGACCGCGATAATCATTGGGAACGGACGCGCAACTCATATGACGCAATCACGGGAGAAAAAGAGGGCGTGAAAAACAGCGTTGAGGAGCGGATCGCAGAATCATACAGCCGCCAGCCGAATGACCAATTTATTGAGCCCTTCGTTGTTGACCCTCAAAAAACAATTCGCGACAATGATGCGCTCATCTTCTTCAACTTCCGCGAAGACCGGATGCGTCAGATTGCGCGCCCGTTTATTGATACGTCATTCCGTGAATTTACAACACGCGCATTTTCAAATCTATACGTTTGTACATTTACAAAATATTCAGACGAACTCGTTGCGCCGGTTGCGTTTCCAGTAGAGCCAATTACAATGACCCTTGGAGATGTGCTGGCAGACAACGACCTCACCCAATTGCGCATTGCCGAGTCTGAAAAGTATCCGCATATTACATACTTTTTTAATGGGTACCGCGAAGAGGCGCACGCGAATGAGTATCGCATCCTCATCCCATCCCGAAATGAGCCGCACCCGGAACGCCATCCGGAGATGCGCACACGGGAAATCATTGACCGCGCTATTCAGGCGATTGAAGAACACTCCTTTGATTTCATTCTTATCAATATCGCCAATTCGGATATTATCGCCCACACAGGCAATATTGACGCCGCGCGAAAGGCGGTTACCGCCATAGATGAGCATATTGGCCGCATAGGCAAATCTGTAATAGAAAACAACGCGCTCCTTATGATTACATCGGACCACGGGAACATTGAGCATGTTATTGAGTCTGCGTCGGGAATCCCACAGACACGCCACGACCCGAACCCCGTCCCCGTCTACCTAATCGGACGGGAGCACTACAAAGAAAAAACGGCTGAGGAGGCGGAACGGGCAGAGCATCAAAATGTCGGCATTCTCTCCGATGTTGCGCCGACAATCCTTAACATCCTCGGAATTCCAAAGCCGGAAGAGATGACCGGCGAAAACTTTCTTCACCTTCTCTCCTAAAAGGAACGAGCCAAAAAAAAGAACACCGAAGTGCTCTTGATTTGCGTTGATTGTGCGACTATCAAACTAATAACCCTATGGACGCACAACGCAATATGAAAATTTTTTTTGCACACCGGCCCAATTCCTTTCGTTTGCCAATCTCTTTTTAAGTGTCATCTCCGCGCGCGCAAAAAAAATAGAACAATGGATAGGAGCGCACGATAGAATTGCGGGAAACTCAATCACAAGACTGCGGCGCAGAAGAATATCGTATGGTGGGGTCCGTTTAATGCTCTCCTCTTTGGGTTGAACGGCCTGCTCCGTGAATGCAGGAATATCAAAAGCAATAAAATCCGATAGGATTCTCTCGGCACGCTCAAAGTCGCAAATGTTGTGCGGGAATAATAGGAGGTTTATATTATCGTACTTCTCTCTACGAGACTTGTTTAGGACCGAGCCGACGACCATAAACACAAGCGGCACGTTGAGAAGAGAGGCGGGGTGAACGAGATGCGCCAACAAAGAGGATACATTCATGAAGTCCGGCACCGCAAGGCGTCTACAGAATTCATTCCACGGAACTTCGTTGCCCGACGGCGCGCCTTGCCGCCAGATGAAAGGCAATCTATTTAGCATTGCTGCCTCCATGGCTATATTATGTTGCAAGGTACATATTCGTTAATATGACGATAGTGCATTTAACGAGCGGCAACAATGTGCATAATAGCCTGGACTGTTTTTCGTTTCGCTCGTTTATGCTTTAATAAAAACATGCGACCTATATCACACCTCCTGTTTTTGGTCGTTTCTAACGGAATCGCCCTCATTGGAGCGGCCTATTTCGTAGAGGGATTCACATTCTCCGGAAACCTGCAAGACCTTGCTATCGCCGCGGGTATTCTTACCGGACTAAACATAGTAGTGCGTCCGCTTCTGCGCCTTCTACTGATTCCATTTATTGTTCTTACTCTCGGAGTCGGCATCGTTGCTCTTAATGCTGGAATTCTCTACTCTCTTGACTTCTTCCTTGAAACAATTACCATTAGCGGACTACCTGCACTCCTTTACGCAACTATCATTATAAGCATCGTAAATATCGCAATAGCTATAACAGCGCGCTCTACATTCCGAGCGTAACCAAAAAACGAAAGAACATATGACGCTTGCCGTTATTCAAATAATTACGTCCATTATTCTTGTCGCGCTCATCCTTCTTCAAGAGCGTTCTTCGGGATTATCGGGAATATTCGGAGGGGGTGAGGGCGGCTCATACCAGACGCGGCGCGGATTGGAAAGGCTAATTTTTCAGACGACAATCGCTGTTGTCGTTATTTTTGCGGTACTCAGCATAATTGGGCTGTTTCTCAACGGATAGCGGCGGCGAGCTCCTATTCTTCAGAATTATGGTCTCTACAACAAGAACGATAGTAAGGCGTTTTACCCGGCTTGAGCGGCTCGTCTTTACCGGCACCGTGCTCTCAACTCTCTTTTCGGGAGCGTTTTTAAGCGCATCGGCATTCGCCAATGCAACACACGCCATGCCGGACGATGGCGGAGTATATCATGAAGGAGTGATTGGACAGCCGATTTACCTGAATCCGCTCATCACAAACGGAAATGACCCCGACAGGGACATTATAAAACTCGTATTCGGAAATATATATGACATTGCAGAAAAAATAGAGGCGAGCGACGACGGGAGAACATGGACTATCCGCGTACCCGAAGACACGTTCTGGCACGATGGGACACGTCTCACAAGTGACGACATTATCTTTACCATTGAAAAGATACAGGAGCCGGAGACAGACGCCCCGCTCATTTCTTCATGGAGGGGCGTTATCATGGAGAGGAAGAGCGAGCTTGAGCTCACCCTGACTATCAACACAAAATATGCGTTTTTTGAGGAAAACCTGAAAAATGTATACATCCTTCCGAAGCACATTTGGGCGCCGATTCCAGCCGCAAACTGGCGACTTTCCAGCTACAACCTTGAGCCGATTGGTAGCGGCCCCTATAAGTTTGATGGGTACAAAAAACGGCGAGACGGCTTTATTACGGAGTACTCAATATCACGAAACGAAGAATACGCTGACACAAAACCATACATCCAGACAATCCAATTCAAGTTCTATCAAAACGCCGTGGATATCGTAGAGGCATTCAATCTTGCGTACATTGATGGATTTGGCGGGACGAATTTACCAACAAAAGAGATACGCCGTCGCCATGACATATATACGCTTGCGACTCCGCGCTATTACGCAATATTCCTTAACCAACTGACAAACAGCTCTCTCAAAGATGATGGAGTGCGGCGCATATTGGACGCGGCCATAGACAAAGCGCACATCGTTGCCACGGTACTAAACAGCAACGGCATTATTGTTGACGGCCCGCTCCCGCCGTCAATCCCCGGATACGACAGTAGCGCGATTGCAAAGAACGAAGACATCTCTCTTGATGAAATGCGCGCATACATTGAATCAGCGGAGGAGCCGCTTGTGTTTGACCTTATTGTTCCGCAAACTGATTTTCTTATAAAAACCGCCGAGCTTATAAAAACGGCATGGGAAAAAATAGGCGTACAAACAAACCTTATCATCCTTAACGCAAATGACATTAACACGGAAATTATCCGTACACGCAATTACCATATGCTTCTCTTTGGAAACGTATTGAGCGGAAGTCCGGACCTGTTTTCATTCTGGCATTCGTCCCAGCGGTTTCATCCCGGGCTCAACCTCTCTCTTTACGAAAGCAAAAAAGCGGATGCCTATATTGAAAAGGCGAGGCGGACGAGCGACCCAGAGGCGCGAAAAGAAAAATTATCAGAACTTCAATCAGTCATTACGAAAGACATGCCGGCAATTTTTCTCTACTCTCCTCACTACACATATATCTCCGGAAAACTGCAGGGCTTCCAGGAGCGGTTTGCCGTAACGCCATCGGACAGATTTAATACGATATCGGAATGGTATATACGCACAAAACGAGTATTGAGATAATGTGAAAAAGCGGGTGTGTGGCGGAATTGGTATACGCGTACGCTTCAGGAGCGTATGGATTCTATCCATGAGGGTTCGAGTCCCTCCACGCCCACCTCGTTAGAAATTTATACTTCCACAGAAAGATTACCCCGTGGATTAAGCGAAATAATTGATTTCATTGCTTCAGCTCTTGAATAATTTTATTCTCACTATTTCTAACGTAACTCACCGAAATAAAATAATTAAAAACAATTAACATACGCTATGTCGGCTTACGACGCATAAGAATAATGCATCTCGCCGGTCGTTGAATAAAAATATTTATGATGACACCAAGAAAAACAACTGCGCACAACGAGAATTCCAGTCCTGTGCGGCCAGCGCATCCGGCGCGGAAACAAGATTCACTTTACTTTGTCCCGCTCGGAGGGCTGGAGGAGATCGGGCGCAATATGATGTATTTTGAGTATCGCGATGAAATTATCATCATAGATATGGGAATACAGTTTCCGGAAGAAGAGACGCCCGGGATTGACTTCATAATTCCCAATATCACCTCGCTCACGACAAAGCAAAAAAATATTAAAGGAATTATCCTTACGCATGGACACTACGACCATATTGGCGCAATCCCCTATCTTATTGAAAAGCTCGGCAATCCGCCGATTTACTGCGCCGACATGACAAAAGGAATTATTGAAAAACGACAGGAGGAGTTTACGAATGCGCCAAAGCTTAACGTAATTACACTCAAGGGAAATGACAGGGTGCGACTTGGAAAATATTTTGACGTGCAGCTTTTCGGCGTTTCGCACACCATTCCCGACACGATGGGGCTTGCCATAAAAACACCCATTGGAAATATCGTCCATTTCGCAGACTTCCGTGTTGAGTACGACGAAAAAGGACGGGCACAAGGGCTAAGAGAGTTCAAGGAGATTGGAAAGCAGGGCGTTCACATGCTTTTACTGGACAGCACAAATTCGCAAGAGCCGGGCCGTTCGGTTTCGGAAAAAACTGTTCAAAAAAACCTGGAGGAGTTGATTGTAAGCGCGCCGGCGCGTATTGTCATTGCAATTTTCGCATCACTCCTCGTCCGCATTGATGAGATGATTATGATTGCGGAAAAGCACGGGCGGAAAGTTGCGCTGAACGGCCGTTCAATGCTTTCAAATGTAGGGATCGCACAGCGTCTCGGATATATGAAATTCAAAAAAGATACGATTATTCCGGTTGAAGATGTACGGAAATATAAGCCCGAAGAAGTTCTTATCTTTACTACCGGCGCGCAGGGAGAGTCAAATGCCGGTCTGATGAGAATTATAAACGGCGAACACCGACACGTTCAGATTAGGAAAGATGACACGATCATCTTCTCGGCATCGGTCATTCCCGGAAACGAACGGAGTGTGCAAACGCTGAAAGACAATATTGCGCGACAGGGCGTAACCGCAATTACCTCAAAATATATTGATATTCACGCAAGCGGGCACGCGCCGCAGGATGATCTGAAAACGATAATTGAACTCATGAATCCGAAATTCCTCGTCCCTGTTCACGGCTACTACTTTATGCGAAAAATTAATAATAGCCTCGGCACCCAGCTTGGCATTCCGCCGGAGAATACGCTCCTGCCCGATAACGGAAGCGTTGTTGAGATAACAAAGATATCGGCGCGCATCACCAGCGAAACCGTACCGGCGTTCTATGTAATGGTTGACGGACTTGGAGTCGGCGATGTTGGAGAGATAGTTCTGCGGGACCGGCGCGCGCTTTCCCAAGAAGGCATGATCGTTGTCATCGCGACAATCAGCCGCAAAACGGGCCGCCTCCTCAAGAATCCCGATATTATTTCCCGCGGCTTTATCTATCTGAAGGAAAACCAGGAGATTCTAAGCGACATCAGGAGAAGAATTCGCAGTATTATCGCACGCATACCGATAAAGCAGGAGATTGAAAGCGATTACCTCAAAAAGCAAATCCGCGACCAAATCGGACAATACATCTTCAATAAGACACGACGGAGGCCTATAATTCTGCCCGTTCTCATTGAAATTTAACCGAGCAAAGCAGAAAATATTTCTTTTAAAGAAGAGTTTAAAGGTGATAGAATAAACGGGAATCACGATTATGAAACCACGCGTTATTTCCGGAATCCAACCGACAGGAAAACTTCATATAGGAAACTATCTTGGCGCGCTCCGTAATTTTGTTGATATACAAAATTCAGGAACATACGAGTGCTATTTTTTCATCGCCGACCTCCACTCTCTCACCGAGTACAACTGGAAAACATCCGCAGAGAAGTACGGACAGATTCTTGATACCGCAGCGAACTTCCTGGCCGTCGGACTAACCCCGCGCGCATCTGTTATATTTCAGCAGTCTCGTGTTTCGGCACACACCGAGCTTGGATGGATACTAAATACTATTACGCCCATCGGAGAGTTGAGTCGCATGACACAATTCAAAGACAAGGGCGAAGAGCGGTCATCGGCAAATGCGGGATTGCTCGTCTACCCAACGCTGATGGCGGCGGATATTCTTCTCTATAACACCGCATATGTTCCGGTAGGGAGCGACCAAGACCAGCACCTGGAAATAACCCGCGTAATTGCGAGAAAGTTTAACAAGCGATTCCCTGGACGGGCAGGCGGAGATGTATTTAGAGAGCCGAAGCCCTTATACACGAACACCCCGCGAATTATGAGCATAGACGACCCTCTCAAAAAAATGTCAAAGTCGCGGCCGGCAGGATGTCTGTTTATAGATGATGAGCCGGAGATAATTCATGAAAAAGTAAAGCGCGCCATAACTGATTCGGGAACAATAATCGCGTTCAATGAAAAGGAAAAGCCCGCAATCTCAAACCTCCTCGCTATCTACGCGAGCATTGAGCGCTACACGCCAAAAGACGCTGAATCCAGATTTAAGGACACAACATATGCGCAGTTCAAAGAAGAGCTTGCGAAGCGCATAAACGCCGCTCTCGCGCCGATACGGGAGGCAAAGCAACAACTCCTCCGAAGGCCGGCAAAAATTGAGTCCATTATCCGTCACGGAAGCAAGAGGGCGGAAGCTATTGCATCAAAGCAACTGGAAGAGGCGCGGCGGCGCATCGGTCTTGTCGCGTAACTTCCCGCACCTTCCTGCTGTTTTTATATTAATTATTACTGCGTACTTTCTGCGTGCCGAGCCAGACATCCCAACTGTGTATTTTTGTATCAATCTCTGCGTCAAATATGTCTTTTCCCGCGCCGTGGCTGCGTATCCGAATCTCCCGCGCGCCAATCTCTCCGCAAATCATACCCGTACGCGCCTCCACAATCTCCCTCAATTGTTGCGGCACATCTGCCGTCAGTACGATGCTGTCGTTTGGATGATACCCCGCCTTCTGACGAAGCATCTGCACCGTACGAATAAACTCCCGTATCACTCCCTCTTCTCGAAGCGCGGGCGTAAGCGTAGTATCAAGCGCCACCTCATCCACAAGCGATGGATTAAAGATTATCTCTTTCACATTCACCTCGTCCTTGATGACCCCCAGCACCTCATCGGCATTCGCAATCCCCGCCGTGTCGGCTCGCACCATCAGTGACTGCAGGGGCTGGCGAACCTTTATTCCAGCAGCCGCCCGCGCCGCAAGTCCGGCGGCGACAATCACGCGCGCCGAGCTCATTTTTCCAAGTAGCTCTTTCTGCTCCTTATTAATGCCGCGAGAGCGCGGCCACTCCTCCAGATGGACAGACTCCTCCCTTCCCAAAACAGGAAGTGAGCGATAGAGCGCTTCTGAAAATAGCGGCATAAACGGCGCCATCAGCTTGCTCGCCCCCAATAATGCAAATGAAAGCGCTTTAATTGCGCTGTCTCGAGCATGCGGGTCATCTTTTTGTGAAAAACGTTTGCGTGAGCGGCGAATATACCAGCGCGACAAATCATCAATATACTCTTCAATCACGCGAGCGGCCTCGGTAATCTCATATCGTTCCATGTGCGTCCCCACCCGCTCGGCGACATCGTCAAATCGCGCGCGAATCCACTTGTCCAAAATATGCCCGCCGTCAAAACGTGAAACATCCCTCTCTTTTTTATCGCCATACGTCTCCAGGAATGCAAATGAATTATAGAGAATGAGGACGACGCGGCGAAGCGTCTTTGCGAGCTCCTCTTCATCAAAATTCTTCGGTTCGCCGGGCGCATTGATGGTGTAAAAATGCCACCGGATTGCATCCGAACCATACTTCTGAATCATCTCCCATGGGTCAACAATATTTCCTTTTGATTTGGACATCTTCTGTCCGAATTTATCATTAATGTGTCCGAGAGAGATTACATTGCGGAATGCCCGTCCGCGCCCCAAAAGAACGGCCGTCGCAAGCAAGGTATAAAACCAGCCGCGTGTCTGGTCAATCGCCTCGCAAATGTAGTCGGCGGGAAATAAAAACTTCTCTCCCCCGCCGCGCCGAAATAAACTGCGTTTGAACGGATAATGAACCGACGCAAAAGGCATCGCGCCGGAGTCAAACCACACATCCGCAACCTCCGACACGCGCCGCATCTTTTCCTTGCATTTCGCGCACTTCAACATAATGGCATCAACATACGGCCGGTGGAGGTCGCGCTCTCCATCATCATTATATGGAATATTCCGCACCACCAGTTTTCGCGTCTCGCCAAGACCGATATACGAGAGCTGGAGCGCCTCCTCATTGGAGCGCTCTTGTACCGCCGCCTCAAGCATCCACAGCGGGTCGCCGTGGCTGACGATAAGAATACGCGAATCGGCATGTCGCGTATTGATATCGCGAATCGCCGCGAACATCCGCCGCCGGACATCAGCAAGCGTCTCTCCTCCCTCCGGAGCTTTCGTGAACTCCTCAAGCGGCGCCGTGAAGAATGCCTTATGTTCGGAAGCCGGCCGCCACGCAAACTCTCCACCCTCAATCTCTTTCAGGCGCTCATCAAAAAACAGCTTCGCCCCGGTCTCCTTTTGGACAATTTCAGCGAGTTGGCGCGTCCGCGTGTATGGCGAGGCATAGATAACATCAATTTTTTTACGCGCCATCTTCTTCGCAAGACTATGCGCCTGCTTCAACCCGTGCTCCGTAAGACGTGATGTGTGCTCGTCATCAAATTCCGGCCCTGACGCGAAAACGCCGTTTACATTCCCCTCTGCCTCAACATGCCGCGCGATGTAAAATGTGTTTTTTGAATACGCACGCTTATCAAGCTCGTCAACCGAACCGATAACCTCCGTATGCCCGTTTGCGCACTCCCATATCGGGAGCGGCGTCCCCCAGTAACGCTCGCGGGAAAATGCCCAGTCTTTCGCATCCTTAATCCACTCGCCGAACCTTCCGTGCTGTATGTGCGCGGGATGCCAGTTTGTCTTCTCATTTTCCGCAACAAGCGATTCGCGCAACTTGCTCATCGCCATAAACCACGAATTGCGGGCATAGTAGATAAGCGGCGTTGAACAGCGCCAGCAAAACGGATACTCATGCCGATACTGCTTCGTACCGGCAAGGGCTCCACTCTCCCGCAAATGATGAATTATCGCATCTTCGGCGCGCTGTTCTTTAACAAACATGCCGGCAACTTCCGGAACCTCATCAATAAAGCGGCCCGCTTCGTCAACGGTGTGGATTTGCGGCAATCCAATTTCTTTTCCGAGCTGATAGTCATCGTCTCCATACATAACGGCGGTATGCACAACCCCAGTTCCCTCATGCGTTGTAACAAAATCCGCCGCGTAAATCCGATGCGACTTCTCATTTCGCAAAGATAAAATATCAAAAAGCTGCTGATACCGGAGACCAATAAGGTCGGAACCCTTTATCGTTCCGGTAACGCGCCACTCTCTTCCCTCAACGAGCTCTGATAATACGGAGTCCGAGAGTGGCTGCGCAAGGATATAGGTAACATCTCCAGTGTCATACGAAACAGAAGCAATCGCATAGTCAGTATCTTTCGCAACCGCAAGCGCGACATTTCCCGGAAGAGTCCATGGCGTCGTCGTCCATGAGAGAATATACGTGTCCTCATCAACGGTTATTGCGCCGATACGTTGTTCGGGCACAATCCGGAATCGCACATACACGGAACGCTCCTCCACCTCCTTATATCCTTGAGCAAGCTCGTGAGACGAAAGCGCCGTCCCGCACCGAGGGCACCAGGGAACAACCTTATGCCCCTTGTAGAACAGATCTTTTTCCCACGCCTGTTTGATAATCCACCAGAGCGACTCAATATAGTCCGGCTCATAGGTAATATACGGATTATCCATATCAAGCCAAAAGGCGATTCGCTCCGTCAGCTGTCGCCAGTCCTTCGTAAATTCCCATACACTATCACGGCACTTTTTATTAAACGCCTTTATGCTCTCCTCTACGCTATCCGGAACAATATGCTCAATCTCTTTTTTGCTGGAAATGCCGAGCGCCTTCTCAACCTGAAGCTCCACGGGAAGGCCGTGCGTATCCCACCCTCCACGGCGCGGGACAAAGTACCCGCCCATCGTCTTGTATCTCAAAATCACATCCTTAAATGAGCGAGCGAGAACATGATGAAGCGCCGGTTTCGCATTCGCAGTCGGCGGCCCTTCGTAAAATACAAATGTTTTTCTCCCGCTCCGTTTACGAAGAGATTTTTTGAATATATCGTTTGTTCGCCAAAATTGAAGAACCCTCTCTTCAATCTCCGGCAAGTTAAATTGTTTTAGGTTTCGCAACATTGGCGGAATAAGACTACATTTTTTCTACGGTTTCAATGCCAAGGAGATGCAGACCGTTTTTCAAAACGATAGCAGAGGCGGCGACAAGCGCAAGGCGATTTTCGCAAGTATGCGTTTCCGCCGATAAAACCGGCGACGATTCATAAAATGAATTGAGTGTGTTTGCGAGCTGATGAAGATAGTTCGCAATCTGATGCGGCTCATACCTCCTCCCCGCCTCGCGCACAGCGAAGGGAAAGTACAGGAGCTCGCGTAAAACCGCTCGTTCGGAGTCGGTGACAATATATTCTTCTCGCACTATTCGCCTCCGCCAGAAAAAGAGCGCGCGGGAAACTGAACCCTTGCTCTTCCGAAGCACGCTTCTGAGGCGCGCATATGTATATTGAAGGTAGGGCGCGGAATCTCCCTTGAGTGAGAGCATTCGCTCCCAGTTGAATGTGGTATCCATCGCCCTTCCCTGTGAAAGGTCGTTGTATTTAACGGCGCTGACACCAATGACCTGCGCGACGTTCGTGCGCTCGCCCTCCGTAAGCACGGGGCTTTTCTCCGCAAGATCTTTTGCAAGCGTAATCGCTTTTTTCATTACATCTTCAAGAAGCACAACCCGCCCCTCACGGGTGGAAAGCTTCTTCCCCTCCTCGCTCAACACGAGACCATACTTCACGTGCACAAGTTCCGGAGAATCAATCCCCATACGCCGCGCGATTGCAAAAAGCTGCTCAAAATGAAGCGACTGCTCATTTCCGACAACATAGAGAATTTTTACCGGATGGTATGTTTTGATGCGATACTGCAGATTCGCGATGTCGCGGGTAAGATACAGACTTGCACCGTCAGACTTCCGGATAAGCGCCGGTGGCAGAGGAGCGACACGGACGATAAGCGTACCTTGGCTCTCTTCCGCGATGCCGCGCCGTTCTAAATCAGCGATAAGGGGCTTCAGCTCTTTTTCGTAGTCGCTTTCGCCCCGAAATGTATCAAACCGCACGCCGAGCAGGCGATACGCCTTCTCAAATTCATCAAGCGACCATCTCCGGAACAGCTTCCACATCTTTCTATTTTCCGCATCACCCTCTTCCAGCTTCTTAAACTCCTCCTGTCCGCGTTGTTTTAGCTCCGGCATGCTCTTCATTTTTTTATGAAACATCACATACAACTCCTGCAGTATCTCAACCGTATCAATCGCCTTGCCATCTTTTTTATATTGAACGGCAAGCTCATCTCGCCATAGCTTATATGCCGCAATCAGCTTTCCATATTGAGTTCCCCAGTCGCCGATATAATTCCATCGGATAACCTTGTACCCCAAAAATTCATATATATTCGCCAGCGCGTCTCCGATAATTGTCGTGCGTAGGTGGCCGACATGCATTTTCTTTGCTACGTTCGGCTGTGAATACTCTACGATAACGGTCTTTCCGGCGCCGTCTTTTGTGCCTCCATATCGCTCGCCCTGCGACAAAATCTCGTTTGCGTTTTGCGCAAGGGCTTTTTGTGTAAGCGTAAAATTAATAAACCCTGCACCAGCGACTTTTATAGACTCAAAAACATCTTCTGACGCAGATTCTTTCAGAAAGGGAATAAGCGCCACTGCGATATCACGCGGACTCTTCTTCTCTTTCTGCGCAAGAGAAAACGCGACATTCGTCGCATAATGCCCGAACTGTGAATCGGGCACTTCAATAGAAAATGCGGTTTCTGCGGGAACCACATCTACGATATATTTTATAATTTTTTGTCGTATATCCACCCCTTAAAGAGATTAATTCCTCTGATTTATACTACAAAAACGCTTGATTTGAAAGGTGTGGAAGAAGAAGCTGCTATTGACAAAACAATATTTTAATGTTTTACTTCTTTTAGAAACTTGAGATATACAAACCTCGCCTACGCGGAAATCTAAAAAGGAGAAGCAATGAAATGGCACGTCTCTATGGCAATGTGCGTGATCGGCGCACTAACCATAATCGTCGTGAGCGGATGCGTACTTGATCCCGGCATAGATTTTCTTGAGGTACACCCCGATACCGTTCATTATGGCGATTCGGCTATCGTATCGTGGGGAACGCACGACACTAATGAGTGCGAAGTCGCGGCCTCTGACAGAGGGAGAATTTCAAATAGGTTGAGCGGCACATATACGCTGACATATCTGCGGGCGACAACGGTCATCACCATTGTCTGTATCGGCCCGTCAGGCGCATCCGAGAACCTTAAAACCGTCAACGCCACAGCCACGGTTACGGTTACGGAATAAACGACGCATGCCCCGCAAGCTATAACTTGCGGGGCATCACTTTTAAATAAACAAGAAACTTTAATAATTGCCGTGATTACACTACCATAAAGACAATGCAACCGAGTATATTCGCACTAAACAAACGCGCAACATATGACTATCAAATCCTTGAGACATTTGAGGCGGGTATTGAATTATACGGATTTGAGGTGAAGGCAATAAAAAACGGGCGGGTGCAGATTTCCGGCGCGCACGCACTTATTCGCGGCGGAGAGGCGTGGTTGATTAACGCAGTAATTCCGCCCTATCAACCGGCAAATATGCCGACTGACTATGACCAGTCGCGGACACGGCGGCTCCTGCTGAAGCAGAGCGAAATTAAGTATCTTATGGGCAAGACGCAGGAAAAAGGATTGACAATAGTGCCACTAAAATTGTATGGTAAAAACCGGATTCTCAAGCTCCAGCTCGGACTTGCGCGACGGAAACAGAAGGCTGATAGACGCGAGTTGCTCAAGAAGCGCGAGGTGAAAAAGAATATTGAGCGAACATTGAAAACTAAAAATATATAAATGGGGATGCTGGGCTTCGACGAGGCATTAGACGGTGAAGGCGGCATGCAGAGAGACAACTCTTTAAAATCAAAAACAAATACATGCAAACAATGCATTCAACCGACAGCCAGCTCTTGCAATAGCATAGGTTTGCTGTCGTCCCCTGATAACAGGGGCATCGGTCAACTAAATTCTGATAGGTTGTGCCCGGTGTAATACATCGGAATATATCGCATGAACGCCGATACATGCGACGAATTACCATCGGCAAAACGCATTCTGCGTTTCGCTCAATTTTTAGCAGAATCCGTAACTTAATTGAGATACGCATGTAGATGCCATCACCCGATCGTTTCGGACGCGGGTTCAACTCCCGCCATCTCCACTCGACTCGTTTCGCGTAAGCGAAACTCGCTCGTGGCAAGCCACCACGAGAGCAAACAAAAACACCTCCTGCCTGAGAGGTGTTTTTGTTTGAGGCGAGTGCCCTGAGCGACGAATGTGATGAGGAGTCGAATGGGCATATAATAAATTATATGCATTTTGTTTACATGGCTAAAAACGATTTTGACAAGCTATATGTCGGAGTTACGAAAGATTTGAAAAATAGGCTGTATTATCACAACACAAAACAAGGTGCTCAATTCACAAAAGGAAAAGCAAAATTCAAAATCGTTTTTGAAGAACCACATGAAACTTTTGCTGAAGCACGGAAGCGAGAAGTTCAAATCAAGAAGTGGCGAAGAGATAAAAAAGAAACGTTAATAGATAAGTTTCAGCTTGGACTGCCAACGAAAACAAGGCATTAATATCCATTCGCTTTTTGGATTACCAGGGGACACTGCTTCTGGCTTTTATAAATAAGACAATAAGCATAATCATACTTTTTGTAATAAACATGGGGCTTGTAGATTCGGTTTTCCCAGAGTTTTTCTCCGGCCGAGCAAAAAAGATAATCGGCTGGGCTTTCACTATCGCAATAATTATGCTTTTCGGCGGAATGATTGGGTAAAATCAATGTAGTGAATTGCCCTTCGAATTTACTAGAATTAATCACCTACTCTTTGCCACCCTACTCTCGTTCACGGCTCGAATCCATTCTTTTAGGTGCCCTAATTCGCTTGAATCAACAATGCCTTCGTAAGTTAACAAACTAACCTCCATTTCACGGATAAGGCTTTTAAGAGACTTGTTTGTCGTTGACAAAAACTCTATTTTTTTATTGTAAAGATAGTGTCTTAATGAATTGCCTTTCGTTTCTATCGTGGGAAAGTTCACTGTCACAAGATTCCCTCCTCTTTGAAAAGTTGATGGCTTCGTCTGTCCATATCCGAGCTGGAAATCAGTGAGAACGTTGTTGGTTTTTATCAGTTCTTTACACATAGAACAACTGCAGATTTTCTCAAAAAATTCCTCTTTCGTATTAATCTCGAGTGCCCTAATCACTTCAGACATATCCTTCACACTCATTCTTTTATGCAGAGGGTAAAAATAGAATTTTGCCATTGGGATTCCACCACCAAGGGGAACAACCTCTCTTGCTTCGCCATATTCCAAGCCATGCGCAACGCCATCAACAATTTTATCATCACCATTGCTAAGTAATGCGGAAAAGTAGCTTCCATACAAAATATAGATTGGCTTATCCCTCCGCTTGAGTATCCGAAGAGAGCTAATGTATTGCTTCAAGCTTTCTGCCAGCTCTTTCTGTTCAAAATAAGCGTCAATCCAAAAAAGAAAACCATCGACACCTACCTCATTATAGCGATCAATGATCCCTTCCAGGGAAGATTCGCCTGGATTGAACAAGCTTCTCTCGATAATCGTTTTACTTATAACAATTTGGGCAAAGATATCTTTTTTTGCTTCAATGGATTTAGCAATTTCAATAAAACGGATATTTTTTTCAACCCACTCATCTTCTTCTCCTATAAAAAAATATGGCGCCACTAGAAAATCAGGCTCTTGGTGAATTTCCAGCCCTGACAAGGATGGCTCCCTCTCTTTGGCAAACTCAATATATTTATTGTATTGCTCTATATTTCCTTTTTGCCACGCAACATTTTTTTGATAATCAAGAACATTTCGCGTAAATTGTAGTGCAAACGCCTCATCTATTTGATCTGCCCTAAGCTCACTCTTCATAAAATCATACCTCTCCTGCGTTGCTTCTTGAGAACTTTTATACTCGCTAGTTTCTATGAGCTCAACCGAATACTTTTCAATAAGATTCTCGATGGATTTTTTTATGACACCTTCATTATTGGAAATAAAAGATTGACTGTGTTGAAAAAGATGCGTGATTGGATCAATGAAAAACGCCTTGTCAACCGTTAATTTTCCTACAAACAAAGCTAATGCGTTTGGAGAAAAGGCCACCATATTTGCGTTGATGGCGATCATATTATAGCAATCTTCAAATCCATCACCAAAATATTTTTGGTCGGCATGGGTCCCATATCGAAGTATATGTTTCATACTCATATTGCAAGAAGTTGTTGATAGTTTTTATTTCGTATTGAATAATCGAAACCTTCCTTCAGCAAAGAAGCTGCTCCGTCCCAATGGGAACTACTCCTTTTTTGCTTCTTTGCAATTTTTATACCCTTAGTCTTTGTGTCAAATAACACCAGGCCGCAACCAGCAAGCTCAACCTCCTTTTCAATCCGAGAATTATATTTCTTTTGTGGCAGGCAAATGTAAACAAAATCAGCTCCTGATGCGCAGTATCGCGCTTGCAAGACAGCCTTCCTCCAATCATTAATCTTGAATTCCAAGGCATGGAAATTCTTACTTGGATCTATGTACACAAGATCAATGCTTCTCTCATAGAATGGCACTTCCACAGCAAAGCTTACCTTTTCTTTCTTGAGAATCCTGCAAAAACTTATAACCATATCTCTTTCTGGGTGACTAGATTGTGAATTCTTTTCCATAAAGTTTTTTTAAATGATATTTTTTAATCCACAGAACGACGAAACCACCTACGACATATACGATGATAACGGAGTCTACGAGATTGTGAATCCACCGTAAAAACTCTACATTAACTCCGACCAAGCGTGTTATAAGCAAGGCTACGCCCAATACGACAAGCGCCATTAGCGATCCATAGTAGAATTCGCAATAACGGCTGCATTCATCCATGCTCTTTTCTAGGTTATCAACCTGCTCAATATTCATCACCAATGTACGTATTGTCTCATCATTTGCCTCAACCTGGCCATCCCGAAAGGTATTAATCGTTCCAGGGAAAATAATTTTCAAGATGTTTTCTGCTTTCCTCTTGTGAATATACTGACCAACATTATCAATAATTTCCTCTACCTCCTTTTTCCCTAGATTAAAGAGGTTCGCCATAACAATCAAGATTCCCACCAATGGGGTGAGTATAAGCACTATCGTTGTAATCGCTCCTTGATCAAGAGGTGTCATAATTAAGACTTCTTAGCTCGATGAGCTATCTTGCTTTTGCTTGTATAGTCTGGGTATTTTCCATAGACATACTCTATAAGCTGACCAAGCGAGGCTCGCGTAACTCTGCTTTTTAAATTATCGAGCATAATTTTCTGGTTATCGCTCAACAATAGGTATAAGTTCTCCTCAACATAATCTCTTCCCAATCGTGACAGGGAATATTTTTGGGTCACATAATCTTGTTCTTGTTGATCCCGCAGAGAAGAGTCTGCGGCAAGGCTTGAAAATTCTTCTGCCTCCTCAAACGAGACGGTGTTTTTCTCCTCAAGCGCCTCAATGAATTTTATCTTTATGAAAAATTCAAGATCTTGTGGGACCTCCTTCGCCATCGGTCCAAAATTCCATGGGAAAAACTCAGGCAAATCAGCTTCTATTGGGTTGTCTTTTTTGAAACCCTCATAAACCTCCTTTTCAAAAAGAAAGGCGGTTTTAACAAGCCGTGTTCTTCCAAGAATGGGTTCTGCGAGATTGCTAGTTATGCCACGCGCATACAACAACAAAAGAAGTAAATCGCCTGAAGTTAGCTTAACCATAAGGTATACTTTAATATAATACTATTTTTCGCTGATGCAGTAAATCCATTACTACCGCCCGGGAACACCTGTCTTCGGTGGAGTATTTTCTTTTATTCGCATCTATTCAACTATCACTATGTGTATAGCATTGTGTGATTTCCAGCCTATTATTGAGTTGTCTTGTGCCACCTATTAAGGCGCTAGTTTCAAATATATACTTTTCTAACTGGTTCCAACTTTCTCTGACCATCTCCACACAAAAATAATTTTTCTTGATTTTTTCACCTACCCATGCAATAAAATGTATAGGCGTATTGATTTTGACAACAAAATGACGACCTCTCGGAAATTCCAGCGCGCCAAAGAAGACTTCGCCTGCGAACGGTGCGGTTTCTTTGTGTGCGGAGGCGGCTATACCAATCACTGCCCGCAGTGCATCTGGAGCAAGCATGTTGACGTAAATCCCGGCGATCGCGAGGAGAGGTGCCAGGGGCTCATGGAGCCAATGGATATGGAACTCAAGGGCGGGAAACACACCATTCTCCATCGTTGCATCTCATGCGGTCTTGAGAGGCGAAATAAGGTGGCAAAAGACGACGACTTCAATGTCATTCTTCAGCTCTCAAGCCAATAAACCAAGCGCTAAAAACGAAAAACTGGAGGTGTATATAATGATCCCTTGTGTGCTTGATTCTTTGCCAAAAGAGGACATTGCCCTCCTCTGGCGCATCAGAGATGCAGTTTCTACAATGGAGGATATTGACCTCGGCATAGATGAGGGTGGTGATGCAATACCGCTTTCATGCCATATGCTTGCACGGGCAGTCGCCAAGCTGTTTCCCGTTGTAGTAGAGGATGGTCTTTTTGCCGATAGAAACCATTCATGGGTAACAACGAAAAATAGGCACGTCATTGATGTGTACCCGGTTGGCATACTCGGCGGCCCTATTCTCGCCGAGCACTCAATAGCACGACGGATATATACCTTGAAAAGCACGCGCCTACTGTCTCGCGGGCGTTTCAGTAAGCCATCATTCCGCCGGAGCGTCCGAAGAATCATCGGCGCGCTAAAAAGCGCCATGCGAGAATAACGGAACACGCAGACCGCGACATTGTGTCGCGGTCTTTTTTATTTGAAATTACCAAAAAAACACGCTATCATAGCGTTGATATTACCAACTAATGATAAAAAAAAGACGAGGAAGCAGGCGAGGGCGACGAGGAGGGGGGGGCGGAAGACGCCCGTTCCAACGATTCGCTCCAAAGGGACCAGTTGCAAGAATAAATGAGCATATTTCTGCAAAAGAGGTGCGTGTTATCGGCACGGATGATGAGGCGCTTGGCGTTATGCCAATTGAAAAAGCACGGGAGCTTGCGCAGGAGAAAGAACTTGACCTCATAGAAGTCGCACCGAATGCAGTGCCTCCGGTAGCGAAAATAATGAGCTACGACAAGTTCCGCTACCAGAAAGAGAAGGAGGATAAGAAAATGCGAGATCTTCGGCGAAAGTCTGAGACCGAAATGAAGTCAATTCGTATCAGTGCACGCGCCGCAAAAAACGACCTTGATTTCAAGGCAAAAAAAGTTAACACCTTTCTTGAAGAGGGCGGGCGCGTAGAAATACAGATCATGCTCCGCGGGCGAGAGAAGGGAAATAGAGACTGGGCGCGACTCAAAGTTGACAACTTCTTGCAGTCCATAGAAACGCCTTTTAAGATAGTGTCTCCACTCAAATTCGGTGGCAGAGGAGCGACAATGCATATTATCAAGGAATAACTCACCCTTGCCCTCATGCATTGACTCTCCGGCTATAGTGGGATAAATTAGCTAACCAGTACTTCTTCAATACAAAATCTTTTTCGCTTCAATTTAGGAGGCATACGATGATTGATACCCTTAAGCGCATACACACGAGCTTCTATGTTGTCGCAGGATGCTTCATCCCGCTCTGGCTCTATCTACTCGCCTACCTTTTCTTGGCTCCCAAGGGTTTCTTGCAGAACTTTATGCTCTTCGGATTCGGCGCCATCTTCCTCGGCACATTCCAAATCACTTTTCTCTTCATCTTCTTCGCTCTCATAATGAGCATCTGGGTATGGAATCGGAAATGAAGACATATCTCCTCAAGCGCCATATACTCCATGGGCAACACTCTCGTGGAGCTTTTTTATGATAAGGCTTGGGTTTATGCAATTTGCACGCGCATCCGCCACCATCCCCAAACCGCAATCCTCTGTAAAACCATATATGCCACAAGAATTCCGCTCGGATAGAGTGCGGTAACGATCTCCTGCGTGATCAGGCCGGAGAATGTCGCATACACAAACGCAATGATGCCAACAATAAGGCCTATGAGGAGTTCGCGCGAAGATGTCTTCAGAATAAGAGATACAAGAAATGCGGTAGAAATCACTACTGCAATGGAAACGAGCTGGAACATGGCAGTAAGGAAGTCCGCCAAGAACAATGACAAAATGAGAGCGACGACAAGCACGCCCACCATCCAAACACGCGTTTTTATCTTCATTGGACCTTCCTTCAGCTCGTCTCGATACGCAACCAAGAATCCCGACTTCGCCAACTGGGAAGATATTGCGAACAAAGAAGAATCAAGTGTGGACATAAATGCGGCGAATAGAGAAACGGCAACGAACGGGAAGAACCATTCCGGTGCTGAAAATTGGAGTACATCATAGAACGCATTTCCCGGATTCGTTATGAGCGTGCCGCCACGCGCCGCCATCCCAATCAAGGTTTCCGCCCCGAGAAGAACAGCGAGCAAGACGGCGGAGAGCGCAAACCCCCATTTAAGATCACGCATGCTCCGTGCCGCATATACGCGTTGCCACAACTCCGGCTGAACAAGCAGTGAGAGAAACTGGAGCACAAAGAGCGCAATCGCACTTATGAATAATGCTTTGTTAAAAATATTCGCGGAAATGTTTTCAGCCGTAATCCCGGATGTGCCAACAAACACCGCAAGTCCTAATATAATAAACATAAGAACCCCTTGGAAAATATCGGTGCGAATAACGACTTTAAACCCTCCTGTAAGTGAATATGCGAGCACAATACCGGTGACAACAAGCGCGGCAACGGTTGTGCTCCATCCCATAATTTGGGAGAAGACGAATGAATTCACATTAATTTGCAAGGTGATGAAGAAAAAAAGAACAAAGAGAATAATCCAGTGCACCACATTCCCTACCTCCTTCCCAAACGCGTACGCAAAATAGTCAACGATTGTAATAAATCGCCGCTCAAGGGATGACGCACGTATCTTTTGAAATAGATAATAGATAACAATATACGCGAACACCAATCCGAGCGAAGCGAAAAGAAAATACACACCAAACAGATATGCAAATGTAATCCCAAGAACAAGATTGTAGCTTGAGATCAACGTCGCGAACAAAGACAGGCCGGTTGCCTGCCACCCCACGTCTTTTGACGCGATCATAAAATCAGATGCACTTTCTTTTCGTGCGGCGGCGTATGTAATGCCAGCGAGAACAGCCACATATGCGACAAGCGCAGCGAGGCTATAGAGAGATACCTGTTCCATGTATTATTATGATATTCCTCATTTTTCCAGAACGCAAAAACCTCTCGTCCCAGAATGAGAATGAAGAAACATGAAGACGCCGCCTATCTTTTCTGCCCATGCATATTGACAAGAATTTCGTCATAATTAAAATGCAAAGCATGGAACTCACCGAAAAACAGATCACCATCCTCGGCCTTTCTACGCGAGAAGAGCGCATCATGCGTGCGCTCGAAAAAGCTCCGCGCCTGACAACATCTAGCGTGGCGCGCTCCAGCCGTGTTCCCCGAACCACTGTTCAGTATATACTTGGTCAATTCAGAACGCGCGGCATCGTGCGGCGGATTCACGTCGGTGGCCACCAGGAATGGAAAATAGCGGACCTACAGAAATTATTTCGGCATACGGATAAGTCGCGCCTATCCACGTCTAAACACAGCGCCGACATTGAAATCACAACATACAAGGGTAGGCATCAAATTATGCAAGCATACGAAAAAACACTGGAGCTTGGAAGAGCAGAGCGTGCATATGTGATCCAAGGAAATGGTGCCGCTCGCGCAAGCATAAACTGGGAGTTTGTTGAGTTTATTCGTAAATTTAAAAAAGCACACATTATTGTGGAGGCGGTAGGAGGAGAGGAGGTTCTTGAGCTGCTCAGAGTTCTTGAGGGTAAAAAGCTTCGCGCACGTCACGGAAGGATGATTATTGCGCACCTTCTCCCTGATACACATATGGATTTTGATATAGATGCTGTTTTTTTTCATGATGCAGCGCTTTTTGTAAACATCAAAGAGAAGGAGGCTGTTTTTATACGAAACGAACCAATTGCGAATATGTTTCGTAATATTTTCTTCCTCTTGCAATCGCAAGGAAAAAAAATTGACCTTAACGCATATATCCAATCAATTATTGCAGACAAGAGCGCAAATTGATGACTTCTTGCAAATGTTGAAAACCCCGTATAAGATAGTATCTCATCTTGACATGAAAAAAAGTTTTACCGAACGTATCCGAATAACAAAGAATGGAAAGGCTATCCACCGCCAGATGGCGGTTAATCATTTTCGCTCAAAAAAACGAGCCAAAACAAAGACGAATAAGCGGAAGATGAGGGCGCTGAATTATCCGCACATTGCGCGAAACGCGCATGCGAGACTCAAAAGCTAATAATATATGACACGCGTAAAACGAGGCACAATTGCAAACAAGAAGCGCAAGAGCATATTGAAGCATACAAAGGGATTCCGTTGGGGGCGGAAGTCAAAAGAACGCGCCGCAAAGGAGGCGCTTCTTCATGCATGGACGCACATGTGGCAGGGACGGAAACAAAAAAAGCGCGACTTCCGTTCGTTATGGAACATAAAAATCAACGCGGGCGCACGCACGCAGGAGATGTCATACAGCAGGCTTATGGGTCTTTTAAAAAAAGCGAATATAAAGATGGACCGAAAAACGCTTGCGGATCTTGCGGAGCATAATCCTAAAGTTTTTACTGAAATTGTTAAAAAGGCAAAGGGTTAAAGCTTCCCATCCGTACCGAATTTTTGTGAGCCGCCCGCTGGGCGGCTATTTTTTTCCGCAGGTCTTCTTCTCTGTATCCGTCCTCTTGAAGAAGCGGCTCGTCGTTCGGCGGGGACGCGCTTGTGGCGGGCGCCGCCCTGAATAAACACTTGGGCATCCTTAATGTTTTTCCGCAAATTCTCATGTGTCAGCATCTTCGTCGCCTCCGAATATGTTGTCCATGCATACCCCTCATGCTTTTCTCCCGGCCCGGTCTTTATGGGAAGGCGAATTTCTCTCCGTCGCGTTTCCGCAAGATAAAATATAACTGTCTTGGAAATCTTTTTTCGGTTTCGCGAGTATATATAATTATCGTAGACACGAAACCCCCGTATGAGCCGGATGCTCTGCCGCACCAACCCCGTCTCTTCTTCGGTCTCGCGAAATGCCGCCTCAAGCGCCTTCTCTTCTTTTTCAATTTTTCCTTTCGGAAAATTCCAATATCCGCCACCCATATACAGAAGTAAAAACTTCGGACCCTCGGCGGTTCTCCGAAATATAATGATTCCCGAAGAAATTTCTTTTTCCATACAATAAGATTCTTTGCCGTTACGATGGCGTTGAAGGGCGATGCGGCTAACGCGCTCCTCCCTTCAACATCTTCAGCATCTTTTCAGCCGGCCACGCGTTAATGATGTCTTTTTTTCTCGCCCAACCGCGGCGCGCCTGCGCAACGCCGTAGTCCAGATATGAAAAATGCTCTGATGAGTGGGCGTCTGAACTAATTGCAAGCCGTACGCCGGCGTGAATGCATTTTCGGATATGCTCGCCATTTAAATCAAGGCGTTCCGGAGATGCGTTGGCTTCCAGCACCGTCCCCGTCTTCTTCGCCGCCGCGATGACGGCATTAACATCAAGCGCATACGCTTCTCGCTTCTGAATAATGCGTCCGGTCGGGTGAAAAAGAATATCAGCATGCGGATTGCTCATTGCGGTAATAATCCGCTCCGTTTGCTCTTTTTCAGAAAGATGAAATAAAGAATGAACTGAAATCCCCACAACGTCAAGCTCACTGAGAATATCATCCGACAAATCCAATCTTCCGTCTTTCAGAATATCGCACTCGGTTCCGGAGAGAATACGAAACTGTATTCTCTTTTTTCTGAACAGCGCGTTGAGCCGCCGAATCTCCTCCATCTGCTTGCGCAAGCGCTTTTCATCAAGGCCGTTCGTCATCGCGAGCCGCTTTGTATGGTCGGTTATTGCAATATACTCAAGGCCATGCCGAATCGCGGCAGACGCCATCTCTTCAATAGAGTCTGCGCCATCCGTCCATGTCGTTTGCACCTGCAAATCACCAAGGATGCCTCCGTAGCCGATAAGTCGCGGGAGCGCATTCTTTTGCGCACATTCTATTTCGCCGTTGTTCTCGCGCATCTCCGGCTCAATATATTGCATCCCGAGTTTTTCATAAATCTCCTGTTCCGTTTTGCCGGCAACTTGCCTTCCTGTCTTTACGGAAAACAGGCCGTACTCATTCAACTTGTATCCTTTTTGAATCGCGACAGTACGCAGGGCGACATTGTGTTCTTTTGAACCGGTAAAATAATTCAGAGCGGCACCTGCTGATTTTTTTGGGACGACACGGAGGTCAATATTCATCCCGCTCCGAATTTTAACCGATGAACGCGTCGTCCCCTTAGCATATACACGTATCACCTCTTTCATTGAAGAAAATGAGCGCACTACCACTGCGGGGACCGCCGAGATAACAAGAATATCCGCATCACCAACCGTTTCTTTGCGGCGGCGCAGGGAGCCGGAAAGCATAACCGCCTCAACGCCGCGAACCGCTTTCAGCAGTTCCACAATACGCTGGACATCTAATGAGGCATTACCGAGAAGGAAGCGCCCCGTAGAACGGCGTACAAATGCAATGCCGCGAAGAATATTCTCCTCACTCTTCTCCCCAAACCCTTCCAATGTACGAATTTTCCCCTTCTTTGCCGCGCGCTGAAGGTCTTTCAATGTTCGGATGTTAAGCTCCTTATAGAGCCGCTTAATGCTCTTTGGGCCGAGACCCTCAATAGACATTAACTCCGACAAACGGACGGGTGTCTTTTTTTTCAGCTGCGCATAATACGAAGAGCGTCCTTTTTTAAAAAGCTCCTCAATGACATCCGCAATTCCCTCTCCGATTCCGGATATATCCAAAAGCGCGCGGCGGCCTCCCTCCTGATAGACATCAGCAATTTGCTCTCGCATTCCACCAATAACCTCCGACACCCTCTCATACGCTTGCGGCTTAAATACAACATCTTGCATCTCCAAGTACTGTCCAATTTCAAAAAGAACACGAGCTATCTCCTGATTGGAAAAATGTTTCATGGCAAGAAACAGAAATGGGGAGCTACGGTATCGCCTCTGGCACACCCCCTCTACCGAGGCGAGCTGTGCGGCGTATGGTCACGCAGAAAAACCGCGTCTTCCGCATTACTTCTACGCGGAAAAACAAGGTCGGGAACGGCAAAGATAATTAGCGCCGCGATAAACGTGAAAGTGCCAGCTAAAATGAACACAATGGAAAATCCAAATGCCTGTGCAATCACACCGCCAATCGCTCCAGTGAATCCGGCGGCGAAGCTTATTATCGTACTATCTAACGACCATGCGAATGAAGAGTGCTTTTTTTTCACATGACGCGAATAAATTCCCGTCCATGACGGTACATACATCCCAAATCCAATTGCATGAACAAGCTGGACAAAGTAAAGCTGCCAAATCTCTCTAACAAAAATAAACCCGAAAGCGGAGATTGAAGCAACAAGCAAACCGAAAACAAGAATATAAAAATCATCTTTTTCTCCTTTTACCTTATCAAGGTAGTAGGCGATGGGGAGCTGAATTGCAGATTTTGATATCCAATAAATTGACGCGGCGATACCGACGGTCGTAAGGGTCGCCCCCAAAATCATATCCTTAACAAAAATAGCGAAAATCGGGTTTATAAGTCCCCATCCGCTGATAAGCACAAGGTCGGAAAGCACAAAATACTTTACGACTTTTCCGAGAGAAATATTCAGGCGAAAACTAAATAGTGACCTCATGACTTTCCATTATACAGCGAAATCCAACATTGGCGAAGCCGGAGAACGCCCGACGCCGCTAACCGAGGATAGAGAATACAAACTCATCGCCGTTAAATGAGATATTCACGCGACTGCCGAAAGAAAGTTTTTTTTGCAGAATAAGATTGGCGAGCTCTGAACGAATATGCTCGGAAATCGCATTTTTGAGCGGGCGCGCGCCAAATGTCGCGCTGTATCCAAGCTCCGATATCGCCCGCACCGCATCTTCGGAAAACAGAAGTTTGATGCCCTGTGTATCTTCAAGAAACCGCCGCAGTTTATTGAGATGCAGTTTTGCGATTTGATAAATGTCCTGCGGCGACAACGACTTGAACACCACCACGTCGGTAAACCGGTTAATGAGCTCTGGCCGAAATACCGCCGTAAGTCGCTTTTTAAAGTCGCCGGCAAAATCATCATCCATCGCCCCCCCACTCTGAAGGCGCGAAATAATCTCTTCGGACAGCGCGTTGCTTGTTGCGACGATAACCGTATTGCTGAAATCAACCGTCCGCCCAAGCCCATCGGTCAGCCGTCCGTCATCAAAAACCTGAAGGAATAGATTGAGCACGCCGGCATGCGCCTTTTCAAATTCATCAAGAAGAATAAGGCTGTACGGCCGCTCGGAAACAGCTTCGGTCAGCGTGCCGAGAACCGTGCCGTCCTGAGAGCCAATAAAGCGATAGATGCTTTCTCGTGTCTGATACTCCGACATATCAAACCGAACCATAAAATCATCCGAGCCGAACTGGACATTAGCTAAAATCTTCGCCAGTTCTGTCTTCCCGACACCCGTGGGGCCGACAAAAAGGAAGACTGCGATCGGGCCGGACGAAGAATGGAGTCCGCTTCGGTATTCGCGAAGCGCGCGCGAAACGGCGCGAACTGCATACTCTTGGTCAACAAGGCTCTTATGAATAGTATCTTCCAAATTCAGGAGTGCGACGCTCTCTTCTTCCTGCGCCGCATGGAGGGGAATGTTCGTCTGCCGCTCCGCAATTGCGATAATATCATTCGGCGTTAATGTATCTTGTCTCTTTTCAACCGCATCAGAGAACGCCTCTGTCAGCAGGCGGAGCGCGCTTGCGGGAAGCGGATGTTGATGAAAATATGCATGCGCCAACTGAACTGCGCGCGTAATTGCGCCGAGCTGGATAACAATACGGTGCTCCCACTCAAGAAGAACTCCCTGATATACCAAAAATCGGATTGTGTCCTGCTCTGAAATCTCCTCAACGCGAATCAGCTCAAACGCCCGCGAGAAATCGGTTCGTGACTGAATAAGCGCGCGAAATTCTTTTGGATAGCTTGCGCCGATAACCGACAACTGCCCGTTTGCTATGAGCGGGAGAATCATATCGGCAATCGTCAAATCCGCGGCGCCTGCCGTTTTCATAAGAGAGTGTATCTCGGGGATATAAAGGATGACGTTGCCAGCACGAATAGTCTCGTCAATAATATTCTCTACCCGCTGACGCAACTCCCCTGCCGCCGCTCCGGCGGTAAGCGGCCCAAGCTGAATCAGCACGAGCCGCTTGTCAAACAGCTCTTCGGGAACAGTATCCTGTACGATTTGACGGGCAAGATGGGCGACAATCGTCTCCTTTCCAATTCCCGGGTCGCCGACAAGAATCACGCTTGCATTTCCGAGACGCGACATAACATCAACAAGGCGGTCGTATTCATGCTCGTGCCCGATAAGAAATCCTATGCGTCCGTCACGCGCATGGTCGGTCAGATCAATGCCGAACGAATCAAGCGTGGGCGTCGGACGGGCGGTCCACGCACGATTCATAATACGGTGCTGAACAAACCGCGCGCGGTGCCCGAAACCGCCGATAGAAAACGGACGACGCACCCAAAAAAGAAGCCTGTTTCGCTTGTGTCGCAGAAAGAATAGCGCGTGTCCGACATCATCGGGTAAGATGCGAAACAGCGCAAAAAGACGGCGCACTGCTGAATTATCGCTCTCGCCAAGTGCTGAAAATAAATGGTGCGGTAGGATAAATTCATCGGCATCGCGAATTGCATACGCCAGCGCGCGGCAGACCAAAGACGAGATGGCTGAAGACGCTCGCTCCCGCGCGGGAGAAGAGCGCGCGTCCTCTTCCGTCATCTCTGTGGCAATCGCGGCGTGAAATTGCGACCAATCAACTCCAATACGGAAAAAGGCCGCACGAATTTCCCGGCGCTCAACAAGCTTCTCCAGTATGGATATGTGCACATCCCTGCGCGTGAACACAGCCGTATCATACGCGCGCTCAAGGAGGTGATACGTAGCGGGCGCAAGATAGCGCGCGGCATTTATTGAGCCATCAGAGCGCCAATGACCGCCTAATGAACGCAGAGAGTGAAGCGACTCGTCCCCCTTTCCGAGATGGTGGATGCGGTCAGCAAAAAAAAGCGCCAGGAGGGTGCCCGCCCAAAATACACGAGGAATGTCCGAAAGAAGAAGCACTGCCATCACGGCAAATCCGATACCGTATACTGAATACAGCACGACACGCACCGCCATCCTCCCAAAAGCGGACATGTGAAAGCGTGGTTCGAAAAATGTGATATTCATATTGCAAACAAAACTATCCCCTTCTTATGAAAATAAAATATTGAATATGATAAAAAGAGGAACGCCCGCCCATACAACATAGAGAAGAAGAAAGGGCGGAAGAAGGAGCCCGTATATAAGTATGCCGATTGACAGACGAATGCTCCGAAACAGAAATCCAAATATGTACCCGATAATTGAGTAGTCCTGATACAGCGGCGTAAAAAAATATCGCGCTGTTATAAGAAGCGCAACTCGCTTGTCAATACGGCGAAAAACAGCATAGCCAAATCCGAGATACATTAAAAGCCCGTCATAATACCAGTGGCGAAAAAAAAGGAATACGCGGGAGAGGATATGAGAAGATACATATATGAGAGCCGTATTCATTATTCGTTATTATACCCCGTTTCCTGACATAAAAAACCACGTTTGAAACGCGAGTCCGCAAAGGAATGCAAGAAAAACTACTGTGAGGACGACCGCGCGAATACGGGAAGAGCGAAGCAATGGAAGAAGAAAAAATCCGGAAGAATTTGTCTTCCGCCACAACATCAATATAATCATCTGCTCTATGGCAAGGAAGATGCCGCCGGTAAGCGCAACCAGGATGAAAAAATTTCCCCCTCCTAAAATAAACAATACAGGAGGAAGAAAAAAGAGCAGAGGGATAACAAGAAAAAGGGGTATATGAACATCCAGCGTCAGCGTATCAACAATATTTTTTCCAATGACAATATATGAGCTCCAAATCACTCCGATACCAAGAATCCCGATAAGCCCCCGAACTCCCGCCTGCTGAATATCAATTCCGGATACTGCATCGGGGGCGATATTCTCCGAGACGCCGAATATGCCGAATACAAACAAAAGATACGCGATTGCCGGAAGAAGTGTCCCAAGAAGAATCGCGCTCCGCACAATCCGATTAAAAGTAGCGCCGCTGGCGCGACCGCCGTATGCAGACTTAAGATATTCAACAACGGGAGGAATTGCGGTTCTACCGGCAAAAGAAAAGAGCACCGGACCGAATGGGAAGAGAAGCGCCGGAAGCACAAACGGCGAGAGCTGAAAAAAGCGCGCAACACCGTCTGAAACGGCATATTCGCCGCCAGGTGTAGTGGAAAAAGCCACAAGGATAAGAACGGTAAGAATGCCGGCGGTCGCCAAAAATTCAGCGCGAGCGATTATTGAGATGCTGAGAAATACAACAAGCGATGCGGAAAGCCAAAATATGAGCGCCATTTCAATACCGCTCTCCGCTCCAAAAAACAGCGCAAAAAAACTCGGAGCGAGCGCAAGATACACCGCAAGCGTAAAAAACATGCCGAGAAGCACGGGGGCGAGGGACGCGTAAAATCCGGCCGGACCAAAATAGCGCCGCACGTACCCCGGCATCCGATGGCGCTCCGGCGTACGCAGTATGACATCAGCATAAAAAATATGGGCAATCGCAACAAAAATGGAAAATCCAAACAGATAAAAAAGACTTATCGCCCATCCCGCCTGCGCGAATACATAAGGAATGGAAAATATACCGGCGCCGATAATTGTTCCGGCGAGAAGCCCGACCGAAAAAAGATATCGCATTACCTTATTGAACGCGTTGTTTTTGTATAAGCGCGACAACCTTATCCAGGAGCCGCTCGGGGCTTGTGTCGTACGCAATATTCCCCGGACCGCGGCGCGCCTTTTCAACAATTTCCCGAATCATATCCGCCGTCCCGCCGGTCCCCTCTAAAACTCCGATTGGCTTCTTGTCCTCAAACGCAATTGTGAACTCGTTTAATGTCCCCATTCTTCCGCATATGGTAATAATCGCGTCCGAAGAACGAATAAGCAAAAGGTTCCTCCCCGAATATTCAAATCCCGTATACATAATTACATCGTGATAATCAATCGGCAGGCGATATGTTTTCCGGTGAGAAATCTCCGAAGCGGCGGGCGAGATGCCGAACACTATGCCTCCCGCCTCTTTTGCGCCTTTCGCAACCCAATACGGGATGCCTACGGTCGCGCCGGTAACAAGAATTATATCGCGCTCCGCAATTGCGCGTCCGAGCGTTTCCGCTTTTTCAAACGCATCAAGCGCGCAGTGGCTGGTCTCCGCAGCGCCAGAAACGCAGATTTTCATCTTTGGCTTATGGAATCCGTTTAGGTGATTTTCTATTTTTAGCGCTGGGTTTGTTTTTTTTGTGGGCATATACGGAACGTATACATGTGTTAATCAGACATTCTTGAGGTAGCGAAGCGACTCTTTGATTTTATCTCCCGTGTCGGTGACGGATGAGTCAAGTTTCCTCAGCGCATCACGAACCTGATAGCGCGAATACCCAAGCCCGACAAGCGCCTGCTCAACATCGGCGTGCAACTCCATATCGCGAACAAGAAGCGCCGAGTCGCTATTTGCAAGTTTTTCACGAAGTTCAAGCACGATCCTTCCGGCGGTCTTTCTGCCGATGCCGGACGACTGAGAAAGAAGTTCTGTTTTCCCTTCCACGATTGCAGCAACTATCTGTTCGGCGGGAGCAACCTTAAAAAGATTCAATGCCGACTTCGGCCCGACCCCCGATACGGAGTCAAGAAGCTCAAAGAGCGCGAGTTCGCGCTCATCACTAAATCCGTAAATATTAATACCATCCTGCTTTATATTGGCGACACAAAAAAAATTGACCTCCGCGCCAAGCTGTGGCAAGCTTCCTCGGTCACGCTCAGAGAGAAACACCCGAAATCCGATTCCGGAAACATTTATAACGGCAAACTCATCTTTTTTCGCAATCAGAGAACCGCGAAGCGAATAAATCATAATCAATTCATTATACCCTATATTTCCCCGCAATCACCATTATGAGAGATTGACTTTCCCCCTCGCAGAGGGTACATTCTCTGGACACGCTGAACGAACAGTATGCCAAATACCCTTTCGGTAAAAAAATCACTGCGAAGAAGCGCGCGAGCGCGGCAGAGAAATATCGCGCGGAAGAGGAGCATGCGGGAAGTAATCACGGCATACAAGAAGAATATTGCCGAAAAAAAATATACGGAAGCGGAACAGCTCCTCCCGCGCGTCTACAAAGCCCTTGATAAGGCGGCGAAGACGAACGTAATAAAGAAACGCGCGGCGGGGCGAAAAAAATCACGCCTCTCTCACCTGATTACAAGGTCCGCTAACGCCTCTTCGTAACCGACACCACCTGCCTTAAGAGACGCGTCGTACTCCGCGCATGCGACAGTATATTCTTGTTGATATGAAATAAGCGCGAATATTTTTGCGGCATCTTCTCCGTGCGCGGACAAACGCTCAAGCGCCTCCAGCCGATGCACAAGCGATTGATGTCGCAGTTCCTGTATGAGCGGGAAAAAATTGATTGCCGGGCGAATATCCGCACGCATAAGAAGCTCGTCAGATGAAGCTCCGGGCGCAAATCCAAGAGGAATAAGCGCGCTCATCGCCCCCCATACATCATCTCCATAATACTCCGCCACCGCATCAATAACATCGGAGGGAGGAGAGACACCATGCCGCTCTTCAAGCTCTTTTTTCAAAAAAGCGGCACGAGGGCGGGACGCAAGAGGAAGAAAGCGCTGGGTTCGTGCCGGCGCGGCGGTAAGAAATGCAAAGCTCGCAGGTAGCGCGTCTTCTGAAAAAAGAAGAAATGCCTCTGTGTCGGCACACAGTAAACGCAGGCGTTTTTTGAAGACGCTCCGCGCGTCTTTTGGCATATTAAGCGCTCCGCGCGCAAACACGTTTTTTAAAACACCCATTACCGATTGCGAAAAAAGGGATTGGGATGAGAAAAAAGACATAAAATCGTCAACCGCCCCCTCCTCTGAAAAATCAAACGCCCGTACTGCGGCGGCCGCGTTCCGGCGGCGATAGTCGGCGATAATGTCCTGCGCCTTGCGCGAGCGACGATACGAGTCTGTTCCGTAAAGATAAATAATCATGTGCGCATTCTTTGAATTTATTGTAACCGAACGGGACCGCCTGCTTGAGAAGCCGGCTCTACTTCTAATATGGGGAGTGTCACAATCGCAGTCGCTCCCCGATTCAGCTCGGACTCAATGCGAATTTCCCCCTTATGCTTCTCAATTATGTTTTTTGCAATATAGAGTCCGAGTCCGGTCCCATCCGGGCGCGCGCGAACGCCATTCTCTGTGCGGAAAAATTTTGTGAAAAGGCGGGGTATCTGCTCCGATGAGATGCCAATACCCGTATCATGGATGCGTATCTCAGCGACATCTTTTCCCGTACCGCCCGCCGGCACGCGCCGAACCGAGATTGAAACCTCGCCATTCTCCACATTATATAAAACTGCGTTATCAATAAGATTTGAAATCGCAATTGAAAGCTTTTCGACATCGCCGTTAATGGTGATTGGCGCATCGGGCTTTGCATACTGCATGCGAATGCCGGCACGCTCAACAGAGACGGAAAACTCCGAAAGAAGACTCTCCATGAATGTATTGAGTACAAGCGGCGAAAATGAGTAGCCATATCTTCCCTCCTCCATTTGGGAGATTAAGAGAAATTCATTAATAATCCCTATCATTCGGTCAGATGCGCGAAGTCCGTTTTCTATCATGCGCTTTCCGTCTTCAGACAGAGCTGATTCGCGCGATATCGTTTCAAGCATCCATTTGAGGCCGTTGAGCGGAGTACGGAGATTGTGCGCGGCAACAGCAATAAACTCATTTTTCGCACTCGAAATTTCCGCCTCTCTGCTCGTATCTTGAACGAGCTTCACGAAGCCCCTCAGCAGACCCTTGTTCGTGAGCTTTATCGTGGTAACGCGAACCCGCCGCTCGGGAGCGGATGTTACCACGTCAACAACCTGCCGCTTTTCATCTTCAGAAACGGGACGCATTGATGCCGCAAGAGATGGGAACATAATTTGGGCAAGAAGGCGGAAATGAGGAGAGCGCGCGAGCTCCGGCGTTATTCTCTTGCCGACAATCTCTTGCCGCACGACTCCAAACACCTCTTCTGCCGCATGATTCATTGAACGCAAGACGAAGTCCTCATCATATGCGAGAACGCCGTCGGGAATGCTCGCGACAATGCTCTCCAACGTCATGTGCTCATAGGCGGATGCCGTTCGCATGCGCACAATACGCGCAATAAGAAAAAACATGGCAGCAACTATGCCGAGCGTAAGGGCGGCAACCGCGAGAAAGAGGGCTGGAGGGAGAAAGAAAAAAATGGCGGCGAGAACGCCGAGAGATACGACAAACAAAACCCACACAAGGCGCGCCTCCGCCAGCGCGAGATACGGTACGATGTTTTTTGGGGACGGCAGTTTCATATCAATCATACTATCAGTAAAACGAACATATTTGGAGCCATCAACATCACGGACTACAGCAATGTCTGCTGTTTCTTTATGCGATTTAGCAATGCGGTAAATCCAAGACTGGTAAAATATGCGGCAATGAGCGAAGTGCTCGGAGCGAACCGCGCACTGACAAGAGATATAGAAACGGGCAGATTTCGCTCAATCACTGCGAGCCTTCGCGAGAGGAGCGCCTGATCTTTCCACTCGCCGATTTTTTTTGCGAGAACAGGATCGGAGTCTACGTTCTCATAGAGCGCATCAAGCGTCTTGTAGCGATGCAAAAGTTCCACGGCGCGCTTTGGTCCAATGCCGGGAACACCTGGTATGTTATCAGACGCATCTCCGACAAGTCCTTTGTAGTCGGCAAGCTGATTCGGATGTACGCCGAATCGCTCATAAACTGCGCCCTCATCATAAAGGATCGTCTCACGAATTCCTTTTTTTAGCGACTCTACAATAACGCGCCCATCATCAACGAGCTGTAAAAAATCATTGTCACTGCTCAAGATGCGAACAATAGTGTCTGCATCATTCTTATGCTGTTCCGCAACCGTGCCGATAAGGTCATCCGCCTCGTATCCCGCCTTTTCAACAACAGGGATGCCGAATGCCTCAAAAAGGCGATACGCCTCATGAATTTGGGAAACAAGTTCATCGGACGCCTTGGGACGATGCGCCTTATATTCTTTGAACAATTCTTTCCGAAAGGTCGGCTCGGGGCGGTCAAAGAACGCGACGACAAACGCGGGGCGCTGTCGCGCTTCGGAGTTGGTAATCCGCAAAAGCATCATCGCAAGCCCGTAAATTGCCTGAATCGGCTCGCCGCTCGGAGCGGTGAGTGGGGGAAGCGCGTGAAAGCACCGGTGGATAAGCGAATGCGCGTCTATAAGTAAAATGGTTTGTTTCATATGTATTATGTATGCACGGTAATCACCCGCTCATTTTCCGCCTCTCCATACGCTAATTCTACGCGAATAAGGGGCGTAGGAAGAAGGCGCTGAATATGTTCCGGCCACTCCACAAGAACAATCGCGCGTGGGTTAGAGAGGAGTTCGGAGAAGCCGAGTCGCTCCAGCTCTGAAGGGTCTTGTATGCGGTACGCATCCACATGATATGCAACCTGAAACCGGACCGACGAGGTATCGGCGCGCGCCGGGATTCTCAATGCACGCATCACGATAAATGTCGGGCTTGTGATGCGGCGCGTGATTCCCATACCCAGAAAGACGCCCTTAATAAATGTCGTCTTTCCGGCGCCTAAACCACCCGAAAATGCGACAACGCGCGCGCGCCGCCGGTCATGGAAGACATTGTCACGGTGAGACACAATGCGCTCACCAAGCAATCGCCCCTCCCGCATGGTATTCGCCGCTGATCGCGACTTAATAATTTTCTTCCCGCTCTTCGCTGAAAACATAATGCATAAAGAGGAATGTAAAGAGGAGGGCGAGCCCTCCGCTGACAATACATGCAAGAACAAAAGCCTCCCACATATACAGCTCTATAGAAGACTTTTTCTGATTCCGAGGTGTGCGTATGCGGATTCTGTCACAATTCTGCCGGAAGATGTCCGGTGAAGCATTCCCGCCTTCATAAGATACGGCTCATACACCTCCTCAATGACGCCACGGTCTTCGTTGAGGGCGGCGGCGAGGGTTCCGATACCAACCGGTCCGCCCTTAAACTTTGCAATAATCGTCTCAAGAAGATGCCTGTCGGCATGCTCAAGCCCAAGCGCGTCAATTTCAAGAAGCGCGAGCGTCTCCTGCACAATTGACAATGTAATAGACGGCTCATTGGCAACTTGCGCAACGTCACGCGCGCGCCGAAGCAGGCGGTTCGCAATGCGGGGAGTTGCGCGCGAAGCGCCTGCGAGAACAGGAACAGCGTCTTTGCCGATACCGACCGAGAGAAGAGCCGCGCTCCTCCGGAGAATACGCTCAATGGCCTCTTCACTGTAGTATTCTAACTTGAATATAGCGCCGAATCGCGCGCGGAGAGGCCCCGAAAGCAGGTCGGCGCGCGTTGTCGCGGCTAAAAGCGTAAAGGGCGGCAGATCCAGCGTCAAGATGCGCGCTCCGGGTCCCTTCCCGACTACGAGATGAAGCTTTCTGCTTTCCATTGCGGGATACAAAACCTCCTCAATAGAGCTGTTGAGGCGGTGCATTTCGTCAATAAATAAGACCTCGCCCGCCTCTATATTGCTTAATGTCGCGACAAGATCTCCCATCTTTTTCAGCGCGGGACCGGACGTAATCTTAAGAACCGCCCCGAGCTCGCGAGCAACCAGGTGAGCAAGCGTCGTCTTACCAAGGCCGGGCTGACCATAAAAAAGAATATGGTCAATCGGCTCTTCGCGCTTTTTTGCCGCATCAATTATGACGCGGAGATTTTTTTTAACACGCTCTTGCCCAACGTATTCATCCCATGATGTGGGGCGAAGAATCTGGTCAACCGCGCGCTCCTCTCCTTTTGATGCTATTTGACGATGAGAAAGATTGCTCATATAGTAACTTCCTAAAGAAATTATACTCTGTTGAGGGGCAAATTCCTAACAAAACACACCACAAAAATGGACAATAAGCGCGGATGAGGCAAAAAATCCAATCTCCGCGCGACCTTTGGGCAGGGTTGACAAAATACATATTTTATATTACTCTAACTAAAAAGTGACGCCTTGTCTGTGGGCAGGAAATTTCTTTTAGATAACCAAGGATATTTTGGCTCATGCGAGAATACTCCTCAGAGAAATTTTCGTTCTCTCTCTTTGAGAGAGTTTCCAAAATGTTTTTTCAGGCGAGAAAGCATTTGCCCACAGACAAGGCGCCACTTTTCTATTGTAAAAAAACGTTCCTTTTTGAATGTCACGGCGGTGACGCGCCTCCGTCTACAATCTCCGTCTCCGCCCGAACCGTTCCGCCATTCCAGTCAATAATTCCCGCTACGCGCTCAACCTCCTCAAGGGTCGTAACGCCCGTGAGCGCCTTGAGCACTCCATCACTCTGCAGAAAAATCATCTTCTGCTGATCCCGAAGATGGCGTACAAGCTCGCGTTCTGCGGCACCCGCCTCCACTATCCCCTGAACAGCCTCCGTAACCTGAAATAATTCATAGACGCCGACTCTTCCGTGGTACCCGTTTTGCTGGCATTGCGGACATCCGCGCGCTGAAAACAATGTCGGATTCCGATAGGGTTCGCGGCTAATACGTTGGGGAAGCTTATCTATGAACCCATCTATTTTACTTTTTAATTCAGCGGGTATGTCCTGCGGTTCGCGACATGCGACGCAGAGCCGACGAACCAGCCGTTGGGCAATAATAAGATTCAGTGCGGACGCAATACTCGGACGGAGGACATCAAGATCGGCAAGCCGTGTAATCGCGCCGACCGACTCATTTGCATGAACCGTTGAAAACACAAGGTGCCCGGTAAGCGCCGCCTGTATGGCGATGCCTGCCGTTTCTGCGTCTCTAATCTCACCGACAAGAATAATGTCCGGGTCCTGACGCATAAGAGAGCGAAGCCCGTTTCCAAAGGTATAGCCGGCATCCGAATCAACTTGCGTTTGTTCAATCCCCTCCAAGCGGTACTCTATCGGGTCTTCAATGGTAATTGTTTTTGTTTCGGAGCTTTGTGTGTGGCGCAAAAACGCGTAAAGGGTAGTTGTCTTTCCCGAGCCGGTAGGGCCGGTGGTAAGAATCATGCCGTTTGGCTTTCGCAATTCACGCTCAACAACCTCAAGGTCATCTTCGCGAAGGCCGATATCCTCAAGAGCAAGAGACGCTACGCCGGAATCCAAAAGGCGCATAACAACCGTCTCGCCATACTCGGACGGAATAGATGAAACGCGGACATCAATATCTCGCGTACCGTATCGTATGGTGAATCGCCCGTCCTGCGGCTCGCGGGTAACATTGAGTTTCAGCCGTGACACAAGTTTGATGCGCGAGAGGAGGGGCGAGAACGCATCAAGGGGTATTGTTGAAGAGATATCATGAAGCACGCCGTCTATTCTATAGCGCAATCGCACCGCATTTGCGCCCGGCTCAAAATGAATATCTGACGCACGGAGCATAATCGCACCGACAAATATGCGGGCAAGCGAATCCGAAACAGATGGCGCGTTTGCATCAAAATCGGAAAGCGCGCGACGCGCCCCCTCTATCGTGCGCAGGTCCCCTTCAAGCTTCGCAACGGCTTCGTGAGAAATAATAATTTCATCAGTAATCTTCTCCGCCGCCTTCGCAATGTGCTCATACGACTTCCATACATGCAGAAGTCCGCTTGCGGAAGAAACAAAAAGACGGACCTCGTGTCCGTCTTTTTTGAGACGCTCAATAATCTCCTGTGCCGCGTCATCCTGCGGGTTCTCCGCAATAACAACGAGCGACTTTCCTTTTTTCTCTACAACGGCAAGGTGGGCGCTCCGCGCCACCGACTCCTCAACAAGGCGGATTGCGTCAAGCTCAACCGGAACGGAAACGGGGTCCACATACGAAAGCCCGAGCGCCTCGGCGCGCCGACGCGCCTCCCGCTCTTCGCCTTCGCGCCGAAGCTGTACTAATTTCTCGTCAATTTCATGTTGCTTCGCGTGGGCCATAAAAACGCATGCGTACTCTAATCTTTATACCGTAGAGCGTAGTCGTTTTTTCGCGCCTCGTCAAACGGTTATGGCGCGCATTCCACAAAATGTAGTCCTGATATAACCTTTAATAAAACTTATTCTGTTATTTTTGAACGATTGTTCTTAGATGATAGAATAAGTAATGAACAGTAAAGAATCTGTGGATGGGGCTCCGCAAAAAAACAGTAAATAAAAAAGAGGTTGTATGTCGGGACACTCAAAATGGAAGACGATAAAACATAAAAAGGAAGCGGCGGATCAAAAGCGAAGCAAGGTGTTTGGAAGAGTTCTGCGCGTGGTTTCCCTCGCCGCGAAAAACGGCGCGAACCCTAAACACAATCCAGCCCTGCGAACCGCAATTGAAAAAGCGCGCAAGGAGAACGTTCCGCAGGAAAATATTAATCGCGCAATCAATCGCGCGACAGAGCAGGGCTCTCTTGAAGAGCTCGTGCTTGAGGTGTATGGACCCGGAGGGTGCGCGCTTATTATTAAGGCGCTGACGGACAACAAAAACCGCACAATTCCGGAGGTAAAAAAAATTCTTTCTGATACCGACGGCCGTCTCGCGGATATCGGGAGCGTACAGTGGTCTTTTAATCATGCGCCGGAAGAAGATGAAGAGTGGGCTCCAAAATTTTTCGCCGAAATATCAGCACGGGATAAAGAAAAAACGCGGCTCCTCGTCACGGCGCTTGAGGAGCATAGCGATGTGGAGGCGGTATACACAAATATGCCGGCCCCCCATTCTTAACTATCAATTTTGCGCTATGATAATACTCGGCATTGACCCCGGAAGCAGTAGAATCGGATACGGTGTTGTTACAAACTCACCTTCTCCTAAATTTGTCGGTTGCGGACTTATTGAGATACATGAGCAAAGTTCGCCGAAGCGGCTTGCGATTATCAATAAAAAAATATTAGTCCTCATCACCCGCTACAAGCCGGAGCTTATCGGTATAGAAAAAATCTACGCATCAAAAAACATAAAAACGGTAATGGGCGTCGCGGAGTCCCGCGGCGTAATCGTCCTTTCCGCTTCGTCGACGGGTGTTCCCATTATTGAATGCTCGCCGTCGGAGGTAAAATTATCCGTTACCGGATATGGATTAGCGGACAAACGCACGGTTGCGGAAATGGTGCAGAAGATACTCCGCATCGCACCGGTCCATGGTCCGGACGACATAACGGATGCGCTTGCAATTGCGCTCACGGCGGGCGCAATATACAAAAACAGCCTGTAAATTTTTACCGGTATAAAATAATTTTCTCTTCCCGCATCGTATTGAAAGAGTCCCACGCCCGCACAATAAGAGCATTTTGAAGGCCGAGGCTCGCTGGAGTGAATACAAGAGAGTAATCATATTGTGTTCCAAAATTTCCCGCCCGCTGGTCAACGCGCTCGTCGTTGAGATACGTCTCTATGCGAACAATGTCCAGCGCGGAGGTAATTCCCGCACGGAGATAGACGCGGTCGCCAATAAAATCACCGCTTACCGGAGCCCGAATTTGTATGCGCGGCCCCTGTATATCGCCGGAACTGAACAGATTCCAAATATCAACCGGTTTATTGTATTCATTTATAAAATTTGGAATGTTCACCTGCGCCCAGGAGAGAATTGGCTCCTCCCAGTTTTGAAATTGAGAGTCGTTTTGAGGACTCTGTGGAATAGGGCCGCGCGGATTCTTTTTATCAACATAGAAGAGAATTGTATGTATTTGCGCTCTCGCAGAGTAATCTCCGTTAAGAATCGGCTTCTCTGTAATAATCGGATCGGGGCGTGGGAACGTTTCTATGGGCTGCTCATCAATAATACGGGACAAAAAATCGTGCCATATCGGAACGGCGGCGAGAATACTCCCTCCCTTGCGCTGCATAGGCGCTGCATTATTATTTCCCGCCCATACGCCAACAACGAGCGACGGCGTATAACCGATCGCCCATGCGTCCTTATAATTGTCTGTTGTCCCCGTCTTTAGCGCGATCTCTCTTCCAGGGAATGTTGTGAGATTGAGGCTATTTTTAAACAATGGCGCGCGGGCGGAAACATCGGAGAGGATGTCGTTAAGAATATTCGCGTACTGCGCATCAATGACGCGATCTTCCTGCTCCGCGTATTTTTCAAGAGTATTCCCGCCTACGTCAGCAACCTCTAAAATGAGTGTTTGTGGGCGATAAATGCCGCTTTGCGCAAAAACAGAGTAAGCGCCGACAATGTCTGCAAGCGTAACCTCTCCGCCGCCAAGCATGAGCGAGAGGCCGTACCTACTCCGCTCATTAAGGGTTGTGATTCCCATTTTATGCGCGACATCCAGCGCCTCATCAATCCCCGCGAGGTAAAGAACCTTGACCGCCGGTATGTTAATTGACTGCGCGAGCGCGTCCCGAAGACGAATGGGGCCGCGAAACACATGGTCAAAGTTTTGAGGATGAAAGCATGCCGTGTCTTCGTTTGAAAAATCAACGATAGGCGGACATCGCGGATTGCCCGCGGCGAACTCAGTCGGCACATCAAATACGATGGTTTGTGGCGTGTATCCCTTTTTGAACGCGGCAATGTATCCGAATGGCTTCATCGCCGAACCCGGTTGGCGCAGTCCCTGCGTCGCAACATTGAAGTTTCCTTCAAAGCGACAGTCAGTTCCGGACACACATCCTTCGGGCTCGCTGTCGCCAAAGTAATTTTTTGAGCCAACCATTGCGAGCACCTGCCCCGTCCGCGTATCCTGGGCAACGAGCGCGGCGTTGTGCCCTTGATACCTCTCTGTGTTTCGTTCCGCTCCGTACAGCACCGCGTCTTCCGCCTTTTGCTGCATATCCCAGTCAAGCGTTGTTGTAACACGCAATCCGCTTCTCCGAAGAAAATCCTCGCCATACGCCTCTGAAAGATATGCCTGAACGGCGATAACAAAGTGCGGCGCCCGAATTACGGCTGACGCACGTGGCGCAAATTCAATAACAGCTTCTTCAGCATAGGCGCGTTGTTGTTCGTCAATATATCCGAGCTCTTCCATTCGCTTGAGGACAAAGTCCTTTCTCTCGAGGAGCTCGTTTTTATGGGGACCCCATGGAGAGTAATAGCTTGGCGCCTTTGGAAGCGCCGCGAGAAGCGCCGACTCGGAAAGATTAAGCTCGCTGGCGGGTTTATTAAAATAAGTCTGGCTCGCCGCCTCTACGCCATATGCATTTGTGCCATACGGAATCTGATTGAGATAAAGCCCAAGAATTTCATCTTTTGAGTACTGCTCTTCAAGGCGAAACGCAATAACAATTTCCCGAACCTTTCTTGAAATCTTCTTTTCCGGCGTAAAGAAGAGGTTTTTTGCAAGTTGTTGTGTGATTGTTGAGCCACCAATACGCCTTCCATACACAACATCAACAAACAGCGCGTAGAGTGTCGCCCTCCAGTCAAACGCAGGGTGATAATAAAAGTTGTCATCCTCAACAGAAATTGTCGCGTCTTTCACATATTGAGGAATATTCTCAAACGGAATTACCGTTCGCTTTTCATCGCCGTAAATTTCATACAAAAGAACTTCTCCTGTGCGGTCATAAATTTTTGTTGATTGCGCAATTTGGCGGCTCCCGATGTCGCTGATTGACGGAAGGTCCTGTGTGAGATATGCAAAGGCGCCAAGTGACGCCGCCGCTGAAAAAATAAATATAAATATAACGGCGAACAGAATGTTTCGCACGGTAATTCGCACCTTGCGCTTCTTTATTGATGAGCGCAACCTATTGCGTTTCATTTTGTGATGCACAAAAAAATTGTATCATAGATGACCTCCTAACAATAAAAACCTCCGCATGCGGAGGTTTTTATTGTTAGGAGTATCTGAAAAATACTAGTTGTTGTTGTCTCCTTCTTCCTTCTCTTCCTTCTCTTCCTCTTCCTTCTCTTCCACGTCATCTCCTACCTCATTGTCATCTTCCATCTGAGGAGCTGCTGGATTTTCTTGAGGAGCCGCCTGTTCATCATCGGATGGCGCTTCTGTTGTACCTTCTCCAGGTGTTTCCGGCATCGTTGTACCTTCGCCTTCTTCCATAACGACAGGTGTCATAAGTTCTTCTTGTACCATATGCGTATATCTATTGTTTCACAATTAACGACCTTTGAAATCTTGCTCTCATGCCAGCATCACCTCTCATATTTCTTCTATCAGAAGCAGTGCTGATATGAGGCATTAATGAAAAAATCGCCGTTGTTAAGCGAATTTCAAAGCTTTCACCAGTATATAGAATATCGTCTCCTTGTCAATATCATTCCAAAAACGACACAATACAATACATTATTAAACTGACTCTATGAGCGTATCGGCATAATAATATAAAAATATCCATCATGCTCCGGAGAGGTGATAAGCGCCGGCTTATCGGGGCCATTAAGCCCGAACACGATTGATTCCGACTCAAATACCCTCAACCCATCGGTAAGATATTTCCAATTAAACACCGCTTCACAGGCATTGCCGCTTATCTTCGCGGGAAGCGCATATGTATTTGTGCCTACGCCAACTCCTTCAGAAGAAATTTCAATCGCTTTTTTATTTTCAAGGATGCGGATGGTTATTTCGTGGATGGTTCCGGTAAAGATCCCCGCAAGCTTTAGCCCGTCAATAAGCGCGGCGCGCTCAACAACAACCTCTGTATCAACTGACTGTGGAATGATTTGCTGATATTCGGGGAATGCTCCGCTAACCTGCCGTGAAATAAGCTGAAATGTTTCCGAAGAAAATAAAATTTGATTTTCATCTAATTGAACGCGCATTGGTTCATTTTCATCCGCAATACGAATAACCTCCTGAATTGTCCTAATGGGAATAATAACCCTTGCTTCATAGTTTTTATTATCTAATGAAAACCGCTCTCCCATTACTGATTGCTCGGCGAGGCGAAAGCTGTCAGTTGCGGCAAAAATAACGTTTCCTTTTTGGATATTCATAAGAACACCGCTGATTTCCGGACGAATATCAGAGTATTGAGCGGCGCACACAACATTCTGAAAAATACGAGAAAGAACGCCAGGGGGAAATGTAATTGTACTGCTCTTTTCTTGAATTTTAGGGAAGAGCGGAAAGTCATCAGGTGAAAGCCCTTGAATACGCGCGTGATAGTTGTCGGTTTTCACTATAAGATTTTTCTCCTCCCGCTCCAAGTGAATGCGCTCTGTGGGAAGCGCTGAAATAAGCGAAGAAAGTGTCCCGGAATCAACTGTAACCGCCCCCTCCTCTACAACTTTCCCGGGAATAATATACTGAACTCCCATTTCAAGATTTGTGGAACAGAGCATAATACGCCCACCGTTCGTTTTTATAAGAACATTTTTAAGAATCGGCAAGCCCGATGTATTAACACTTGTTTTTCCCGTTGCGGATAATCCCAACCGTAACTTATTTCTAAGTAATATTAACTTCATAGTATGTAGTAGGGGTGTGATTTATGTGGATAACTAAAGTAATAAGAGGTATATAACAATAAATTACAGCATATTTTTTATATTCTTATTTCTTATAAAAAGTGGATAAGCGCTGTGCTTATGTTGAATTACTTTTATATATCATTTCCTTCACCATCATGATTTTTTGATTTAATGCCTGGTTTTTATTGATTTCTCTTTGTGTTTTCTCAAATGCGTGGATTGCGGTTGTGTGATCTCTTTTCCCCAGACTTTCCCCAATATATGGGTAGGATAGCTCCAGCATATCCCGAAGAAGATACATCGCGATTTGCCGCGGACCAACCACCTCTTTTTTCCTGCTTCTACCCGTAAGGTCTTCAAGGGATACTTTAAAATAATCTCCAACAACGGTGAGTATCTGGTTTGGACTTATGTTTTGAGAGGGCTTCTGAATGATATTGCGAATAATAGTTTCAACAACCTTCTCCGTCAACTCAACCTTTTTTGCCTCTGATTGAAAGAAAAGGTTATTGAGAACGCCCTCAATTTCTCGCACATTCCGCTTCACGTTGCTCGCAATATAATTGATTATGGTGTCTGGAAGGTATAATTCGGCCTCTTGTAGTTTTGTTTTTATAATCGCAATCCGGGTTTCGTAGTCTGGATAGGTAATATCAACAATCATTCCTCCCTCAAATCGTGAGCGCAGGCGCTCTTCAAGGGTTGGAATAGAGCCGGGAGGACGGTCAGACGAGAGAATGATCTGTTTATTATTTTCGTACAATGCGTTAAATGTGTGGAAGAACTCCTCTTCCGTCTTTTCTTTCCCGCCAATGAATTGAATATCGTCAATAATCAAAACATCTGTATTCCGGTACTTTTGCCGGATGTCTTCCATGCGTCTATTTCTAATTCCACCGATAACATCATTGGTAAATTGCTCTGAAGAAACATATTTTATGCGAACAGCGCGCTCATATTTCACACCGATTTCATTGCCGATTCCCTGAATAAGATGTGTTTTGCCGAGCCCAACACCGCCGTATATGAACAGCGGATTATATTTCGTTCCAACATTATTAATAATTGCCGTTGCCGCCGCGTACGCAAGCTCATTTGAGGAACCGACAACAAAAGAGGCGAGGGTGTATTTTGGATTGAGGTTTGTTTCGGGATCAACACGAAAGTCCGCAAACGAAAGCTGTTTTTTTTGGCGCTCCTTTTTTTGACCATGTGTTTTTTGGAGGGCGATGTCTGTTTTCACGACAAAACGAATCTGTTTTACGCTGTCGTCAATGGAGCGGATAGAGCCGAGAATAATTTTGGCGTATTTATTTTCAACCCACTCCCGCACAAAATTATTTGGGAGGGCGACAAACGCAACTCCCTCATGGTTATCAATAAGGAGGCTCTCCTTGAGCCATGTAGAGAAACTTGCGCTTGTTACTTGAAGCTCTATTTCTCCGAGCGCCGTTTTCCAAAGTGTTTGTAGTTCCATAAAAAGGCGGTGCGTTAGCGTAGCGTGGTGCGTTTACACATTATCATCCAAGAGTTATTTAAAATAAAGAGCGGAGAAACTATTACTTACATCATTTTATTTTTTCTTTGCACAACAAGAAAGGTCGGTATGAGCAAAACTGTTGATTACCTGTGGACAACTCATTTTACGGGGTCGGGACAATGAGCCCGTGTTTAATATTGCAGTCTTTATAAAAATACAGTAGTATTCATCCCGTTAGAGACAGGAAATGCTTTGCGTTTCCGTATAAGGTTCTGATTTCTAACGGGATTCATCAAAACAAAATAGCGCATGTCTGTCACATATCAGCCAAAAAAGAAAAAGCGGGCACGAACACACGGGTTCCTTAAGCGGAAGCAGTCGCCGGGCGGGCGCCGCATCCTCCGCCGCCGGAGGGTGAAAGGAAGAAAGCGACTTACCGTCAAAAAGCCGGTTTAGAAATTCACATACCGGCCATAAAAACGGGCGCCATTGATTACGCGCACGCATACATAAATGCTTCCAAAAACATACAGGGTTCCCATTCAAGAATTTTTCCGGCGCTCCGAGCATCACGCTCGGGAGACTGCGCGCTCTAAATGGTTTGTTGTGCGGGTAAAAAAAAATACGCAAGGGTTGTGCCGTTTCGGCATTCTTATTAATAAAAAATTTGACAAGCGCGCCGTGCGAAGAAATACAATGCGCCGCGCGCTTATGCGCCGGATTCAAAAGATGCGCCCATGGAAAAGCGCCCCACTCTCTTCAAAAGATTTTCTTATTATTATTTCTCCATCTGCCCGCACCGCAGAACCGGAAAGCGTACTCAAGGACTTTGACACGGTGCTGACGCAAGCAATAGAATAGTACAGCGGACATGATAATTCAATTTTTTTACGAACTTTTCTATCGCCCCCTCTTTAACGCCCTTGTATTTCTCTATGGACACATTGCGTTTGCGGATCTCGGTATTGCAATTATTGCGCTGACAATTCTCATCCGCATCGTTCTGTACCCCGTCTTCCAGAAAAGCGTTCGAAATCAGGCGGTGATGCAAAAAATACAGCCGGACATTCGCCGCGTCCAAAAACAAAACAAGAACAACAAAGAGAAGCAGGTGCGGGAGCTCATGGAGCTCTATCGCGCGCATAATGTTAATCCGTTTTCCGGGATTCTTCTCCTTCTTATTCAACTCCCGATTCTCATATCGCTCTACCGTGTGTTTTTATCGGGGCTTACACCAGAATCATTTTCAGCGCTCTATTCGTTTGTTCCGCTTCCCGAGTCTGTTGATTTCACGTTTTTAAACTTGATAAATCTCAAGAACAGAAGTATCATTATCGTTGCGCTGGCGGTAACGGCGCAGTTTTTTCAGGGGAAACTCGCTCTCTCGCAAAACCGGCAATCGCGAGCTGACCGGCAAGAGGCGGCAAAGAATAACCGGCAGGAGGGGGGGGTGAATATGGAGAACATAGGCCGCCAAATGGTCATGATTGCGCCGGGAATCACGCTTATTGTTTTATGGGGCCTCCCATCGGCCGTCGGACTGTACTGGCTGGTGAGTTCATTGTTCTCTATCGCCCAGCAAATAGTTATTAACCGACAGGTGGGAGCGATGCGCGAGCATGGCAAAGAGGAGCCAAAAATTAATGCGAATACTTGAGCACGGAAAAGATGGAAGCGGCAATACACACAATCAAAAAACTTCTGGAGCTGGCGAGCATCAATGATTTTAATATTGACAGCGAGGAGGAGGGCAGGAGAATCTCGCTCTTTATTTATGATAAGGGAGTGGTGCGGAAAGAGGACCTGCCTGCGCTTATTGAGAATATAAATCATATTGTACAGCTCATCGCGAAGCGCGGACAATGGGCGCCGGTTTATATTGATATAAATAATTACCGCAAAGAGCGCGAGCGCATTATCAAAGACCTTGCGCGCGCCGCCGCCCGCAAAGCGGTTGTTACGAAACAAGACGTTGAGCTTCCGGAGATGAATGCATACGAGCGTCGGTTAGTGCACGTTGAGCTCGCGGTTCATCCAAATGTGCGCACAGAAAGCGCGGGCGAAAGAAGAAGCCGTCGCGTCATTATACGGCCGATTTTGGACGAGTAGTGAGGCGTGTGGCGCGATTGCATATTTAGCCGTCAAAGCGGCTCATCGCTACCGGCTTCTTCCTCGGGTTCCTCAAAAGAAATAAATTCTTCAGGAAGGCGAACGGCATAGAGCTTATCATCAAGTCGGTTTTTCAAAACAAGGAACTCATTTTGCTGAGAGAGGCGAACGGCATCAATCTCCCATTGTGAGCCGTCGACAAGGAGGGAGCTCTCTCCCGTTTTAAGGTCAATTGTATAAATGTCGTCTCGGAAGTATGCCGCCTGCTTATAATACGCGTCCGGCAGTTCAATGGATGCTTCAATTTCCGTTGGGACGGCGCAGTAGATGCGCTTGGATTGAATAGCGCATTTTTCAGGAAGAGTAACGAATGGAAGAGTGAGGAGCGGGCGCGCAAAGTTATCGGTAAGAGTAAGGGTTCTCCCGCTCGGAAGCGATGAGAGCATTATTCCGTAATCGCCGCCGCCGCCCCACTGTATGGTGATGCCGTTCCCCGCGGCAACTCGCTGGAATGTTTTTTGCGTAAGAGAGAAAAGCCACACCTCTCCCTCAATGCGCGCCGATGGGCGGGAGGAAAGAAAGAGAGAGTCGCTGTTTACCCAATTAACAATGAAGTCCTGCGCTGAAAGAGCGGTTACGCGCTCATCTGATATTGAAATGCCGCCCTCACCCTCATCTTCTATGCCGTCAACGGCATCGTCCGGTGTTTCGGATAGAGAAAGTATGCCAATTACCGTTTCCGTATCATCTTCCTTTAAATAGGCAATTCGGGAACTTGCCGGCGCCCACGCCGCTGATATAATCCCCTCCGGGAGTACTGTCCATGAGCCGGATGGAATGTCGTATACGCTAAACAATGGCGCGGCGCGGGAGCCGAAAGAAAGAAGGAGTTGCGTGCCGTCATAGGAGCGTTCCGATGCAAGGGGATTTGTTATTGTATTTTCGGCGATGGTCTGCTTCAGCTCACTGCCGATATCGGTTTGAATGAGACGCCCGTTCGGTTCAATGGCGAGATATGTGTTTTGGGTAAGAAATATGTAATCAAAAACGGGCTCATCAAACAAGAGGAATACATTTGCCGCCTGCGCCGTTGTTTGTGTTGGCGGCAAGGGCAAAGCGGAGTCGCTCGGGAATGGCACCTCTGCCGGCTTGATAATCTTCAAAAGGAAATATACCCCAAACCCAACGGCAATGATTCCGGAAAGTATAATGATTATATAAAGAAAACGCTTCATAATAGAGTAGTTTTTTATGGACAGGAAGATGCCTCGCAAAGCCTATTTGTCCCAACTACGCTTGCTTGATTATTTCTATCTACAAATACGTGAACTCCTCGATCTCTCGGATATGATGCCGGGCAAAAAGTGTTCTGTGCCGTTAGGTAAAAGCATCCATTTCCGGGAAAATAATCTTGATAAATTAAATATACTCCAGGCGCGGATGATGTCGTAGTCGCATTTTCCAGTTGAACGCGCGGGATGCTAATAAGCCGATTCTCCGTGCCGCCAATATTAACAAGCTCCGGATTGATAGTGTTTAAAATAACATAAGATGCAAAGAGAAAAATGATGCCAAGAACCGCCTGCCAGATTCCGGACTTCGCCCTGCTGATCTCCGTCGGGTTTCCGCGAGAGGAGATCCATACGATTGACCACCAAACGATTGCGCCGATTGCGACCGCGCCGATAATAGTGAGAGAGAAGGTGAAGAGATTTCCAAGATATTGAGCGATGGTCGTCGCCGCTCCCTGCTCTATGCCGGGGAACGGCGTGGTGATGCGGTATTGAGTTAGTACCTGAGAGGGTGATGATGTCTCGGCGGAATGGGCGGTAGGAGTGCCAAAAAAAACGCTAAATACAGGAAGAAGTATTATTAAAATAGTGCTCTTCATAGATTATTTCTTAAGAGAAAATTTTACCGTAACCACTCCAATTTCCGTCTCTTTGTTCTTGTTTTGTATCCCCGCAAAAACAGAAATTGGCGCTCCATCTGGCACGGTGCTTGGATTTATGAGCGCCAACAGGTCCGGCCGCTCCGGCGACCCCTCCGGTCGCACCCCGTTAATCTTCCATGAGAAAGAGAGGGCGTCAATTGTCTTTGCGGTAAAAAAATAAGGAATTGCCCTCATCGCAACCTCTCCGGTCGGAAGCGTACGGTATGGATGCGGTGACGAAACAACGACCTCGGGCCGTGCGATTGGTATTATTATAATGTGTTCAAAAGACCCCCCCTGATATTCGCGGAGCTGGGCGCGAATCACATCTTCGTCGCCTCCTCGTGTCTGCGTCCGGTATGTTATATGTTTCGCTCCGCGCTCATTGAGAAAAAATTTGCCGTTAATCAGCCAGCGCACCGCCTGGCCCGAAAGGTCAACTGGCGTGCCATTATAAAGAAGCTCAATATGCGCCGAAACTGCAGACCCCTGTGTTGGAAAAACCTTCCCGCGATATGTTGTAGGAACGAAGCTCTCCGCGCGCCACGAGGCGAGAAACTCAAATCCGTCTGTTTCTTTTGCCGTTTGCGCGTTAGCGGTTATACCGAGAACGAAAAAGAGCGCGGCAAAAACAGAAAGGAAGCTTTTTGCAGTCATATAGAGTAAGTGTACCGACAAATGAGAGAATTGTTAAATGCCGAAGCGGCGCGCAAACATAGGAGACATGGCGCGGCATATTTATGCCGTCTCCGCCAGCGCGTATTCACCAATTTCGGTGTCATCGGCGGGCGCCTCTTTTATTTTGTTGAGGTCCGCACGCTTGTTTGTTATGGCGATAAGAAGCGCCATTGATGCCGTTCTCATCGGCAACACATTGAATATGGGGATAAACTCCGCAAGCGCGCCGCCGAGGTAATGAAGGCCGCGTACGCCTTTCATAAAAAGATAAAATTGAATAAGAGCGGTTGAAACAAAATTGATAAGCGGTTTTGCGACGCCCTCAAGAGCTCCCGCCATTGCCGCCGCCACGCCGATCGAGACACCGAAAGTAATAAACCCAAACGCTCCGCCAATCGCGATAACGGCCGCGGAAACAATTGTTATCAGAAAATCAACGGCGTCTATCGCGCCGACAATAATGAAAATAATTATGATTTCCGGAAGTGAAAAGCGTGGGGTATTCATAATAAATGTTTGCAGACTACTCTTCTTCCCTCAGCCGTAGAAGCTGCTCGGGGTCGGTGGTGATTATTTTATCTTCGTAATATGAGGGGATTACCTGAATTGCGACATGGTTCAGTCCGGCGATAAACAGTCCGGTCCCCTGCTCTGCCTCAAGAAGAAGATCCTGTTCGCGCTTTGTCAGGTTGAACGCCTTTCCAACGACGTCAATTGTTGCCGGAGATTGCTTAAGGAGGATTTGGAGCGCGGAGTTGGTGATGATAGGCCTTCCGTACGGGGATTTAAGAAAGTCTTCAACATCCTGTGTTATTGTGGTAACGCCAAGATAATATTTTCGCGCGCGTTTCGCAAGGCCGAAAAGGAACGATGCGCTGTCTTCGTACTTCATCATCCACCACGCCTCGTCAATAACAAGGAGCCGGCGCTTAAGTTTCGTGCGGATGATATTCCAGATGAAGTTGAGAATGATATACATCGCAATTGGCCGGAGGTCGTCCTCTAGATCGCGGATTGAAAATACGATAAGGCGATTGTTGATATCAACATTTGTCGGATTATTTGCGAAGCCGGAAAAGCTTCCTTTTGTAAACTTATAAAGCCGCTGGGCGAGTTCTTTCCCGCCCTCCATATTGTCAAGAACCGTCCGCAGGTCTTCAAGGAGCGGCGGTATGACTCCGGAAAAGTCTTTCCCGGGAATTATGCCGCGCGATGCGTATGTCTCGCTTACCGCCTGGTCAAGAATAGCGTCTTCCGCCTGCGTAACGCCGCCGAGCATAAGCTTTACAAGGCCGGTGATATTTACAATATGAGAGCGGAGCACCTCCGCCGGCTCCTCGTCTTCGGGTACAATCGGGATGTCAAACGGGTTTATATTGTCTTTTGATGTCAGTGATATCTTAAAAAAACTTCCGCCCATTGAACGTGTCAGCCGCTCGTATTCATTCTCGGGGTCAATGACGATTACATCCGTACCCAACATAAGCGAGCGGATAATTTCAAGTTTTGCCGCATATGATTTTCCGGAGCCCGAGCGGGCAAAAATAACTACATTCGCATTTTCCAGACTAAAGCGGTCAAAGATAATCAGACTGTTATTATGGCGGTTGAGCCCGTAGAGAATACCTTCATCCGTTGTGAGATTAGAAGATGAGAACGGAAACAATGATGATGCGGGACCGGAATTCATCGGCGCATGAACATCTATCCTATCAAGTCCGAGGGGGAGTGTTGAGGTAAACCCCTCTGCCTGCTGGAAGAGCGCCGGTTTCGCATAGATAAGCTTCCCCTCAAGCTCCGTGTAAATCCGCCCCTCAAGCTTTATGAGCTTTTCTGGAGTATCGGCAAACAGCGTGATGTAGATTCCGATATTAAAGAGCCGCTCAACAGATTGCTGAAGGTCGCTACGGAGCGCTTCAATGTCCTGCGCCGCAGTATCAAGAGACGGGTCGCGCACAATACCCTTCTCTTCCCGTGTCATAAGCTCCGCCTCAACCTGCGCCGACTTCCTTTTCAGCTTTTTGAGCGCGACACGAGTATCAACAGGATGGATAAAAATTGAAACACTCAGAGGCTCCGGCAAATTTATGATTGGAGAGAACCAGCCAGTTGTAAGATAGCGTGGATATGTAAGGGCAAAGATTGTCTTTGCGAACCTGCTCCCAATTTTTACATAGTCTTGGCTTACCTCAACCGCCGCGGGCGCGATTATCTCTTTCGCCGCCTTGTTTTTATTTTCGCGCTCATTCATGATTATTTTTCTTGCGCGGCGCCGGCGCGCCCCTCTATCGCCTCCGGATTATAAAGATTATAAAATAACTCAACGAGCTCATCGTCGTTAAGCGCTATGCCGTTTAGTCCGGCCCCCTGAAGCGCCTGGATGATATGGTCGGTTCGTTGGCGAAGCTGCTGAACAGATTTTTGTTCTCCCACCCCCTCTCCGTCTCCTCCGCTCGTTTTTTTGCGTCCGAATAATCCCGAAAGCAGGCCCGATGTTTGCATGAGCGGGACGGTGTCGTAGGGGACCACGACAAAAAAGTTTTTTGTCATAATGTCATTTTCCTTTACGAACGACATTATGAATGCTTGATACTCGGCTATCTGATTTCGTATCGTCTCATTCTGCTCCGCCTCTGCGCGAGATGATAAAAGCTTAAGGTATTTTTGAATATTCAGTTTTCGTGAATGAACAACAATCTGGATAGAGAAGTCAAGCGTATTGAGAAAGTTTTGGTAGCCGGAGATAATAAGATTTTGCTCCTCCTCGGACTTTAGGTCAAAGTTAATGCCGCCAACCATAACAATCTGGCGAACCGAGCCGTTTTTAAGCGTTACAACTCCGTTATGAATTGATTCAATGTCTACAAAAGATTGGGTTGACGCCGCTTCTTGTCGTGTGGTCATATTGTTCAGTATACGGTACCTAAAATCAAAATCCAAAGCTCCAGAATAGAGGTGAAAAATCTATAGAAAATCTACGCGCTTAATCTTCTGCCGCTCTCCCGTTGTTCTTCGGATATGCTCCTCTTTCCGCTGGGTGCTTTTTTCAGACGAAAGGAACGGAAGCCGCGTGCGTGATGTGAGGAGGTTGTTCCAAAGAGCGGTAAGGCGGCTGGCGGCGGCGAGCCGCTCTTTCTCCATGGGTGTTGGGCGATATCCAATTTCATGCTCCTCTTTCCGCCAAAGAAAAATACGGGGCGCCCAGTAATACTTAAGCGCGAGCATGAGCGTAACGGCGAGCGGCCGCCCGTTAAATATAAGAAATGCGAACGACAGGCTTATTGCTCCGATAAGTGAGACAAGAATGAGCCAAAACCAAAATGCGAGGACAAAAAAGAGGGCGAACGCAATGCCGCTACCGATCGCAATATATATAAATTGCTTGAATGTGAGCGGTCCGATGAGCTTATCTTCCGCCTCAATGAATTGTGGAATTTGAAATCTCATGAAAAAGAACAAAAGTTCATAATTTTTCGTTTCTCAAGTCTAGAAGATTTCCCTTTGCCCGTACCTCTTCTGTCTGTGACGGCTGTTTTGCGTTTGGAAAGCGCGGTGTTTTATCAGGGGTTTCTTCGGCAACTCTACTGAATGTGCGCAAATCTATCTTCGCTTCAATCTCCGTCTGTTCGCCGTTGTGTGTGTTAGTTGAGGCGGGTGCGCGTTTCGGTGCTTGGGCTGTTGGGTTGACCTCCATTTCTTTCGGCGCGGGAGAGAGCATTGTTCTGTAGCCGCCATAATGGACGACACGTTTTTGCTCTCCCGCTCGTTGCGGCGCCACCGCTCCCGAATTATCTGATCGCGGAGCGGCGCCAAGCTGAATATCTGCGGAGACGGGGGGCGTTGATTTTTTAGGCGCCTGAAAGGCGGTATGTTCTCTACGCAACTGCGGGTCCGATATTGGCCGTATCCTCTCCTCCCTGCGGACGATAAGCGGCTCACGGGCGATGCCTGCCCTAAACTTTTGCGCGGAAGGAGCGGATTGTGTCTCTTCATCTTGTCGCTCAATAATTTTAGGCCCCTCCCCTCTGCCATCTTTTTGTTCATCTATCCCTCGGCGATGCTCGGGATCTTCAATATCCGGAAGTTTTTTTGTGATTGATTCTTTTGGCGGTGCGAAGAAGTCGCTTGATTTAAGAAATATGAGCTTTGTATCAACGCCGACATCGTTGAAAAGTTGTTTCTGGATCGGCTGGAGGATTCGCTTGTCAATCTCTTCCGCAATGACGCGCGCCGAACTTGGCGAGATATCAAATTCATCACTTAATTCTTTAATAACGTCTTGGGACGCGATGTCTTGTGTAACAAGGCGGAGAATGAGACGAGGAATAATACGGCGATTATCTTCGCTTTTTAAGTTGAGTCCATTGTTAATACCCCCCACGAGGTGGGTTACGCGTTCCGACGAAATCCATGTTCGGACTTCTTTGGGAAGCTCGCTAAGTTGCTGTTGAATGTCAATCATTGATTACGTAATTAGCCTTCCAAATTGCTCAATGGGGAGGCGACCTCTCTTCTTCCTCACTCTCTGTCTTTGCCTTTTCTTTTTCTTTCTGAATTCGTTCTCTCTGGGCTTCTTTCTCAATATCCTCTTCGGCCTTTTCGCGCGCTTTTATTCGTTTCAGCTCCTCAACCTCCTCTTTGGTTACATGCTTTTGCCATGCGGGGCTATCAATGGTTGTTTTATGAATGGCATCAAGTTGTATCCGAATATTTTCCAGTTCACTCGCGGGAACATATTTCTCAAGTTCGCCTAATTTTCTGACGTCGCGAATCGTATTAATAATATTTTCTCTCTGCTCACTCGTTCCCTCCCGCGCAATGCGCTCAATGTGCTGGGATGTAAGGTTAATGACAACCTCGGGCGCCTTAAATGCTTCTGCCTCAATCTCCTCTATTTTTCTATTCTTTCCAACCGCCTTTTCGGCCGCTTCGTATTTTGTTTCCGGCCGCTTCACTCCATCTACCTCAACTTCTTCTTTTGGTATTGCGAGGTCGGGCCGTACGTTTGTTAGTGGTTTTGTCGTGCCAATTCGTTGAGCAGATGCGCGGAGAGCGCCAAACGCCTCCTCATCTCCCCTCTTAAACTCTGACACCTTCCCCTTTTTTGCGATGGCGGCAAGCATTGCCGCGCGCTCAACATCGCTCATCGCGTTTAGGGCCGGACTCTTTGCGACATTCATCAATGCCGAATCACTCATCTTATCGTACTTTTCTTTCTGAAGCGTATCGGCTCGCGCTTGGTCTTGCTCGCCGGCGCGCGTGAGCGCGGAATTTAGTCCAACCGCCGCCCTCCCGAGAACAGGAATCTTTGAAAGAGTATTAACCGCGCGTTGCGCGTATCCCTCACCCTTCGCGTCTTTATTCTTGCCGGCCGTTCGCATCCTTCTCAATGCCACTCCTCCCGCGCCACCGACGACGCGACCGGCTCCTCGCGCGAGTCCGAGCGTTCCGCCGCGCGCGACCGACTTCGCGAATTTCAGACCAATGCTTGCTCCCGCAATTCCCATTTTGTTTGCGACAATGAGCCCGCCCATCAGGAGGCCGACGAGAAGTATCATGTCAGTAGCGGTTTGCGCAAAGCCCTCAATAAGAAGCGTGTCATCAACGGCCCCCGCCGCCGCGCTCCCTTGTTGTTGCGCCCTATTGTATCCTCCCCGGTTGAGTGTGGTGAAGAAGGCAATATAAATAAAGAACGACGCCGCAGGCGCAAAAAACACCCATCGCAAGAACTCACTCCACCACTTACTAAAAAGCCCCGACAGCCTCGGAAACGCGTAAAAGAGCCACGCAAGCGGCGCAAGCACAAGAAGGATTCCAAGCGCGACAAAACGCACGAGGAACATTGCGGCGAGCGTGAGGAACGAAATAAAAGCGACAAGAGTGAAGATGATAACAAACAACAAGCTTGTTAATCCGGCTCCGGCAGTTCCGCTTGCGTTAATCGTCGCCTGAAGAGCGGTTGCGTCCTTAACGCCCAATAGCGAATGGGGCTTGAATGCGGTCCCAAGCGCCTGACCGAAGTCCGTTGAGTTTCCGGGGATAGAACGCTCAATAAAAAAGCTCGTGAGAACTCCCGCAAAATCAATAAATACACCGGCAATCGTAAGGCTGAAATTAATAAGAAGGGCGGCGATAACAAGCTTTGTGAGAAGCTGTTTGATGCCGTATTGCTGAAACTGCAGAATGGTCGCGAATGCAATAAGGATAACGACAAGAATAAAGCCAAGATTTGCAATATCTCTGCTGATAATCCACCCGACCTGTACGACGGGACTCTCCATGATGGTTGAGTTGAGATTGAGCGACCATACGACAAGCGATGCGGAATATGCGAGAAGAGTTGCGGCAATCTCGCCGAACCACAGGAGAATGCCCGCGAGCGCTTTCTGAATACCATCGGCAACTGTCTCGGCGGCATAGGCGTTCGCCGGAATCAAAAAACCATTCACGGCAATCAGCGCTATGTAGAGACGCGGCAGATGTTTTAAGATGGTTTTTTTCATATAGTTCAATTCCTCATCTTCTTAATCCCCTCCCGTTGGTTCAGGTGGAGGCGGTGGAGGCGGTGGAGGAATGCATGCTAATAAATCTTCTCGCGCCCGCGCGAGCCTTGATGCGCCTTCTTCGTCCGAATCTAATATCTCCTTAAGAATATTATATTGTCGCGTACTGTCTCTTCGCTCCGCAAACACTGGAGGGAAGGCGGTTGCGGGCGACACTTTTTTCGCAATCTCATCTTGAAACGCCCGTAGTGTATCAATATTTCCGTTTATTTCTTGTACTATCGGAGGCACATTGGCCGTTTCCAGGTCTGTAATAATTTCATTCGTTTGAGATGCGAGACTTGCCTTTTGCGCAACAAAATCGCTCGGAGATGCGCTGGCGCTTACGCTATTCCGAACTATCCGAAGCTTGTCAATGCCTCCGTTAATTTTACTAACAATACCTTCGTCAAGCCCATCAGTAACGATTGCTTGAAGAGCGGTGATAATATTGTTTGCCTGAAGTATAAGAGCATCCTTTTGACGGATGAACGCATCATCGGTGGTTAATAGCGCGGCAAGCCCGTCAAATGCCGCCGAAATCGTTTCGATGGCAATGTTGGATCCCGTTGTTGGCAAGTCTTCAATTTTATCTTGGAGCGTCTGGAGGTCGTTAATGATCTGGCTGAGTATTGTACTAACATCAGCTGTTGGAGACTTGTCATCTATAATATATTGGAGTATGTCCTGGATGCGCCTTATCTCGCCAGAAATATCGGGTTTGTTGGGAAGGGCGGAAAAATCAATGAGTCCATTAAGGTAGGCAGACGCATTAATGAGAAGTGCCGCGATACTATCTACCTCTCCCGCATCCGTTTCTGCAAGAAGCTTCGCATCCTCAATGTTTATGATTACGGAGGCGAATGTTACACTCGCGGATATTGTCGGCAGGGTGCCGACGGTTGACGATTGGAACGCGTTGATTGCTTCAGCTTCTTGCATGAGACGAGTAATGTTCGCATTAAAATCAAAGAATGATTGGTATAATGTCAGAACATTTACCTCCTGATTTTTTGTCTCAACCATATCATCTTTCTCAACTTCTGTTTTGTCTACGATATCGGGTGCGATACATGCTCCGACTGCGGTGGGCTGCTGGATGTGCATGCTTATACTTGTCGCAATTCCCTGAAGCGCCGCTTTTAGGTCATCAAATAGCGCGGTTGAGCTCGCATAGGTGTTGCTTGTTTCAATTTTTAGATCAATCATCCGTTGCGCGCACGCATCAAAGTTTTTAGCCGTAAATTCACTTGTGCACCGCCGAATAAAGAGGTCTTGAATAGCCGTTTCTCGAATGTCTTGCATCCCCTGCGGTTCGTTTCCGAGTCGCCAGAGGCATATTCTTGAGCCAAGGAGAGAGAAACACGGGTTGCCAATTGTTCTAAATATTTTGCCGACAAGCTCAAGAATTCCTCCCACGAGCTGTCCGATAACGCGCCCAAATGCCTCAAATACATCCGCAAGACCGCCAAGTCGGTTTCTTGTCTGGTCCGGCGAGGAGCGCTGGCTTTGCGTTTGTCCGTCACCGCTACTGCCCCGCGCCTCCGCAAGGCCCTTCTGGACTCCTGATACGGTTTCCGCGGCGAGTCTATTAATAAATGCATCAGTGATAGCGGCGACATATTCTGACAGGTCATCTGAGTCCAGCCCAATAAGACGGTCAATATCGGCGCCAGCCACCTTTGCCGCTAATTCTCCGACAACGGAGCCGGGAGTGACTATCTTTTTTTTAACGCACCGATCTTCTGCTGGGTCGTTTGGTTGCCAATCTCTCGGAACACTCTGTCTTTCTCGCTCGCTGCAATTTCCATCCTCATCGTATCTAGTGCAAATCTCTGCGACATCGCACACCTCTCCCGACAAAAATCCTCTATTTGCTGTCGCCTCCGCGCTTGCCGCCCGCACCGCCTTCAGTACCGCCCTCTCCTGCTCGTCTTTCGCAATATATGTCGCGCCATAATAGTTGTTTTGCGGGAGCCAGTGGGCCATATACCCGTCCCATCCGCCGGTGGAGAAGTCAATGTAGAAGTTTTGAATATTGCTGACGATGCCGGTAAGCGTACACTGAACGCGTTCATTGAATTTGGGGACGGGGATAATTGAGAGCCGCACCTGCGCGCCAAATGGACTACAAAGCGTTCCGGCGCCGATACCCACGATAACATCTCCCACGGCGGCATCGGCGGCATCTTCAAGATAGTCGCCAAAGTTTTGAATAAATCGCGGCGCGGCGCCATTCCCCTGAATATAGGAAATAATATCATCAACCATCATATCAAGGAGGCGCTTTCTAATATTCGCCTTAAGCGCTTCCCAGATAAAATTGGAAAAAATATCCCATACTACATCCACGCCAATAATATCGGCGTGAGCAGTGCGTGAGGGGAGCGCCACTGTTCCAACCGTAGACATTACCGCGATAAGCAAAATTGAGGCGAGTGTTTTTTTCATAAAACGAGCTATGGTATATTCTCAAATTGCGTGGTGAGAATTTCTTCCAATTCCGCGAGCCTGCCGAGCTGTATTGTTTTTAGCCGCTCATCAAGCAGGCGCTCCGCTTCTGCGAATTCGGCACTGCGCTGTTCAACGAACTGGAATGCGAGCGCGACGGCAATCGGGTCGCTCTGGAATTCTACGGCGGCGGTGCGATACGCGCTCCTCTTTGCGTCAAGAAACAGCACCTCCTCAAGGAGTACGGGTGCCCAATCCCTTGGAACGGGAATCGTAAGCGCATCGGCAATAAAATCTTCATATGTATCTGCGAGCCGGGCAAGAATGGCGGGGTTCATTTCTTGACCCAGTAGAGACGATGGAGATTCAATGTCGCCAAGTTGTTGTGCGTATGTTTCCATAAGTTCATTAAGTGTTTCTCGGTACGCCTTAAATGCGGATATGCTTTGGTCGTCTATAATACGAAGGTCGCGCTCTGTTATTGACGACTGTGTTGCGGCGCTAAAATCTTCTTGGGAGAAGAGAGAGGTTACAAATGAGATATCCAAGCCGGTAAGCGTTTCGGGATTTTTGGCGAGCAGGTCGCCGCTTACAAATCCGGCAAACTCCTGCGTAAAATTACGCTCCTCTGTTTTTACAGGGAGCGCGTTGAATATGCCGGCTCCGGCAGATGCGATACGCTCAATGAATGGCCCCTTCCCCCGAATTTTTTCAGCGTCAATGCGGTAATCTTTAACATTCGTGATTGAGGGGCGGGCGTATTCTTCTCCGCGAATACCTATAATAAAGAACGCGCCCAAAACCCCCGCGAAGACAACAAATATCCCCGCACCAACTTTGACGGATATAATCCTATGCATATCTACCTGTTATTGTACGGGATTTTCACCCTGTTTTCACTGTTAACAGTCGGCTCTTTTTCAGTTGCCCGGCAAGCCGCTCCCATGCGATGAGCGGAAGTTCTTGCGCGCGCGCGGTAAGGGGGATTCTTGACACTGAAAATGGGTGTTCAAGGGTTGTCTTTGGAATAGCCAGTTTCTCTGAAAGGTTGCTGATGAGAAGTTTTCGCGGATGCGAAAACCCCGCTTTTACGAGGGGAAAATTATGTAAAATAGGAGAAGATATATTTTTTTTGGAGAGGCGGAGCACTGCCGAATCTACGGACGGGGGTGGCGAGAACGATTTCGGCGAAAGAGAGAGGATAATTTCAGGACTTGCCCACGCCTGTGTGGCGATGCTCAATATGCTCATATGGGGGGCGTGGGCCGCAATGCGCTCCGCAACTTCTTTTTGGATAGTAAGAACACAGAGGTCTGGTTTTTTCACAAGTTCGCTGATTGCGCGAAGAAGGCGCCCTGTTATGTAGTAGGGAATATTGCCGACAATCTTGTAATGAGCCGGAAATGCCGGCTGGCGCACAATGATGGGTAGCTCCTTCAGCGCGTCGCCGTGAATAATGGTGGCTATGTTCACTATGTAGTTTTTAAGGTGATGTACAAGAGCGGCGTCTTTTTCAATGCCGATAATGGTGACGGTTTTCAGTTGCCGACTCCCCATCTCTCTCTCTATATTCTTCGTTAGCGCTCCCCTTCCCGGTCCGATTTCAATAATCGTGTCTCCCGACTCAATCCGGAGGGAGTTAACAATGGCTGAAATTGCCGCTTGGTCGTGAAGAAAGTGTTGTCCAAGGCGTTGGGAGGGCATAATAAAAACGTATTTTTATTCGTACACAATATACCGCTCCTCGTCATCCAACGGCCTCATCTCTTCTTGGCGAGCGGAGCGCATACTCTCCATATTAGTATGATGGGAGGGTATCTCGGTGAGAAATCGCGATGGGGTGTCATAAAAGCTTAAAAAAAGGCGCTCTTTCGCGCGCGTCATCGCAACATACATCAGGCGCCGCTCCTCCTCAATCTCATGTTTGCTGATGAGCGCGTTGCGGTGCGGCAGGGTCCCCTCCGTACAGCCGGAGACAAAAACCGAGTTAAACTCAAGCCCCTTCGCAAGGTGGATGGTGGCAAGGTTAACAACGGGCGCATTATTGGAGAGGCCGCCACGCGTTTTTGACGGCACTGACGAATCAAGAAGAGAGACGCGTTCAAGAAATTCACCGAGAGATGAAAATGTTTCCGCAAAAGAGGCGAGCTCGGCAATGTTTTCAATTCGCTCTTCATAATTTGCGTAGTGCTGCCGAAGATAGTCGCCGTACTGCGTCGCATTAATAAAATTGGTTATGATGTCTGTCGGAGAGAGGGAGCTCATTGAGGGAAGATGTTCAAGAATATCGCCACGCCGGTATTTGGGAAGGCGCTTTTCAATACGCTCTCTGCACAAGGAGTCGCTCGGGTTGTGGGCGATTGTAAGCGCTGAAATGATATCCCGGACCTCCATGCGCTCATAAAACTTAAGTCCGCCAAAAATATGATATGGAATATTCTTGAAAATCATCTCTTGCTCCAATGGCCGCGATTGCGCGTTTGTCCGATAGAGAATCGCAATATCGCGGACGCCGTCGGAGATCAGCCCGCGAATAAGCGCGACAATCACCCGCGCCTCGTCCTCCTCGTCCTCCGTCTCCATGATACGAATGGGCTCCCCCTCCGCATTATGCGTCCATAACGTTTTCTGCTTTTGGACCGTATTGTTCCGCATAAGCGCCGATGCGGCATTGATAATATGCGCGGTTGAGCGGTAGTTCTCCTCAAGAATGATTGTTTTTGAGTTCGGCCAATCTTTTTCAAAATTAAGAAAATTGCGGAAATCCGCCCCGCGAAACGAGTAAATTGCCTGCGCGTCATCTCCGACAACGCTTATGTTCTGGTGTTCTTTTGCGAGGAGAGTAACGAGAAGGTATTGCGCGGTATTGATATCCTGATATTCATCAACGAAGATATGTCGAAATATGTTGCGATAGAATGTGAGAAGCGATTTGTTTTCTGAAAGTATGCGGACGGGCTTTTCAATCAAATCATCAAAATCAAACGCGTTGTTGTCAGTAAGAGCGCGTTCGTATGCGTCAAATATGTCCGGCACGAGCGTATCAGCCCGGTTATCGGAGCTTGCTTCGCGCGCGGGCGCCTGAATATTATTCTTGAGCAACGATATCTTCTTCGCAAAAAATAAAGGGCCATACTGCTTTGGGATTTTGTTTTGTATCCCCATTGTTTTTATAACTCCCCTAACGACGCGAAGCGAGTCATTTTTGTCAAAAATACTGAAGCCGGCCGTCCTGCCTAAATTGCCGCCTGTACGGCGCAGTATGCGCGCGCCGAGCGCATGAAATGTTCCTATAAACGGCTCGCCGGAATTACGCGCCCCGCCGGAGCGCCCCGCCGTACGGTGCGGCTGTTTTTTGTATTCTAAAATATGCGGAGTGATGCGATCCCTCATCTCATGGGCGGCTTTGTTTGTGAATGTGATGGCGAGAATGTGCTCCGGCGGGACGCCGTCCGTGATAAGGGCAATAACACGGCTTGTAAGCGTTCGGGTCTTGCCGCTACCGGCGCCGGCGACAATCAACAGCGGTCCGCCCGTATGCGCGACCGCCTCCTGTTGTGTGCGAGAAAGATCCATAGTAAAGAAAAGTATACCCAAGGGCGCCATAGTAGCACAAGCGGTACACGGTTATTGTTATAAATACGCTCCTTGTCCCATATCTCTGTTTTTGCTATGCTAATATGCGTATTAGTACACTAATCGGAAAAGTAAATATTTGGCTCCGGCAGCATATTCGGGGAGAATGGCGGCTTTTTGTTTTAGGATTTTTTGTGATTGTCGGCGTTATCGCAGGCATCTTTGCCCTTGAATCATCAGAGGCGGAGACAAAGGGCATTCTTGGCGGACCGCTCGCCTCACAAACCTCCGTTTCAGACCTTCAGGGGACGATTCTCACCGCATCCCCGTTTATTAACATCCCACTTGCCGAAGACGAAAGAAATGTTGTGGGATTTGTTGTTGTCGGCGAGTCGGCAGTGATGAGCGCAAATAGCCCGCTCGGCGATATTTTAGCGGACAGAGAAGGACTTCTCGTGTATACGATTCAGGAGGAAGATACGCTCTCAAAATTAGCGTCTCATTTTGGCATATCGGTTGATACAATCCTTTGGGAAAATCAAAATCTTAGCGCAAACCTTGTCCGTCCCGGAGAAAAAGTTATTGTTCTCCCCGTTTCCGGAATCACATATCAAATGAAAGAGGGAGAAACGCTTGAGTCAGTTGCGGCGCGGTACAAGGCTGACTATCAGGATGTTAAGAATTTCAATAAGCCAGACATAAAGCCGGGCGATATCGTTATTATTCCGGGCGCCTCTCCTGCGCGAACCGCGTATCAGTTCTCCGCATCTCTCCCGGATATCTCCGGACACTTTTCTTTGCCGGTAAAAGGATGGAACTGGGGTCGCCTTCATGAGATGAATGCGGTTGATATTGCAAATGCGTGCGGAACGCCGATATACGCGGCCGCGGAAGGGCTGGTTGAGGAGATGTCGCTCAATATATGGAGCCAAGGGTATGGTCGCAACATTATCATAAAGCATCCGAATGGAACCAAAACGCGATATGCGCACAATTCGGAAAATCTTGTTTCTGTTGGCGACTATGTTGCGCGCGGCGACCAAATCGCCTTAATCGGTAATACGGGAAATGTTCACGGGCCAACTGGATGTCATCTTCACTTTGAAGTTATTGGCGCAAAGAACCCGTTCGCAAAATAATTTTACTCCCGCTCTCTATATGCAATTGCCTCTGCAATATGAGGCGCGTTCACCTCTCCGGACTCCTCAATATCGGCAATGGTGCGCGCCGTTTTTATTGTGCGAAAATAGGCGCGTGGCGAGAGAAGTAATTTCTCTCCTGCGCGGACAAGAAGTTCGTGTGCTTTTGGTGTCAGGCGCGCCAATTCTTCGCACAACCGCGATGTCATCTCGGAATTGCGCGTTATGTGCCCATAACCGGCATTCTTGAATCGTGCGTACTGCATTTCAAGCGCGCGGAGAATAATACGGCGTTGCCGCATCGTCTCTTGAGCATCGTGTGTGCCCGCAGAATGCGTAAGCGCCGCCGACCGAATGCGCGGCATATGAATATGCATGTCTATCCTGTCAAGAAGGGGTCCGGAGATTTTTTTGCGATATTTCACAACTTGATATGCGGAGCACGTACATTCTTTTTCTTCGTCTGTTGAAAATCCGCACGGGCACGGATTCATGGCGGCAATAAGAGTAAATTGCGCGGGGAATGTAATGGTTCCGTTTATGCGTGAAACGGTAATTTCGCCGCTCTCAATTGGCTGACGAAGAGACTCAAGCGCGTCGCGCCTAAACTCGGGAAGCTCGTCAAGAAAGAGGATGCCGCGATGCGCGAGCGTTACCTCTCCGGGGCGCGGGACCGCGCCGCCACCGGTTATCGCGGCAAGAGACGCGGTGTGATGAGGCGCGCGAAAGGGGCGTTGGGTTATGGCGCTATGGAAGGCGAGCCCTGCGGCGGAGTAGATTTTTGTTACATCAATCACCTCGTTTGCCGTCATGGGCGGGAGAAGCGATATCATCGCCTGGGCGAGCATGCTTTTTCCCGAACCGGGAGGTCCGGATAGAAGGACATTGTGTCCTCCCGCGGCTGAAATTACAACTGCGCGCTTCGCATGCTCCTGGCCGCGAATATCGGAAAGGCATACCCCCTCCTCTGTCCGCGATGTATGGGGAACATGCAGAAGCGGAGAGATGGGAGTTCGCTCTTCAATATGATTAATAATTTCAGTAAGTGAGTGTACCGGAATAATTGTCGGGCCGCGCATAATTTGAACCTCGCGGGCATTCCCCGCAGGAATAAAAATCTTCGTGATGCCGGCGCGAAATGCCATATCAACGGCGTTTAGGCACCCGCGAATCGGGCGAATCCCTCCCTCAAGAGAGAGCTCTCCGAGAAAAAGCATGTCGTCGGTGCGAAATTGGCGTATCTGCTCCGTTGCAAGAAGGTATCCGATTGCAATGGCGAGGTCGTATTGCGAGCCCGTTTTCTTGATATCTGCTGGAGCAAGATTGACGGTTATCTTGCGATTCTCTCTGTTGGGCGGTTTTATTGAAGAATTTTTCAGCGCTGAATTTACGCGCTCTTTTGCTTCGGACAGCGCCTTGTCGGCGAGCCCAACAATGGTAAATGAATGAAGGCCTGTGTTGATATCAACCTCAATCTCAATACGGCGCGCGACAACCCCTTCAATTTCAGCGGAAAATGTGCGCGCAATCATTTGTACAAGAGATCTCGCCTATCAGGCGGCCATCTCTATCTCTTTTTTACACTCTTGGCAGAGGCGTGATTCGGGGTCTTGTCGAAGAATATCAAGGGAAATTTCCTTCTGGCATTGCTCACATACGCCATATGTTTCATGTTCAATCTTAATAAGGGCGCGATTAACATCATTCAATCGCTCTTTTAGGGCGAGAACCTGTCCCATATTCCCGCTGAACTCCTCCGCCTCGTCCGCTTCTTCGCTCTGAAAATCCTCAACATCATTTCCAAAATCAACGGGTTGTGAAAGCCGCCGAACCTCCTCTTCAAGAGAGGTTTTCGTGGCGATCAGCATCTCCCTCATTTCATGAAGGGTGTTTTTATCAATAGTCATAATAAGAGAGTAAAAAATCAGAGGCAGGGAGTCAAGAAAGGAGAGCGGCACGGAGCAATACGCAACCGCTCTTCGCAGTATTGATTCAGAATATTAGAACCCAAGCGACTCCGCCGCCTTTTTCATTCCCTCAAAAGAGGTTGAGATAACAAGATGTTTATTAAACCACCCGTACTCAAGTGTTGCGCCCGGCGTAGTAAATGTGAGATATCGCACGGGCCGCGCGCCGAGCACGCCATCCTTAAACGTCGCCGCGCCATCCGGGTTCTGGAGATAAAAATTGACAACATCCGATGATGCCTCCATTGCGGCAATTTGATTCTGCGCGGTTGCCTCGGTTGCGGTATCTTTTAGCTTTGCAACATAGCCGGGCCAGACGCCGTTCTCATCATAGTATACAAAACCGGTAAAGTCGCTTTCAAATAATACATCAATAGTCGCAAAGGTAAGCTCATTAATAAGAGTTGAGGCGATCAGAGAAAATGCGGCGGGAGCGGTACCTTTGGTGAAAAGAATTTCACGCATCGCTCCGTTGGCGGCAGTGCGCTCCTCCCCCTCCAGTTGGGATGCGCTCTGCATAAGGGCTCGGAGCGAGGCGGCAGTAGGCTGTTCCGGCACATCAATGCTTCCGGAAGCGAGTGATGGTCCAGAGATAAATAATGAAACATGGGGAATCGCCTCATTCGGCGCCTCTTCTGTTTGCGCTGGCGGAGGAGGTTGCTGCTGCTGGTCGGGCGGAGTTGTTTGTGCTGGCGGAGGAGGTTGCTGTTGGGCTGGCTGTGCCGGCAGCGCATCAAGTGGCTCTGGAAAAAGAATCGGCCAGACAATAAAGTAGCCAACGGCGCCAAGGACGCCGGCAATAACAGTGAGTGATGTAATAAGAATGATAAACGAGCCCCATTTCTTTTTTCCTACCGATATCTCTTGAGGCGCGGAGGGTGATTGCGTGTCCGGTCCGGTAAATCTTCCGTCGCCAGTATTGGCGATAAGTGGTGATGAAAATGGCTTCGGTTCCGGCACCGCGCCGCCGCTCTTTTTCATTCCCTCATTGTCCGACCCCATTGTCCGAAGAATGACGTTAGACGGAGACGGTGCGGATGGTGGAGGAGTTACGGGTGGCGTTGCATTATCCATTGGTGTCGGAGATGTCGGAGGTACAGGAGGCACCGCGTTAGGCCACGGATGGGCGGGTGCGCTGGAAGAATCTGTTTCACTTGGCTGGGCGCCTCCTATTGGCGCGGAAAACGGCGTCGCTTCAGGCGCGAAATCCTTTGCGGGTGATGGCGCTGGCATTGCTGGAGAGAGAGGTTCTTTTTTGTCGTCGCCTGTCGGCACCACAGGCACCTTCGGCATGCCGCCGACCGGCTGTTTGGGAGATGGGGGCGGTACGGGAGGGGTGAATGACGACGGCGCGCTTCGCGCAATAGGAACGTCGCCTCCATCGGGGGTTTCTTTTTTTACGGCGTCACGTCCGGGCTTTTGACCTGAATCCGCCAGAGGGTTTTTTTCATCCATGCAAATATTTTATCATACACGCAACAAGGCGGTACTGTGGACAAAACGGCGTGCATAAAACAGCGTCTTCCGTATTATTATAGTTTTTATTCGGCCTGTTTTAAGGAGAGTCCTATTTTTCCGTTCTCAACCTTAATAACTTTTGCGCGCACGCGGTCTCCTTCTTTGACGACATCACTTACATTTTCAACATATCCGCCCTTGAGCTCTGAAACATGAATCATGCCGTCTTTGCCTCCTCCAAGGTCTACGATTGCGCCGAAGTCAAGGATTTTTATTACTGGCCCCTCAATAATCTCCCCAATTTTAAACTCGCGGGTGATGCCTTTGATTTCATTCACCGCCTCCTCAACCGCCTCGGATGTCTGTCCGCCAACAAAGATTGTGCCATCCTCTTCAATATCAATGGTTGTCCCTGTTCGCGCGATTATGGCGTTAATCACCTTTCCTCCCGGACCGATAACCTCTCCGATTTTTTCGGGATTAATAGAGACGATGATGATTTTTGGCGCGTATGTTGATACGCTTTCACGCGGCTTCGCAAGCGTTGCGTCTATGGTATCAAGAATGCGCAGGCGCGCCTGCTTTGCGTACGCAAAGCCGTCTTTTAATGCGGCAATAGTAACGCCGCTAACTTTTACATCCATCTGAACAGCCGTTACGCCATCGCGCGTGCCCGCAACCTTAAGGTCCATATCGCCGTGATGGTCTTCCGGCCCCTGAATATCTGTAAGCACCTTATAGGTATCATTGGCGCCGGCAATGAGTCCCATTGCGATACCCGCAACCGGCTTGGTGATGGGAACGCCCGCATCCATAAGTGACAAACTTCCCGCGCACACCGTTGCCATAGAAGATGAACCGTTTGAGGAAAGAATTTCAGAGACGAGGCGAATGGTGTACGGGAATGAATCACGCGACGGAAGAACGGCGCGAAGCGCCTTCTCCGCGAGCGCGCCATGGCCGATGTCGCGCCGTCCGGGTCCGCGAAACGGACCCGTCTCTCCGACAGAATATTTAGGAAAATTATAGTGAAGCAGAAAGCGCCGCTTGCCGGACAGCTCAATTGATTCAACCAACTGCTCTGCGCCGGGAGGGGCGAGCGTCGTTACGGCGAGCGACTGTGTATTTCCACGAACAAACAATGCCGAACCGTGGGTTCGCTCAAAGAGCCCCGTCTCCGCGTACAGTTCCCGAACCTCATCAAGCGCGCGGCCGTCGGGGCGGCGGTCATTCTCAAGAACGCTCTTGTGGAGCAGAGCATTCACCTCTTCGTCAAGGATTGCGAACGCCTGCCCAATATCTTTTTCCGAAAACGATGCCGCGAGAAGCGCCTTTGTAATATCATCTTTAAGCGCCGCCATACGCGTTGTCCGCTCCTCCTTATTTTTTACAAAAAATGCATCTTCAAGCTGTTCGCCTGTAATTCGCCCTACCTCCTGTACGAGCGCCGGAGCAGGTTCCGTAAAAGCAATGTTCGTTTTTTTCTTTCCGATAGACGCAATAATGTCATTTTGGAGTTTAACGAGTTTTTGAATTTCAGGCATCCCAGTTTCAAATGCGCGAAGAATATCATCTTCCTGCGTCTCGCGCCCTTCAAGCTCAATCATGTTGATTGTGGAGCCCGTTCCCGCAATAAGCGCGTGGAACGTGGGGCTGTTTTTCAGCTGGCTTACCGTTGGGTTGATGACAAGATTGCCGTCTATATGGGCGATGCGCACGCCGGCAACGGGCCCGTTCCATGGAATATCTGATGTCGCGAGCGCGGCAGAGGCGGCGAGGAGGCCGATGACATCAGGGTCATTTTCTCCGTCAAATGAGAGGATAGTAAGGACAACTTGAACATCGCGCCGGAGCCGATGGTCAAAAAGCGGGCGAATGGTACGGTCAATAAGGCGTCCCGAAAGAACCGCCTCTTCCGAGGGCCGCGCCTCGCGGCGAACGAACCGACTTCCCATAATTTTCCCCGCCGCATAAAATCGCTCTTCATAGTCAACGGTGAGCGGGAAGAAGTCGGTGTCGCGGTTCTTATCTCCCATTACCGCCGTTGCGAGCACGACAGTCTCGCCGTACTTTCCGATAACGCTTGCGTTCGCCTGCTCTGCAAGGGGTGAAAATTCAAGAGAGAACTTCTCTTTCCCGATAGTCGCCTCAAATGTATTCCGCTTAAAATCCATAAATAAAAAATCGCCTCATCGCGCAATGTTAAAATAATGTAGCAATGAAACAGCCAAAAAGCAATCGCCGCTTATTTTTTTAATATGATCCTTGGGATATCTTCAAGGGGAGTAAATGTATCGGCAACCTCCTTGAGCTTCCCGGACGTGCTTCTATCAAAGCCCGCAACCTCAACAAAACTTCCCGTTCCCCATTTGAGATACTCCACAAGAGGAATGAAATCACCATCGCCGGTTACGAGAATGACTACATCAAGCGACTGGCTCATGCGGATAGCGTCAACCGCCATTCCGACATCCCAGTCCGCCTTTTTCATCCCGCCCGGGTACACCTGGAGGTCTTTACTGCGAAGCTCAACACCTTCTTTTTCAAGCGCCTCAAAGAATGACGCCTCGCTTTTCCGCGCCGTGCTCTGCACCGCATCTTCGCCATCGCTCCGTACAACGTATCCGAGCGCCCGGATAAGGTAGCGTTCCGCGGTGAGGTGTTTGAGAAGCTCCTTGTAATTGACGCGTCCCTTATGTAAATTTTTTGACGAGTGATACAGGTTCTGCACATCAATAAAAATGCCGATGCGCTGGTCTTTATGGATAAGAGATGGTTTCATTTAAAATTTTTATAGTTAATTTTGATGATATTAATATGCTGATACATAGTATATTCAAATATATGTACAATGGCGAGAAATAAGACCCCGCGATGAATCCCGTTAGAGACCAAATCCTTTTGAGGACAGTACGGAATTGAGTTTAACAAAATGGTTGATATAAATTTATTAAATAAAATAAGATACGGGCGCCCTGGGCGACCTGTCTCTAACGGGAAGGGCGGGGTCTTATAATATTACTTTTTCAATCCGAGCTTCTTTATAATTTTTGCGTGCGCCTTTTGGTTTGTTTTCAAAAGGTAGGCGAGAAGCTTCCGTCTCTGCATGACCATCTTCAGAAGTCCGCGGCGCGAATGATTGTCTTTCGTAAATCTCTTGAGATGTTTCGCAAGCTCGTCAATTCGGCGTGACAAAAGGCCGATTTGCGCCGGTGCGGAACCCGTATCCGTTTTATGAACGGCGGTATCTTTGAGAATATTCTGTTTAACTCGCTTAGAAAGCATATAAAATAATAAAACATACAACACCGAACAGCCGCTCAGCATCGTCTTGATTAAGACATAAAATAACATATTCGGATGCGCTTTGCAAGGAGCCCATGTTTTGCGACAGAGAGAAAAATGCGTAAAATGAAAGCATAATGGCCTCAACTCCAATTCAACGGCTGGTGCGTGAATATCTGGATTATGTGGAAATTGAAAGAAATCGCTCGGTTAAAACACGGGAAAATTACGAGCGATATCTAAACGTATTTCTTTCATTTTCCCGAATAAAAACACCCGCCGAAATCACCAAGGAGGCGGTGCGGCGATACCGCCTTCATCTTGCGCGCCTTCCTATTAAAACGAGTGCGGTGGGGGAGACGAGTTCGCTTAAAAAAATAACGCAGAGCTACTACATTATTGCCCTGCGCAATTTCCTGAAGTTTTTAGCGAAGAACGACATCCCGTCGCTTTCCGCGGACAATGTTGAACTGCCGCACATTGAGCGGCGGCAAATAGAGCTTATTGAGTATTCTGACGTGGAGCGCCTTCTCGCCGCTCCATCCGGCACAACCCATAAAGAACTGCGTGGCAAGGCGATTTTGGAGGTATTGTTTTCAACCGGAATGCGCGTTTCAGAGCTGTGCTCGCTGAATCAGGACATCAATATTAAGCGGGGAGAGGTGTCCATTCGGGGGAAGGGCGGAAAAGTTCGTGTCGTCTTTTTTTCCGATGGCGCGCGAAAGGCGCTCGTGGCATATCTCGCAAAGCGATCTGATTTTGAGAACGCGCTCTTTGTAAGTGTCGCGGTGGCGAAGGGAGGGAAAGAATACGTTGTTGGCCGCATCCTTCCCCGCACCGTACAGCGCCTCGTTGTTCACTACTCAAAAAAGGCGGGTCTTCCCCGCCCAATCTCTCCTCATACGCTTCGGCACGTATTCGCAACAGACCTCCTTATAAACGGAGCCGACTTGCGCTCGGTTCAGGAACTGCTTGGCCATAGCGATATCTCCACGACACAAATCTATACGCATATCACAAACAAAGAATTAAAAGAGGTACACCGTGCGTTTCACGGAAGACGAAGATAGCCCGTCTATTGTTTAATAGAATTACTGTAAATAATGTGGGCGAGGTGGGACTCGAACCCACAATTCTTTAACAGAACACGGTCCTAAGCCGTGCGCCTATACCAGTTCGGCTACTCGCCCGTCCGAACAGTATACGATATCGCATGAGAGTTGACAAATCGGATATTTTGTAGTATCCTATGCCGCAAAGAATGGCCTTTGAAAACTTAATATTACTGAATAATACATAAGGAGCAAAACAATGATAGAGCAAGGAAGGCAGAAGAAGCGAGGCGTTTCGCTTGACGTCCTCAAGCCGGAGAGGGACGGCGACCGATGGAAATCGGTTGCAATAGTCTCAGTGTCCGGCACGGAAGAGAATCCGGAGGTCATCATCTTCAAAAACGGCGCGCGCGTAGAAACGCTCGCCGCGGACGACGATGGAAAAACAACGACCGATATCTTTTTTGACGCGCCAGGCGAGTACCTCATTACGGCGAATGTTGAAGACCGCTCGGTGAGCAAGCGCGTGCAGGTCTCGAAAGACAGGGAGGTGAGAAAACCGGCCGCCCGTCTTGACATCTACTATACCGACGGCACACTATTCGTCGGCGTATATGATGCGGGAGGTCATCCGAAGAAGGGCGTCGCCGTCAATCTGATATCCGAGGTTACGCTTGAAGGAGTCATCGGCGAACTGACCGATGAAGATGGCAGGTGCGTCCTGCGACCGCGTTTTGAGGAACAATCCGCGCTTATTGCCGTTACGGCGGACACATGTTTTAGAGAGATTCTCCTCTCTGGTCCGCTCCACGACAACGCCGAGGATGGATTTGCCGAAGAGGAAATGTTCCTGGGCGAAATGCTCGGTATCTAATTCTTATAAAAAGACGGAGGAAGGGATATGGCCGAAGCACGAGTGAAGGGAGGGGGATTTCTCCAAACAGCATTTAGCGCCGTTATCGGATGGTTTGGCATCAACGACCTCATCAAGCCGTTCTTGGGTAAAGAACGGATAGACGAGGTTGAAAAAACATCAGCTACCCATCGGCAGCGGCTTGAATATTACATTCACAATCTGCAACCGGAATTTCGCCAGCGTCTGTATCTGCGCTTTCGTGAAGCGGGCGCGCGTGAGAATCGCCTTGTTCGTGTCCTCGGCGAATTTGTTGAGGGACTTGAACAGCGATTTGTTGACGGCTTGGAGCCCGAGGAAAAAGATAAGGGACGCGCCTTCGTCCGCGAAAGCCTGAAAACCGTTGCTAATCTCGAGGATGAAGAATTCAATCAGTTCTTCGAGATGCTCAACAACGACTGGATTCGCCAAGGGATCATGGGACTTCCAGGCGACGCGAAGGAGTTTCTCATTGCCGTCAACAAGGTGCTCAGCGAAGGCCTTGGGCCGGTCAACGAAAGATTGGAAGCATGGCTGGGTAGCGACAGGAGTCCAGTCATCAAGCCCGTAAGCACGGCGACACGCCTGCGCAACAAAATGATCAATAGGTGGGTTCGCCGCATAGCTTTTGCTTCGGCAATTTGCATCGCGCTCGTCTCCGGATTTCTCTTGTAACACGGAAAGGAAAACACAATGGAAACAGAAAATAGGAAGGAGCCGAGGTTTCTCGGAGAGTTTCTTGAATTCACCCGTCTTGTTTTCTCCGCCGTGAAAGAGACGGCGGCAGAAAATCTCAGTAATCTGTATAGCCAGATCGTGAACCACCGCCTCTTCCTCTATCTTTGGAGAAGGGCGTGGGTGAGCTTTGTAGCCGCCACGGCTGTACCCCTGACGATGCTCATGGTATGGGCGTTTTTCAGGGACGGTATGGCGCAGGGGGTAATCTTCTTTGCCGGCTTCTGGGGGTTGGCATTCGGCGCGCTGTTTTTTATCTTTGCGGCGCCGCTTGGCGTCCTCATTGAGGCGGTTGTGTTCGGCAAGTTGGACTCGAAGAAGATCGGGAAGCAGTATGTGAAGCACGGGGCGAATGCCCTGCTATTCATAGCGGGAGTCGCGCTCTTCTTTGCCGTCATTCCGGTCAAAAATACTCCGGAAATGTTCCCGTTCTTTTTGCTCGCGGTTGCCGTCTCTGCTCTCGGAGGAAATTACTGGATTGCGCGCCTTACGCTTACATGGGTAACGCGCGCGGTGATAGTGGTTTCCTTGTTCTCATTTTTCTTTCCGCAGGACTTCGCGTTTTTGCGGGAGAAGAATGTTGACGGCCATTTGCGTTCCGCTTCCACAGAGGGCGTTACAGTAAGCGGTGCCAAAGAGACACGGGCACGGGCACGGTTCGCGCAAACTCGTCTCGCATACACATGCGTAGACGTTTCGGCAAAGAATGCGTTTTATCGGCTTGACAGGGAGGGGTGTTTCAAAATCACCATTCCTCCAAAAGGGATAATGCCGAGAGTAGACGCATATGTCGGAGGTTGGTTCTATGACGTGCGGAATCCGAGCAAGCCCATCAAGGTTGTATTTTCAAGCAATGGGAATACATTTCCCATTCAACCCGGACGATGCCTGCCGGATGTTGGTATCCGTGAGCCGGTATTCCGGCTGAAAGGACGCCCCGGAACGACGATAGAAGTACTGATTTCACCGCGCCAGTTGGCGCCCTGCGGCCTCGGTACTTGAAAACAGTATAAAGCATACAAAAAGCCCTCATCATGACGAGTCATGGCGAGGGCATTTTTTTATTGCGATAATAATAGATAGGTAGATGAAGATTCTTTAATTTTATTATGAGGGTTTGGCGTGTGCCAAAAACAAAAACCGCCAAACAGGCGGTTTTTGTTTTTGGAAAGAGAGAGCGCTAAACTTTTTTGCGGCTTATTATTAAATAATGGCGTCAACCAACGGAACAATACTTGCAGAAAGAATGATGAGCGCGACACCAACTGCGACATAAATAAGCTGTGTTTTTGCCTTTTTAATATTGTCTTCGGTTCCAGTCAAATAGAGATACGCGGCATATATTACAAGAAGGACCGTAAGTCCGGCAAGGACCGTTGTTGCGAAGGTCGCAATTCTTCCTATAACATCCACCACGCCTTGTGCAGTTGTAATCGTAGTAGGCGTTGGAGCGCTTGGTGGGGTAACTTGCTGCGCTGCCGCCATCAACGGCAAAGATAGTAATCCGCCGACCAAAGAAAGTTTTTTAATTAATGTTTTCATAATAATAAGACCTCTAATTTTCTATTCCTTTAAGGACCTGTATTTAATAGGGTATGCTAAAGCGGATATTTATGCAAAGCACCACCCTGTGGATATATTTTATGCGGTTCCCTTAAGAACATTTTCAATAAGTATCGCAAGTCCACTGCTTACCAGTAGTATGGCAAATCCCACAACGGCGTAAATAATCGTCCGCTTTCCCGTCTTGAACTTTTCCGGATCCCCTCCCGCAGTAAGTATCTGAAACGCGCCGACAAGAACCATGATTGTTACTATGGGAACAGCGATAAAATAGAGAAAGCCAATAATTCTCGTGAGAAGGGTCATTATAGTTGTTCCCTCTCCGAGGGGGTTCCGGAGGAGGGGGGCCTGCCCGCCGGATGTCGGACCCTGCCCTACTCCATATGCAACGGAGATGGAGACGAGCTTCTCCAGAAAAATATTCATCACATTAATCTTATCATGTTTGAAAATTTATGTAATGAAATTAGTTGACAATAGTTGGCGCGCTCGGATCGGCGCAGTTGATTCTTTGCCATGGCGGAGTAAATCCTGCCTCTCCCGTTCCCGTCAATATACGCATGAGCGATGCGATGATGACCCATGCGGCGAGCGCGACAACGACTCCGGTGATAGCGGCGAACATAATCGCCTTCCCGCTCTTTAGCTGTTCCGGATTTCCTCTGCCGGTCATTATGGTAAATGCTCCCCACGCAATCATCAGCGTTGCGATGAGGATTGCTATTTCAAGCATGAAGGTGACAATCCTGTCTCCCATTGCGATGAAATCGCAGACGGTGCACTGCCGCGATATCGTTATATCTCCACCCGAATCAACCGTGTACGAGGGATTGCACTCAACGAGCGCGGCGGAAGACGAGAGCGGAGTAAGGAGCAGCGGGACGGCGAAGAATGAGATGATGAGGACTGCGAAAAATTTTTTCATCCCGTTAGAGACAGGAAATGCTTTGCGTTTCCGTATCTTGTTTTATTTAATAAATTTATATCAACCATTTTGTTAAATTCAATTTTATACTGTTCTCACAAGGTTTTGGTCTCTAAC
>SDBV01000073.1_pt1 | contig 106317 bp, 107 predicted proteins | sample 2277081 | NCBI WGS metagenome assembly SDBV01 (sample SAMN10402039, study PRJNA504765) | marine sediment metagenome | isolation source: marine sediment core GS10_PC15, 223 cmbsf | place: Arctic Ocean: Southern Knipovich Ridge | collected 2010 | reverse complement strand
CTCCCTTTGACTGTTGTAGACTTTTTTTTATTGCTTCAAGGTTTGCTTTCTTATGCTCTGCAAATGCAAATCTTACATCCTTTTTATTATCAGTTTTCTTTTCTATTAATAGAATTCTTCCAGAGCAGGACGATGTTGTGTAATAATCTTTTAGAGAATTTAACTGGTTTACCAGTGGTTCTATGTCAGTGTCTATGCTTTTCTTATTGCTTTTGTCTATCCTGGCTAAACAGTCTTTTTTCTGTTGCTCAAACATAGTATATGGGGAAGAAAGAGTAGTAATTAAAACTTCTTATTTCCAATCAATGTATCTTCTCATTCTATCTACAAATTCTTCAGCATCTTTGTAGTATCTATCAAACTCTTGCCCTTTGATTTCCTTTATCTCGTTGTGGGTTATCATCTTGCTTAGTCTGTAGAAGTTTCTCATTATTGTTACGTATTTTTGCTCTAGTAATTTGTGCTTTACTAATTTTTCATGCAATAAGTCAGATATATGGTCAGGAGAAGGAGGTATTTCACCGTGTTTCATCAAAGCTGCATGTGCAGCGTCAATTACAGCCCAATATAGGTCAATTGTTCCTTGTAGGATATGCCATTTTGCATTATGCAGTGTGTTTGGAGCTCTTATGTAATAATTCCATATGCTTTCTTCTGTTGGCCTTATACGTCCTCTTCTTAGCAATATCTGTAGAGGCTCAAAAAAACCTGTATCGATTAATGCTACACCATCCCTTAGAATGTTTATTGCTATAGGGTCTCCATTTCTAATATATTCCCAGAATGAGCTGAATCTTAATGAAGTAACATGTAATCTTGTAGAGTTTTTAGCTATTAATTTTTGCACTATTATCCTATATGCTTCTACTAATTCAGGAGAGAAATTAATAGATATATCATCAACTACTGTCATAATATCCAGGTCAGACTCTGGCTTTCGCTTTTTTCTTGCAGAAGAGCCGAAGAGAACAACAGCTTTGATGAAAGTTCCCAGTTCTTTATGCAAATCCTTAGTGAACTTATAGGCTATATCCATATCTTCTTTTCTATAGAGTTCTATATTTGGATTTATCTTTCTATCTATTTCAACCTTCATAATATCCCCGTGAGGTAATATTTGGTTGATAGTTATTTAAAGATTTATGACTACGCAAAAATTACAAAATTTTTGCTAGTTAAGTAAGTTCTTACTTCGTTCGAACTTATTAACTATCCTGAAATGGTATAATTTAAATATCTAGGGTAAATAGAATATCATATGCTCCAAGAATTAAACAAAATCTTTGGCTCAAACATTAAATCTCTAGAGATTCTTTATATTTTAGAGGATGTAAAGCCTGTTGCGAGGATAATGGTTAAGGAAGAAGAGAGGGATAAGGTATTTGGTTTCTTTGGAGAGAAGGGTTTGAGTTATTCAATGTCTGACTTTAAGGTTGTTAAGCAGGATAAGGATAAATCATATTCTGATAAAGGGGTTAAGGTTCCGATTGATTCAGAGCAAAAAGGCTATTTCTTTGTTTATGTTTCTAAAGATAAGGAGAAGGCTGAGAATGCAAAAGAGTTAGAGGCCAACGGTAACCATAGGGGATTAGGTATTTTATTAGGCTATCCTGAATGCTGCGCAGAGTTTTTTGAAAGGCATTTTGAAGAGGAGTCGAAGAAGAGCAATGATTACACCATAGCTGCTTTGAAGAACTCTGATGGCTTCCAGTTTCCTTTCTATACAAATATTGCTTCGAGGCATTTTGACTTGGCTTTGCTGAATCATTTTCCATGCAGTTTTAATTGCAAGGCTTCAATTGAACTAGCGAAAAGGCATTTAGAGGTAATCGAAAAGGATGATAAGGAAGCTGCAGAGATAATAAAAGGCATGCTGAAGGGAGCAATTTTATACACAAATAATGGTGTTTTCCTGTTGAGATATCCTGAATTGGAGCATAACAGGGTTAATTACAAGGGGGTTATGGCATCAAAGAATAACCAATTGTATGAATCATTAAAGAATGCCGAGCATATTGAAATTGTAAAGAAAGATAGGATAATACTGGATAATCTGGAGATAAAGAATATCGGGATGATGCTATTTTCCTGATATTATAAAGTATAAAATCTATTGATAAAGTTATACTTTATATGTCAGAAATCGCATTGGATAAAACTTTGTGCTTTAGTGCAAAAATACATGTAGCGATTTCTGAGCATGCTCAAGAACTTATGTTATGAACTTTAATTCACAGTTCTTGACAAAACAATAAAGTCTTACTATTTATAATAGTCTTACGATACTAAGACTTTCCTGAATATAAACTGACTAATGTGTTATCCACAAGAAAACTTTTTTCTTTTCTTAACTTTGAAGGATGGAAATGATGGCCATAGACTATTAATTTTCCGTTTAATTCATCTGATAGTTTTTTTTCAGTGCCCCTTTCCATTGGTTTATCAGGATTGATGAAAACAACATCATAATTTCTTATTGAATGGTCAGCAAAATCATTATTATGGAAAGCAGCGTTCTGAATCTTTAATTTTTTTTGCATCTCTAAGGCCTTATCATGCAGCTCTTCATCGATTTCAACACCTTCTGATTCTTTGCAGAAAAGGGATGCAATCAGGGTAATCTTGCCGTCTCCTGAGCCTAAGTCGATAAAGTTGTTGAATTTCTGCAGATTTAGCCTTTTAAAGGCATCATAAACTTCCTGGCTGATTGCAGCGTTCCAAAATCCAAGTTCAGTTGATCTCATTGGAAGACTTCCTTTTTTTAATAGGCTACTGTAAAAATTGTCATACTCTTCTTTGATTGCCTTAAATTTTCTTGGCTTCATATAAACCTGCCATCCTGCTGATGATATTTTAATATTTTCTTTATAACTGACCTGGTTGCAACCAGTAAATCAGCTGTTTCTTTGCTGAAGGTTTCGTACTTTGCTTTCTCTACTCTTTCCCCCAGCCTGTCTATCCTCTCAAGTTGTTCCTCATTAAGCGGTTCCTGGCTGTATAGCATGTCACGAGCTTCTTCATATGCTTGTGCTAATTGATATAGCTTACCTTCTTCAGCTTCTTCTTTAGGGGCTTCTTCTTTAACTGTAGTTTCTAGGCTTGGCTCTTCCCTGAATAGGCTTCCAATATCAATTGGCTTTGTTTCAGGTATTTTTACAGATTCTGCAATGCTTTCTCTTTCAATATCTATTTGTGTCTGTTTGATTAGTTTTTCAGCTTCTTCTATCTCTTTTTTGTTTTCTTCCTCTATTTTTTTTAGTCTTTTGATTCTTTCAGCAGGTGTTAATTTTTCTAATTCCTTTTTATCTAGTTTTGCCATTTTATTTAAAGCAAGTATTGAGCAAAGCTCAATACTTTTAACCTCCCCATCAGCATACAACTAGGGCGAGTGTCCCGCCCCGAACTGAACAAGAGAGTTTATTACAACTATCATTCCATGGGTACTTGGCTCCATAAAGTCCAATCATTACTTGGGGCGTATGCGCCAAATATAAAGTATGGTGGTTTGTTCTGTCCAAAATAACTGTATTGGACGTTTCCCCATGTTTGAGGGACTTGTGGAGCTCCAGCACCGCCACCTATTCCATAGATGGGAGAGCCTAAGTAACGCCATGTTTTCATTAATCCATGGAAATCTGATAAATCAGTTGAGGCATCTGCTCCTGGCTCTACTGTGATTGCTTTATCATAGCCGTATTTCTTTAATATATCCATTACCCCTTTTATTGGTGCGTTGCCCTGTCCTGGTGCAACATGATCATCCTGCCATCCGAAGTTATCTGTTAAATGTATGTTTCCCAAATATCCTCCTTTTGCTAATTTTTCAAATTCTTTCAGATACCATTTTTTAAAATCTTTATCTCCCTCTCCTATTGTTTGTCCTGGTTTTATCTGCCAGAATTTTCTCCACATATTCGCATGTCCTGTGTCGAATGTAGCTTTTATGTATGTGTCAGCTAGTTTTTGAGCTTCTTCTTTATCCATTCCGGGCTTGTAAAATTGAGATTGTCCTCTTAGTGCTCCTTTATAGGTGTCCCTGGTTTTGTCGTGCAAGCCAAAATATATTTCTTTTTCGGTTAAAAAATCCACAAACCATTTTCTTGCTTCATCTATAACATACTTTAATTCCTCTGGATGACCTCCAAAGCGTTCTGGGAATATATTTTCAATTGCTAAGAAAATAGGATTATTAGGATCTTTTGTTCTTTGCATTGCTCTAATGCCTGCTTCTGCATACATTCTTGCTGCGTGCATCTTGAATCTTTTTGTTGGGTTTACTATGTGATGTTTTGTTTCTGCTGTGTCTTCTGCCTGCTGTTCCTGAGAAGCAGATGCCTGCCTTGCAAATTCTAAGCTGACTCTTTGCTCCTGAATTGCTTTGTCTATCATTTCTAAAGGGTTTTTGGTTTCTGGAGGTATAAACTCAGATACAGCTCTACTAAGATAAGTGTCCTGCTTCATTACCTTCCATTTTTCCTCTTCTGGCATGCTTTGGTCAAGCTTTTCATAGAAGTTTCTTGCTTCTTTCAATTTTTTAATTGCATCCAGATGCATGTTCATTCTTTCTGCATACTGCAATGCCCATCCTCTTGAATGGCCTTCATTTGTTTCTAAGGTTGCATGAAGGAAGGCCTCATCTGCATGTACAACACCATTATAATACCACATATCATCATCCTGCCAGTCTTTTTTTTCCCGGCTGATACGCTTCCAATGTTTTTTATTCCATTCTGTTTGTTCTATTGATTCTTCTTTAAAACCATTAAAGTGTTTGTAGTCTACTTTAAACCTGTTGGTTTCTTTGTCAAATTCAGGTACTCTTCCGAATTTAGGATCATAAGGGTTTATAATTATATTTCCTTCATAATCAATATAGTCTCCTTCTTTTATCTTTGTTTCTGCTCCCCATAGGTCTCTAAACTCATCCCTTGCCCTATCTTGGTAATTAGCCGTTGTTCCTATCAGGTTTGCGTATTTACTATCTTTGGTGACTTTGATCCATTTTGGTACTGCCACTCTTCTATCTTTCTGCACTGTTTCCATTTTTTGGGATGTTCTATCATCTAATAAAATAAAGGCAGCATCATAAGGCTCTTGTTGTCTTTTTTTGAATAACAACCTGCCATTTTCATCGTATGAAAGATTTTTTTTTCCTGTTGGATCATCAAGATACATGTCTGTCAAGGCTCTTTCCCATTCACCTGTATGGACAACAACTGAGCCAGAACCAGCAGTGTCTGCTGCAAAGTCTATTGAGCGCTGTATTTCATTGAGGCTTTGTCTTGCATTAGTAACTGAGAAATTATCTCTTTGATCATGTCCCATCAAACCCATCATTGGATAAGGGGCGTGCGTTGTTAGCTTGATTTCATTTATGTTTGCAAGCTCCCTTATTGCCTGGCGTTGGTCTTCACCATACATTCCAGGGGTTTGTGCCTGCCTGTTTCCCTGGACTGCTCCTGGAAAACCAATTTCTATAGAGCCAACACCCATTCTTATCTTAGAATAGATTCCAGCTACATTTTGGGCAGAGATTCCCATTGGAACACTCATCCCTATGTCTTTAATAGATGTGCTTGGCCTTTCCTTTAAGTCATGACCATATGATTCAGGGTCCATTGAATTAGCATAATCTACCATTGGATGATGCGTATAATATCTGAATTCCATTTTACCAGTTTAACATGCCATGATGTTTTTTAAAATGATGATATATACCCCACATTGAATCTTTGACTTTTTTTGAAGCTTCACTTTTGACAAGCCCTAGTTGATAAACTTCATTTTTGGAAGGTCTTTTTCCTGATGATGTTTTTTTAGCTCCTTTGTATCCAGTAAACATCTCTTTGAATCCTTTGTATATTGACTTAGGAGCTTTTGGAACTTCTTTTTTCTCTTTCTTTTTCTTCATCTCTTCCCCTGCTTCTTCCAGGTAACGCATTAATTCATCCCCTAAGGCTTCCATTGCAGCTTTGACTGAGCTGTCTATTAATCCGAGAAGCTGGAAGTCTTCCCTGTCTCTCATTTTTTTGTATGTTTCTATTTCTTTGTTGGTCCATGCATAGGCTCTGAATGTCATCTGGACTCTGCCGACATGCAGAGGGCCTTTTTGATAGCCTTCCTGAACATAACTCATTTCTGGTCGTGTTCTGAACCAGAAGTGCATTAGGATAACCTGCCAGACCTTTTCTTCTTTTCCACCCATTTTGACTGCTGATTTTTGCAATTTCTTAGCTAATATTTCAACTTCGATCATTGATGTTTCGAATGCTGCCAATATGTCAGGGGTTTCTGCTTTACTTTGGTCCATCATTAATCTTTGGATGTTCTTTAGATATGGCTTGACCCATGCCATGTACATTTTTATTATTTCATAATGCTGGCGTAGGTATTTTAATGTGAAAATCCTTCTGTTTTTAATCTCGTCAAATGTGGCTTCTTTCCATGCAAGGAAAGTTCTTAATTTTCTTTTTAGGACTTCACGTACTTTTCTGTTGAATTCCCCCCTTTCTCTTTCTACTGTCACGTCTACATCTTCCTGCTTTAATGGATGGGTGCTGAAGAATAGATCAGGCAGAGTTGTGAATTGAACTTCACGAGCCATGCCATAGACAGAGGCTGGATTTTTTGCTCCCTGTTCCACCATATCAACCCATATACCTTTTAATGTTATTTCTGCGCTTTCTCTGGATTTAGATTCTTCTCTGTAAGAATCCCGATAATAACCTAATCTCTCGTCTAATACTCTTAATTCCCTTACTAACTGGAATAGTTCCTTTACCATCTTTCCAATAGTTGCCAGGAACTGTGATACCTTATCCTGCTGCAATCCTAATCTTTGCTGGGAGGTTCCGAAAAAAGCAGAATTTTCAGCAGCAGCAAAGATATCTGTTATTTTATCTATATGTATAAATGAATGGAACCAGCGCAGGTAATGTAGAATCCAGAAGTATGGCTCTTCTATAGATATATTGTAGCCTTCTACAAAAAGCCTGTATTTGTTAAGAGGTTCAGGGTAACCTGTAGGTATTTCTTCTCCTCCTCTTGTTTCATCCATATCCTCTTTTTTATTTCCAATCTGTTTTAGGAATTCTTTTGGGTCTTGCACATTATCACGCTCTCTTTTATTTTAATCATCATGCTCATTTGGATGGTGTTTTGGGTGTTCATGGCCTATGCTTTGCCTGTGTTTTAATTCTTTTATATGCTTTAATTTATTTTCTATTATCTTACCAACATTAGCGCTGAACTCTTCTATAAGCAGGGATACATGTTCTCCGCCGAGGAAATGGGGCAGTATAACATAATCTGCTCCTGCATCATAAAGGTTTAATGCCTTCTCTACAGAAGAGGCAGTTACATAGATTATTGCTTCCTGGTTTACCTCTTTTACATTTTCTATTAGTAATTTATTGACCTTAGAGCTGGGGATTGTTGAGATGACCATTTGCGCTTCTTTAAAGGGTAATCTCTCTATGACTTCTATGTCTCCTGCATCACCATACAAACAGGATATTCTTTTTTTAATGAGCATCTTTATTATTTCAGGGTTATAGTCAACAACAAGAAGCTTTTTCTTTAGTTTTTTTATTGTCCCTGATATGCTGTATCCTATCCTATTGTGGCCGCACATTATCACATCAATCTTCTTTTTAGGCAGATACTCCAACTCTTCATAACCTTCTGTAAATCTGTCGAATGGTTTTAGGAATTTTTTGAATTTTGAATAGATGCTGTTGTCAAACTGTATGAAATAGGATGTACTGACCATTGTAATAATTGCAACAAGTATGGTTAGGGTGAAGATGCTTCTGGAGATGTGGCCTAGGAGCAAACCCTGGGCTACTATAATCAATGAAAATTCTGAGACCTGGGCCAGATGAATAGATGTTAAGAAGCTAATTCTTCTTTTGTATCCGAAGAAAGAGCATATGAACATGGTGATAAATGGCTTTATGATAATTACAAGCCCTAATAGGATGAGCAATGGGACAATTATCTGTTTGATCTGGTCAAGCATTAATTCCATTCCTAATGACACAAAGAATATTGTTGCAAAGAAATCACGTAAGGAGCGTACTTTTCCTATGATGGCAAAGTTATATGGAAGATTTGCTAAACTCAAGCCTGCCAGGAAGGCACCTATTGCTATTGAAAAGCTCAGGTAATATGCCATTATTGACAATAAGAAACAGGCAGATATAGAGCTTAGGAATAACAGTTCCTGATTTTTTGCAGATACCTTGAATATAGCTGGGAATACAAATTTTGTTAATGCCCATATAGCAATTAAGAGGAGCATGCCTTTTATTAAAGCAAAAATAACAGCCATGAATGAATTGCCATTTAAGGATGTTAGGAGAGATAATGCTAAGATAGCTAATATGTCCTCCAGTAACAGAATTCCAACAACTATTCTTCCATGCAGTGTATCTAGCTCTCTTTTATCAGATATTAATTTAATGACAACCATTGTTGAGCTGAATGCTATTATGATGCCTATGTAGAGGGCTTCTTTTGTGACAAAACCAAGAATCAAGGCTATAACAAAGCCAAGGGAGAACATAGATACGCTTCTGATTGTGCCTCCTAGGCCTGCTACTAAGGAAACGTCTTTTAGCTTTTTAAAGTTCATTTCCAGGCCTACAATGAATAAGAGGAAAGCAATGCCTATTTCGGACATGGTTGTAATCAGCTCCTTGTTGGTTATTAGACCATAAATAGGCCCCATTAACAGTCCTGTGACAATGTAGGCAGGGATTAATGGCTGCTTTAGCTTTTTTGCTATAAAGGCAAATACAGTTGCTATAATTATTATAATGCCTATTTCGAAGAAGACACTATTGGTATGAGAAGTAATGAAAAGCTTATCTATTATTGGGGATAATTTTTCTATCATTTTTTAATCTCCAGAATAAAGCCTTTTTCATGCTTTTTAAACTCTAATTCTGTTCCTTTGTCTAGGCCTTCATATTCAGCTAGTCTCTTAGGTATTGTTATTACTAATTGGCCTGACTTGAGTTTTTGTATTTTTACCATATTCTCTTCGTAATACTATTATTTTTAATAGTATTTTTTATAGTTAATATACTCTTTTGTATACTATTTTATTTAATAGTATTTAAAGGTTTGGGTTAGTGGAACTAGTTTATAGCTTAGTCTCTCTTTCGGGTAATTGTGTACTGGATTATCGAAATATTTAAATACAAGATATAACCTATACGATTTGTTATAAAAAGAGGTGAAAAACATGAAAAAGACTAATAATATGATTGGTAGCCACTCTGGCGGATAATTGTATTTTATCTATTTGATTTTCCCTCTCAATGATAATTACAAAGGAAGAAATAATTAGTTTACTAAAGACCCATATTAACTATATTTCTGTTTTAATCCTGTTTGTTGGTTTGATGTTAAAATTTGCTCTTCCTAATCTAGCTCCTTTTTTAAACAACTTGGATATTGCTTTTTTTGGAGAATTGCTGATTGGCTTTAGTGTGTTATTGTATTTAGGTAATTTCTTTATAAATAAGTATCGTGATGAAATAAATGAACAGTTATTCTCTAAGATACTTGATGAGAAACTAGGAATAAAAAATTCTCCTTTATTAACTGAATTAGAAAACTTACAATCGCCTTTTTCTTACAATTTAACCTTATATGAAATAAATTGTCATGTGAAGAAGGCAAAAAATAACTCTAAGAAATATGATATATTTGAGACTAGAATTATTAAGCTAAATCCTAAACAAGATAATATTCATTATATATTTAGCTTAGGTTCTACAGAAAAAAATAATGCTCCCCAAGTTAAGTCCATTAAGATAGATGGTAAAAAGGTATTGAAAAAAGAGGTTAGACTAATAGATTACCCTTATATGGGTGGAGATTTAATCAAAACTTATCAAATATTAACACCATTAAAAAAAGGCAGAGAATATACTTTAGAAATAGACTGCTTTTATCCTTCTTGTATGAGCGATTTAACGAGTAAACAAGAATCTGATTCTCATGAAATCTGTTATTTTGCTTTAACAGAAAGAACTGTGTTAAGATATGAATATGATTTTGATAATTTTGAGGATTATGAATTTAGGGTTGAGAAAAGACATATGAATATCCCCGACATAAATGTAATTCCACATCAACAACCGAACAAGAAAGAAAGAAAGATTGTTGTAGAATCTGGAAATCTAAAGAATGGGGATAGGATTTGCATAACCTATACAAAGAATAATCCCTCTTTATGATTTGATAATCACCTTATTTTCTTAATCTCTTCAACCAAATCACTCGCAAGATAAGTAAATCCTTTTTTCTTCTTTAATAAAATGTCTCCTGCAAGGCCGTTGAAATAGGCTGCGTTTATTGCTGATTGCTCTAGAGAAAGGCCTTGGCCCAGGAATCCTACGCATAATCCAGCTAAGACGTCTCCTGTTCCTGCTTTTGTCATTCCTGCGTTGCCTGTTTTGTTATGGTAAGTTTTGGTGTTTGATATTATCTGGTCAACTTTGCCTTTTAGTAGAATAATGTTGTTTCTTAGATGTTTTTTGAAATTTTTTTCATTTAGTTTTGAATTTTTTAACAGTATTTTGAACTCTCTATGATGTGGTGTTAGGATTGCATTCTTAACATCCTGTAACTTTATGTGTTTTAATGCGTCTGCATCTATTACTAATGGTTTTTTTGTTTTACTGGTGTATTTTTTTACAAATGCTTTACAATGCATTCCTATGCCATTGCCAATTAAGACAGCATTGAAGTCTTTCTCTAACTTTAGGATGTCTTTTGCTCTTGATGCACAGAAATCATCTCCTTTGTATTTTTTCACGACGAGGTCTGGAGATAAAGCATTAATCGCATAGCCTACTTTTTCCGGAGCTGCTATTGTTACCCAGTCAACTCCTGAGCGTAATGCAGCTAAGCCAGCTAGTGCAACTGCACCTACATATTCTTTAGAGCCACCTATAATCAGAACTTTGCCATTGTCTCCTTTGTGGGAGCTGGAGGTTCTTTTAGGTAGTTTTATATCTCTCTTTGTGATGCTCATTTTATATTAATATGTCGGGAATATATCCTCAGTCTATTTGACTGATGGACAAAGTTCAATCGCCTTTGTGAATAGGCTATATTCCTGAGCATGCTCAAGAACCTTTGGTTCTTGACATAAAATTTATTTCTTCTTTGGCTTTTCTACTTTCTTTGCTTGGCAACAATTAGCAATCTTTGGGTTCATTACAGGGCAGCTCATTGTAGCTACAAAAACCAATAATGTCAGCCATATTGCATTTACCAAAGCGTTTGTTACACTTAACAAGGTCAGCAATAAAGCAAAGAATCCCCATGTTGCTCCTGCAGAGACCAGGCCATAGCCTGCACATTTTCCACACATCTTATTCACCTCTAAATTTTTTTAAATTTTGAGGGGTTAGGAATTTTTAATTCCTAATACCTCATTTTTTAAAATATCTGTAAATAGGTCTTATTAATATTAGTATAGCTACTGCTATATGTATCCAGAGATATTGTTTAACCCAGTTAGCTATGTAGGCACCAATAATAATGCCTATAAAAATAGAACCCCACTTTATACTGCCTATATCCCATATATCTAATCTTTTAATTCTTTCATTTGCCCAATTAATTAATCCCATATTATTCACCTTTTTTTATTCCTATATCAATAATAACTGTCTTATCTTTAAAGTTTTCTAAACCTTTCTTTATATCATGGAATGTGATTATTAAATTTGGGTTGATTGCTTTGTCTGCAGCTTCGCCTGTATCCGGATTTGTTCCTGTTGGGACATCAACTGCAACTTTAAATGCTGTTGAATCGTTGATTAAATCAATTATGGAATTAATGGGTTCTCTTAGCTCTCCTGAAACTCCTGTGCCTAGGATTGAATCGATTATTATGTCATAATCATTGAAGTCAATCTGTTCTGCGTCAATCAATAGCTGTATCTTGTTGTTGTTTTCTATTCTTTCGAAGTTAATTTTTCCTTCTTCTTTGAATTTTGTTTCATCCCCAATAAATAAGACATCTGTTTCTGATTCTTCACATAAATGGCGGGCAGCGACAAAACCATCACCACCATTATTGCCATGGTGAGATACAATCAGGATTCTTTTATCTTTTAGGTTAGGGAATTTTTCTTTTAATGTATTGTAGATACCTCTGCCAGCATTTTCCATTAGCTGAAGTTTAGAAATTCCGCAATTGTCTTCTAACTGTTTCATTTCCTGTGTGCTTATCATAATTCCCCCAATTTCTCTTTACCGTCTATATTATTATCAAATCTCTTTATTAAGTTTTCTATCTCTTCGGGTGTTTTTATGCCTTTTTGGACAAGAAAGTCCATTAGGTCTATCTTTTCAGAATTGTTTATTCTCTTTAACAAAAAGTTGTAAGGGTGATTCATGGCTGGTTTTATTTTGTTTTCTTTCATTAACTCAATTATCAGTTTATTGGCCCATTCTGTGATGTGATCATACTCTATTATGTTTAGGAAATCTTCTCCGAACGAGCCATAGAGTTGTTTTACTAATTCTGGGTCTTTTAATTCCGGCAAAATCTCTTTTAGTGATGGGCAGGAGCCGAAGAGTTCTTTGGTCTTTAGTTCTTCTCCTGTTTTTAGGAATGGTCCTTTGTTAAAAGGGAAAAACCTGCAGATGAATGCTCTTTTTTTATCGTAGATTAAGCATTTATTGTCTTTAAGGAAAGGGCAGCTGTCATAATCCATGTAATAAGCAAAAACTATTGAGTGATTGGTGTTTAGGTCAAAGATGACTTTTGCTGGTTTGATTTTTGCATCTATATTTAGTTCTTTTGCCCATTCTTTAAAGCGTTTAGCCTCAAAGTCAAGTAATGGCAAAGACATCTTTTCTATTGGGAACAGATTTATTATTGGAAGCTTGCCATAGGCATATTCTTTTAAGAATTCTTTTTCCTCTTCAGAAATCATACCACGTATATTGCTGCAGCACTGGCCGCATTGGATGCATTTGAATTTTGGGATCATTTTTTGATCTTACATCCACCACTTGGAAGAGCCCTTATAATATCATCTATTGTTCCGCCAATCTTTTTCTGGATGTATTTTGCTACTGCGCTTGCTTTTTCCCTTCCTTGTTCTATTTGGACAAGTTCTTTGCAGTTCTTTTTTACTGCTTCTAATGGGCCAGCCATTATCTTGTTTTTGTATATTCCAATTGTGCAGTTTATTTTGTTTTCAATATAATTGAGCTTGCCTTTTGTTATGAAGCCTCCTTTTGGAACAAACTCTCCAGATGGAGCTTCTTTTGTTAATTGTTCGGGTGAGCAGTAGAAAACAGATGAGTTTTGCAGGCCTAGTTTCCATGCTCTGGAGAAAGTTACTGTTGCGTCTGCTACTTCTTTTATTGTTTTTTCACCTATTTTTTTATTGTCAGCTTTTATCACAAAGAAAGGAGAACCGATCATATCTGTATGGAATACAAGGTCGTTTTTGTCTGTGTGTTTCTTTACTACGATTTCGTTTGTTGTTGCGTCTCTTCCACCTACAATCAAGAAACCTTCTGATGAGAAAAACCATCTGAATTTATCGTACCATTCCTTTTTTCCTTTTATGGTTACTATCTGTTCTTTCTCTTTTTCTTTATCTTCTTTTGCTTTTACTTTTTCCAGTTTTTTAAGTTTATTTTGTGTTTCTTCTAAAGCTTCCCTAGCTCCCCCTATCTTTTTCTTTATTTTCTTTGCTTTATCATAATATAAAGCTGCGTTCTGTTCTATTGATTTGTTTATATCCAGTGTTATCCTTGCCATATTTAACTTAAAAATGTGTTCTCTTTTATAATTCTTTTTAATTGGGCTTTATCCCAAAACCCTATTTTTGAATCTATTGTCCCTCCCTCCCACCCCTCTTCTTCTGATGCTTTATGCTGTTTTGGGATAAAGCCCTTAAATCACAAGATTATTAAATAATTAAATTGATTATGTATAAAATGAACAAAAAAGCTCAAGTGGAAAGAATCTTTGTATGGTTTCTTGCTATTATTATGCTTGCGCTTATTTTATTTTTTGGCTATAATGCTATAGCTAAAACAACACAAAAAGGTTGTGAAGCGCAACTAATCTTGTTTGAAAAAAGATTTACTGCTGATATTGAATCGATGTATGCCCAACAGGGTTCGGTAGTTGAAAAAAGCTATAGTGTTCCCTGCGGTGTAGATAGGATTTATTTTGTGGATATAGGCAGGGATGTTTCGTTTTCTTCCTTAAGTGATTATCCTGAGATTATGGATAGCCTGAATGTAACAGGAACAGGAAAGAATGTGTTCCTTATTAAAGGGGGTGAGGTGTATAGGTCGTTTTCTGGTGGGGATATGGAGATAGCTAACCCTTATTTTGATTGTTATATAACTAAGACAGGAGCTTTGGGTTTATTTTTGGAAGGGAAAGCTGGAAGAACAGGGATATTGAAAAAAAACGACAGGTTTGATTGTACTTTTACAGAGCCTCTTCCTGTTGAGTTAGACACAATAGATTTGGAAGCGTTTTTGGATGAAACTGGTGAGTATGAGATTAAAGAAGATTGTGAGGTTACAAGGACAATAACTCTTACAGATGAAGGATATACTAATATTTCTATTCAGAATTGTGATGAGGACAATTTATTTTTTGAAAATATACCCACTTGTGCTTTAGAGACTCTTAATGATCTAGGGGTTATTAAGTTGAGTCCTGATGAGGCAACTCTAATTAAGAGTGGACCATTGATTATGTGGAGTTTTGCAGCAGGTGATGTGAAGAGTTATGAAATAAAGAAGGCAATAGAATTGAATTGTAAAACTGAGTTTGAAGGTATTGCAGTAGAGGTTGTTGAAGAGGCAGATACTGTTGATACTCCTTCAGGGGATTTTGATCTGGATGAGTTGTATAACGCTCTTGACAATATACATCATTCACTTAGTGGACCGTTTGAAGAGGTGAGGAGGAAGGTTACACAATATCAGGACGATTCAAAATTCAAACATCTAAAAGATGCTATAAAAAGAATAGATGAGATTCTTGATAAAGAACGATTGGAAGGTGATTTTTATTCATCAATAAGGAGTAGATTGGAGGATTTAAAAGGTAGTTTAGAACTTTTAATTCCTGAAGATTACTATGATGATAACAATAATCGTGGTGGCAGGCGTAATGACTGATACTACTCCCTGAAGAAATGCCTTTTGAAGACTTCGTAGATGAAGAATAGATATCCTCCAATGTAGAATACTATTGTTAACATTGCAAACAAAACAAAATAAAAAGCAATTAAGAATTCTGAAGAACTTAGCAGGAATATTATTGTGTTGATGTAATACTGGTAAAGGCTTATGAAATAGGAGTAGATATAGAAAGCAAAAAATATCATGCCCATCAGTACAGCAATAATGAAAGTATCTTTCTTTATTTTCTTGTTGTATTCCATTAGCCATATGATTGAGCCCAATAAGATTGATAGGGCTGCGACTATTGTTATGGCTGTTATTTTATCTCTGATTAAGAAGTCAATTACTGAATGTGAGCTAAGGATACTTTGAGTTCTTATGTCGACACCTGCTAATCCTTCCAGGCTTATTTTTTTAATGAAAAAAGCAGGCGTCAGGGAAAAAGTCAATAATGAAGAGAAGACTAAAGCTAATGATGTTCTTGAAGCATGTAATGGTCTTCCTTTAAAGAATCTGTACCATACCAGTGCCGGCAGGAGCAATAAGAAGAGCATGGCTATTGCGTTAAATAAATAGGTTAGTGTTAAAGCGATGGTTCCTATTCCTTGTATGGAAGGGAGGTCTTGTATTAAGAGACTGATTAATGGCGTATGTCCTGGGCCTAATTGAGCAAAATATAATGGATATTTTAAACCAGTTATATAAGGGATGATAAAGTTTCCTATGTCTGTTAACAGGTGTAATGCTAAAAGGCCCATTACTCCAAGGTAGAGTGTTTTTTTATAGTGGAACATCTTGATGAAATCTTCATAGAATTTTTCTCCTGCGTGACCTATCTTATAGATAAAATGTTGGGTATGGAATTCTCTATGATATCTTATGACAACAAAGAGATATAGTAAAATAGCAATTACAGTTAATGGTGCCTCCAGGGCAATAGAAAGCCATTCTATTGCCAGATTGAAGATGATGATGAAGAAAGCAACTAAAACCAGGAATATGGAGATGAACCTTAGGGTGAATTTTGATATTTTTTTTGGAGGTATGCCTGTTTCATGCAAAACAGCCATAAAGCTTGGTTTTTTGATTTCAAATTTTAAGGCCATGTATAATGAGATGAATAACAGGAGAATTGCGCCAAGGTAGAAAAAGTTTTTTTCAATTAGTACTGCGTTGCTCAATAAAAAAGAATAAGGCTTGTGAAATATGATTGTTTCTTCTATAGCTACTCTTGCATATTCGATAAGGTCTTTAACTATGAATAAAAAATAGGTTAGGATAATTGCTAAATCAAATCTTGGTTTCTTGTGCCCAAAAAGAATATTGCTTGGGCTTGCTTTAATGAATAGATAACCTATGGCTGCCCACGAAATAAACTTTTTTATGAAATCTAAGTCTTCCGGCAATATTCCAAAGAAATATGTTACCTGCAGAAGAATAAGTAGAGTTAAAATGATTAGTTCTATTTTTTGCTGTAATTTTGGGTTCATATTGCTATTTTTGTTTGTTTAGTATTTATTTCTTTCCACAACATTTATATATTTCTTTACAAACCCTGGAGTAGTTAAAATGATTTGGGGGAAAAGCTTTAGGATTGTTTTAGTCTTGGTTCTAGTTGTGGCTTTAGGTGAAGTTGTTTATGGGGATGGCTGTTGTTTTTTAGACTATGTTGATTATTCTTTGGCTTGCTATGAGGGGGATGAAAGTGAATGTACAGAAGACCAAGGAGAATTTTTTGATGGTTATGATTGTGAGCTAGATTTTGTAGAGAAATGTATTGGTGGTTGTTGCTGTGGTGTGTCTCCAGATGACCCCTATCCAATAAGGAAAGGAACATGTCAAACACTTTCAAATGGTTTATTTTTAGGCTTTATTGATAACTTGCAGGATTGCGATGCAATTTGTGATCAAGACCCCCTTTGCAGTGAAAGTTGCGAGCCCAATAACCAAGATTGTTTCGGAATAGGTAAGGAGATTAATGCAGGGGAATATTATTGCTGGGATTTAAATCAGACTTATTTGGTGCGTTCTGATTGTTTAATTGATTGTGATATTGCTGAGACTTGTGATGATGGTATGAAAAATCAGGATGAGATAGATATAGATTGTGGGGGCTCTTGTCCAAGATGTTCTGATGGCAAGAGTTGTTTAAGCAGGCATGATTGTGCTTCTGATTTTTGTAATGCTATAGATGAATGTGGGTGTATTGATTATGACAGTGATGGCAAACAGGATATCAGGTGTGGGGGGGATGATTGCAATGATAATGATGGTTCTACTGTGAAATGTCCTGTTTTATTGGTTCATGGCTATATGGTTGTAGATCCTAATGGAACCTGGTATGTTATGAAAGATTGGTTGGAGAATGATGGTTTTGATGCTTATTATATCGACCTTGAGCCCTGGATATTGCCTGCAAATGGAGATATAACTGATTATGCCGGTGAATTGGATGATGAAATAGCTATGATATTGGAAAATACAAAAGCTGCGAAAATAGATATAGTTGCGCATAGTATGGGTGGATTAGTGTCAAGATGGTATTCAAGATTTGGTTATAAGGGTAATATCAGGAATATTATAATGTTAGGGACACCTAATCATGGCTCAGAATTATTTTATGGAAAATATGCGTTGTCTATTTTAAGCAAGTTTTTGGTTAAACTTAAGGTGATAGATAAAATAGCTGATTTTGTTTTAGGTGATGCCGGCAGGCAAATGACACCTTACAGCCTTTTTTTAAACATGTTGAATCATGACAATCCCCTTAAGATATGGGGAACGGATATCCTTACTGTTGATATTGGGCATCATACTATGGCAGGGACTAAAGCAATCTGGTTTCTTCCTATTAATTCATTAATCTTATTTGGAGAAGATGATGGGGTGGTGAGGGTAGAAAGTGTTAAGCTGGACGGTTTTGACAGCCATGAAGAATATTACATGACTCATTCTCAATTAACTAAAAATTCAACATTATATAATGATGTTAAGGGTATTTTAGAGACTCCTGGTTTAGTTTTGGGGTTAGGTATTCTGGATTTACCACAAGATGAAGTGCTTTCCAGAACGCAGGAGGCTTTCTATATAGATGATAACATACAACAGGACTTTAAAATTTATAATCTTACAATAAGCTATAGCAATGTATCTGTGTTTTTGTTAAGCTGGTATAATGAAGAAAGTGTTTTAGGGTTGAACTTAATTATGCCCAATGGAACTTTGATTAATGAAAGTATTGAAAGTATAAATGCAATATATTATCCTGCTAATATAACTGAGAATGATACAATAGAAGGGTTTGTTGTTGATGAGCCTATGGATGGGGTATGGCAGGCTAAAGTTATCTTTAAAGAAGGGGTTAAGACTAATTATACCTTTATGGTTTGGTTGGATACTGATTTAAGAATCTTAATTTCAACAGATAAGCCGAATTATGGTTTGAATGAGCCGATAAATTTAAGTGTTAATCTAACTAATTTTGGAGAGTCTGTTTTGGGTTCTGATGTTAGGGCTTCTGTTAAGAGGCCTGATGGTGTGATAGGGAATCTGATATTATACGATGATGGAACTAATGGGGATAATCAGGCAGGTGATGGCTCTTATTTTAATATTTATTATGGTACTGATTTACTGGGAATCTATGAAATTACTGTAATGGCAAATGGAACAATAGATAGTACAGATTATTACAGGCAAAAAACGATACAGACTGAGGTCTATGAGCCGATTGACCTTTATTTGAATGAGTCTGGCATTTATTTTTCCAATAGTACCCCCATTGAGGGAGATGAAATTGAGATATCTGCTTTAATCTATAATGAAGGCAATGTTGACCTAGAGAATATTACTGTGGAGTTCTATAATGATGATCCTATGCATTATGGGGAGCTTATCGGACAAGATGTGATTAATGTTTCTGCAAATTCTTTTTCAAATGCTACTGTTTTGTGGAGTGCTTCGCCAGATACCCGTTATGTTTTTGTTTTGATAAGCCCTTTTAATTTTTTAGAGGAGGATTATTCTAATAATCTGGCTAATAAGAGCATTGATGTTGAAGCAAAAATACTGCATGAGTTTGATATTAATTTAATACAAGGCTGGAATTTAGTTTCAATTCCATTAGAACCAAAAAACAACATAGTTACTAAAGTTTTTGAAGATATAAATTATTCCAAAATATTTAGTTATTACCAAAATTCGTGGTTGGAATTAGGCAATAACTCTAAAATTAGTGAAACAAGGGGCTTATGGATTAATTCATTGAATAATCAAACATTTACAATTGAAGGAGAGGAATTTACTTACCCAATAAACTTTTCATTAATAGGTGGGTGGAACTTAATTTCTTATCCTTCGTTAAATATGACTCTAGTGAATGAATCTTTAAAAGATGTTAATTATTCAATAGTTTATGGGTATAATGGTTCATGGTCTGGTTATTCTCCTTTTAGGGTGGATAATGTTAATAGCCTGAATTATTTTGTTCCTGGTTATGGCTATTGGGTCAAGGTTATTTCTAATACTACGTGAAAACCAAAAGATATTTAAAGGGGAATATTCATTATTAAGGATTAAGAGGATTTTATCCTATAAACAAATCGAGGTGAAAAAATGAAGATAGCATATATGGTTGCACTTTTGATGATAGTTCTTTTAGTAGGATGTGCAACAAAAGAAGCTCCAGTAGAGCCAGCAGCGCCTGCAGCTCCAGTAGAGCCAGTAGCACCTGTAGAAGAGGTAGTAGAGGAAGTAGTAGAGCCAGCACCAGAAGAAGGAGCAGCTATACCAGCTACAGTTGACCAGGCAACAATAGATAGATTGAAAGCATCATGTGAAAATGGAGCTATTAATTTGTGTCTTGTATTAAAGAATGTGCATGGTATTGACTGGCCTCCAGCAGTTGTTGAAGAACCAGATACAACTGATGATGCAGGAACAACTGACGATGCAGGAACTACAGGCTAAATCTAGCCTTTTTTCTTTTTTTTAAATTTTTGATAGGTGATAAAAATGAAGATAATGTATTTTATTGGTTTGATTTTCTTGTCAGTTTTGATAGTTGGCTGTACAACACCAGAGACAATGCCTGTAGAAGAACAGGTTGAAGAACCAGGGGTAATAGAAGAACCTGAACCAGAGGTGGAGGATCTTACGGAAAAGATGATTGATGTTAAACTAATGAAGGAAGGATTTGAAACTAGTGAAATAAAGATTGGGACTCCCGGTAGGCTAACAATCATAAGTGAAGATAGAGTAATGCATAAACTAACTGGTGGAGATCTATTTAAGGAACAGTTTAACACCCATCTAAAGAGTATTTTCGGAAATCAAGACTCTCTTGGAAGAAACGAATTGAACGTTGTGTTCTCGGAAGCAGGAGAATATGAAATTAAAGATTTAACATCTAATACTATACTTAAGGTTATAGCAGAGTAAACTTTTTTGTTTGAAATCAAAACATATTTATATATGTGTAGTTAGTAATATAGTATGAAATTAAAATATCCTTCTATAGCACTGATAGTCCTGATTGTTGTATTGATTCTTATCTCTGGCTTTTTTATTTATGAGGGTTTGAGGAAACAAAAAATTGAGGAAGAGGATTATGTTGTTGAAGAGGTTATTGAGGAAGAGGATATTGTGCCTGATGAAACAGCAGATATTCCAACAGTTGAAGGGGGAGAAGAGGTTGAAGTTTTGAATGAAGTAACTATAAATATACATAATGGAAAGTTTTATCCTGATGAACTAACTGTCTCTCCAGGCACAACAGTTATATGGAATAATACGGATTCATTCCCTCACAAACTTGTAGCTTATGACAGGATATTTTATAGTCCAAGATTACAGCCTGGAGATAAGTATTTATTTACATTTACTCAGGCAGGAACCCACAGATATTTCGATGCTATATTCCCTAAGGCAGGAAAAGGAGTGGTTATTGTTAAAGAAGAGCCTTTGCCTATTACTGGAGGGGTGATTATTGACTTAAACAAAAAGGAAGCTGATGGTAAGTTTGCTTTGCTTGTTCTTTTATTTGTGATAATGATATTTGGATTAAGTCATGGTATGTATAAACATCGTAGAATATAGATTTAAAAAATAAAAAAAATAAAAAAGAAGAGTTTATCTTCCTCTTGCCATCTTTGCGCAGGAAATGTCTCCTTTCTTATCAATGAAGTATAGGAAACCTTTTTCTTTTTTGATTCCTACCTTTGCTACAACCTGTATCTTTGCTTTTCCCTTTTTCTTTCCTCTTGCCATCTTTGCGCAGGCTACATTTCCTTTCTTATCTACGAAATATAGAAAGCCTGGTTTTTTCTTAACTCCAACTTTTGCTACTTTTTTTGCCATTTTGCATTATACCTCCTTGTTTATAACATTTTAAGACGTGGAACTCCCCCATTGTCTTACTTATAGACGAGAATGAAAGATAGGTTATATATAAATCTTTTGGAAAATAGACGAGAAATTGGTTTTGGATTAAGTTTTCGAATGGAAATATAATCTCTATGATTTGAGATTCATTTCATGTTCAGACAAAATTCTTCGAAGATATCTATACTTCGCCCTTATATTTTTAGGAATATGCTCATCTTTAACACCCAATAAAAACATAAGAGGGATAGGAATTTCATAAGCATTTTCAAGTTTTAATAAATCATCTATAGTTAAGTTTCTTTTTGCATGAACTATTTGAGATATAGCTGACTCTGATAAACCTATGTTTTGACTAACTTGTCTTTGATTATCTCCTGTAGTTTCACAGATATAATGAATTATATCTGAGCTGTATTGCTCATTCATTTTCAATAATATTTTTATCTAATAAAGATAATTGATAAGAAGCTATTACTACTTAAAAACCTTCCTTTTTAGAAATCGGTTAGGCCTTTTTGTGCGAACTTTGGTTTTGTTGTTTCGCTTTGGAAATTCTTCGAATTTCCTAACCCCTCAGAAATCTTTGATTTCTGAGAGAGTTTAACTTTATCTTTTTCTGAAAATAATGGTTTTCCATATTCTCCGTCAAAGCCTGGCTGAATCATTATCTCTCCTTGCCTGTTTTTGATGATGGCTTCTGCTATTTTTTCGTCTACTACTTTTTTTAGTTCTTCTTCTTTTGTTTCTAATAGAATATTATATTCAGTTTTGAATTTGTTGATTAGGTCGTTATAGATTTTCCAGGTTTTTACTGAAGCAATCGGTGAACCTATCAATGTTGAGATTATTTCTGACAGTGGGATTAGGGCATTGAATGGTTTTGCGTCTTTTGGTTTAAAACCTTCTGGCCTATCTGCTAATTCTTCTACTCTATGCAAGACACCAATTGTTAACCTTCTCCCGCATTTTGGGCAGATATCTTTTATTTTAATTGTGTCTTTTGGGTTCATGCATATTTTACAGTTTCTATGGCCGTCGAAATGATATTTTCCATAGCTTGGGTCAACTTCGATTGTTCCTTCAAGGCCTTCTTTTGTTCTTAATGCATTAAGAATATTTTTGTAGGTTAGTTCTTTTAGGTTGAATATTGTAGCTTCCCTTCCAATACGCCATGGCCAAAACGAGTGAAGATCTGAATTTGAGATTAATGCGTATTTGTCCAACTGGGATAATCTCCAGTTCATTGCAGGGTCACTGGATAGTCCTGTTTCTAGGGCATGTATATGTTTTGTTTGGTCTTTGAAGGCGTCTTCTACTGAATTAAAACCAGACATTGAGCCGAATAAAGAAAACCATGGTGTCCATATGTGCGCAGGTATAACTTCGATGTTTTCACTTATTTTTCTTAACTCATATACAAACTCGTCACATGGAATCTTGAAAATAGGCCTGCCGTCATAATCTATCCTTCCTCTGCTTAATAGAAATTCGGTTATCTGGCTAACGACATCAAAGTTTGGAGCCAATATAACATTGTGAACTCTCCTTCCTTTGTTATCTTGAGTGTATATTAATGATATTTCTGTAGCCAGAATAAATGGGAAATTATTTTTTGTTTTTAGAATTCCTGTTTCATCTTCTGTTAATTCCTGTTTAAGTTCTTTAATCCATTCTGGATGTGTGAAGTCGCTTGTTCCTAATAGATTAACTCCTTTAATCTTAGCGTATTTTTCCAGATTTTCTATGTTTAGCTGTTTTGAGGTTGCTCTTGAGAATCTTGAATGGATGTGGATGTCAGCTATTATTTTCATATCTTTTAAGTGTTTGATAATAATATATAATGATTTTGTTTTAGTCTAAGGCTGTTTAATAACTCTGGAGTAGTTATGATAGAAAGGTTTAAATATTAGAGTATATTTATGGTCAATAAGATGGGGGCTAAAGGTTTAATTTTTTTGATAGCTGTAATGGTTTTAATTAGTGCTTGTTCTGCAGATAAAACCAAGCCTGTAGTTACAGATATTACTGGAGCGGCTGTTGGAGCTGAAGAATCTCAGGTTGAAGGGGGAGAGGAGATAAATGAAACACTTTCTGAAGATGTAGAAGCAGAGATAAATGAAAGTCAGGGTGAAGGTGAGGGAACAGAGATAAATGAAACTGAGGAAGAATTGTTACCTGGAACCCATATTGTTACAATAAAAGGGCTAAAATTAGATCCCCGGGAGTTGACAATTAAGAAAGGAGAGACTGTTATATGGGAGCATGAGGATGAATGGGAAGAAGAGGGGTCAACAAGGCATTATTTAGCTGCGCATAGTAATGAATTTAGAACCCCTGTTATGTATTATGGAGATACATTTGAGCATATGTTTAATGAAACAGGGATATTTACTTATATTGATGTTATGTATAAAGGGAGAGATGCTATGAGTGGGGAGATTGTTGTTGAGTGATATTTCTTAATTTTCTTCTAATCTTTTTTCAATTTCCTTCTTAAGTTTATTTATATGCAGATCAAAATTTATCTTTAATCTGCTCCAATCCTCATATTTAAGTGACTGCCCTCTATAGTTTATGTGATTTCTTTTTAACCTGGCAGTTTCAAGAAAATTCCAGTCTAGTTCTAATTCAGGATGTTTTGAACATATGTAAGCATTTTTGCATTGATGATTTTCAGCAGTTATTTTGTCAAATAATAGATATGATTCAATCAATCCTCTTAAAGTTTCGTAATAGTCTCTGAAAACAAACGTCCAGTTTTTACTGTCTTTTGGTATGTCTTTTGATTTTTCCTTGGTGAAAGACAGCCCTTGTTCTGCTATGTCCTTTAATGATTTAATTAATTCTGTGTCTACAACATTCTTTTCATTTATGCTGCCTGTTGTAATGCATTTATTGTAGATTTTATCCAAATCATCTATCTCTATCTTCATTTAAGCCACCTTAGCAATATCCTGAACGCTGCCTTTTATAACATACCCATCAATTACATTATTAATTAATCCGCTTTTGACTTTTTTTATTTCATTTATAGTTTCAAAAACGTGAAGTTCAATATCTCTGTGGAGTTCTAATTCATATTTAATCTTTTCGAATCCTTTGGAAGTTCCGTAAATAAATATATCTATATCTGAGTCCTTGTACCAGTCGCCTTTTGCTATACTTCCAAAAAGTATAATGGTCTTTGCTTTTTCTAAGCTAATTAAATCTTTTATCATTCCGCTTCGGTAGAGTTTGGTTAGCATGTATAACCTTTTCTTAGATTGATATTCCGGATTGTTACTGCCAGCTGTAAAATAAGGGAATTTTCCCCTTTTTTTAATTCTTTTAAGCAGACCTTCTTTTTGATATTTATTCAGCCATTTATTTACAGCGGATCTTGCCATATTTGTTTTTTTGACTATTTCCTCAAAATGCCAATGCTTAAGTGGGCTGTTCTCTAATATTAATTCTAATACTTGCTCTTCTTTGCTTGGACTAGCCATAATATATTAGTATATCTGAGGTATACTATTTAAAACTTTCTATTTTTTTGGGAATATACTTATCATCCAACAGAAGAAAGAGTTTCTATTAAGGAAGTTTCTAATTCCAACAACAATGGGTGAAAACACGAATGTAGGGGAAATTTCAGTTACGGAGTTCTGAAATTTCCTTTGTGAGTAGGGTTTTACAAAGTAAAGACCGTGTTTGAACCCATTCTTGTTGTTGGGATTTTAATAATAAAGTTTATATATAATCTGTTCTTATGCGTGTTCTATGGCAGCAGACATAATAAGCGAGTTAAATTCTGAAGACCTGAACGAATTCAAGAAAGACTTTACTGAGCTTATAAGGGTTTATTCAGGTATTAATAAGGAACATTCCGAATTAAGCAAGAATGTTGATAAATATATAGGGGAATTTAAGAAGATAGTTAATCTGTTCAATAAGAAATACAAGAATCTGGTATTGAGGCTGAAGAAGACTACAGAAGAGGTGCAGTTAAGGATATTTTTAAAAGAAAAAAGTGTTAAGGATGTTTTTGTGAATGTTGCTTCTAAGTTGGATGGGTTAAAAGCCATAGGACTTAATGATTTTGGAGAAGCAAAGGTAGAGGAAGGAGATAGGTTTTCAAAACTGCTTGATAATGTGAAAGGTAAATTATTCATCTCTTATTTTGAGCAGGAGAATTCAGGTACTATCTTCCTGGAGCAGAGTAAAAAGGGAATGATTGAGCTGCATTATAATGAGGGAATAGGGGATGAGAAGGATCCTGAGTTTAAGCTATGCAGCTATTATGCTGTTAAAGATAGTGTAGGTAAGATTAATGTTTATGAGAAACTGTCTGCAATTGGTTTTACAGAAATGCCCATCTTAGATAAGGTAAGAAATTTTTTCAAAAAATTTGACCCCAGGATAGGAGAATGAATCCTTTAATTTTTCTTATAATTGGAATAGCAGGCCTTTATTTTGGAGCTGATTATGTAGTTATAAGTGCAAAGGGTATTGCAGAGAAACTAAAGATTTCACATACTTTAGTTGGCCTTACGATTATTTCGATAGGAACTTCGTTACCTGAGATAATGACTAACCTGCTTTCCGGGTTAAAAATCAGGGCAGGGATAGAAGCGTCCGGGATTGCAATTGGAACTAACCTAGGTTCAGATATTGCGCAAATAACCTTTATTTTGGGATTTACTGCCTTGTTTGGAACTATGTATGCTACCAAGAAATTATTAAGGAGAGATGGTTTGATGGTTTTGTTTGCTATAGTTGCTGTTTTTATTGTAGGTGTTACAGGCTCCAGGGTTGGTTTTGTTGAAGGAATAATATTGCTGATTATTTATTTAGTCTATCTTCATTATGTAGGCAAGGATGAGAAACTTATTAGCAAGGTTGTGAGTGAATTTAATGGTTATGATAAAGAAAATAAGAAAGGTTACTCTAAGGATTTTTTGTTGATGGCCTTGGGTATAACTATTTTGATTTTTGCTTCTGACATGGTGGTTGGAGGTGCTTTACAGTTAGCTGAATCCTGGGGGGTTGCGCAGAGTTTTGTTGGTGTGATGATTATTGGTGTTGGAACAGGATTGCCAGAACTGTCTACTGCTTTGAGTGCTATGTTCAGGAAGGCACACGGCATTTCAGTTGGGACTTTGATTGGAAGTAATATAACAAATCCCCTGTTGGCTCTGCCTGTTGGTGTAATTGCTTCTGGTGTTGGGCTGACGTTTGAAAAGAATCTGCTGTTTTTTGATATTCCTTTTTGGTTTATTGTTACTGTAATTGCCTTATTGCTGTTCAAGAACGATATGAGGATTGGGAAAGAGGATAGGAAAGAGGGCTTTATCCTAATAGGGTTGTATGCTTTGTTTGTGTTTTTGAAATTTAAGTTCTTTTTACATTAGTGACAATGCTGCGCTACGTGCGATTGTGTTACACATTGAAGCGAGCAAGGATTCTCACAAGCTAAGGTATTAGGCTAGAACTTCGCTTGGCAGCATTGTCATTGACTAAAAGAGCAGTTAAATTTATAAAGGGGTGGTGGTTATTTACTGTATAAATACAAAAATCTCATATTTTTATGCATAGCTAAACTTATGGGGTTTTGAACTACAATGAACATCGGAATACCAAAAGAAACAAAGATGGGCGAGTTTAGAGTAGCTCTGATACCAGATCATGTTAGGTTGCTGACTAAGGCAGGCCATATGGTGTGTGTTGAGAGAGATGTTGGTAAGAGATGCAAGTTTTCTAACAGAGATTATGAAAAAGCAGGTGCGGTTATTGTTGATAATGTTTATGATTGTGAAATGATTGTTAAGGTTAAAGAACCTCCTTTAGCCAGAATTAAGAAAAACCAGACAATAATGGGTTATCTGCATGTTGAGAAAGGGCAAAATCCAGTACTGCTTAGGAAATTGCTTGACCAGGATACTTTGAGTTATGCTTATGAGGAAATCAGAGATGAGAAAGGAAATAGGTTAGTGAATCTTGGCGTTGAGGCAGGAATAGTAGGCATGTATGAGGGCTTAAGATTATACGGGAAGATTCTTGAGAAAAATGGAGGTGTTAACAGGTTCAAGAGATTAAAACCTATAAAAAACTATTTTTGTATTGAGGATGTTTACAAGGCACTTTCGGAAGCTAAGGTTCATAACAATGTTAATGTTTATATCTTTGGCAAAGGAAGGGTTTCTTCAGGAGCACAGAAGGTTCTTTCTTATACTGATATAAAGCCTAATGTTCTTTACAGGAATAAAACTGTTTTTGTCAATGAGTATCTGCCTAAAGCAGACATAATCATAAATGCAGTTGATTGGTATCCTTCAGAACCAAGAATTATAAATAAAAGTATGCTGGAGCTAATGAAGAAGACAGCGGTAATTATAGATATTTCATGTGATGAGAATGGGGCTATTGAAAGCTGTATTCCAACAACATGGCAAAAACCTACTTATGTTTTTAATGGTATTACACATTTTTGTGTTGATAATCTGCCTTCTGCTGTTCCTCGTGACGCTTCTGTTCATTTAAGCACTATGATTATACCTCATGTTCTTGAGGTTGCTAATGGCAAAGAGCTTGAGACAGGATTGATGACTAAGAATGGAATATTTGAGTATGGTAAAGAAAAAGGCGTACTTGAAATATTTGAGAAAGAGATATTAGTTCCTGTTGAAGAATCTGTTTGATTAATTAACCTTATTTTTTTCCAAGATATTGTTTAGCCAGAGCAAAGAAATTCTTGAATATTTGTTCTGTTCCTGGCTGAATGTTGAATTGTACGCCATAGACTGGGGCATCTGATTCTACTCTTGAGATTAGAGGGCGACCCATAAAATCTACAAGCTGGGTTACTTTGTCTTGACCTTCTCTTTTTCTTTGTTGGTCTCTTGGCAGAACAGCGTAGTTGTTGCTCAGTTCTATTACAATATGGTCAATAACCTTGCTATTATACATAAGAATTGGGTCTACATTTTGATTAGGTGGGGTTTGTCTATGATATTTTAACTGAGCACTTTCATCAGGTAGGATTGGTTTCCGAGAATTTAACGTAGTCCTTTTTTTGTAATCTACTTTTTCATCATCAGGTGATTCTTTATCTTGAGGTATTTTATCAATAGCCCACCCATAAGCACAATTTATGGCTTGGTGGCCAGCATTGACACCCAATAAAGGAATTCCCCTTTCTGCTGCTTTTTGAATCAGTTCATAAAGTGGTGGAATGCCAGGATCTCTTTCTGCCCTTTCAGGAGTAAGCAAACCAACCTTTGCATTACCCGGGGATAGAACTAAAGTATCACATGTATCTATTATTTCTTCAATTTTCTTATCATTAAGATCACCATAATTAAAATCATATGATACTTGAACCTGATTCTTTTCTCGAGCATTAAATATACTTGTTTTGAATCTTTCAAAATATTCAGTACTAACTCCCAGATTGATTATTCCTAACATTTTAGAGGAGAAAGCGTTGCTCTCTATTTAAATCTTTCTCTTTTAACTACTTTGAAGAAGTAACTCAAACCTTTTTAACCATCTTAACTGTGAAATTCTTAAAACCGACCTTATGATATAGGTTTTGTGCTGATTTATTGTCAAGGTGAATCTCTAAAGAAGCATGAGGCACTTTATTTTCTTTGAGCCATTTAAGAACTTTCCTTACTAATCTGTTTGCAACTCCTTTCTTCCGGTGTTCTTTGTCAACATAGAGATTGCTGATGTGGCCTTTTCCTGCCTTGTGATATTTAGAAATTCTTAATGGCGTGAAGAATTTTCCTAATATTGCTCCTACTATTTTTTTATTTTCTTCTGCAACAAAAAGAATCCTGTCTGGCTTTGTGAGGTCTAATTTCAGGTATTCATGGTAATAGTGTTTTGACTTGCTTAGTGGCTTTAAAGTGCTTGCGTAGCTTAGCTCTTCTTTTTTTGAGAGAAGCCTTAATCTGAATAATTCTTCAAAGTCTTTCATTGTTGCTTTTCTTATAGTTATTGGCTTTTCACCATATTCTTTTATCATTTCTTTTATAAGGAATCTGCTTAGGTTGAATCTTCTTACTTTTGGGAATCCAGGGAATGCGTTTATTTCAATGAACTTTGCTTTTTTCTTGTCAGAGCAGAGCATCATATCTACGCCGCCAAAGTTAAGGCCTAATGCTTTAATTGCTTTAACTGCGCTGTCTTTTGCGAATTTTAATTGTTTTTTAGGAAGTGTTTTTTCAAAGCTTAGTTTTTCTCCTCTTGCTCCCTGTGAAATGTTTGTTGTTACTGCATCTTTATCGTTGGTTCTTCCGTATGTGTAAAGGACTTTGTTTTTGAAGACATACATCCTTAGGTCAAACTTTCTTCCTTTAATTAATAAAGGGTCAATTGCTTCTTCAATTATAATATCCTTTTTTAGTATTTCACTTAAGAAAGCTGTTTTGTTTGTTATGTTGATGAATGTCCATCCATAATCTGAATGCTTGCTCAGGATTTTTCCTTTTTTGAATCTGAAGTTAGTCATCCATCTTCCTTTTTCTAAATATGTAATTCCTTTTCCCATTGAGCCGTATTTTACTTTTATGAAAAGTTTCTTTCCTTTCTCTAAAAGCTTTAGAATGTCTTTTGTTTTTCTTGTTTTGAATTCTTTTGGAACTAATACGCCTTTTTTTGCTACTTTCTTTTTGGTAAGTTCTTTATCACGGTCTGTTGCTAAATGCTTTGGATGGTTTATGTATGTTATTGTTTTGTTTTTGTAATTGTCTTTTAGCTTTTTTTCTACGAGCTTCCAGAATTTTATGAATTTTGTGTAAAAAGACTTATTTCCGTAAATGCCCCTGTATTTTTTTGGCTCTATATATTTATCCCAATAGTTGAAGGGAAAGCAGAGGAAGACGATTATTTCTTTTGTGTTTATTTCAGGTGTGTTGTTTTTTAGTAATTCGAAGTAGTTTACTGCCTTTACCTGGATGTTGCTGTTTCTGAAGAACTTTCTTTGCTTGTAAAACTTCTTGAAAGTATCAAAGTCTTTCCAATCACCTATAGCCAGTAGTGTTTTCATACCTGTTTCGAAATTAGTTGTACTTATAAATCTTATGGATAAATTTAAATATTCAACTGGGATGTATATTTTAGGGGGAAACATGAAAATAGCTTTAACTTGCAGTCTAAAACCTGAAAATCTTACTGGCGATGATGTAGAGAAGTATGCTGAGTTTGATAGTAAGGGAACTATAAGTGAATTGGCTAAGGCTATTGAGGCAAATGGGCATTCTGTTACTGTTGTTAATGCTAAAGATGATATTAAGGATGCTTTGTCTGGTATGAAGAATGATATTGATTTAGTTTTTAATGTTGCTGAAGGTTTAGAGGGGGAAGATAGGGAAGCAATTGTGCCAAGGATTTGTGAAGAATTGCAGATTCCTTTTAGTGCTGCTGGTTCTGAAACTTTGATTAATACTCTTGATAAAGCAAAGACAAAGGAAATACTGGAAAATAATGGGATAGCAACATCCAGGTTTCAGGTTTTTGAGAATGAAGAGGATGAGTTATTGCAGGATATTCATTTTCCATTGTTGGTTAAACCAATCTTAGAAGGCTCTTCAAAAGGCATTTTCAATGAGAACTTAGTTGATAATGGAGAAGAGTTGAAGAAAATAGTTAAGAAAGTTGTTGAAGGATATAAACAGGCTGTGATTGTTGAAGAGTTTCTTACAGGAAGGGAGTTTACAGTTTCTGTTATTGGCTATAATAATCCTATTGTGCTGCCTATTGTAGAGATCAAGTTTGACCATCTGCCTAAGGATGTTCATCCGATGGATTCTTTTGAGGCTAAGTGGATCTATGACAGCCCTGAATTTAATGAGAAGAACAAGGTTGACCCTGTTGTTTGCCCTGCTGAGATTGATGATGAGCTTAAGAAGAAGATTGAGGATGTTGTTCTTAGGGCATATAAGGTTCTTGACTGCAAGGACTGGTCAAGGATTGATGTCAGGTTAGATAAAAATGGTGTGCCTAACATATTAGAGGTTAATGCTTTGCCTGGCTTTATGAAAGACCCTAAGGAGAATTCCAGATTACCTAAAGCAGCTTATGCTAATGGGTGGACGTATGAGAAGTTGATTGGGGAAGTTATTAATAGTGCTAAAGATAGGTTGGGTATTTGATACTATTCTCGAGTAGTCTTTCTTTAGAAACCTTTATAAATCATACTTTATTTCTCTGTTATTATGAATTCGATTGATGATTTGTTTACATTAACAAAACAGGAATCAGATATACCTGACATACTTGCAGTACCTGCAGAGCACGAAAATAATATTGTGAATCAGGCTAGAAATGTTCTTGGAACTAATATGCGCTTAAATAACCCTGTATCTGTGGACTTCCTTATGAAATCTATTAAGGCAGTAGAAGTAAAAACTGAATGTTATTCTTTTTGTGATAATCTACTTACTGCTACAGCAATGTTTAATCCTCAAGATGAACCATTATTTCAGTTTACTCAAGTTAATTTTGATAATCAGGATCATATTCAAAACACTACTTGGGGTCCTGTGTATGGGTTGACTAAGCCAGACAGAAAGAATATCAAGAAGGCCATGAAAGATAAGTCTTGGGTTCCGTTTAGTGTAGATGAGAAGGTTAATTTTGTCAGAGGTGAGTTTAATGGACGTTTTGAGCTTGATAAACAGGTATTTAATTATCGAGGTCAGAGGCGTATGAGGAATCAGCATAATACATATGCTTCATTTCAGGCACAGTATGGTGATAGCAATATATTTTTTACGTATGAGGTGGATCTAAATCCCACGGAGACCCAGATAGATAGTTTTCACATTACATGTAATATTTATGTTAAGGGTGCACCTGATACTTATGTTCGGATTCAGGTTGATAATAAGGATGGCAAGTATATACCTTCTGCAACCATAACTGCAGGGGGCTCTAATTTTCCAGTTTCTGAAACAAAGTTAGGTCCAGATGGTGGCCTTGCGAGGTATGAGGATAAGAGTGGCCCAAATGAATCAGTCGATAGTGCGAATTTAATGCATGATCATCCTGTTTTATCACATTTGATAAATGAAAAACTGGATTATGCAGCTACAATTAAATCCATTGTAGCAAAAGTTAGTGGACTCTATCTGGATACTGAATCTTATCAGCAGAAGCACTTAGATGAGCTTGCTAATCTTGATTGTCTGAAGTTTGAGTCTATATAACCAAATTCTGAGTAAGATAATATGTTTCAATAAGTTTAGAAAATTCAATTCATTTAAACAATTTCACTATACAAATCTTTATATAATACTTCTTTATCATTTTCTTTGGGGGATAATATAGGGGTAGCAGGCTAAAGAGATATAATCTGCCTTTTAACCGCAAAGTTTTTAAATATATCCTTGATATAGGATAATATTATCCTAAAAAAGGGAAAATGCTAACAGAGAAAGAATTAAGGGTTGTGGAACTTTTCAGAAAGAATGTTTTTGCCAGTTATACTATCAGGGAAATAATGAAAAAGATAAAAACTAAGTCTTATAACTGGACCTATACAACTGTAAAAAAACTAAAAAAAGAAAATATAATCAATACAGAAGAAAAAGGCAAAAGTACCTTGTGTACTATAAATTTAGAAGAAGAAAATACGATTAAATATCTATCTATCCTAGAGGGAACTAATCCTTTAATCAAGAAAGTACCTAATCTGGAAAAAATTAAAAAATTATTGCCTTTTGACCATCATTTCTTTTTAATCACAGGCAGTTATGCAGACGGTTCATACACTTCAAAATCTGACCTGGATGTAGTTGTTGTTAATGGTGAAAGCCAGGCTAAAAGAAGAGAGAACAAATTTCTTTTAAACAAGCTATCAAATGAAGGCGATCTGATGATTCCTAAGCTTCATCCCTATGTTTTTACGGCGCTGGAATTTTTAGAGATGATGACTAATAAAGAAGAGAATTATGGGAAGGAGATTGCAAGAAAACATTTGATTATTTCAGGAGCTGAATTTTATTATCATATCTTAAGGGAGGCGATAAACCGTGGATTTAGAGGTTAAACAATACCTTGAAAGGGCATCTAATGAACTTAGGCTGTCAACAGCAATAAAAACGATATCTGAAAGTTTAGAAGAAAAAGAAAATCTTGGCCTGAATAAGGAAGATACATTTTATTCGTCTGTAATCTCACATGCTTATTACTGTGTATTTTATTCTGCAAAAGCAATACTTTTATCTAAGGGGATGAAAACTGAAGCACCTTCGGTTCATAAAAAAACATTAGACGAGTTCAAAAGAGCTTTTGTTGATTCAGGAATTCTTGATTTAGAATTGTTAAAGATATATAATAAGATGATTATAAGGGCTGATGAGCTTTTAGCTTTATTTCAGGAAGAGAAAAGAAAAAGAGGTCAGTTTGTTTATAAAACACTGCCTCAGGCTAATAAAGAGCCTGCAGAAGAATCTATTGAGAATGCAAAAAAATTCTTAATAAATATAAAGGGAGTTATTGAAAAATGAAAATAGCAGTAATATTTACAAAAAGAGATGAGATGGCTGAAAGCTATCATGAAGATTGGGAAGGTAGAGACAAGAATGATGATGCTGAGTCTGTTATGAAGGCTTTAAAGGAATTAGGCCATTCGGTTACTGTCTATCATGTTGATGAAGAGCTGTTTGAGAAGTTAAGAAAAGATAAAAAGGATATTGATTTAGTCTTTAACTTATGTGATGATGGTTTTTATTCTGACCCTGAGCTTGAGCCTCATGTAGCTGCAATGCTTGATGTTCTGGAGCTACCTTATACTGGCGGGAATTATCTGACTTTAGCTTTGACTTTAAAAAAAGATACAGTAAAGAAAATATTGATGTATCATAATTTGCCTACACCTGATTTTCAATTATTTGAGACTGGCGATGAAGAGTTGAAATTAGGGTTTCCTTTGATTGTCAAGCCTGCTCATGAGGATGCTTCTATTGGCATTAAGGATGATTCTGTTGTTAAAAATGAAGATGAGCTAAGGGCAAGAGTCAGGCATGTCATCAAGGAATATAGGCAGCCTGCTTTGGTTGAGGAGTTTATTGATGGAAGGGAGTTTAATGTTGGTTTTTTGGGAAAAGAGATATTGCCATTATCTGAGATAACCTTTGATGGTCTGCCTCCTGACAAACCAAAGATAGTTAATTACGATGCAAAGTGGAAGGAGGATTCTGTAGATTACAAAGAGACTAAAAGAAGTTGTCCTTCAAAGGTTGATGATGAGCTTGCCGGGAAATTGAGGGAATTGGCTCTTAAAGCTTCTGCCTTATTTGGATGCAGGGATTATTTCAGGGTTGATTTTAGAGTTAGAAATAATGAACCTTATATATTAGAGGTAAACCAGAGCCCTGACATTTCAGAGGATGCTGGTTTGTTTGGAATGTCCCAGGCAAAAGGTTATTCTTACAGGGATATGGTTGATAGGGTTGTGAAAAGCGCAATACAAAGGAAGAATGAAGATCCAGAATAAATTATTAAAAAGAGGTTTTTCTGTTAATCTGTTTAAGGATGCCAGTATTGAGTATCAGGAAGATGTTTGGGAAAATTTAAGTGATGGGATAAAAAGAACAGTTATGGATAATCTGGTTTATCTTAAGCTTTCTCCTTATTCTATGTTTCATGATAAGATGCATTTTGATTTTTCTTCACCTTATCTTAAGGAATTAGGTGATAATTGTGTTGTAAAAGATATTCCAAGGATTGCAGAAGAGGATAATGTTTCGACAAAAGAAATGATTGAAAAGTTTAAGAATAAGAAAATTAAATTTAAGGATGATAATGTTGGGTTGATTGATATTGAAGTTGAAGATTCTTCTTTGATTGGGATGTCGTTTGGTAAGGACAGTTTATTGTCTTATGGAATAGCAAAAGAGTTGAAGTTAGAGCCTAAACTTGTTATGGTGCAGGACTTCTGGGATATAGAAGCAGACCATAAGTTTGACATAATGGATAAGTTTGAAAAGGAATTTAATGAAGATATAGGTATTGTTTATGATTCAACAGATGATGTTTCTGCTTATAAAAGCATAAACAAAGCAGATTCTTCTGGTATTGTTGGAGCGAATGCAATGAACTCCTATGCTATAATGCTTTTGCCTTTAGTTATTAAATATGGTTCTGGAAATTTGGTGTTTGGGAATGAGCAGAACTTTAATGATTATTTTGTTAATAAAGAAGGGTTTAAGGTTTATCCTTCCTATGAGCAAAGTTCAGAATGGATGACAGAGCAGAATAATGCTTTGAAGGAATTTACTAATGGCAAGGTTAAGATTAGTAGTTTTATAGAGCCGTTGTATAATATTGCAGAGATTAAAGTGCTTTTTAATAGATATCCTTCTATTGCTAAGTACCAGATGTCCTGTGATCATTCAGAGAAACAGAACAAAGAGAGCAGATGGTGTTACAGTTGTCCAATGTGTGCAAAAACATTTCTTTATTTGAAAGCGAATAATATTGATCCTAAGGTAATTATGTTTAATGAGAATTTTTTTGATAGGAACTTTGAGGAATTTTATCCTTTGTTTAATGATAAACAAAAAAGAGTTTATGAAAGGCCAAAAGCTGTAAGGGATGAGCAGCTATTTGCTTTTTATCTTGCTTATAAGAATGGCTGTAAGGGGGAGCTTATTGATTCTTTTAAGGAGAAGTTTTTGGATGAAGCTAAGAAACGTGAGGATGAGCTTTATAATAAATTTTTTAGGATTCATGACGGTGTTTCTGTTTCTGGTAAATTAAAGGAAGATATTAATTCAATCTATAAGGAGGAACTTGCTAAATGTCCTTAGAAATCAAAGATTTCTGGGACATTGAAAACCCAGGGGATTTTCAATGAAATGGGATGAAGTAGCTGATGTGATTAAAGAAGCGTGGGAAGAAGAGCCTGATGTAGATGATGGAAGCTATTATAAAGGACATATTGAAAAGGTTCTTGACAAAAAGGAATTATTTTTAGAATCTGCTAATAAGTTTGGAACTCCACAGTATATTCTGGATGAGGATGTTTTGAAGGAGAAGGCTTTGAATTTTATGGAAACTTTTAGAAAGTATATTCCTAATTCTTCATTTTTTTATGCGTTTAAGTCAAATGATTTGCCTTATTTAGCTAAGAGGTTAAAATCATATGGTTATAATGCTGATGTTGCTGGTTTGTTTGAGTTGAAGTTAGCTTTGAAACTGGGTTTTGAAAAGATAATATTTACAGGACCTGGGAAGAGTGATGAAGAGCTTTTGCTTGCTATTGAGAATAAGGATAAGGTTGTGATTAATGTTGACAATAAGGATGAGTTGGATAGAGTTATTAATCTTGTTGATGATAAAGTAAGGATTAGTATAAGGGTTAATCCTGATAGTAGTGTTATGAAAAACTGGAGTAAATTTGGTATTGGTTTAGATGAGTTAAAAGAGGTTATTGCTAAGGCAAAAGAAAGCTATAAAGTTAATTTAGTTGGCATTCACTTTCATTCTTCATGGAATGATACTCCTGAACGTTATTGCAAGAATATTAAACTGATTGGAGATTCTTTAAAAGATGAGCTTGCTAATCTTGAATTTTTGGATATTGGAGGAGGAATATATCCAGAGGACCAGGCAACCTTGAGTAAGTTTAGCCATAACTATGTGCTTAGAGAGGTTGTTTCTGAAGCTGCAGACAAAAAATTTGATTTTGACCTTAGTGAATTTTCTGTTGATGAAGTTGATTCTTTAGAGAAATTTGGAAAAGAGATTTCTAATTCTTTGGAGAAATATGTGTTTCCTTTTAATAAAGATATTAAGATTTATTTTGAGCCTGGAAGATATGTTTCAAACAATTCAACGCATATACTTACTAAAGTTATAGCTGAGAAAAATGAAAATGTTATTGTTGATGGAGGAATGAACTTAATCGGAGGATTAGATTTTTCTAATTATCTTTTTTCTCCTATTGTTAATCTTTCGAATCCTTCTTTTAAACTTAATAAAAAAATAATTTATGGAAGTCTTTGCAAAGCAGATGACCTTTGGAGTTATAGTTTTTTTGGAAAAGATTGCAGGAAAGATGATTTAATGTTAGTTTTGATGCAGGGCAGCTATACTTTTTCCCGTGCATGGAGATTAATCAAAGAGAATGCGCCTTATGTGGTTATATCTGATGGAAAATTAATTTTAGCAAAGGAAAAAGAAAAGTTTTCTGATAGGTATAGCGGTTGTAAGTTCTGAAAAAATATTTTTTGAAAAAAAATCATTAAAAAATTTCTTTTTTACTTTTGAATTCAAAAAATAAATAAATTTCTAAAAAATTAATTTTTAACACTTTTGAATTTGAAAAATTCTAAAGGTTAAAAAATTCTTTGAATTTTTAAACAAAATTAAAAAACTTTTATCAATTTTATCGTCGACAAAATAAAAAATAAAAAACTTTTTTTAAAAAAACATAAAAAAATAAAACTTTTTTATCCATTTTATGGTCGACAAAACAAAGAAATAATAAACTTTAAATACCAGTAAATTCAATAAAAAATTATAAAAATTTATGTTTTTGGAGTAAAAAGACGGTGAACAAGGATATGATTTCAAAAAATCAGTTTGTTTCTTCTCAATTTTGTCTGAGAATTAAGACTCAAAGGTGTTTGTAATGCCAGATCAACAGGAGAAAACACTGCTGAAGAAAAAATTTGTGAAAGAGATTGAGCAGGTTGAACTATGGGAAGAATTATTAAGGAAGAGTATTGTTAGTGAAGATCAGCTTGATACAATCTGTAAAGGAGATATTAATAAAGAAAAATTAAAAGCCGTTATAAAAAAATATCCTATGAGGATTAATCCTTACTATCTGAGCCTGATAAAGAAAAAGGATGATGCAATCTGGAAGCAATGCATTCCTGATGTTAGGGAACTGGATGATCCTGAAGGTTTTGAAGACCCTTTATGCGAGGAAAGAGATAGTCCTGTACCAGGTTTAACGCATAGATATCCTGACAGGGTTCTATTTTTAGTATGCAACCAATGTGCAATGTACTGCAGGTTCTGTACCAGGAAAAGAAAAGTTGGAGACCCTTTCAAGAGAATTACTAAAACACAAATACAAAGGGGTATTGAATATATCAAAGGCCATCCTGAGGTAAGGGATGTTTTATTATCAGGGGGAGACCCTTTTTTGCTTTCAGATTCTTACTTAGAATGGATTTTAAAAGAGTTAAGGGCAATAGAGCATGTTGAGATTATCAGGATAGGCACAAGAGTGCCTGCTGCTTTGCCGCACAGGATAACTCCTGAACTTTGCAATATGCTTAAGAAATATCATCCTCTTTATGTTAATGTTCACTTTGCGCACCCTACTGAGATTACTGAGCTAAGTGCAACTGCATGTGGGATGTTGGCAGATGCAGGCATTTTATTAAGCAGCCAGACTGTTTTGCTTAAAGGGGTTAATGATGACCCTAAGGTTATGAAGGATCTGATGCAGAAATTACTGAAGATAAGGGTCAGGCCTTATTATATCTATCAGGCTGATATGACTAAAGGGATTAATCATTTCAGGGCAAAGGTTGACAAAGGAATGGAGATTATTGAAAGCATACAGGGATGGACTTCCGGGTTGTGTGTGCCTCACTTTGTAATTGACAGCCCTGGTGGAGGGGGAAAGATACCAATACTTCCTAATTATATTGTTGAGAGGGATGACAAGAAGATAGTTCTGAAGAATTATTCAGGCAAGACTTATACTTATACTGAGCATTGTTAGAATTATTTCTCAAATACAAACAATTCATCTATTGTTGTTTTTAAAACTCTTGCTACATCATGAGCTAATTGTAATGATGGGTTGTATCTTCCTTTTTCAAGGAAAACTATTGTTTCTCTTCTTACGCCTGTTTTTTTAGCTAACTGTTCTTGTGTCAGGTTATGTCTTGCCCTTAACTCTTTAATGCGGCTTTTCATCTTATTCTGTTTTTCCCCTTATACTAAGATATAGCCAACATACTCCAAAGATTATTGCCATTCCGAGTATTCCCATGCTTAATGCCTGTGAAGGATCTTTGAATTGAATTAAGTTATCTGAGAGATAGCTTAATGCCAAAAGATACCATATAGATATTAAGAATGTGTAGTATCCTGCAAGCACTTCTATTTTTTTAGTTCTTTCATCTGCAATTGGAAATCCTTTCTTTATTGAAGTGTATTTTCTTTTTATAACAACTGCAGCAAATATCAATATAATCAATGCAATAATTACTGAACCAATACCGGCACCAATATTGCCTTTTCTTGATATTGTTATTGCAAATAGTATTAGCGCTAAGGTAAGAAAAATAACTACAATTGTCATAGATAAAAGTCTTGTTTTATCTTTTTGTAAATTCTTTGGATTTTCTAATTCATTCTTCGACAGTTTTTGATTTTGTTTTTTTGTTTCTTTTTCCATTTTTTCACCTTTGTTAGTTCTTTATAACATTTAGTTAGGTTATTCTAACCTTATGTTAGAAATAGATAACATAACTAGTATTTAAATGTTTTGTTCTAGAGGCAAGATTTATAAAGTCCTTTGTATTTATCTGTTGTATGATAAGAAAACATACTATTGTTGATGGTGGAGATGGCTGTGGTTTTTCTCCTAAGGGAGACGGATGCGGTTTTTCCACTAAGTAATTGAATTACCAGATTACAATACTCAACAATTTGATAGACAAAGCACAAGAGGGAAAGGTTTATTTAGAGTTCTATAAAGAAAATGAAAAACAAAGTATCAGGTTCATGTCATTGTGGGAATATCCAATACACTATCTATACTGATCTTGAGTTAGACCAACTACCACGAAGAAAATGTGGTTGTGGCTTTTGTACAAAGCATGGTGCAGTATATACTTCAGACCCCAAAGGGGAGCTTCGAATAAGAATCAAAGATAAAAGTAAAGTTTCGCTATATACTTTTGGCACTCGTACTGCAAAAGTCCACGTATGTTCAGTTTGTGGAGTTGAACCATTCTTCATTAGTAAAATTAACGGGAAAAACCATGCGGTGGTTAATCTCAATACTTCTGTTGATCCTGTTTTGTCAACTGAAAAGTATACTAAAACTGACTTTAGTAGTGAGACAGTGGAAGAACGTTTAGACAGAAGAAGCAAAACGTGGATTTCTAAGGTAGTATTTGAGGATGACTAAAATAGATTATTTTAGTCGCTTTTTCTTCACAGAAAATTCCTGAACATAAATACAATTGCAACACCGATTATCATTGCAAGGAATAGATTTTTTGTTTTAAGTGCAATAGTCATTGTTACAATACCTGCGAAAGTTTCTCTTACCCCTCCAATAAAAAGTGCTGGAGCTACTATAGAGATTAAAATTGCACCTGGGATTGCCTTAAGAAACGCTTCGGTTCTTTTTGAAATAGTCATCTTATTCACAATAAAAAATCCGCTGGCTCTTGTCAAATAGGTGACAATAGCCATACCAAGTATAGCTAAAAAGGAGATTAAATTAATTCCCATGTTGATACACCCCTACAAGTCCGCCGATGATTCCTCCTGCTATGATATACCATTTGCCCGGAAGGAATATTGAAACGATTATTGCTGTGATTGCTGCAACTAGCCAGGAAGGTATATCCTTTTTTCCTTTCCAGAGTCCTGCAAGAAGTGCGATAAAAACAGCAGTAAAGGCAAAATCCAGCCCCCATTTTTCAGGGTTGACTATAAGTCCACCTATAATCAATCCAACAATGGTTGAGCCTACCCAACTGAAAAAAACTAACAGTCCGCTTCCCAAAAGGAACGATCCTTTAGTATTTTCTTTATCCATTTCTCCTAGGGTAATTGCCCAGCTTTCATCAACCATGAAAAAGAGACTTAAATAAGCCTGGAATTTAGATAGTTTTGATAACCCTTTATGAAGAGAGGCACTCATAAGGACATGACGGAGGTTTATAGCCAATGTTGTAAAAATAATGGTAAAAATCGGAAGGGGATAAGTCCATAGATCCAGAACAATCAATTGTGCTGCTCCGGCAAAAACTAAAGTACTCATCAATGTTCCTTCTAGAAAGCTTAACCCTGTCTGTCCTGCAAGAATTCCAAAAAGGAGTCCGTATGTAGCCACGCTAAAAAAAAGCGGAATAGTTTTAACACATCCCTGTCTAATTCCTTCGAATCCAAAATATTTTTCCTCCATATCAATAATAAATTAGTTATCATTTATTAATTTATGTGCAAAACACACTAATAAATGTGCAAAATTGAATTAATGTGCAAAGCCGTTTTCAAAATGGTAAACGTTTTAAATGAGGGGTAAATTAGTTATTTAATGAGGATACCAAAAAGATATGGGCAATCAAGGATAGAGAATTGTCCTTTCTGTGGAAAAGCAGGAGTAATGAAGAATAAACAAGGAGTTCCTGTCTGTTTAAAGCATAAAGATTCATATCTAGATGGCCTCAAGTGTGTTTGCGGGGAGTATCTTGAAGTCAGGTCTGGTAAGTTTGGAGCTTATTTTACTTGTATGAACTGCGGCAATGTTAATTTTAAGAAAGCAATGGAGATGAATCCAGAGCTTATGGAAAAGGCTGAAGTTGAAACTAATGAGGAAAAGGTTTCTGATAAAAAAGAGAGTGACCGAGTAAAAGCATGGGATGAAAAACGGAGAGGGCCTAAGAAAGAAATTATAGTTAGGTCTGATGAGCTTGATTTTATTTGAATTAGGAAGTCAGAAATCCTTACCATTTAGGGTTAGGAATGAATGGCTTCATTCAGGCTTCCTAATTTCCTAAAAATTATCAAATTGCCAGTCAATCCCCCTCATTTATGGTTGGGGTTAGGCAATTTGCTAATTTTTTTGAATTTTACCAAAAATAAGTCTTTTTTGCTGCTTTTTTTCAGAATAAGTGTATGGAACATATATTTTCTTTTTTGTCTTTGGGTCTAAGCCTGTATAGTACATGCATGTTGATACTGTCATTGGAGTTGGAGTGAAAACTTGCACAGTTTCAGCGTTTTTTAGTTCTTTAACTTTTTTAGCAAGCTCTTTTGCCTCTTTCATACTTGAGCCTGGATGAGCTGTCATAAAATAGAATGATAATTTTCTTTTTGTTTTTTTGAAATTATTTATGAATTTATTTAAGTCTCCATAGTCTTTATTCATCAGTTTAAGGACATCTTTATTTACGTGTTCTGGTGCAATTCTTAATGTGCTCATAATATGGTGTGCTGCAATTTCGTCTATGTATTCAGGTGATGCTAAATCATACCTTATGCCGCTTCTTATTACTATTTTTTTAATTCCTTTTATTTTTCTTGCTTTTTTTAACAGATTGATTAGTCTTTTGTTGCTTCTATTTAGATTTGTACATTCTAAACATTCTTTATCGCAGTTATCGCAGTCCATGCCATACATGTTTGCAGAAGGGCCTCCTAAATCATCGATATTACCTTTGAAATTTTTTAATTTTGTAATATTTTTTATTTCTTTTAAAATTGATTCTTCTGATCTTGAGATTATCCTGTTGCCCTGCATTAGATTTATTGAACAGAAATTGCAGGACCCAACGCACCCTCTATGAGTTATTACGCTAAATTCAAAACCTTTTAGTTCTTTTGGAGCTTTTCTTGTAAACGGCAATTCATAGTATTCATCCAAATCTTTTGGTGTGTACTTTGGACTTTTGTATTGGATTACATATCTATTGTCAATTTTTTGGATCAGATCTTTATTATTTGAGAGCAGATTCTGCATATCACAGAATTTTTCTTTACTTTTTTCTACTTGTTCAAAGCTTGGAAGTTCAATTGCTTTAACTTTATCTTTTGTTATTATACATGTTCCTTCTATTTTTGTAAGTTGTTCTTTGTTTTTTATTCTTTTAGCAATCTCCAGGATTTGTTTTTCTGCGCTGCCAAAGGCCAGTATATCTGCTCTTGTATCAAATAAAATAGGTTTTCTTAGTTTATTGCTCCAGTAATCATAATGGACAAATCTTCTTAGGCTGCTTTCAGTTCCACCAAGTACTATAATTGAACCTTTGAATAGGTGTTTTATCCAATTACTATATACGAGTACTGTTCTATCTGGAACTGTTTCATTATAATTAAGGAATTTATCGTCACTTCTTAATTTCTTTAATGGGGTGTAGTTTCTTACCATGGAATCGATACTTCCACTGGTTACTGCAAAGAAAAGCTTAGGCTTTCCTAATTTTTTTATATGTTCTTCTTTGGTTGGTTTTTCAATAACACCTACTTTGTAATTATTTTTTTCAAGTAATCTTTTTAGAATTGCAACTCCACAAAGCGGGTGGTCAAAATACATTTCACCTGTTATGAATATTATGTCATATTCCATTAGTTGTTATAATTGTTATTTGTTTTTAAATGTTGTTACGTTACTTGAGAATTAGTTTTTATTTTAGGGGGTTAATTATGCTTTGTTGCATTCAATAACAAACATTTTTATATCAATAGGATTTATTTTTATTATGGAGTATAAAGGGCTTACTTTAGACAAATTCCAGGAAGATTCTATCAAATCTATTGACAGCAACCATTCTGTTGTTGTTTCTGCGCCTACTGGCTCTGGGAAAACGCTAATTGCAGATTATATTATCAATAAGTATATCAATAAGGGCATTAGGGTGATTTATACTGCTCCTATAAAGGCGCTTTCTAACCAGAAGTATAAGGAGTTTACAGCTGATTATGGCAAGGATAAAGTTGGACTCTTGACTGGGGATATTGTTATTAATCCTACAGCCCCTGTTTTGATCATGACAACAGAAATCTACAGGAATATGGCTTTAACTGATGATGATATGACCAACAAGGTTTCTTATGTTGTTTTTGATGAGATCCATTTTATCAATGATATTGAGAGAGGTTATGTCTGGGAGGAGTCAATTATTTTCTCTAAACCACATGTCAGGTTTTTGTGCTTGTCTGCAACAATTCCTAATGCTCAGGAGTTTGCATCGTGGATTCATTCTATCAAGGGGCATACGGTTGATACTATCAAGAATACTCAACGGCCTGTTCCGCTGCATAAGCATTTTTATGATGCTGAGCTGGGGGTTTGCACTCTTGAAGAGATTAGGGAAGTCAAGGATATTCCCTCCCATGATTATAGGCGGGGCAGAAGAGGCAGGAGAAGGCCCAGGATAATTGCACCTAATCATGTTGAATTGATTAAAAGTATAAAAGATAAGCTGCCATGCTTCTTTTTTAATTTCTCACGGCAGGGTTGCCAGGATTCTGCATATCAGCTTTCAAGAGCTAAGATATTTGAGGCTAATCCTGAAATAACCTCTTTTGTCAGGAAGAAATTAGAAAGTTCTGCTCCTGAAATCAGGAATCTTAAGTCTACCAGGTTACTTCGTGAAACATTGACTTATGGCATTGCGTTTCATCATGCAGGGCTGATTCCTTTGATTAAAGGGATTGTTGAAGAGCTTTTTTCAAAAGGAATGATAAAGGTATTGTATACAACTGAGACTTTTGCAGTTGGGATAAACATGCCTGCAAAGACGGTATGTTTTCAGGCTTTGAGAAAATTTGATGGCGCTAACTTTAGGTTTTTGAATTCAAAGGAATTTTTTCAGATTGCAGGCAGGGCTGGCAGACGAGGTATAGATAAAGAAGGATTTGTTTATGCAATGGTTGACCGAAGGGATTTTGACTATGCTATGCTTAAGAGAATTACTTCCAAGGATGTTGACCCGATAAATTCCCAGTTTAGGTTGAGTGTAAATACAGTTCTTAATCTTATAAAGCGGCATAGTTCTTCAGAGATTGAGAAAATACTTAAGATGAGTTTTTTTACTTATCAAAGAACCTCTTCTGAGATAAAGAATTCATATGAAAAAACCTATAAGAAGCTTACTAAGAAAGGATTTTTGGAAAATGGCAAGCTTACTGCTAAAGGAGAGTTTGCTGCTAATATATATGCTGATGAGATAATTATTGGTGAGATATTTGCAACTGATTTTTATAAAGACCTTAATGAATATCATCTTATGCTTATTGTTGCGTGCCTTTGTTATGAGCCAAGGAAGAAAACAGAATTCTATAAGGCATATCCTTCTAAGTTTGTGAGTGACGTTAAAAAGAAACTGTTTAGGGAGCATATTTCCCAAAGATTTAATCATATCGATGAGCTGACTGCTTTGGTGCATCCATGCTATCATGGAAAGGACATATTCTTTATTATGAAGAACACTAACTTTCTTGAAGGGGATGTAATAAGGTTCTTCAGGCAGATGCTTGACAGGTTTGGGCAGATAAGGGGGGCTACTCCTGACGAAAGATTGAAGCGGATGGTTGGAAGCTGCCAGAGGTTAGTTGGTGAGTCTTTGGCTTTGGTTGATAGTATATAGAAAACAATATAAACAGACTAAGGGTAGTATTTCTATGGTTGAATTCAATCCAGATGGGAGTATAAAATTACCAGAACAGTTTGCTAGAAATAAAGAAGAGAACAAAGAAAAGCTGAAAAACAGGCGCTGTATAAAAGTAACCAGGCAGATAGTAAGCTTTACTTCTCCAAAGAAATGCATTCTTCATATAATCTTATCTGATGCTATTAGTGATAATAGGTTTATAGGGAATATTTATAATTATTTTAAGGAAAAAGCCAGTGTTCCAACTAAAATAGAAAAACTTAATGATAAGGAGTTTAAGGTTGAAGTTGGAACTGATTTTAGACGGTGTAGTGATTGTAATTCACTTATTAACCAGTACAGGGAATTTCTTGAGGGGAATATTATAGAGCAAAAAGGTTCATGTACTTTTGAAGGTATGAAGAAGAACTTCTGTTATGAAGATTATTTTGATTAAGAACAAAACCCTATCTCTTGCTTTTCATCTTTCTTTCGCTTATCTCCTTGGTAGGGCGGTTTTTGCTAAATTTCAAAAACCTGTCGATACTTCCCTCATCTATCTGTTTCTGCTTCTGCTGTTCAGGAGTAAGGTCAGGAGAACTAAAATTCATAGTTGACGGCTTGTCTTTTCTGAACTTTGCGTATCTTTCTCTCTTTGGATTTACTTTCTTTTTCCTGTTTTTATTCTTTTTTTTCTTTCCCATATAATAATTGATATTCTGTTTCTATTTATAAACTTTACTTTTTAGAATAAAGGGGGTATGTCATAGGAATAGCACTTTGAAACTTTTGTTATGAGGTTTCGAATAGTTTATATATGCTTAAAATATACAAATAACATGAAATGTTCTCAATGCGGAGTATGCTGTAAATTATTCTATATAAACCTTTCAAAAGAGGAGTATAGCTCCGGGAAGTACAAGACTCAATTTGACGAGTTTGAATTTGTTGATGATTTTGAGGAAGCTGAGCTTTGTGCAGCAAATATAATAACTCAAAAAGAGGATGGAAGCTGTACCTATCTAAAGAAAGGCAAATGTTCAATCCATGGTACAAGGCCCAGAGCCTGCAGAAACTTTTTCTGTGCAGATCCTAATTTTGAGACTATGAATAAAAAGATAAAAGAGCATAAGCTCTCTATTGGAATTGAATAGCTTTTAGGAATAAACACGTAGAAAAAGCTTCGCTTTTTCTTGTGCCACGTTAAGTGGATTCCTAAACCTGTTGGAAATCTTCAATTTCCAAAAGTTTATAAATAGGTCTTCACTTGGAGTTAATATGAGAAAATTTGATAAGAGTAGGGGAAAATCTGGCGGAAGAAGTTCAGGTAGATCCAGTAGAGGAGATTCTGGCGGAAGAAGTTCAGGTAGGTCTGGCGGAAGAAGTTTTAACAGAAGAGATTCTGGCAGATCAAGTTATGGGCAGCCAACAATGCATGAAGTAACCTGTGATAAATGCGGACAAAGCTGTGAAGTTCCTTTCAAACCAACTGGTGGCAAGCCTGTTTACTGCAGTGATTGTTTTAGGAAAGGAGAAGGTTCAGAATCTGGTTCCAGGGGCAGAAGGCAGGATTTTAGGTCAGGTTCCAGAAGAGAATCCAGACCAAGGCAAGACAAACCTTCAGCAGAGTTGCAGCAAATTAATGAAAAACTTGATAAGATCTTAGAAATTTTGAACGAAGATTAATTTATTTTCTTGTTTATTTACTATCAAAAGTAGGGTTTAGAATCCTTTAGGCATTTTCTTATCATCACTGGTATTCATTTGCCCTTTGGCATTTGATACAATTAATGGCATAATGTATAGCCTCTAGTCTAACTGGGGATATTTTCTCTTGGCAACTATCACATATACCATATGTCCCGCTATCAATTTTTTGTATTGCACGTTGCATTTGAGCTGATAGTTTATTCTCTACTAGTTTAGTGCCTATACTTGTTTCAATCACTAAGTTTACATTTGCTACATCAAGTTCATCTGAAGGCCATGTTCCAATATCAGGCGAGGCAGGTATATTGTTTGATGATTTTATTCTTGTTACTAAATCCTTTTTAATTTTCATTAATTGTGTTTTATCCATCTTTAATCACATTCAGAAACCTTTCGGCATCTTTCCCTGGAATTTCTTCATCAATTTATTAATGTCGCCTTTCCCTTTCATCATCTTAACCATCTTCTTTGATTGGCGATATTGTTTAATCAATTCTCTGACAGTTCCTGTCGAAACACCAGAGCCTTTTGCAATCCTTTCTATTCTTGGGCCATCCAGAACTTCGTCTGGTCTTTCCAGTTCATCCTGCGTCATTGACTGCATTGCTACTTTCCATAGTTTTAGCTTGCCTTCCTGTACTTTCAAGGCATCTTTTGGTAATTTTAATTGGCCGAAACCTGGTATCATTTCTGTAATCTTAGAAAGAGGGCCCATCTTTGACATTGCTTCCATCTGTTCGTATAAATCAATTAATGTGAAATCGCCTTTCAATAATCTTTTGCCTAAGTCTTCTGCGTCTTCTTCAGAAATAGCTTCTTTTGCTTTTTCCAGTAAAGCTTCTAAATCGCCCATTCCCAGCATTCTTCCGACAAATCCAGGAGGATTAAAAGTCTCTAAATCTTCTTGTTTCTCACCAACACCAATAAACTTAATTGGAGCTTCTGTTACTGCGCATGCACTTAAAGCACCGCCTGCTTTTGCTGTGCCGTCCATTTTAGTTGCTATAACACCAGTTATGCCGCAGGAATCATGAAACTGCTGAGCTTGTTTTTGGGCTGCCTGGCCTATGTCTGCAGAAATAACAAGTAAGTTTTCGTTTGCATTAACTTCTTTGTTTATTTTTTCAATCTCTTTAATAAGATCTTTAGATAAAGCATCTCTTCCTGCTGTATCAATAATAATAACATCGTATTTTTTGTATTCGTCTTCATATTGTTTCCATATCTTTATAGGGTCTTTTTCAACTTTATTTATAAAAACAGGAACCTTTGCTTGTGCACCAACTTGTTCAATCTGGTCCATAGCTGCTGGCCTGTGAATATCTAACCCTACAAGAGCAACCTTAAATCCTCTTTTTGTAAAGTATCTGGCTAACTTACCAGAAGTTGTTGTTTTTCCAGAACCAAACAAACCTACAAGCATTATCTTGAAAGGCTTTTCCTTAACTTCAATCTTATACGCTTCTTTTCCTAAGAAATTGACCAGTTCTTCATAGACAATATTGATTAATTGCTCTTTTTTAGTTAACCCTTTTACAGATTCTTTTTTAATGTCCTCTTTAATCTTATTAGTAAGGTCAAAAACAAGCTTTACATTAACATCTGCCTGTAGTAATGCCCTTTGTAAATCTTTGATTAACTCATTGATCAGTTTGTCATCTACAAACATAGACTTAGCTATCTTAGATAATGTATTCTTTAGTGAACTGCCTAGTTTATCCAGTACCATATTTACTTAGAGAATGATAGCTCCATTTAAAAAACTTGTTTTTTAAATTCCTCAAATTCTTCGAATTTGAGTTATTTATAAATTTAACCAACAAAAATAGGCCTTTTACTTAGTTCTTTAGGGAGAGGCAGTTTCTTAAACGGCATTCCTTCTGTTTTCTTTTTAATTTCTTCAACTAGTTTTTTTGTTGTTATTAAATCCTGTTTTTTTGTTTCTCTTACTCTTACGTTGATCTTCTTAGCTTTTTCTTCTTTTTCTCCAACAACTGCGATGAAAGGAACCCATTCTATTTCTGCATTTCTTATTTTCTTTCCAACATGCAACATTCTATCGTCAATGTCTGCCCTTATGTTGTTTGCTATGAGCTCGTCTGTTATTTTCTGGGCATATTTTGTATATTCATTAGAAACAGGAATAACTCTTACTTGTGTTGGGGATAGCCATAATGGTAATTTAGGAACTTTTCCTTGTTTTTGAGCAAATGCTGCTTTCTCTAATAGAGCATACATCACTCTTTCTATTGCTCCTGAAGGTGAGCAATGCAGTATTAAAGGGTGCTTTAGTTTTCCATCCTTGTCTGTAAATTTAATGTCGTATCTTTCACCGTTTTCAATGTCAATCTGGTCAGTGCTTAAAGCAGATGCTTTATCCAATGTGTCTACAAAGTTGAATTCATACTTTAAGACAAAATAGAAGATTCTTTCATCCCACATCTCTAATAATATTGGTTTGCCTAGTTTTTTAACTAAATCCAGAATGTATTTTTTGTTTTTCTTAAAGAAATCTTTGGTTGTTCTTAGGGCCATCTCTATATCCTTTTTTTCTATGTCTGCGCCGTTAAGGACATCTAAACTTAAATTAAATCTTATCTTGAATTCTTCCATAGCTTGAGGCATATCTGCTACAATTGCATGGACATCAGGCATTGTGAATGCTCTTAATCTTCTTAATCCTGTAAGCTCTCCTGATTGTTCTCTTCTAAATGAATATCTTGTAAGTTCATAAAGTTTTAATGGTAAGTTTTTGTAAGAGATTGTTGCGTCATGCGCCATTAAGAACTGGCCAAAGCATGCTGCAAACCTTAGGAAGAATGTTCTTTTATCTGATTTTATCTGATATTGCCTTGCAGGAAATCTCTGCAGATATTTTGATAGTGTAGGGTGGTTTATGTCATACATTATTGGTGTTTCTACTTCAACACCGCCATAATCAATTACTTTATCTGTGACATACTCTTCAATAAGTTTTTTGATTAATCTTCCTTTTGGGTAATATCTTAGGTTGCCTGCATCAGAAGCAGGTTCATAATCCACAAGCTCTAATTTTTTCATCAAAGCTACGTGTGCTGGTTCATTTTTTACTGCCCTTGATTTTTCTTTTTCATAGAAAGCGAATTTCTTTAGTTTTTCATGGTTTTGATAGTTGAATTTAGAAACATCGTGAAGCTTTCCGTCTGGCGTTAGAATATTCCAGTATGAAGTTAGTTTTCTTTCTTTTTTTACTGCTTCGTTCTCTTCCTTAATCTCTTCCGGCCCAAATTCTCTGCTTAGTTCGGATAGGGGATGGCCTTTTACAGAGATATTGAATGATTTGTACCAACCGAATGGAGACCTGTGAACTTCAAATCCCTTAAGCCCTTTTTCTGCTTCATCGAGAACCTTTAATGCTGTTTTTGGGGAACTGGGAGTATTGGTCAAGTGAACATACGGGTAGAGGACAATTTTTTCTGCTTTTACCTGGGAAGCAATATCTTTGATGTTTTTTACCAGATTTTTTGCAGCATTTTCTGGGTTTGCTTCATCTCTTTTCTCTACAGAAATAAATACAACTAAGCATTCATTGATTTTTTCTTTCTTGTTTTTTAATGGCTCTGGCTCTTTTATTGCTTTTTTCTTTGCTTCGAATTCGATGAAGTCTGAGTGCAATGTTAATATCTTCATAAGGAGCTAGATTTTAACCAAATATATAAAATTGTTGGTTTAAATAGTTTGCAGATTGATTTGTCATTGTATAATCTAACTACTTTCAAGTAAATAAAAAATAGGAAGTTTTAAAAACATATTGCTGTTCTTTTTGTTATATGGATTGGGAAGAAGAGGTAGAACACAAGAAGCAAGCACAAAAATATATAGATGATATTCTTAGAGAATTTGATGGTAACTTTGTTTCGCCTGCTGACCTTAAGTTTCTTAATGAACAAAAGGACGTTGGGGTATATTCTCGTACAAGTGAACTTGCTGACAAACTCCCCCCATACTCATTTATGGAAAATAAACAAAGGATTATATCTAAGATTGTTAGCCATGCAAGATACTTTAAGGATAATGGTGAAGTAAGATATAATATTAATGGTTTGTTCCTGGAACCTGAGGAGGTTAGGAATCTTCTTGCTAAGTATTCAGGGGACCCTTTAATATCGTCAGACCTTAAGAAGTATGTTCAAAGCTTCATTATACAATATGATAATTTACTTAACCTTTCATCAAAACAAGTTGTAGTTATTGAAAATATCACTAATTATTGTGATGAATTTGATAGGCACCAAAATCTTGGTGTTGTCAGGCTGAAACCAGGCAAAGACCCAATCTATATGAGTTTTGTTTTTGAGTTTGTAGAAAGGGCTATTAATTACGCTCTAGGAAAAGGTAAAAAGACGGATGAGATAAGTACTGATGATCTTTTGAAATTCAGAAAGAGATTTGTAACTCCAGATGGTGTGGATTTGAGCAGTTTAAGGGATAGAATTGAACAAACAACCGCTAAGCAAAAAACCTTTAATAAATATGATAAGGCTTTAAGCATACTGCAAGATTTTCTAAACAGTGCTGACCCTGCGAAATATAATTATAATGGAGTAAATTATGGTGAAACTCCTTGTGCAAGACCTAAGATATTAGAATAAAGGTTAGGAATTCTATAAAATTGTTGGTTTTCAAAGCGAAAGGTTTATATAAGTTGATTATTAATATTAAGAAAAATAGAAATAATAATAAGATTATTAGAATTAATAATTACGTAAGGATAGCCAAGCCCTGTCTCTGGCAGGGTTTTTATTGTCATGAAACAGCCTAAGTTCATAGGGAAAGCAAAGCTAACCAAACAGGGACAGGTAACTCTGCCGAATGAAGCGAGGCAGGACCTTGGTATAGATATCAATTCTGAGATTTATTGGTATGAGCTTGGTGATAAATTAATTGCAGTCAAGGAGCTTGTTAATCCCAAGGATTTAGGTGTGATGTTAAGAAAAAAAAGAGGTTGATATGGTATTTAATAATATGATAGGGCTTTATGCATTGTTGGCACTAGTTCCATTTATCTTAATCTATCTGATAAGGCCCAAGAGTTTTGAAAGGGTCATTCCTTCTTTGATGTTTATTATGCAGGAGAAGAATAAGTTCAGGAAGGCATCATTTTTGCAGAAACTTCTAAGGAATTTGTTGTTTCTTATGCAATTACTAATTGTTTTGTTTTTAGCAATCTCTGTTGCAGCTCCTTTTTTAGAGATACCTCATACGGTTATGGTTAGAAATAATATTTTGGTTCTGGATGTAAGTGCAAGCATGGGGACTAAAGATGGGATTAGTACAAGGCTTGCTAAAGGCATAGGCAAGGCAAAAGACAGTTTAGGTATGAGGAATACAATTATCTTAGCAGAGAATACACCTGTTATCATTTTAGAGGATGCTACTTCTGGAGAGACTTTGGGATTGTTGGATAAATTGACACCAAAAGCAACTTCTACAAATTTAGGGGATGCTATTTTACTAGCGAGTGATTTACTTGGTAATAAGAAAGGGGTTGTTACTGTTGTGAGTGATTTTATAGCAACAGAGGGTTCAGACCTGATAATGGCAAAGAGGAGTTTAGCATCAAAAGGCAATACTGTTAATTTTATTGATGTTAATAATGAGGCAGAGAATATTGCGATTACAGACCTGATTGTTGACAAGAAGGAAACTACTGTGGAGATCAAGAACTATAAGGACGAGGATATAAGTGTTCAGGTAAATTTAATGAAAGGTAACAGTAAAATAAGTGAAAAAACAATAAAGCTTCTGGCAAATTCAAAAGAAAAGATAATCTTTGATACATTAGAAGGCATCAGCAAAATTACTTTAAACGTAAATGATGATTTATCTATTGATAATACTGCTTATATCAGCTCTCCCGGGAAAAAGGAGACAAGGGTACTACTTATAACGAATAATCCTAAGGAAAATAAGATAAAGGCTGCTCTGAATGCTTTAGGTGTAGAGTTAGAGATAAGAGAGCCTCCGACTGTTAATGCCTATAATGTTGACCATGATATTGTTATTATCAGCGATATAACTAAAGAGCTTTTTGTTCCAACGGATTTTGTCGATTTAAAAAAATATGCAGAGAAAGGCGGAATTTTAATAATAAATGCACAGGAAGACCTAAAGGAAATAGACACATTAGACCTGCTGCCAGTTATTATAGAAAGCATAGAGGATACACCAACAAGCATATGTGTTGATATTATTGGAGTCATATTTCCAAAGGATCCTTTTGCTGATGACCCATGTTTTATCTCTGCAAATAAGTATCTGAAAGGGAATGCACAGAACGGCACTGTGACTTTGGCAAGCGCACAGATGGACAATTCCCCTATTATAGTAACTTCTAAGAGGGGGTTAGGGGATATAGTCTATTATGGAATAATTGACAAGTATAGCGGGTTTTATTCTGACTCTTTTTATCCTATCTTCTGGAATAATCTGATTAATTATCTGATGAAGACAGAGGATATCAGGGAATATAATTTCAAAGGCGGGCGGTTACTTGTGATAAACGAGCAGGAAGTCCAGACGCCTTCTGCAAGAGTAACAACAAATAAACTATTGCTGGATGAAGCTGGCATTTATGAATTTGATAATAAGAAGGTAGCTGTGAACCTGGCTAATGAGGATGAATCAAATATTAACAGGGAGAATGTTGAGTTAAAAGAGAATTTAGAAAAATTTTCTACTGAAAAAGTAAAGGATGTAGATGAATTTGAGCTGGAGCTTCCTTTGCTGATAATTGCTTTGGTTATATTGTTTATTGAGTTTATCTATATCAAGAGGAGAGGCGACCTATGATAAACCTGATTACTGGCAAAATATGCATTGAGGGTTATTGTCTGGCTAATCCCCATTATCTTTATTATATAATCCCTCTGGTTTTTGTTTTACTTATTCTGTTATGGATAAATTTTGTAAAGTTCAAGAAGGATGAGGAGAAAAAGGCTTTTGTAAAAGAGCATAGGGGGGATAGGATTGTATTTTTTGTTTTGAGGTCAATAGTATTCTTTCTTCTGCTTATAGCTATTGCGTCGCCGTATAAATTGAAGGAAACTTCAACACAAGGCAGCCCTGCCTTGACTATACTGGCGGATAATTCAAGCAGCTTTGAGATGTTTGATAATAGTATTGCTACAGAGTTAAAAGGTAAGCTAGAGGAATACTTTCCAACAACCCTGAATTATATTGCTTTCGGAGAGAGGTCTGCTATAGGGGATGGCATACTGCAGAATGCAGAGGGAGATGACCATATATTGGTTATTTCTGACGGCTATAATAATTACGGCAGGGACTTAGGTGATATTATCCTGTTCAGCTCTGTTTTGAATACTACAATACACACTGTGAGATTAGAGCCAACTAAAAAGGACGTTTCAATTGTGGTGAATGGCCCTTCACAGGTTATTGAGCAAAGTGAAACTACATTTAATGTTGTTGTTAGAAATGTTGGTAATCTGAATTATAATGCAGAGGTGGTTATTGATGGTGCTCAGGTGCCTATAAACAATAAAGGAGAATTTACATGGAGATTTTCAAGAGGATATCATAAAATCAGGGCAAGAATATTATTTCCTGGAGAGGATCATTTTGAGCAGAACAATGTCTATTACAAATCTGTAAAATCCTTGCCAAGGCCTAAATTGTTATTTGTTACAGAAAAAGGCGGCCCTTTAAAGGAAGCGCTGGAGAAGGTCTATGATGTTACAATAAAAGATGAGATACCTAATGATATTAAAGGTTATGATGCTGTTATCTTAAATGACATCAATGCGAATAAAATCAGTGATAGTAAGGTAGATTTGCTAAGTGATTATCTAAGCGAGAAAGGCAATGGGGTGGTTGTTGTTGGAGGAGATAATTCTTTTGATAATGGCGGCTATAAAGGCTCATATTTTGAAAGCCTGCTGCCTGTTAAGGTGGGTGTTGGAGAAAGGAAAAGAGATGAAAGATATAATGTTGTTTTTGTTATTGATTTATCAGGAACTACTACCTTGCCATTCAAGCCAGGTGCAGAGCAGTCGATAATTGATTTTGAAAAGGCGTTCCTGCTTGATATAATCCATAGCCTTAATTTTGATGATGAGATTTCAATTATAGGTTTTGTCTCAAGGCCGCATTGTATTCCTACAAGCCTGCATTGTATTTTAACTCCGATTCTTTCATTGCCTGGCCTGGATACTACTATAAGTACGCTTGGTGTTCCAAGCGGCCCTAATGCTGACAGAGGAACAAACATTGCATTAGCATTAGCGAGGGCAAGAGGGGTTTTGGAGAAAGCAGAGGGAGGAAAGAATGTTGTTCTTATATCTGACGGAATAGATACAAATGAGTATGGTATTATGCAGGGCATCCAGACTATGAATTCTTTTGGGATTAAGCTGTATACAATAGGTGTTGGCCAGTTTGTTAATAGTAAGTTATTAAAGAAGATGGCTGAAAAAGGAGATGGCATCTATCTTGAGCCTGATGAGACTGAGAAATTAAAGATCATATTTATGGGCGATGAGGAAGAGCAGAGATGCGCTACAGCAAAATCCGGAAGGATGGTGCTAATGGATACTGCACATTGGATTACAAAAAACACTGAATTAAGCGCAAATGTCGGCGGGTATAATCTTGTTGTTCCTGAATTATGGGGGAGAAGGTTGATAGCTACAGATTGTGACAGGACAATTATGACAGCAGGAAGATATGGATTAGGAAGAATCGTTGTTATGTCAACAGATGATGGAAGCAAGTGGTCAGGAGATATGTTTGGAAGAGAGAACTCAAAAATAATCACAAGGATGATTAACTGGGCAATTGGCGATTTTACAAAGGATAATGATTTTGATGTTCGGGTTAGAGATGTAACTTTAGGCAAGGCTACTGATATTAATGTTATATCAAATGAAAAGCCAGAAGTAAAAGGCTTTGAATTTTCTAAAATAGATACAGGGCTTTATTCTGCTAAGTTAAGGCCAAAAAAGGTAGGATTTTATCCAATCTTAGATGCAGTTGTTGGTGTGAGTTATAATGATGAGTATGAAAAGCTAGGAATCAATCCAGAGTTAGGAGAGTTGGTTACAATTTCAGGAGGCCAGATTTTTGCTCCTGACGATGTTGAGGGAATTAGAGATACAATTATCAGCATGTCAAGAAGGGTCAAGGTTGAGACTATCAATTACAGGTGGCCTTTTGTTATTGCAGCTATGGTAATATTTTTAATAGATGTTTTGATAAGAAGAATCAGGGAGAATATGAATATGATGAAAATGTGAATGATGAAAATTTGAAATGAGGTCTTAGGAATCAAAGATTCCTAACCCATCAAAAAACAATTTTTTGAGGTGAATTAGGATGAGTATAATGAAAAAGGATGTGAACTTTGTGTTTTTTATTTTGATAATTGCAACAGTCGTTAGTTTTGCAGGATTTACTGCTTACTACCAGATATCCTTCAGGAATATTAATGAAGAATATGATACTAAGTTGTCTGAGTTGAATAAGGTTACAACTGACTTATTTGAGAAGAAATCTATTTTATTGCAGACTACTACAGAATTGAATACCACTAAAAAAGGAAGAGAGGAATTAGGTACGCAGTATGATACCCTAAAAGAGGAAAAGGATGTTTTACAGGATGAAAGAGATACATTAAAAGAGAATCTATATCAGACAAGAACAGAACTGGCACAGAAGAAGACTCAGGTAGTTGCGTTAAGTGCCCAGGTGGTAGCTGTACAATCAGAAGCGGACAGATGGGAAGATAAGTATAAAGACTGTAATGATGAGCTAGATGCTTGCGAGGATACTGTTTGCACTTAGGTAAAAAATGAAGAAATTTAAACACATATTAAAGGAAGTGAATGTTATTGTAGATGAAGTACTGGCTTTTGATATTATTCTGACAAGTGTTTTGATCTTTTTGGGGTTTTACCTGGGCTTGATGCTTATTAGCCTTAATCCATGGTATTCTTTATTTCCTACCTTAGCGTATCTTTCATTTTTATTATATATTGATTTGAATACAAATAAGTATAAGATGGTGGAGAATAAATATGCTCCGCTCTATGAGAAGTTAAGGACAGCTGCGGATAATGTTGATAAAGAAAATGAGGTTATTGAGGAGTTAGATCAACAGGTTGTTGATGATTTAAAAAATGTAAGGGTTAGTTCTTTTGTGAAGATAAAAAGGATTTCATACAAGGTTTTGGGAAGCGTGATACTTTGCTTAATTATCCTGTTTGCTTCTATTTATGATGTTAATCTTGGAGGACTTGATATTGTGAATAGGGCAAGGGATTTCATCTATAAGTCAGGAAGCGGAGTTGGAGGAGAAGGAGAAGGAGATGAGCTGGTTGCCGGAGAAGGATTTGGAGATGCAGATATCTATGGGGAAGAGAGCATTGCCCGGATTGGAAATCAGGAGATGGAAATCAGGATAAAGCAGCCGAGTATGGAGATTGTTGGAAGCGAGATTTATGATATTCCTGAGAAGGAATTTGAGGAGACGTTCCCTGACGAGATATTTGCAATAGCAGCAGGCAGTTATGAAGAAAGGATTACAATAGAGAATCAAAAGTTAGTTAAGGATTATTTTAAAGAGTTAAGTAAAAGTTAAAAATAAAAAAAATAAAAATAAATTTAAAAATTAAAAAATTTTGAGGTGAGGAAAGATGGTAAAAAACTATAAGGTTGTTTTTGACACGGTGTTTAAGGAGGTTGGCAAGGTCATCATCGGGCAGGAGGAGCTGATGGAGCAGATAATGATGGCTATACTCTGTGATGCTAATGCATTGCTGGAAGGGTATCCTGGGCTTGCGAAGACTTTGGCTATCAAGACTCTGTCGGATGTTCTTGACCTGAAGTTCAGTAGGATACAGAATACACCTGATTTGATGCCGAGTGATATAACAGGAACGTATATAATTACAGAGAAAGGCGGCAAGAGGGATTTTGAATTCCAGCCTGGCCCGATATTCTCTAATATTGTGCTTGCGGATGAGATCAATAGGGCAACACCAAAAAGCCAGAGTGCTTTATTAGAAGCGATGCAGGAAAAACAGGTAACATCAGGTAATAAAACCTATAAGCTTGATCTGCCATTTTTTGTTTTAGCTACACAGAACCCTATTGAGCAGGAAGGAACATATCCACTACCTGAAGCACAGGCAGACAGGTTTTTGCTGAAGGTTAGGGTCGGATATCCCTCGCCAGAAGATGAATTAAAGATAGTTGACAGGTACACAAACCCCTTAGTTGAGCCCAACTTAAAGAAAATACTAAGCAAACAGCAATTGCTCCATTTACAGCAGATAACAAGGCAGATACCTATTGCTAATGATGTAAAGAGGAGGGTAGTTAATATAATAAATGCAACACGAACAAAAAAGGAGATTATCCAGTACGGGGCATCTCCAAGGGCATCTATTGGGTTGGTGCTAGCTGCTAAAGCAAGGGCTTTGATCAAGGGGAGAAATCATGTAAGTTCAGAAGATATAGAGACAATGGTTCACCCCATATTGAGGCATAGGATAATATTAAATTTTGAAGCAGAAAGAAAAGGCATAACAATTGATAATGCCATTACTGAGCTTGTCAAAAAAGTAAAGTAAAATAAAATGACAATAAATACAGATTTTTTATCACAGCTGGATAAGTTTAGCTTAGTTATCCATAAAAGGGTTACCTCTAATTATATGGGTCCCAGGAGGAGTATTGCTGTAGGTAGGGGACTACTTTTCAAGGAACATAGAATATATGCTCCTGGTGATGATATAAAAAGCATAGATTGGAAGGTATTTGCACGAACAGATGATCTGTACGTAAAGACTTATGAGGAAGAAAGGAATCTGACAGTGCATATAATAGTTGATTATTCTGCGTCTATGAATTTTGGCAAAGACATAACAAAGTTTGATTATGCTTCTATGCTGGGCGTGGGGTTTGCTTATCTTGCTATGAAAGAGAATGAGAAATTCCAGTTCTCTACTTTTTCTGATGATCTGCAGGTGTTTCAGTCAAAAAGAGGAATGGGGCAGCTGATGGCAATGGTTAGCCATCTTAATTCAATAAAGACCAAGGGGAAATCTAAACTAAAAGATGCTGTTAAGCAGTATAAGAAACTTTTGGGGAGCAGGGCTATGATAGTTTTGATATCTGATTTTCTTATGCCTATCGATGAGATTAATGAGGCCCTGTATATGCTTGGAGACAATGAGATTAAGATAGTGCAGGTGCTGGACCCTGTTGAGAAAGAGCTGAAGTTGCAGGGAGATTTTAAGTTAAAAGATAGTGAAACAGGAGCTAAGATGCATACTCATATAAGCCCAAGATTAAGGATGCAATACCAGAAGATGCTTAGCGATCATTCTGCAAAGATAGAGGAGACATGCAATAAGCTAGGGCTGAAGTTCCACCAGATAATTACTGATACTCCGATATTCGATGCATTTTATACAATTTTAGAATAAGATTATATCCACTTTTTTCTTTTGAAGAACAGCCAGGTACCAAATACAGAAAGAACCATCACCCCTATTGAAAAAGCATATCCATATTTCCAGTAAAGTTCTGGCATTGCCTTGAAGTTCATGCCATATATGCTTGCGATTAATGTTGGGATTAAAATAAAAGAAGCTCCTACGGTTAATGTTTTCATAATCTTGTTCATGTTGTTTGAGACAGAAGAAAGGTATGTGTCTAAGGTTCCTGTCAGGATATCCCTGTAGGTAGCGGACATATCGACTAACTGGATTGTATCGTTGTAGAGGGTTCTAAATCTTCGCGCTCCTGCTTTGTCAATTTCAGGGAGATATTCTTTTTCTATTGAGGCTATCACTTCTCTGTTAGCGGCCATTGTTTTAGTGAAGTAGATTAATGTTTTCTTTGTTTCGAATATTCGCTCTACTATCTCTATATGGGGGGTCTTAACTACTTTGTCCTCTATTTGGTCTATTCTTTTTTCTATGTCATCAAGAACTTCAAAATAGATATTTAAGATTTCATCCAAAAGCCTATAAACGAAATAGCCTGAGCCCCTGTCAAATAAGGTATTTTTTGTTTCGATTGTCCTTTCCAGTTTTTTAATTGATTTGGTTTCTTGGTTTCTTACAGTGATTACACAATTATGTTGTTTAGAGACATAGATAAACATTGGTGTAGTGGTGATTTCGTCCTTTTCAAAGGAGGCTGTACCAAAAATTATTAATGAGAATGGTCCTTCAATATCTATTACTTTTGGTCTTTGGTCTTCCTCTAAGGTGATCTTTAGGTCAGCTATTGGGATTTTAGAAATATCAGCTATCTGCTCTAATTCTTTTTTTGTAGGCTCATATACGTCAACCCATGTGAAGGTTCTTTTGTTGGAGATATCCTTTAGGCTACCTTTAACTATCTTCTCTTTTTTGTAGTCTAATACCTTTAGCATAGGAATTTATTTTTATTTAAATATATATAAAGGTTTTGTTCTCATTTCTGAATGATTTAATATAATATTTTGGAACAAAACTTTATGCTCAGAAAATCTCAAGCTATGCTTGAGAAATTGGGCACAATTACTTTTTTTCTGTTGTTGTATATAAAGTATAAAATCTATTGATATAGTTATACTTTATAAAACAATAAAGTCTTATTATTTATAATAGTTTTACAATAGTAAGACTTTCTTGTATAAAGGTTTTGTTCTCATTTCTGAATGATTTAATACTTATTTTTGGGTAGATTAGTAAACTCTAATTTACCTATAAAGTGAAGAAAACTTTAAAAATGAGTGCATAATACTTAAAACAACAATACCTAAAAGGCTAAAAATGCCTAAAAGAGGGATATTTATATCCTGCAATATACACTTTCCAGTGTGGTAAAATAGCGTAAACTTTAAATAGGATTTCTAGTGAGATAGTCTATAAGGAGCTTGAGTTATAGCTAGGCTTCTTTATGTGAAGATAGCCAATAAAAAAACACTAAGGAGGTGTTTAGGACATGAAATTGAGGAAAGCGATAAAGAAAATTGTGGCCTTAGGGGCAATTGGGCTTTTAGGAGCTACAGTAGTTTCTGCAGCTGACCTGAGCGACTACCCGTCACCGTTTATAGCAAACGGCAAATTTGCAGGTATGCTCGTTGTAGGAGATAAAGCGGCAGCAGAGGATGTTATAGGTGTGAGTGATATTGCAATGAGTTTGCAATATGCAGCAACAATAGGAGTAGGCACAGCAACCACAACAACAAGTGTTTCAGGAGATGCCTGGTTGGTAGGGACTGGCAGCAAGGACCTGGAATTGTCTGAAATGAGCAGTGGAGTTAAGAGAGAGATGATTAGGAATATAACAAGCAACATTGGTGAATCCGAATTAGATGCATTATCAGATGGTGCAGTAACAAATGATAAAGGAACAAGCAAATACCATCAATACCTGCATTTTGATAATTCTTCAAGCCACACAGGTTATGTTGAATATGTAAAATCAGATGATGATGTTACAGCAGATTTTTTCTATCTGGAAGCAGGAGTCTCGATTGCTACATATGAACTGGAGTTTACAACATCCTTTGAAAGCGACATAAGTGGTACGACACTGGAAGATTTTGAAGATGAACAAATAACAATGATGGGAGTACAGTATACTATTGTTAGAGCAGACAGAGCAGCTTCAAACAGAACAAAGCTGACATTGATGGCAGGCTCTATTAAAGACACGTTAAGTGAAGGAGAGACAAAGACATATGACATTGATGGAACATCATATGAAGTAACTGTAATTGCAATTACAGATTCTTCACCAATAATAGCTAAGTTTAACATCAATGGAGAGTCAACAAAATCGTTAAGTGATGGATCATCAACTGTACTAAGTGATGGAACTAATATTGGTATAAGCGATATTATTCCGAACGAAGCAGGAGATGTTACCCAGGATTTAGTTGAGTTCTATCTTGGAGCTGATAAAGTAATTCTGCAAGACACTGATATATCAGATATGGAATCATCCAAAAAATTAGATGTTAATGGGAACACAATAAGCGATGCTGAAATAGTTATTAAAGGAAGTGATGATGGAACTACAGTAAAGATAGATAACATCCTGGTATACATTGAAGCAGATGATGAATTTTATGTTGGAGCAGGAGAAAAGCTAACTGATGTAATGGTAGTAGCAGGTTCAGAGACAGAGGCTTTATTTACTGAAAACTGGGATATACAGTATGAAGGCCTGCAAGGTGCAGAAACAGAAAACATCAAGATAAAATCAAGCGGCTCAAAGAAGTATGAGCTTGAATTTGTAGATGCTGATGGTAATACAGTTTCATTGCCAATAGCATACGCAGATGGTGTTAATAAATTGAGATTTGGCGACAAGAACTACAACACTACAGTAAATGAGAGTGATATAATAAAAAGAAAGGACTACTTTATCTTGACAGACGCTTCAGAGAGCAATGGACAGAGAAATACCTGGGCATTACAATACAAAGGAGCTGATAAGTCTACTGATGATGACCCAACAATATCATTTGAGAACCTTGGTAGCGGAACTACAATTGACAGAAGTTATAAAAACGACAACACAACTGTGCTTACCTTAGGCGGGACAAATTTCAAGATTTGTCAGGCATCAGATGATACATCTGATAACTTCGATATTTATATTGACTTGGATGGAAGTGGAAATTCCAACTGTGATGGTATTACTAGGGTTAATATAAACACCAAATTTGGAGCAGCAATAAACATCATAGGTAATAAAACAACTGGTGGTAGCTACAATACCTTAAGGGCAAACTTGACTATAGAGATTAGTACACCTGATGGAGATGACTATGAAGATAAGCAACCAACAACTTTAATTTACCAGATAGAAGCAAACTCAGATACTGAAGTTGACATGAATGACAAAGATGTATTTTCTGGTAACTTGATAACACCAGAAGATGAAGACAATGTTGGATACGGCTATAACACGATGGGAGCATTTATTACCTTTAAGGAGCCATCAAGCAGCCCAGGACAATTGACAGTAGAATACCCTAACAAACAGAGACTACCATTGGTATATTTCACAGCTGGTGCAACAACAACTATAAGCGGATTAAGCGAGTCTGTTGAATCAGTAACCATCAACAGGATTGAAGTTGGCGCAACTAAATTAGCAAGTGAAGTTGCTAGTGTAGGAGCACAAAACCTTATCCTAGTAGGTGGTCCATGTGCTAACGCAGCAGCAGCAGAAGCAAAAGGCAGTCCTGCAGACTGTGCAGCTGGCTATGAAGCTGGAAAAGGCTTAATAGAGCTGATTGACACAGGAGCTGGAAACGTTGCTTTATTGGTAGCTGGTTATAGTGCAGCAGATACCAGGGCAGCTACAGGAGTTGTAGCTAACTATGGTGACTATGAGTTAGCAGGAGATGCAATGGAAGTTGTAACTGCTACAAGCACTGTAAAAGAAGTTACTGCAGCTGTAGCAACCACAACAGACGACACAACTACTGACGACACAACTACAACCACATAAAAAGGCTAAAACCTTTTTTATTTTTTCTTTTTTTTCTAATTAACTTTTAGAATTAGTTTTCGTTGCTTTGATTTAGTGCTGCTTTTACCCTTGATATGCAGGACTCTTTTATAGATCTATAGTTGATTTCTTTGCATATTGATACATCTTTCTTCAATACGGCTATTTTTGCATAGCATGTATCCCTTTGTACGCTCATTTTCATTTTATTGCATAATTTTTCATTTAATGTTTCAGTTGCTATATTCTTGAGACACCCATCATGCAGCGTTTTAGTGCTGATATAAGAGCATACTTCACCATTCGAAGTGTTTTTTGCTATTGTGCCATAACATCCCTCTTTACCTGGGGAATTTGTGATTTTGGCACATATTGTATAATCGTTTTTAGCTATGGCAATATCTTTATTGCATATATCTAACCAATAGGTTGTGTTTAGTTCATTGCATAAAGAAGAATCTTCTTTGGATATGGCAATTTTTGCTGTACAATAATCTTTTGATTTTCCGTCTATAGAATTACATATTGATAGGTCATTTTTTTGGATTCCGATTTCTGCAATACAGGAGTTTTTAACTATATCTGACTGTATCCTGTTGCAGGTGCTTAATGAAATGGTTTCGATTGCTTTTTCAAAATAACAATCATCTCTGCTAATGAGGTCTTTTGAGATTATACATGATTTTTCCGTGCTGCAACCGATTAACACGGTTAGTAGCGTTAATGTTATGATTAGTAAGATAGTTTTTTTCATCTTTTTTTAGGTTTAAACCAGTTATATTTAAAATTTGTTAATTTGAGCATCAGTTTTTCTTTATTTTTTCTTAAAAACACATATATCTTCATTCTGCCGTATTTTCTCATACATCTGTGGAACCTGATCTTCATTACAAGGCTGATTAATTACATAATCATATTGGAATACATATTCCTGGAAAAAGTTCTTTGGCTGATACACATATTTGTAATTCTTATCAAAGAAAACATAAAGCAACCAACGTTTTGCAATAGAAGGCTCATCATCCCACACAACATACACTAATGTTCTGTTTGCATTCACCTCAGGGTATATATAAGTCAGCTCTTCACTTAGTTGCCTGCTCCAGTCTTTCTCAACCCAACTCCTAGAAGACTTTAACAAGAAAAGGGGTGCTGTTAATCTCTTCTCATTCTTTAAATTAGCTATATTAACTGATCCTTGCGTTGCTCCAACTTCATAAATAGCAAGATTAAATGGTAAAAACAGAAGTATTATAGCCAAAAATAAAGCAACCGCTGTTTTGTACTTATCTTTCTTGAATATCATTGCAAGAGATGGCAAAACTAATAAAAACACAAAATCCTGCAGGAATGCAAATCTATGGACTCTTTCATGGTTCATGCATGAGAATAACCCTCCTTCAAGATTCTTTAAGCAAGATTGATAGTCCGGCATAGGGTTTACCCTAGTGAAGATAATTGAGTAAGGGACAAAAGACAGTAATAGGATAATAATTACAACAATATACAACCACGCATCACCTCTAAACTCCCTCTTTTTGAAAAAAAGAGCAAAAGCAGGTATAAACAGCAATAAAAATACCGGCTCCACTATAGGAGTGGTATAATGGGCAGTATCAATACAATCACATCTTTCTTGGTTAAGGTTAAGTATATTGTCCCAATAAAGCTCTCCCTGGTTTAATGCTCCAATAAAAAATAATAATAACATTATTAAAAATAAAATTCCCAGTTTTTTAATTGAATCTGTTTTTTTGAGAAAGATATTTTTAACTAAAAGTGAAATTGAAATAATACCCAAAAATACGAGTGAAGTTCCGTTATAGCTTATTGTTAATGCACCAAAAGCAATACCAAAAGCTACATAATATGCTTTTTTTCCTTGTTTATGTGCCAGATAGAATAAATACAAACAGGGAAGGAACAATAGCAACGAGAAAAGCATAGGCGGGGATAAATAATAGAGCAAGGGCAATTTGAAACTCACTAATCCAGAAATACCTGCAAATATACTTGCTATGTATCTGTTCTTGTAAATAGCAAGTAATATGAGGTAGACGGTCAGTGAATTTACTATAATGCCAAGCAGTATTGCGGCAAGATTCAGGTGGAATAATGGAAGGAGGAACTTAAAAAAAGCTCCAGTCAAGTGCATACCATTCACATAATTCAAAGTCCCCTCATCTTCAAGTAAAGGCAATCCATTTCTAGCTATGTAGATGGATATACCATCATGTAGGGGTTTCATGTATCCCTTGCCTAAGGGTTGATCTGGATTAAAGAATATGGGTGAAGCCCACAAAACTAAGGTAAACAGCAACAGAACAATTAAAACAATATGGTGCAAGTATCCATCGGTCCCCTTTATCTCTTTCTTCCTTAATATGAAGTACCATATAATATAAGAGGATAAGAATATAATCACCTTAAAAAAATAATAGGGTATCTTAAAGTAATTTATAAAAAACCATAAGAAAAAGATAAATGTTAATGTACCACAGATTATATTCAGGTATGTTTTTTCCAGATTAATTTTCACATATTATTTTTGTGGCTGTTTATTTATAAATTTTGCCCAAATCTTTTTCTTTTCCATATAATTTACTAAAGAATAGTTCCTATAAAGATGTTATGCTTAGTTCTTGTAATCCTTAATCTTATTTTGCCTTTGTCTTTATGGCAGTTAGGTATAGAAATAGTCCTGTCTTTTGCTACAGCTATTCTTTCATTTCTTAATCTTCCTGGGCAGATTATTTCTGCTTCTATGATGTCTCCTTTTTTGAATGGTTTTGATAATGATTTTGTTTTTGTTATATTGAAGTCTTCTATTGATTTTATCAGTTTTATTTTGTATTTATCCTGCCATTCTTTTAGTTTACTGTAGAACTTATCAAATGCTATTGGCTTTACAGGGTTTCTACCCATTTTGTATGGGAGAAAATTCTGAATTCCGATGTCTGCCCCTATCTCTTTGGCAAATTCAATTATTTTTGGCATTTCATCTTCGTTTATAGTTGGAATCAGGACAGGGGTTATTATTATGCTGGTTTTCTTTGCTGCATATCTACAGAGCTCTTTTATTTTTTTTATGTTATATGATGTGTTTGCTATTTTTTTGGCTATTTTCTCGTCGAGAGAATTGATTGAGAAGTTAAATCTTGTCAGGCCAGCTTTAACTAGTTCATCTATTTTGTTTTTGGTCAGTAATGTTCCGTTTGTGTCTATGGAGATTGTTTTTACCTGTTTTAGCTTTGATAAATCTTTTATTAAATCTGTTAATGGTGTGTACAGTAAAGGTTCTCCTTGTGAGGCTATATGTGCTTCTATGTTATTTGTGTCTTTGAATTTAACAAGTTTCTTGAATTCTTCTATTAAGTAGTCCTTTTCTATGATGAAGTCAACTGGACGTCTGTCTTCATCTACAGAGCAATATATGCATTTTATGTTGCAGCTTGTTATTGGCTTAACTTCAATTATATTTGTGTTTCTGTCTATCAGGCCGAAAGCGACGTTGCCTATTAATGGAATGTTTGAGTTTTTATGGATGTATATTGTTGGCTTGTTGTTTAAGCTGTTTTTTAATTGTTTGAAACCTTTTTCGAGTAAAGTGTAGAACTTTCTTTCTGCTCTTTTTTGTGAGATATCTTTGAAGGTTATGCTGTTTTTTTGTATGGTGAAGTTATCAATTTGTTTTAGTTCTTTTTTTTGCAGATGGAAATAGAAGAGCCTAAGGAAATTTACCCTGATTTTATCTTCTTTTTTATCAAACGAGTTTGATAATCTTTCAAAGCTTCGCTTTGAAATGTCTTCGAAAGACAGATCTTCAAATGTTATTTTTGCCATGCTAGTTACTATTGCTGTCTGGTTTAAAAATATTGTGCTTGAGCCTATACGAAAATCTTTGAGATTTTCGTAAGTTTGGAAATCTAAGATTTCCAATCCATCAAACAAAGTTTGATATAAGCAAAGGACATTATCTATTGTATGAGGATTTGTGTCCTTTGCTATATAAATATTTAAATATGGGGCAAGTATCATAATTATCGGGGGAAATGGAACAGGAAACCAAGGAAGAGGTTACTATAACCTATGAAACCCTTTTTGAGCTATCGAGGAGGGAGAAGGAAAGGAGTGAATTGCAGAAGCTAGATGGAAGTTTCTTTGATAATGTTCTTAGGTACCTTAAAGACAAGCAGGCTATAATCACTAAGCAGCAGACAGATATGCTTTCAGCAGAGGAAAAAAGGAAGGCAGAGGGGCAGTTAGAGAATGTCAAAAGAATCATTAAGGAATTATATGATAAGCGTGAGAAAAAGATAATCAGCATGGCTATTGACAAAAGCAAGAATAAATCATCTATTGTGGATAATTCTGTTTTTTTAAAACAGGAGAAGGAGCTTTTTGATAATGCGGTTAAGATATTTGATATTGGCAGGGAAAATGTGTTGTTTAATATACTTGAGATGAAAGAGCCAGTGGCTTTAGGGGGAATGAACTTTAAGGGGGAGGAAGCTGCAGTATCTTTAGCTGAGGAACCTAAAGGGGAGAAAAAGGATACTAAGTTAGTAAGGTTTTTGAATGCTGTTCCTAAGTTTGTAGGCAAAGAACTGGAGGAGTATGGCCCTTTTGAAGAAGAGGATATAGCTTCGCTGCCTGTAGAGATTGCAACTGTTTTGATTAATAAAGGAAGAGTAGAGGAGATTAGTGAGGATTGAATAAAGTAGATTCATTCTCAATTTCTTTATCAACATTGCTTTCTGGAAATTTTTCTTTCTTGGTTTTTAATAGCTTTAGATAATAGTTTTGTTTTTCTTTAGTGATTTTTGGATGGTGTTTTATTATGATGCCTGTTTTTCCGATTCTTGTTTTTAATTGTTTTATTGAGGGTCTTACTGTTTCGTGGATTGGGTAGATGAATTTTATTCCTTTTTTGTTTTTGAACACTCTGCAAATGCCTCTAATGGAAATAACTTTGTTTTTGTAATATGTTTTTTGAATTAGGCGGTAGCCAAGAACATCTTTTTCATTTTTATTAATAATATTTTTCATTTTTATCAAATCATCTTTTGTGATTTTCTCGTCGGGGTCTAGCACTAAAATCCATTCTTTTGTTGCTTTGCTTATTGAGAAGTTCCTTGCTTTGGAGAAATCATCACACCATTTAAAATTGTAAATATTATTTGTGAACTTTTTAGCTATCTCTTTTGTTTTGTCTTTTGAGCCGGTATCTACTACTATTATTTCATCTACTATGTCTTTAATTGGGTTGAGGAAGCTTTCCAGAAGTTTTTCTTCGTCTTTTGCAATCATGCATAGGCTGATTAAGGGGTTCATATAAGAAACAGTTATCTACTGCATTATTTAAGAATTTCTTATCTTAGTTTCTTTTTCCCTCTATAACTAAATGCTAAAATGAGTGCCATAGTTATTATGATCATTGCAGCTAATGAAAACCCATCAATACCCTGGCCTTCTTTTAAAACTACTCTTCCTGTAGGGGATAGCAAAGGCTGTGTTTCTACTGTAATGATGTTTCTTAGACCATAAGGGGTAGTGATACAGGTATATTTGCCCTCTTCAAGAAAGATATATGTGAAAGAATCTCCTTCTTTTAAATCAGGGCTTTGGATAACTCTTGTACCTCCAAGATAACAATTAAGATTATAATCCCTTGTATCTTTTTTGACCCATTTAATCTCTGTGTTTTTCGTTATTATTTTTTCTTTTGGATAGAAAGCATCTTTTCTTATTTCTATGATATTTTCTTTTGAGGGTTGTTCTGGCTCTGGAGGTATCATTTCTGCTGGTTCGCTTTGAGACTCTGTCTCTAACCCCTCAGAAATCTCCGATTTCTGAGATTCTTCTAAGATTTCTTCAGGTTTTTCTACTTTCTCTTCCACTAGCTGTGCTTCTTCTACTTCTATTATTGGAGCGTTGTATCTGATTATGAGCGCAGTTGCTGCGATTATTACAAATGCTATAATTACGGTGTATATGCCTGTGTTTTTCTTCTTATTTTTCTTTTTAGTTTCCTTTGTTTTCTTCTTAATATCTTTCTTCATATTGTTGTTTTTGGGGTAGCAGGTATAAAAATGTTTTGTTTGTTTAGTCTATCCCAGTAACATTTATAAAGAGGTAGCCTTTTCCCACTCTTATGAAATTGCCTAAGTTAATCAAGAGATATTGTAAATTCTGTAAGAAACATACAGAGCACAAGGTAGCCCAGACAAAGAGAGGCAAACCCAGAAGTATGAGTTATGGCAGTAAGATAAGGGCTAGAAGGAGGGGAGCAGCGAGAGGTATGGGCAACAGAGGCAGATATTCAAAAAAGGCTATAACCAAGTTTAAGATGACTGGCAAGAAGATGACCAAAAAGACAGATTTAAGGTATACCTGCAAGGAATGCAAGAAAACAAGTGTTCAAAAGCAAGGTATAAGAGCTAAGAGGGTTGAATTTGTTTAATTTTAAAAAATCATGATTAAAGGTGAAAAAATGAGACCAATGAAAGAACCATCAAGCAAGTTCATAAAAGTGAGATGCCCTAAATGCAAGAATGAGCAGATAGTTTTTGGAAAGGTAAGTTCTCATGTTACTTGTTTAGTATGTGGTAAGAAGATAGCAGAGCCTACTGGTGGTAAGGCCAAGGTTAAGGCGCGTATCCTAGAAGTTTTAGAATAAAATGTTTTTAAAGAAGAAAGGTTTTCCTGAAGAAGATGAGCTTGTTCTCTGTACTGTAACAAATATGTTCCATCATGGTGTTTTTGTCAATGTTGATGAGTATGGCAGAAGCGGCATGATACATATTTCAGAGGTTAGTCCTGGAAGAATAAGGAATATCAGGGATTTTGTAAAAGAAGATAAAAAGGTTGTTTGCAAGGTCCTCAGAATAGATAGTGAAAGGGGGCATATTGATTTAAGCTTAAGAAGGGTTAATGAAAGGCAGAAAAAGGAAAAAATCAATGAAATAAAGCAGGAGCAGAAGGCAGAGAAGATCATTGAGTTTGCTGCAAAGAAACTGGATAAGGATTTTAAAAAGCTTTATGATGAGGTTTCTTCAAAAATTTTTGAAAAGTACGAGTTATTGCACCTTTGTTTTGAGGAGATAGTTAAAGGGGAGGTTTCTTTAGAGAAATTGGGTATTGACAAAAAGATAGCTGAGTTTTTAACAGAATCTGTAAAAGAGAGGATGAAGCCTACTGAGGTTTTTGTTCAAGGTAAACTGGAGCTGAAGAGTTATTCTCCTGATGGTGTTGAAACTATAAAAAGCGCTTTAAATGAGGCATTGGATAAAGAAGGTAAGATTGTTGTGCTGTATGAAGGTGCAGGGAAATACAAGATAAAAGCTACGGCAAATGAATATAAGGAAGCTGAGAGTATTTTAGAAAAGTCAAAGGATAGTGTGCTTGATTTTATTGAGAAGCATGACGGCGAAGGAAAGTTTGTTAAATCAGAGTAATTTATCTATTTTAGGGGGAGCGTATTTTTTAAAAAATGAAACACATTCTTAAGTGTAAATCCTGCGGGGGGTATACAATAAAAGATAAATGCCCTAAGTGCGGGAAAGAGGCGGTAAAACTTATACCTCCAAAATACAGCCCTGAAGATAAGTATGGTAAATATAGGAGGAAGGTAAAGCTTCCTTCTTTAGAAAAGGATGGTTTAATATGAGTAAATGGAGAATAGAGCAATTTGGCAAAAAACTTAAGCTAGATGAAACTATATTTATAGAAGGATTGCCAGGCATAGGCAATGTTGGCAAGGTAGTTATTGACTTTATTGTTGATGAGTTAAAAGCTAAGAAGATTTACGAGATAACCTCTAATACATTCCCACATTCTGTTTTTGTTAATGAAGATAATCTGGTAGAGCTGCCTAAGATTGAGATGTTTCACAAAAGGGTTAATGGCCATGACCTATTGCTGATGGGTGGAGATGTACAACCTATAGATGAGATAAGCTCTTATGAATTTTCTGAAAAGGTTTTAGACTTAATTGAAAAGTTTGGTGTTAAAGAGATAATTACTTTAGGAGGTATAGGATTAGGAGAGATACCCAAAAAGCCTAAAATTTACTGTACAGGCAATACTAAAGGAATAATTGAGAAATACAAGGGTAAAAAAGTACAAGATAAGCTTTATGGTGTTGTTGGGCCTATTGTAGGTGTCTCTGGGTTACTGTTGGGGTTAGCATCTAAAAGGAATATTGATGCTGTTGCTTTATTGGCTGAAACTTACGGCCATCCTATGTATTTAGGCGTTAAAGGAGCTAGAGAGGTTTTAAAGGTTCTGAATGAAAAATTGAAATTAGGTATTAATGTTGATAAATTAGAGAAAGAGATTGCTTACATAGAGAAGCAGATAGTTAAAAGGACAGAGGAATTGGGTAATGTTTCTGGCAAGGGTTTGAAGAAAGGCAGTGAGCATAGTTATATAGGCTAAAATTTGTTCTTTGTGTATTAAAATAATTCTTAAGATTAGTTATTTTAAGGTTCTAGGTTTAAACTATTAATCACGTTATGGTAGTTACAAATGAAAAGATTTATATATAAAATACCTCTTTTTGCTCTAAGATTAACTTAAAAAACAATTAAAAATGAGCGATACGGATGAAGGCGGATTTTGGAGATATTTGGCTAGACCTTTAGTTATAGCTGCGATTTTATTTCAAGTTGGTTGTTCTACTCGAATGTCATCTAGATCTAAGAATTTAGAGCAGCTGATTATAAAGATAACAAACCAATCGTCTGATACAAGGCAGGGGACTTTAGGCATAGAAGGGCAAGTTACTGGAGTAAATTCATCTCTTTTTTTTCAAGCCATGAGTAGTATTTATCCTTCTCACGAGGAAATTTTAGCAGATACAGCCTTAAATTTAATCAGAAATGGAGGTCCAACCTCAGAACTTAGTTCCTGTATAATTGAGCTGGCTGAGGTTTATATGGACCAGATGAAATTTGAGAAAGCTCAGCCATTATACGAAAAGGCTATTGAACTGCAAAATAAGGCATTTGAGGAAGAGCACGGCTATTTAATGGACTTGCCAGAAGTAGCAATCATATCAAGAACTTTAAGCTCAGTTTACAAGGAGCAAGGCAAATTTGATGATGCTAAATCTGCCTTGAATCGAGCAGTAGCTATTATGCGTAAGTATCATACATCAGATAATCAATTTATTGCACCTTATAAGGTGGATATGGCCAGGCTGATGGTTGAACAGGGTAATCTTAAAAAAGCAGAAACTATTTACTTAAGGGAATTGGATATTATAGATAATAGTTATGGGCCAAACCACCCTTACACAGCACGAGTACATGGTTTTCTTGCAGAGTTATATGCACTGCAGGGGAGATACTCGGAGGCAGAGCCCTTGATTAATGAAACATTAGCAATACAAGAAGAAACTTATGGTCCTGAGCACCACTTTTTAACTTCTACATGGCTGACACTAGCCAGGATTTATCATGGAACAGGAAAATATGAAAAAGCTCAAGAATTATTTGATAAATCTCTTTCTGTTATAGGGAAGATAGGTACTAAAGGCATGATATTGAAAGTTGAAAAGGACATAGCTAGTATTCAAGGTAAATAATAGTTTATTGGGTTTTGATTTCTAAAATTTTACTAAAATTACCGAAATATGCTTACTACGTTCGTAGCTTCGTTTTTGCTATGCAAAACCAAAGTATTTATATAGTTAAACTTGTTAAACAGGTTAAACTAAGATGACTAATAAGCTGATAAAGGATATTGATGAAGAAGTCTGGCGTAAGTTTGTTGCCTACTGCAAGATAAAAGGAGTTAAGGTTGGTGATGAACTTGGTAAAATTGTGAAGAAAGAAGTAGATAAAAATCTAAAGAATTTGATAAAATGAAGAAAAGGCTGATATTAAGTATTGTGTTGCTTGTAATTGTATTTCTTTTAGTTCTGGGAGTAGTTTATGCGCCTCCACCCACAACACCCCCTCCTGGTCCGGGTTCTTTAGATGGAGGCAATGGTGGTGATGGTACACCAACTATAGACCTACCAACATGTGATGATGGGGTGAAGAATCAGAATGAAACAGGTGTTGATTGTGGTGGGAGCTGTGTTGCTTGTGATAGTGGAGATATATCTACAGGGAATGATACTTCTTCTCAAGATGATACTGATGATGTAGGAGATACTACTTCATCTATTGATACTAGCTCTGGAGGAGTTTCTGCAGGAGGGCAAACTGATTCTCTAACAGGACTTTCTGATGAAGATTTAAAGAAGATTATTGAGATGTATGCTCCTCAAAAATCAGGTTGGTTATCAAATATTTCTATCTTAATCAATTCTTTTCTTGTTGTGGTTTTGGTCTCTTTTGTTTTGTATAACAACCTTCAGATAAAGAAGATAAAAAGTAAGCCACAAAGGAGGCTCAAAAGGATACCCAAAAGGGTGCCTATAAGAAGAGATATTTCCCTTGAAAGATTAAGGTTTTATATTGGGAATAATCTAAAAAGGGGATATAGCCCTTATCAGATAAAACAAGGCCTCTTAAGGCAGAATTGGACACCACAAAAAATTGAGGAAGCATTTAGGGCTTTTAGGAGAAGGTAATTGAGGGATTATTGGAAATAGAAAGGCTTATACAAAAGAAAAATGCCTTGCATTTTTCTAAGTATAAATGTTCGAAAATGAGGGCATTTTCGATACATTTATATATTAGTATACAAAAAGGTATATTAAGTATTTAATAGTCAAACATCAAAAAAAGGTGATTTAAATGAGAAAAAGCTATATGCTAGGAATTCTTTTATTAGTTATTTTTATAGTAGGTTGCCAAAGCGGAGAATTGCCTCCAGAGCCAGGAGAGCCTGGAACAGCTACGCAAGAAGGTGTATCACCTACTGGTCAAGCATATGCTTATTATGAGGGTTATGCACCTCCGGTTGATGTTTTTGATGATGATAAACAGATATTTTTCTTAGGTGATTATGTGTTTAATGTTGATCCTATTCAGCAATATCTTAGTACAGAAGTTAAGGTTGCTCATGAAGGGGGTTATATTTATAGATATTATTATGTTTATACTAATAGTGGGTGGGAAAAACGCCAGTTTAGAGAAGATACTGTTAGTGGAAGTAACTGGATAAAGGATGTTGCTAATGATTATTTAAATATTAAAACTAATACAATCACACCAGGGGAGAACTATATTGTTGCTTATTCCTGCAAAAAACAAGATAATCAATGGAGATGCGGCTGCAGTGGTATATATGGCCAATGCAATCAATGGATGTTAAATACTTATTTGTATAGAAATGTAGATTTACCACCAGAACCAATTGAGCCTGGAAGCGTTATAACTATGAGGGTTTGGATTAGCCCCAGAGGTGAAATATTTGAAGAAGGGGATAATATTAATCTGGATGTTTACTTTAATTCCAAGAAATATGATTTAGAGCAGTTGGGAGATGCTGGTACGATAAGGGTAGTGAATCCAGAGGGTATAGAAGAACATGTTACGGTTGAGAAAAGAGGGGATGTTTACTGTGAAGAGCAGGAGGGACAATTCAACTGCAACGTAGGGTATTATGCAAAATATACACCATCTATGTTAGGGGAGTATTTAATTGATTTTGGTGAATCTATAGATGTTCCTGAAACCTATCAGATTGAGACAGGGTATTTTAAGGTTGTTGATGAAGCAACGTTTGGTAAATACCTCATACTTAGTGATATTGGAGGGTTGATTAATGAAAATCATGGCGGCTCTTATTATGAGGGTAGGATGTATTTTTGGACTAATTACCGCAATAATCAATATAATTGGGTACATGTCAATGTTAATTTACCTGAAGAAAGACTTTATCTTAATGATTGGGAAAAACTAGAGATTGATGGAAATATTATTTATGTTAGAACAGATGGTAATGAGTATGGAAGCTGGATTGATTATCAGTGGTTGAGTGGAAATGTTAGAGTTAACGTGGGTACTTATACTCAAATAGGCGAAGAAATGCCAGATGTAATGGTTGTTGTTAAGGCTTATTTGGAGAAGTGGCCTGCTTTACCGCGTTTTGAGAATTATCCTGACTTTTTGATTAAAGATGGTAGCTTTAATGGAATCCTGGTTGTTGGTGATAAAGCTCCTGCAGAAGATGTGATTGGTGTGAGTGAGATTGCAATGAACTTGCAATATGCTTCAACTAAAAATCCAGTGGCAATTCCAGTAGAAGAAGGAAGTGAAAGTGTAATAATAAATAAGATTGAAGTTGGTGCAACAAAATTAGCATCAGAAGTTGCAGTTCCAACAGCACAGAATCTGATTTTAGTTGGAAGACCAACAAAATACGCTGGGGAGATGGCGAATGTACTTATTGACGATTTTGAGCTGCCAGAACTTTCTTCTGGTCAGGCTTTGTTGAAAATAGTAAAGAATGGAAACTATGTTGCAATTATTGTTACTGGAAGAGATGTGGATGGGCCAAGAACTGCTGCTAAAGTTCTAGCTCAGCATATAGATTATGAGCTATATGGGGGAGAATTATGCGTAAAATACCCAGAGATGGTTGTGGGGAAATGTCCGCAACAGGTATGCACAGATTCTGATGGTGGGAAGAATTATTATGTGAAAGGTTATAGATTAGCTCCAAGCCATGGCTCTGGGCAGAAAGAAGAAGATTATTGTATTCTTGATCCTTTTATTTATCCTTCTGGAGCGGTTGTATCTGACTATGATGCAAAGGTTGACAATTGTGTTGGTGAAAAATGTTATGTTATAGAATATCATTGTAAAACTGATTTAGCAGATGCACATCAGGGGTATCAATGTCCAAACGGCTGTGCAGATGGTGCTTGTATAACTGGAGAAGTAAATGAATCAACATGCACAGATACTGATGGTGGGAAGGATTATTATGTGAAAGGAAGAGTTTCCGCATTTTTGCAGGGGTCTGGTGGTAAAAGTGCTTCTGATGTCTGTACTACTGAAACTAGGTTGCTAGAATATGAGTGCACTAGCGCAACAGGCTGGTCAGGTAAAGGCTTTGATTGTCCAAACGGCTGTGAAGATGGTGCTTGTTTGAAATGTGATATCAATGAGACTCTTATAGAAGGGGAAACAAAGACTTATACATTAAGCACTGGGGATTATGAAGTAACTATAAGGGCAATTACAGACACAGAAACAATCTATGCAAAATTCAGTATTAACGGAGAATCAGTAAGAAGCTTAAAGGAAGGAGATTCTTATATAGTCTCAGATGGAACAGAAATAAGAGTTAGGGATATAATACCTAATGAAGCAGGAGATGTTACTCAGGATTCGGTTGAATTTTGTTTAAGTGCAAGAGAATGGACATGCACAGATTCTGATGGTGGGAATGATTATTATGTGAAAGGGGATGTTACTGGCTTTACTGGAGTTGGACAGTTCATCACAGATATAGACCATTGCCTAGTTTCTGGAGTTCCTCAAGAAGATATAGGTAAGCTTGGTGAATATTATTGCTGTAATGGTGGGATTTGTTTAGACGCCTATGAATGCCCAACCTGTTGTAGAGACGGAGCTTGTGTTGTAGAATGTGATTCCAGTAAAATTGTTGGAGACTGGAATGAAGATGGTTGTGTGGATATGGGTGACTTTGCTGGACTCTTTGTTGATCATTATAATACAACACCTGATAGCTTAGCAACATCTTCTATGCCAGGATGGGACGAGATGTATGATTTGAATGAAGATGATGTAGTGGATGAAAAGGATTATGATGTGTGGGGAACTTATTATGGGGATGGTTGTTCAACAGGGTAAGGTGGAGGAGAGATATAATTTTTTTCTTTTTTTATTATTAAAAACATAATTTTATATATTAGTTCTTTCTCTTTTTTAGTTGGTATAGGGGCAATAAGTTATGTCGAAAATAAAGGCGATAAAAGCAAGGGAAGTTCTTGATTCCAGAGGGAATCCTACTGTTGAGTGTGATGTTGTTACTCAGCAAGGTGTTTTTAGAGCTATGGTTCCTAGTGGTGCTTCTGCTGGTGTTCATGAGGCTTTGGAGCTTAGAGATGGAGATAATAAGAGATATAATGGTAAAGGTGTCTTGAAAGCTGTTGAGAATGTTAATGATTTTATTTCTGAAAGGATTGTTGGCTTTGATTGTACTAAACAAGAAGAAATTGATAAAGCTATGCTTGAATTGGATGGTACTGATAATAAGGATAAACTAGGGGCAAATGCTGTTTTAGCTGTTAGTATGGCCTGCTGTAAAGCAGGAGCTGCTGCTTCTGATATGCCTTTATATGGGTATATTGGTAAATTGTTCGGAGTTAAGCCTGTTGCTTTGCCTGTTCCTATGTGTAATGTTATTAATGGTGGTAAGCATGCTGGACAGGAGAATAGCATCCAGGAGTATATGATTATGCCTGTTGGTGCTGGTAATTTTAGAGAAGGTATTAGGATGGTTTCTGAGACCTATCATAGCCTTAAAACGATACTCAAAAAGAAATTAGGTGCAGGAGCAACCTTAATTGGAGATGAAGGTGGTTTTGCTCCTACTGAGATAAAGACAGTTAATGAAAGGCTTGAGCTGATGACTCAAGCTACAAGGAATGCTGGTTATGAAAAAGATATGGTTTTTACATTAGACCCTGCTGCATCTGAGTTTTTTAAGAATGGTATTTATACTGTTGGGAATAAAAAAATGAATGGTGGCGAGATGGTTGATTTCTATGCAGACTTGGTGAAGAGTTATCCTATCGTTAGTATTGAAGATGGACTTGCTGAAGATGACTGGGATTCATGGGTTGAGATGACTAAGAAATTAGGTGATAAGATTCAGATTGTTGGTGATGATTTATTTGTTACGAATACAAAAAGGATACAGAAAGGTATTGAGCTTAATGCAGCAAACTCTGTTTTGATTAAGGTTAATCAGATTGGTTCTGTAACTGAAACATTAAATGCTATTAAGATGGCATGTGACAATGACTGGACAGCTGTTGTTTCTAATAGAAGTGGGGAAACAGAGGATAGTTTTATTGCAGATTTGGTTGTTGGGGTTAATGCTGGCCAGATAAAGACAGGAGCTCCTGCACGTTCGGATAGGAATGCTAAGTATAATCAATTACTTAGGATTGAGGAAGAGCTTGGGAGTAAAGCAGAATATCCTGGGAAGAAGTTCAGATGAAAAAAGTACTATTAATAATAAGGGATGGCTGGGGACACGGTAAGCATAATAAGGGAAATGCAATCTTTGCCGCTCATACACCTAATCATGATTTCTATAAGAAAAATTATCCAACAACAATTTTAAAATGTAGTGGTAATGCGGTTGGGAATCCAGAAGGCGCTCAAGGTGGCTCAGAGGTTGGACATCTGACTATTGGTGCTGGAAGGATAGTATGGCAGCCTTACGAGCTGATAAATCAGGAAATTGAAAATAAGAGGTTCTTTGAGAATAAGGTTTTGATTAAAGCTATAGAGAATTGTAAGGAAAATAATTCTAATTTGCATCTTGGAGGATTGTTTTCAACAGAAGGGGTTCATGCTGACTATAGGCATATGCTTGCTCTACTTGAGCTGTGTAAAAAGGAGAATTTTGACAGAGTTTATCTCCATCTTTGCCTTGATGGAAGGGACATGCCTGAGAAATCTGCTCTTCCTATTGTGAAAAAGACTGAAGAGAAGATGGAAGAGTTAAAGGTAGGCAGGATTGCATCTGTATATGGGAGATATTATGGTATGGATAGGGACACTAATTGGGATAGAACTATTAAGGCTTATGATGTGATGGTTGATGGTGAGGGTTTTAAGGCAAAATCTGCAAAGGAAGCTATTGAGAAAGCATATAAAAGAGGGGACAAGACAGATTATTATGTTCAGCCAACTGTTATTGTTGAGAATAATAAACCAGTTGCTTTACTAAAGGATAATGATTCTTTTATATGGTATAACTTTAGGTCAGATAGGTCAAGACAGATAACTGCCATGATTAATGATTTTTATTACTGTACTGAAAAACCAGAGCATAAGGTTAAAGTGCACTATGTCTGTTTTTGTGGCTATGATTCAAATTGGACATTGCCTGTTGCTTTTCCGCAGGAGAGGGTAAAACATAATTTAGGGAATGTCCTTGCTCTTCGTGGTCTGAAGCAGTTAAGGATAGCAGAGACAGAAAAGTATGCACATGTTACTTTTTTCTTTAATTCCCAGGAAGAAAGACCTAATAAATGGGAGAGGAGAATTATGGTCGATAGTCCGAAGGTTGCTTCTTATGATTTACAGCCTGAAACGTCTGCTAATCCGGTTACTGGGAAGCTATTACAACAAATTGGGAAGTATGATTTTATTCTGGTGAATTATGCTAATCCTGATTTAGTTGGACATTCTGCTGTTTTCAAAGCTGTAGTAAGGGCTTGTGAAGTTGTGGATGAATGTGTTGGCAAAGTTGTGAAAAAGGCACTTGAAAAGGATTACACAATATTGCTTATGGGAGACCATGGAAATGCAGACCATATGCTTTATGATAATGGGGAGGTTGACCCAAGCCATGGGTTTAGTCCTGTTTTGATGAATCTTATAAGCAATGATAAAAAATTGAAAAAAGCTAAATTAAAGAAAGGAAAAGGGTTACAGGATGTTGCCCCTACAATATTGAGAATAATGAATGTTAAAAAACCAAAAGAGATGACTGGAAAGAGTTTGATTTAATTTCTATAAAACTTAGCTGCGTCTTCTGGCATTACTGAGTTTATTGTTATACCTGTTGAGAATTCAAAGCCAGCCCAGGTAGCTATTCTTGGGGCAACTTCAATATGGAAATGAAGATTTTCCTTTTTTGGTGAGTAATGGAAGATTAAGTTGTAAGAAAGGTTTAGTTCTCTCAGTTTTTTTAGGACTTTATTTAGTATGGATGCTAAGTCTGCCATTTCATTATCTTTTAGTTCGCTAAGGTTCTTGATGTGTTTCTTTGGAAAGAGCCATACTTCATAGTTGAATCTTGAAGCATAAGGTGCGAATGCTACAAATGTTTTGTTTTCAAAACATTTTCTTTTGCCTTTACTTTCTATTTTGGTGATTTGACAATAAGGGCATTTTTTGTGTTTTTTAATTGCTGCTAGCTTTTCTTTTACAGCAGGGGGAATATTGGAGATAGCTGTTATCTGTACATGAGAATGTAGAATTGAAGTTCCTGCTTTTTCTCCGTGATTTTTGAATACTGAAACATATTTTATTCCTTTTAGTTTCTCTAATGCTGTTATTCTTTGATTAATTACCTCTAAAAGAAGTTTTATTTGTTCTTTTTTGGTGTCCCACAATTGGACATTTTGTTTGTTGGTATCTGCAATGACTTCATGCTTTCCATAAGCTGATGAAGATGTGAAGAATCCTTTTGTTTTTATCTTTGCAGAGCCTTTCTGCTCTACAAAAGGAAATTTGTTTGGGAACCACCTAAGGAGCCATTTCCCGTTCTTTTCGATTCTTCCAATTTCTGGCGGCGTTAGGTTTTCGTTTCCAGGACAGAATACACATATCTTTGGTTCTTTTGCTGTTATCTTTTGTTTATATTCTTTTGGCCTTTTGGCTCTTACAGAAGCAGCAATAACCCATCTGTCTAAAATATAGTCTTTTCTTAATTCTAGCATAGGTTGAAATTTGATTAAAAGATATTTAAATGTTGTGATTAGAAATCTTTATATTAGTTGGATTTTTCTTTATTTATGATGAGATTACAATCAATTAAGGGAGAATTACCTAAGGAATTGTTTAATATAATAAACAAGGATATAAAAGAATTAAGGCCTGCTCAGGAAAAGGCTGTAAAGAAAGGCTTGCTTAAAGGAAAGAATTTGCTTGTTTGTACTCCTACTGCTTCTGGTAAGACATTAATTGCTGAATTGGCTGGTGTTAAGAACATTCTTGAGGATAAAGGCAAGTGCGTTTATATTGTTCCTTTAAAGGCTTTGGCGTCTGAGAAATTCAAGGATTTTAAGAACAAGTATGGCGAACATATTCGAATAGCTTTGTCTATTGGGGATTTGGATTCATCTGACCCTTATCTTGCTGAATATGATCTGATAATCTGTACTGCTGAGAAGCTTGATTCATTGATAAGACATCATACACCTTGGTTGAGTTTGGTTAAAACAGTTGTTGTTGACGAAGTACATTTAATGAATGATGCCCATAGGGGGCCTACTGTTGAGATTTTGATAACAATTCTTAGAAAGTTGTTAAAGAATATGCAGCTGATTGCTTTGTCTGCTACTATTGGTAATCCTGAAGAGCTTGCTTCCTGGTTAGATGCTGAGCTGGTTATAGATAAGTGGAGGCCTGTAAAGCTGCATAAAGGAATTTATTTTGAAGAAGAGGTTGAGTTTTATTAAATAAAAAGTAAAAAAATTTAAGTTTTATTTCCAACGTCTAGTTAACCCATACCATATAGCTACAGGCCAAGCAACTAATAACCAAAAAATAAACCAACCTACACTCCCCCTGGGTTTGCCATTGTCTTTTTTATCTCCTTCTTTTTGTTTATTTTTAACTCCACATTTTGGACAGATTTCAGCTTCCTTTTTTATAATTGCACCGCACGATGAACAAAAGGTTTCATCAGCCCCTTTTTGTCTCCTATCATAATGTTCATCTTCATGTTTTGATTTTGTTTTAACCATCTTAATTAACCTCCAAAAGAATTATAATAATTAGAATTTTTAATTGAAACATCTATTATTGCAAAAAGCCAAACTATTATTATAGGTGTAGTTAATAATGTCCAATTAGAATTTGAAGAATCAAATAAAACTTTTGCTATAATTACACTAAACAAAGTTACTAGTAAACCAATCCAAAATTTAATAGAATTTTTTTCATATAAATAAAGCCATGTAAAAAAAGAAGTAAACAATGCTAAAAGGATAGCAGTAGATTTTTCTTTTTTTTCAACTTTTCCAAATGTGGAAATACCACATTTAGGACAAATACTAGATGATTTCTTTATTATACTACCACAAGAATAACAAAATGCCTCATCTGCTTTTTTCTTTCGTCTATCATAATGTTCATCTTTGTCTCTGGGCTTGGTCTTCATAATTTGTATAATATAGCAAATAGTTTATAAAAGTTTCTAAAAATATATTTCAAAAGAATTAACAAAACTTTTATATTATTATTTCTTAAATATCTTACGATTAAGAACTCAGACCAAGGCTTTCTGTAACAATAGAAGGATCAAATTCTTTTAAATCTTTAAGTTCCTGACCTGTGCCTATGTAGATGATTGGTTTTTGTGTAACATAGGAGATAGAGATTGCTGCTCCGCCTTTTTCATCTACATCTGCTTTTGATAAAATTATTCCGTCTATTTCAATTGCTTCGTCGAATTTCTTTGACTGTTCAACACAATCATTACCTGTTATTGATTCACCTACGAATATCTTCAGGTCTGGCTTTGCAACTCTTATGATTTTCTTCATCTCTTCTGTTAAATTAACATTGCTGTGCATTCTTCCTGCAGTGTCTATCAATACAACATCTATGCCTCTTGCTTTAGCCATTTTAACGCCGTCAAAAGCTACTGCAGCAGGGTCAGAACCGTAAGTGTGCTTTACAAGAGGGAGATCTAATTTTTTTGCCCATTCTCCAATCTGTTCTATTGCAGCCTGTCTCCAGGTGTCTCCTGCCACTAGAACTATGCTCAGGCCATTGTCTTTTAGTAATTTTGCAACCTTTGCTATTGTTGTTGTTTTTCCAGAGCCATTAATTCCTACAAAACAGATAACATATGGCTTCTTGGATTTTACTTTTTCGAGAAGATTGAATGAGTCTACTTTTAATAACTGCTCTATTGATGTGTTTAATGTTTTTGTTATTGTATCTTCTATCTTTCCTCTTGGTAATGGTTTATCTACAATTTCTTGATTTAGGTCGTCTTTTATTTTTTCAATTACCTCTACAGCAACATTATTTTCAAGTAAGGCTAATTCTAAGTCCCAGAATATCTTTTCAAACTGGGCTTTGCTTATTTTCTTTGTTGTTATTTTTTCTTTTATTGTTTTGAAGAATCCTTTTTTTTCTTTTACTTCCTGGATTGGAGCTTCTTCTTTAACAGGCTCTTCTTTAGGTATTTCTTTTGTTTCCTGTGGTTCTTCAATCGTCTTTTCTATTTTTTTAATATCTTCCTCTTTTTCTTTTCTTTCTGTCAGTTCCTGTATTTTTGGAGGTTCTTTTTTCTTTACTTTTTCTTTTATCTTTTCTTCTTTTTTCTCTAATTTTTCCTTTTCTTCCTTTATCTCTTCTTTTTTCTGATACTCTTCAACTTCATCCTTGATTTTTACTTCCTGTTCAACTGTTTCTTCTTCCTTGATATCTTCTATACTTCCTTTCTTGCTAAATTTATCTTTTAATTTAGAGAAAAAGCCTTTTTTTTTCTGTGGTTCTTCAACAGGTTTTTCTACTTCGATTTCTTCAGTAGTTCCCTCTTCTTCAATCTTGCTAGAAACAGCTTTTATACTTTTTTTTAACTTTTCTTTTAAGAATTTGAACATTTTATTGTACTTTAGAGGCTAATTCCTTTAGTTCTTTCTCAGTATTTGCTACCTGCATTGCTAAGGATTGCATCTGCATATTGACTTTTGCATGCAGATTTCTCATTTCATCTACCTGTTTTTCCATGAGTTTCTTTGTTGAGTCTATATCTTTGGTTACTACAGTGTCTGAGCCTACATTTACCAGAAATTCTTTGTTGTTCTTTAACTCTGCTTTTGCGAATATTCCTGAGCTTATTGGAACCAGAACTTTATCTCCCTGCTTTGTTTCTTTGAAGTCATCCAGGCTTTGGGAAGCTGCCATTAGCTCCATTAATTGCTGCTCTACTATCTGTGCCTGTTTTTGTATCTCTTGTATCTGTTCTTCGAGCATCTTCATTTCCATATATTTTTCCTGTAACTTTTTTTCTTCTGCCTTCATTTTTTTCTTTTTTCCTCTATCTTTTTGTATAGATCATCAAACAGTACACCCATTGGTGTTCCTTCGTATATTTTGTTTATGGAATCTGCAAGTAGTTTTGCCAATGAGATTATTTTTAACTTGTTTAGTCTTTTTTCTTTTGGAATATCTATTGTGTTTGTTATAATAACCTCTTTTATTGAACCATCTTCTAACCTTTCTATGGCTGGTCCTGAGAGTATTGCGTGTGTTGCTGCTATGTAGATATCTTTTACTCCTTTTTCTTTTAGAGCTTTTGCAGCTCCGGTTATTGTTCCTGCTGAGTCTATTATATCGTCAATTAATATAGCGTTTTTGTCTTTTACTTTTCCTATAATGTTCATTATTTCTGCAACGCCATGCTCTGGCCTTCTTTTGTCGATTATAGCAATGTTTGTGTCCAGGATTTTAGCCAGTTTTCTTGCTCTTCTTGCTCCACCTACATCAGGAGCGACTACAACGATGTCTTTTAGCTTCTTGTCTAAGATATAATCTGCTATTAATGAGATTGCTTCTAAATTATCAACAGGAATGTTGAAGAAACCCTGAATCTGGTCAACATGCAGGTCAAATGTTACTACTCTATCAGCTCCTGCTGTTTCTATCAGATTAGCTACTAATTTAGCAGATATTGGTTCTCTTGGAGTGTTTTTCCTGTCCTGCCTTGAATAGCCGTAGTAAGGTATTATGACGTTGATTTCCTTTGCAGATGCTCTCTTGCAGGCATCTACTATAAGAAGAAGCTGCATCAGGTTTTCGTTTACAGGAGGAGATGTAGGCTGTATTATGAATACATTAGAGCCTCTGATGCTTTTTTCTATATGTACATAGATTTCGCCATCATTAAAGTGTTTTGTTTCGATGGGTATTAGAGGTATCTTTAGGTCTGAGGATATTTCCTTAGCTAGCTCTAAGTTAGCTGTTCCGGCCAGTAAACTAATCTTCTTTGACATGATACCACCTTTTAGAAAAAGACATCATATAATGAAATTTGTGTCTTTTTCTAAACTGGTAAGGGGGTTATCTATTTTTAAATGCTGTACCCCTTACAATTTTATTATAGAATGATTTGGGGTTTAAAAAGCTTTCGTGTAGGCTAAATCTATTACTAGGAAGATTAAGAGTAATGGGGTTATTTTGTTTGACATTTTAAAGACCTCCTAGAAGTTGTTTTTTAATTGTGAAGAAAAAACTTAATAAATGTGATTTGGGTTTGAGACCCAATAGAAAAACTTACTTCTGTACGGCATCAGGATTTACAATAATAAAATCATATAACTGTTCGGTATTTCTAGGATCTATACATGCAGAGATTAAATTAGGATTACAAATTGCAATATTTAGGTCCATTTCTCTCCCGAGGATATTTTTTGCCAAAATATTAGGGTCCTCATGCCCACTAACTTCTTTATAAAAATCAAAATCAGATCTATTCCAAGCACAATGAAATATGTAAGCATCCCAATTGACATGTCTGCGAATACTCTCAAACTCATCAGCTGTGGGTGCACTTCCATAACCTATAACCAATAATTCTTTTTGCTTTAATCGTTCAGTCAATATATCAATAAGATAAGATTTACCTCGGTCAGGATAACCATAAACTGCCGCTAAAATTGGTCTGTTAACTATTTTTTCAATTGACTCAACTATTTGAGTGATACCTTCTTCTAAAGTTAATATTTTACCCATAATATACCAAGTAATAAATATAGGGTTTATAAACCTTCCTATTTTGTTACCACTAAGAAGAGATAAATGATGGGAAAGATTTATAAAGGTAGTAAATTTACCATATTTATGACAATAGATACAGATATTGAAAAATGGGAATCAATTGGAGATATAGAGTTTGCAATTGATGAACCCCAGAATATTTACATGAGGGGAGAACCTGAAGCTCTTCAGAAACTCTATTTTGCATTTTACCAAGGTCTGTTTCCTAATGATGCTGAATCTCATTTTGAACAAAGTACTGCTGTGACTAGAGGATTTAAAGAACTTAAAGAAGCTGAAGCTGAAAAAAGGGCAACAAGGGGTCCTGAATTTGAATTGAATCTCTCAAATGAGCGTTTTTATCTTATCAGTAAGTATGATATCTATGGCGTTGAAGTAAGGCCTACATCAATTTTACGTTATTATAATAAAAATGGAGTTTTTGGTAATATACTAAAAAAATTTAATGAAGCAATGGAAAGATACAAAGCTCAATAACAAAATTCTACCCCTCAATTCTTTTACTAAATGTAACCACTAAGTCATCGGATTTTGTTACACCGTTTTACAACAATCCTAGTTGACACTTAATACTATATAAAATATTTAAAATCCAATAAAATCATTAAGAACTTATTTCCAGCTCTTTATTGACTTCTTCTGTTGTTTTCTTTAGAATAATGTCAATCTCTCCGAAATGCTTTTGCTGGAAGAGGTCGATTTTTCTTTGATTAGTCAGATGGAGTAAGGGAATGAATGTGGATATCTTGTCTTCTTTTGTGGCCCCTTCAGGTATTAGTTTTGAAAATGTTAATCTGTCTTTTCTGTGCTCCCAGAAGAATATTTTTATCTTCCCATAGATTTCTTTTATTATAGATGAGATATCTCTTTTCTTTTCAGGTATTTCCACATTCATTGGAGGGATGCTTTTTAGGACTCTTCTTCTTTTTACCTCTAATGCTTTTTCTAATGCCCCCATCAGGTCATGGATAGATACTTTTCTTTTTCTTGGCTGGGGTGTTCTTGGGATTAAGTTTTTTGGCAGTTCTTCCTGCGCTCTTGGTTCTAAATCTTCTTCAAATGTTAGTTCTTCTTCATCTTCCTGTGAAATTAACCTGTCGAGGTATTCAATGTCTTCTCCAACCAGTTTGTTTGATTTTATTTTTAATAGAATTGCAGCTGCAAGCAGCATTTTTCCTGAAACTCTGAAATCAAGCTCTTTTAGCTTTTTGATTGTTTCTATGTATTTTTTTGTTAATAGAGAAATATTAATATCCCATGCGTTCATCTCTTCTGACTTTATCAGTTCCTGCATGATAGACTGCCAGGTAATCTCGTCTTTATCAAAGAGAAGCTCAAAAATCTGCTCATGCGGTTCTTTATTTGGGTTATTTGTCAGGATTTGGTCCATATTTTATGATTAAAACCCTAAATATAAAAAGCTTTTTATATGACAATTGAATTCACAGTAGTTATATGTTATTATGGGCCCATGGTCTAGTGGTTATGACAACACCCTTACAAGGTGTAGATCCCCAGTTCGATAAGCGAAAGGTCGAAGCTTCGCTTCGAAAGCCTGGGTGGGCCCATTTGGGTGAAGCCATAAATTGGTAAGTAAGCCATAATTGCTAGGCAATTAATGCCTCACAAATTTAATTTCACTGCGGTGGTGATCTAGTGGCTATGATAGGGCGTTGCCAACGCTCTTACCTGGGTTCAAGTCCCAGCCTCCGCATTTTTATTTTTCCATAATATTTATAAACAAATTAATTTCTCTAACTGTTAATGGGCCCATAGCTCAGTCTGGTTAGAGCGCCGGTCTTATATGGCCACGTTCTAAACATTCGGCTCTAAGAGAGCCGGAGGTCCGGGGTTCAAATAGCTTGAAGGTCAATGCCTTCGGCATTGAGAGTCCCTGTGGGCCCATTTTTTATTAAAACGACAAGATTTATAAATAAAATTAGAACTATAACAGTTTATGCCCCCATGGTGTAGTCCGGTCAATCATTCGGCCTTTTCGAGGCCGTGACGTGGGTTCGAATTGTTTAAAGGTTGATTCCTTTAACATCGAAAGTCCCGCTGGGGGCATATATTTTTCTAATAGAAATAGATTAGTGAATTCTTGTACTGTGGTTTACTCTTGTGCTTCTGTTAGAGATTATTCCCAGGCGTTCCCATCTCCTTTGTTTCATGCATTCTGTGCTGCCACAAGTGACCATTCTCTTGAATTGGGCAGGGAAGTCTAGGTCATTGAACTCTTCTCCACAGTATCTGCATATCTTTGTTCTCATTTCTCTCTGAACTCCATCATCTTGTCTGTTAAATAAAAAATACCCATGTATTTTTTAAGCCTCAAATTTGGCAACAAATTTGAGCAATCAAAATATCTCTTGAAGAATTCATCATATTGATCTTCAAGTGGGTTTTCGAATTCTATTATCTTAATCACCTCTAGATTCACAATAAGGCATAGCCTTATCATTACATTCCACAAAGAACCAGTACACCTCTTCTTCATCCATTTTTTACCTCAAAATTTATTTGAATTTTGACGGTGTTAGGAATCTTTGATTCCTAAGACCTCAAATAGTCATTTCCTTTTGATAATTCATTCCGCAGATCTGGCATGCAAATGAGTTTCCATGAACACATTTCATTTCAGCCATACATCCCCCGCAGTAAATCAGGGTTGGGGCTTTTTCCAGTATTATTGGCTCGCCTCCAGGCATTGTTTCAATCATCTTTCTACCTCTTTTATCCCCACTAGAAGTATATACAGCGAAACATTTATATATAACCTTGCCCTATACTATATATAGTATATATGCATAAGTTTAGCGCATATGTTTTTATATATATTTTATAAAAAACATATAAAATGGTCGGAGGTGGCTAAAATGAATGTAAGGAAATTAATTCGTTTTGGAAAGAATTCTTATGTTGTATCTCTGCCGAAGCAGTGGGTAGATAAAACTAAGCTAAAGAAAGGAGATTTGATTTCTATCGAGGAAAATAAAGAAGGATTGCAGTTAAGAATAAATAATGCTGAGATAAAAAAGGAAGAGCCAAGGAGGGCAATAATTAATGCAGAAAATAAAAGTATAACTCAGTTAAATATAGAGATAGTCTCAGCTTATCTGGATAATTATCACATCATTGAGGTTATTTCAGATGACTTAAAAACAAATGCCCCAAAAGTAAGGGCAATGCTTCGTGACTTAGCAGGACTGGAGATAATCAATCAAACATCAACAAGAATTGTAGCAAAGGATTTAATCAATATAAGTGAGGTTTCAATAAAAACTTTAGTCAGAAGGATGGATAATATTGCAAGATCGATGATGGAAGATACACTTGAATGTTTTGATGGTGTTGACCATGCAGATAGCTTGATCCATATAGATGAGGAGGTAAACAGATTACATTTCCTAACCTATAGGGTTATTAGAAGCGGATTAAAGGATGTTAGAGTTGCAAACACCTTAGGGACAAATGCTTTGAAGCTTCATTCAGACCATACTGTGGTTACGAAGATAGAGAGAATAGCAGATAATGTGAAAAGAATAGGTAGATATCTGAATGATACTAAATTAGATAAAAAATGGAAGAAAGGGTTAAAAGATATCTTTAATGAGGTAAAGGGAAGTTATATTGATGTTATGAAGGCTTATCACACAAATGATGAAAAACTGGCTTTGGCAATAGAAGAATCAAATCAAGATAGGATAGTTGCCTGTGATCAATTTGTTGATAAACACAACCACAAAGATTTGAAATATAACAATGGCCATAAGACAGGAGTTTGTAATTTCAGGCCTGCATGCAGAGCAACATTACGAATAATAGAAAACATGAAAGAGATGGCGTCTGGCGTTAAGTATATTGCAAGAACTCTGATTGGGGGAGGTTAGTAACCTTCAAAAACAATTTTTTTATTATTTTTAATTAGAATAGTGTCTTTTCCTTTCTTTACTTCCCCTACTATTTGTGCCTGTTCTTTGAACTTTTCTGCAATAGAAAGAGCTCTGTCTGCATCATCTTTATCAACTATTAAGAAGAAGCCCATCCCCATGTTGAATTTTTTGTACATTTCTTCGTCAGTGAATTTTGCTTCTTTTTGGACTAGGTTGAATATTGGTTGAGGTGTTATTGGATTGTTTATTTCAAACTGGAATCCTTTTATTCTGTTAAGGTTTTTTAATCCGTAGCCTGTATTGTTTATTCCTATAACTTTCATTTTATCTGCAATGGCTGCAACTGTTTTTGAGTATATTTTTGTTGGTTCTAACAGGAGCTTTCCAATGGTTGAATTGTCGAATTTGTCGTCTAATTTATGTTTTCCTTTGTAGTTTTTTTTGAACTCTCTTGTTTCAAAATCTCCATTTAATAAATTTAATCTTAGGTCTGTGTAGCCGTTTGAGTGGGGGCCAGAGCTTTTTAATGCAATTATCTTGTCTCCAACTTTTACTTTGGTGTGGATATCCTTCTTTTTTATGAAACCTATTAAACCGCCTGCTATGTCAAAGCCCATTCCTGGCTTTAGTCCTGATATTAATTCATCGACAGATGCTGTTTCTCCTTTTCCGATGTTTATGTGTATATCACTTTTAAGAATGTCTCCTACTTCAGACATCTCTAAGCCTTTGACAATGCCTTTCATTAGCTCTCCTGTTAAACCTTTTTCCTGGAATTTATCCTGCACTGCAAAATAGTCTATGAATAAGAAGGGTGAGACTTTTCCTAAAGTTGCCAGATCGTTAGAGGACATTGCCACTAAATCAATGCCTACTGTGTCAAATTTTCCCATTGCTTCTGCAAGAATTAATTTAGTTCCAACACCATCAATAGCACAGGCCATAAAATGTTCTGGGAAGACTTTATTGTTTTCGTATAATTCTGCAAACATGCCTTCTGATATTGGAGACATATTTTGCTTTAATTTAGAAGGTATAGCTTTCTTTATAGCAGAAACAGCCTTTGCCTCTCTTTTTTGGTAATCTTCCCCGCTCATACTGGTAAAAAATTGTTTTAGCTTTATAAAATTATTGAATTTTCAGCTCTTTCTTCCAAAAGCCACAGATCTTCTCTACTTTGCTGCTTGCTATCCCTATATATTTCTCTGGATTTTTAAGAATCTCTATTTGTTTCTTTGTGAACTTAGAAAAATAAGCCTTTAGAGAACTGTCTTTGAACAGCAATTCTCTAAAGGGCTTACCAGTTTGTTGACTTTTAAGTGTTAGTTCTCTTACATGCTCATGCGCATCCGGGTGATTATGTGCTGCTAATAGGATGTAAGCAGGCTCTGCTGTTATCATCTCTTTGTTTTGGTTGAAGTTTTTCTCCAGGTTTTTTTTGTCAACTACTAAATTAGACATTACTCTGGTTAACCTTGTAATTGAGACATAGAGTCCTGTTAAGATTTCTGGTACAAATCTTGATGTTGCTGAGTTTGTCAGGTCTCTCTGGTGTTCGCAGATTTGATCCATATATATGGTATTCATTCTCGGCATGAATTCTTTCCACATTGATTTGACGTTTTCAAAATTTATTGGATTTCTTTTGTGAGGCATTGTGGAACTTCCAACTTGTTTTTTCCCGAATGCTTCTGCAACTTCTGCTATTTCACTTCTTTGCAAGTGGCGCATGTCATCTGCTAAGTTTGCCAGTACTCCAAAACAACTTGTTATTGCGTGAATGAAGTCAGCCATATATTCTGCCTCTACGACTTGTGTTGAGATAGGGGAGGGTTTTAGTTTTAGTTCATTTAATACTGCTCTTTCAAACTCTTCTGGGTCATTAAAGAATAATGCAGAGGCGTTATAAGCTCCTACTGCTCCTGCAATCTTTCCCCTTAAATTGTTAGCTGTTTTTTGGATTGCTTTGATTCTTGTTCCTATTCTGGAGACATATTGCGCGATTGCAAAGCCGAATGTGATAGGCTCTGCGTGCTGTCCGTGGGTTCTTCCTATCTGTAAGGTATTTTTTTCTCTTAATGTCAGGTAGATTAATGTTCTTTCCAGGTTGATTAGAGTAGGGATTAAGATATCATTTGAGAAATCCTTTAATCTTGCTGCGTCTGCTGTACAGATTATATCGTGAGATGTGGTTGTGAAGTGCACATAGGGTTTTGCTTTGTCTGAAACTCTTTTTCTTATGGAATTAGCTAAAGCTCTTATATTGTGTTTAATGCGGTCTTCTTCTACATAGACTTCCTGGGCTGTGATTTGTCTTGTTGCAGCTTCTATTTCATTGGCTATTGCTTTAGAGCAGACTCCTTTTTTTGCCAGTGTTCTTGTCAGGGCTGCTTCTACTTTTGCCAGGTATCTTACAGCGCCTTCTTCAGAAAGATAGGGTTTTAGTTTTTCCCTTGTTTTTTCTTTTCTTCCGTAATATCTGAAGTCCAATGGTGAGATATTGTCAAATAAAGGCATAGTTTCTTCTCTTTCTTTTGTTTCTTCTGTATCCATCAGGTTTTCTATGTTTTTTAGGAGTTTATTGCTCTTGTTTAGCTTTATTATTAATTTGTTTTTGTCTTTGGTTTCATTTACGATATTATGTTTTTTGAATAATTGTATAGTGCCATGGACTTTTGCAGGGCTGATATTCAGCTTATCTGCAATATCCCTTATATGCAGGGATTCAGTTTCTAATAGGTTTAGAATTTCTATGTTTTTCTTTGTAAAAAGCTTTGAAAGTTCCATAAAACTCACCTCTCTATGAGTGAAATGTTCATTATTTATAAACCTTTTGGTTGTTTGTTGTAGAAAGTGTTTAGTTTTTAAGAACGTTTAGAATCTTATCATGGACTTTGCCGTTTGTGGCTATATAGTCTTTTATGTCAGGAGTCCATCTTTTTCCATTTAAGTCAGTAACTTTACCTCCGGCTTCTTCGACTATTAATAAAGCTGCACAATGATCCCATGGATGAGAGTCATGGTCAATGTTAATTGATGCTTTGCCTTCTGCTATAAGTATATTGTGGTAAACAGCAACACCAAAAACCCTAAAACGCCATACCCGTTTTGCTAACTTTTTTAGCATCTTTATTTTCATATTTGTTCTTGTCCTTAATTTAGCATCGAATATAACCAAACATTTCTTTAATCTTGTCTCGTTGTTTACTCTAATCTTTTTTCCATTGCAGAAAGCGCCTTTTCCTTTTTCAGTGTAATAGAGCTTTTTTAGGAATGGGAGATAAATAACACCCAGAATGATTTCTTTTTTGTATTGTAATGCGATAGAAACTCCAAACAAGGGGTTGTTCATGATGAAGTTATGGGTTCCATCTAAAGGATCAACAATCCATTTATAGTCTGAGCTTTTGTTTATGTAGCCTAATTCTTCGTCTAGGATTCCGTGTTTAGGGAACTCTTTGAGAATTATCTTTCTAATTATTTTGGTGCTTTCTATGTCTGCTTTTGTGACAAAGCTGTCATCCTTTTTTGTTTTTTTCTTTATGTCTTTTCCGAAATAGTTTAATTGTATTTTACCAGCTGCTTTTGCTGCTTTTATTGCTGTTTGTTTAAAGGTAGGAGGCATTTTTTAGGTTTTTTTCAATCCTTTCTTTGACGTCTCCTGGCTCTGTCTTAAATTCATTGCCTGTTATCATTTCATAAAGCTTTATGTAGCGTTTGCTTAATTCTATTACCAGTTCTTCTGGTGCTTCTGGCAATGTTTCGTCTTTGTAAGGGTCACAATGCTCTTTAAACCATAGCCTTAAGAATTCTTTGTCTATGTTTTCCGGTTCTTGTCCATTTTTTATCCTTTCTTCATAGCTATCTTTGAGCCAGAATCTTGAGGAATCTGGAGTGTGTATTTCATCTATTAAGTAAATATTGCCTTTATCGTCATAGCCAAATTCATATTTTGTGTCTACCAGGATTAGGCCGTTTTTTTCTGCTATCTCTGTTCCTCTTTGGAATAGTTTTTTTGTTTTGTCTGCAACAAAGTCCCACTGCTCCTGCGTCATTAGCCCTCTTTTTACAATTTCTTCTGCAGAAATCTTTTCATCATGCTCGTCTGATTTTGTTGTAGGGGTTATAATTGGAGTTTCGAATTTCTGGTTCTTTTTTAAGCCTTCCGGGAGTGTGTTTCCACAGAAATTTCTTTCTCCTTTTTCATAGGCAGTCCATGCTGATGTGCCGGTTACACCTGTTATGTATCCCCTTATGACCATTTCAATAGGGAAGACCTTTAATTTTTTGCAGACTACAACATTAGGGTCTGGAATATCAATTACATGGTTCTTGACAATATCTTCTGTATTTTTGAACCAAAAGGCGGATGTTTGAGTTAAGACTTGCCCCTTAAATGGGATATTTGCTAAGTTGCGGTCAAAGGCAGATTGACGGTCTGTGCTTATTAGGAAGACCTTGTCGTCTGTTACATAAACATCCCTTACTTTTCCTTTGTATTTTTTACCTAAGTTTAAATCAGTTCCTTTTAATGTAAACTTAATCTGTTGTTTTATTTCTTCATCTTGCATTATTGTTCACCTACATGTTTATCGCTTTCTATAACCTTTTGTTTTAGTTTTTCCCTGTGTTGTTCTAATTTCAGGGTGTACTTATCGTTTATGTTAAGAATTTCAATTGCTGCTAGAGCTGCATTTTTGCCATTGTTTAGGCCCACCCATAAGCCATGGTTGCTATGTTTTAGAACATTAAGTGCAGCTTCTGCTTTGTCATCATCTTTTAACATAATAGGGCAGTATATGACTAAGGCATCTTTTTCAGGAATTGGTTCGTCTAAGGAAACAAATTCTATGTTTATGCTGTCTTGCTCTATTGCTTCTGATTTTTTAACCGGGATGTCGAATTCTGCAAATATTTGCTCTGCTTTTTTTAAAGCTTCATTTGGTGTTTCGCTTATTAGGTTGATAGATACAAATGGTTTAGTTAGTTTAATAGCGTTTTTGATGGCTATTTCTGTTTGGTTGATGCCTACACTTAAAACAGGTATACCAGATGGCATCTGCATTATTGATAGTAAAGCATCTAGACCCTGATAGCTTCCTTTGCACGGTACTCCCAAAATGGGCTTTATTGTTTTAGAAGCAATTACTCCTGGAAGAGCTGCTGACAGGCCTGCACCTGCAATGATCAGGTTAGAATCTGTTTTTATTATTTCGTTGAGTTCTTCAGGAGTCCTGTGAGCAGAGCTTATTCTTAGCTCTGTTTCGATGCCTTGTTTTTCAAGGCCTTTTATTATTTCTTTGTAAACTGGTTCATCGGACTTTGAGCCGAAAACAACTAATACTTTAGGCATAAAATCACCCCTCAAGAAAAGATTAATTATTTTGGTTTATATACTTTTTGGAATTTCAGTCTTTTGAAATTCCAAAATGTGTCAGAAATCGAAGATTTCTGAGCATGCTCAGAAACGCTTTGCGTTTCCGACACATTAAAAATCTTCGATTTTTAATATGTGTTGATTATAATACTTCACCAACAACGTATATAGAGCCTGTTACCAGTATCAGATCATTGTCTTTGGCTATTCTTTTGGCATATTTTAGGGCTTTCTTGGCGTCTTCTATTATGATGTAGTTTTTGAGGTCTTTGGCCAGTATTCTAGGCTCTAAGGCTCTTGGGATTGATGGTTTTACTAAGATTGTCTGGTTGGCTAATGGTGCTAGCTCTTTAAGTATGCTTTTGTGGTCTTTGTCTTTTAGAATGCCTATTATCAGGTATAACTTTTCGTATCCTTTCTTTATTTTATTCAGTTCTTTCTTTAGGGCTTTGACAGCATCCAGGTTATGTGCACAGTCAACCAATATGTTTTTTTCAATATGCTTAGAAATCGAAGATTTCTGGCACATTGGGTTTCTTTTTGAAACCCCAATGTATTCTAATCTTCCGTGCCATATTGTTTTTAACAGGCCTTTTTTGATTGTATCTGTTTTTATTTTTAGATTATAGTGCTTATTTAATGCTTTGATTGTTTCTATAGCGATAGAAGCATTCTCTAACTGGAAATCCCCATTTAATTTTAAAGGAATGTTCGTTGATTTGCCGTTATGATATATTTTTGAATTGTTTTTTTTAGCTATTTTTTTGATGACTTTTAGGGCAGCTCCTTTTGTACCAGTAATTACTGGTATTTTGTTTTTTATGATTCCTGCTTTTTCAAAAGCTATTTTCTCTATTGTTTCTCCAAGGTATTCCTGGTGCTCTAATCCTATGTTTGTGATTACAGATATTATTGGTTCTATTGTGTTTGTTGCGTCTAGCCTTCCTCCCAGGCCGACTTCTGCTATCAGATAATCAACTTTTTTATCTCTAAAATAGAGAAAAGCCATTGCTGTGATAACTTCGAAGAATGTCTGAGATGTTATCAATGGCTTTATTTTTTTATAGTATTTTACAATGTCTTCTTCTGAGATCTTTTTATTGTTTATCAGGAATCTTTCCCTGAAATCTTTGAGATGGGGGGAAGTATACATTCCTACTTTATAATTGGCTTCTTTTAGAATTGAAGAGAGCATTGCACATACAGAGCCTTTTCCGTTTGTGCCTGCGATGTGGATGACTTTTAATGAGTTTTGTGGATTGTTTAATTTTTTTAGGAGAAGTTTAATATTTTTTAAGCTAAGGTTAAAGTGGCCTTTGTGCTCAGAGCCTTTTAGGCTGTATATTTGCTTTAGGGTTTGTTCATAGCTCATAATAAGAATAAGGTTTTAGGTTATTAATAAAGTTAATGTTTGAAGAGCCTAACTCCACTAAACACCATAGCAATGCCTAACTCATCACATTTGGCAATCACTTCAGCATCTTTCTTTGCTCCGCCTGGCTGGATTATCGATTTAATGCCTGCTTGTGCTGCTGCCTCAACTGCGTCTGGGAATGGGAAGAATGCATCAGAGGACATTGAGCCGCCTTTTGCTCTTCCGTCTGATTTTCTCTTTGCGATTATTGAAGCGTCTACTCTTGACATCTGGCCTACACCCATGCCATAACCAGTCTGGTCTTTTGCAAAGACTACTGAGTTTGATTTCGTGTGTTTGTTAACTTTCCAGGCAAACTTTAAATCTTCAAGCTCTTTTTTAGTTGGCTTTCTCTTTGTTACACACTTTAGTTCTACTTTTTCTATATCAGGCCATTCTCTTGATTGGATAAGCATACCACCTACTACTTTTTTCATGTTATATCCTTTGTCTGAGCTTTTTAGTTCTCCTACTTCCAATACTCTACAGAATTGTTTATTTTCTTTTAGGAATTCTAAAGCATCTTTATTGAATTTTGGAGCTATCAGTAATTCAATGAATTTTCCTTTTGTCATCTCTGCAACTTTTAATGTGCAAGTCCTGTTCAGGGCTATAACACAACCAAATGCAGACATTGGGTCTACGTCATAGGCATCTTTGAATGCTTCTTCTATTGTTTTTCTTTCAGCAACACCACAGGGATTAGCATGTTTTATTACAGCAACTGCAGGGTCTTTGAATTCTTTTACCAGCTCTAAAGCTCCGTCTCCATCAAAGATATTATTGTAGCTTAGTTCTTTTCCCATTAATTGTTTTGAGTTTACTATAGATGTTTCGTTTAAACTAGGGTCTTTGTAGAAAGCACCTTTTTGATGAGGATTTTCGCCGTATCTTAAATCCTGAATCTTTTGGAAACCACATACAAGTGTGTTAGGAAGTTCTTCATTTCCTAAGTAATTTCCAATCATGCTGTCATAGACAGCTGTTTTTTCAAAAACTTTCTTTGCAAGCTCTTTTCTTTCCTCTATGCTTAGGTCTTTTCCTTTCTTTAGCTTTTCAAGGACTTTTTTGTAATCATCAGGGTCTGTAAGGACAATGACGTGCTTGAAGTTTTTAGCTGCTGACCTTATCATAGAAGGTCCGCCGATGTCAATCATTTCGATAGTTTCTTCAAAGCTGACTTTCTTTTTTACAGTCTCTTCAAAAGGGTATAAATTAACAACAACCATGTCAATCATTTCAATCTTGTTTTCCTTAGCCTGCTTCATATGCAGTATTTTATCTCTTAATGCTAAAAGGCCACCATGAATCTTTGGGTGTAATGTTTTTACACGGCCTTCCATCATTTCTGGAAAACCAGTATAATCAGAAACATCTCTTACTTTTATTCCTGCATCTTTTAGTTTTTTAGCTGTTCCGCCTGTTGATAAGATTTCTACTTTTAGTTTAGCTAGTTCTTTTGCAAACTCTACAATTCCTGTCTTGTCAAAGACTGATATTAGTGCTCGTTTCATTTTTTATACCTCACCCAATGATTGTTATTTTATTCCCTTCAACTTTTATTTTTTTGTCTCTAAAGAGTTCAATTCCTTCGATTATTATTTCCTGTTCTGCTTTTTGCACTTTTTCTTTTAATGTGTCTACTGTTTCTCCTTCTTTTACATTGACTTCTTTTTGGAGTATGATTGGGCCTGTGTCTGCGCCTTCATCTATGAATATTAAGGTTGGACCTGAGACTTTATCCTTGTTTTTTAGGACTTCCTCATGGACATTTAAATCCATACCACCTGCGTATTTAGGAAGCAAAGAAGGATGAATGTTCATTACTTTGTTTAGCCATTTTTGCACAAACCATGAGCTCATTAGTTTCATATAGCCGATTAACAGGACAAGTTCTATATTATGCTCTTCTAATAGTTTGTCAACCTCTTTATCGTATTCTTCCCTTTTATCAAACTTGTTTGATAAACTTTCAAAGCTTTGCTTTGAAATTTCTTTTCCTTTAGGATCTAAGAAGATAGCTTTTAGATTGTGTTTTTTGGCTCTTTCAAGGATATAAGCGTCTTGTTTGTTGCTTAATACAAAAGAAATCTCAACATCTTTTAGATTATTGCTTTCTATAGCATCTATTACTGCCTGTAAATCTGTGCCTTTTGTGCTGCCTAGTACGGCAATTTTTAAGATTCAAACCACCGTATTAACAGAAGATTTAGTTTATTTATAAATCTTACTGAGAAAATTATATATTTTGTATAAATAACAAAAAGTTTAAAAATTCGATGATACTTTACGTATAAAAATAGATAAAATGTGGGATGAAGTTTGGGAACACTCTATAGAATTTCCTGATTTTGTTAGTTCTGTATTTCAAGAGTATGATTCTAAAGGTAATATAGGGGGGGTGGTTTTGGATGCTGGATGTGGGCCAGTTCCATTAAGTAACAAAATTGATTTGAAAAGGCATAAGAGAATTTTATTAGACCAACATAAAGATATCCAAAGGTTAAGGGGGTGTACAGATTCTCCTTTAACTGTTGATGTTCTTTTAGATGGAAAACAAGACTCAAAATACCAAGATACTCTTAGTCAAATGGAAGCCATGGTTGGGTATAGGGGTGTTGATGCTATTATTTTATCAAACATTATAAATTATTTTGATTCTTGGCAAGAAGTTTTTGATTTTTTAGATCAGGATTTTAGATCTCCTGGAATGGTTTTTGTTTCTTTTGGAATTGATACAGGTCGACCAAAAAAGTTTAGTCAAAATAGACCTAAGACATTTGAAGAAGTTTCAGAATTTTTAACACAAACACTAGGATATTCTGTTGAGACAAGACAGTACCCTTCTTTGAATTATGCTACACTTGTTGCTGAGAAATAATTATAATCTTTTCTGTAATTCCATACACTCTAAGGTGTTTTCCAGTAAACATGCTATGGTCATTGGGCCTACACCCCTGGGTACAGGTGTGATGTAGCCTGCTACTTTTTTGACTTCTTCGTCAACATCTCCTACTAGTTTATCATATACTTTGTTTGTTCCTACATCTATTACAACTGCTCCTTTCTTGACCATGTCTTTTGTTATTGCTCTTGGTTTTCCGATAGCAACTACTAAGATATCTGCTTTTTTTGTGTAATCTGCCAATGGTTTTGTCTTACTATGGCACATTGTTACTGTGCAGTTCTTTTGCTGCAATAGGATTGAGATTGGTTTTCCAACAATATTTGACCTTCCAACAACAACAGCATGTTTTCCTTCTAGTTTTATTCCTGTTGATTCTATCAGTTTCATAATGCCTTTTGGGGTAGCTGGGATGATTATGTTTTTTCCTATAAGCATGTTTCCCATATTGATTGGGTTAAAGCCGTCTGCGTCTTTATGCGGCAGGATAGCACTTATGATTAAGTGTTCATCGATATGTTGCGGGAGAGGCAGTTGAACCAGCATGCCATGTATTTTTGGGTCCTGGTTTAATTCGTCTATAATTCCTAATAGCTTTTCTTCTGAAGTGCTTTCAGGCAATATTATTTTTTTAGAGTAGAAACCTATCTCGTTGCATTTCTTTTCCTTCATGTTTATATAAATCTGAGAAGCAGGATTATCTCCAACTAAGACAACAGCAAGGCCTGGTTTTTGTTTTAGGTTTTTTACTTTTTTCTTTAGTTCGTTTCTTAGCTTTTCTGCTACTTCTTTGCCGTTGATTATTTTGGCTGTCATAGGGATATAATTTAGGGTTTGCTTATATAAGGTTTTTTATTTTAAAATTCCTAAGTTTGGGTAAAGTGGAAACTCTTTGCATAGCTCTAATATTTCTGCTTTGACTTTCTTCAAAACAGCTTTGTCTTTGTAATTATTAATAACTTTTGCAATTTCCTTTCCAATGATTTTCATCTCAGATTCTTTCATTCCTCTTGTTGTTACAGCTGGTGTTCCTAATCTTATGCCGCTAGGATGGAATGGAGAACTTGGTTCATAAGGTATTGTATTTTTGTTGATAGTAATCCCAGTTTCATCAAACGCATTCTGAAAGTCTTTTCCCTTACCCTCTCCTCCATTAGGCCTTAAATCAATGAGCATTAGATGATTGTCTGTACCATCTGTAACGAGCTTTATGCCGTTTGCCATTAACTCTTCTGCCAGGGCTTTTGCATTTTTGACAATCTGTTTTGAATAATCTTTGAAGTCTGGTTTTAAGGCTTCGCCAAATGCAACAGCTTTTGCTGCATTGACATTATCATGAGGACCTCCCTGCATGCCAGGGAAAACATTAAAGTCAATCATTCCTGCCAAGTCTTTTTTCCAATTCGGATGATATTTCTTTTTTAACCTGTCTTCTTTTTTGCACATTATCATGGCTCCTCTTGGGCCCCTTAATGTTTTGTGGGTTGTTGTTGTGACAACATCTGCATTAGGCACAGGTGATTCATGGACTCCTGTTGCGCACAAACCAGCTATGTGTGAGATATCAGAGAAATGGTATGCACCTATTTCATCGCATATTTCCTGAAATGCCTTAAAGTCCAGTTTTCTTGGGTAAGCAGTGAATCCGCTTAGGATCATTTTTGGCTTTTCTTTTATAGCCTGTTTTTTTATCTTATCCATGTCAAGAAGGTTTGTTTCTTTATCAACATTATATGGAACAACATTGAATAATCTGCCTGAGAAATTTACTTTAGACCCATGTGTTAAATGGCCGCCGGCATTCAGGTCAAGGCCCATGTATTTTTCTCCTGGTTTTAGTAATGTGAAGAAAACAGCCATATTTGCTGGTGAGCCGGAATAAGGTTGTACGTTGACGTGCTCTGCTTTGAATAATTTCTTTGCTCTTTCTATTGCCAGGTCTTCAGCTACATCAACAAATTCCTGGCCTCCATAATATCTTTTATGTGGGTAGCCTTCTGAGTATTTGTTTGTGAAAACACTTCCAAGTGCTTGTAAAACAGCTTTAGAAACATTATTCTCAGAAGGGATTAATTCAACGCCTTCTTCTTCTCTCTTTAATTCATTTTTTATAGCTTTAGAAATTTCAGGATCGGTTTTTTCGATATCGTTCATTAGGTTCATAATACCACCAGTAAAGAAAAAGCGATGGGTTGTTTAAATAATTTTCTGTTGATATTTGAAAATTATTCACTAATAACCTTATCCAATTGAACATCCCATTCATCCTTAGGGATTATCTCGAGAATCTGCATCTTGAAAGCCAGGCCTATCTTTGGGCCTTTGAAACTTTTTAGGAATTTGTCATAATAACCGCGGCCATAACCTATTCTGTGGTTGCTTTTGTCAAAGACTATGCCTGGGACGATTATCAGGTCTATGTCTTTGGTGTCTATTTCTTTTATTGTTGATATCTCAAATATTCCGTATTTATTCTTTTTGTCTAATTGTTTTACGTCTTTTATTACAGAGGCTGTTATGATATCTTCTTTTACTATTGGTATGCATACTGTTTTGCTTTTTAGGGCCTCTTTTATCATATCATGTGTATTGACTTCAGAACCGAATGAAACAAAGAACATTATTGTTTTTGCTTTTTCGTATTCTTTTAAGTTGAATAGTTTTTCTTTAATTATTTTGGATTTCTTTTTAATTTCTTCTTTGCTTAATCTGTCTCTTTTTCTTAATATAACACGCCTGTTTATTTGTTTCATTAGATGTATTTGGTAAGAACTAGTTAATAAAATTTGTGTTAAATTGCATCATTGTGGTTCCAGGAAAGGTCTCCAAGGATAGCGTGCGCAACATTTGCCATGTGGTCCCCTATTTTTTCCATGTTCATAATCAAATCTACGAAATTGACTCCTGCTATTGGCACACATACACCCTTATTTACCCTCTCCAGGTGTTTGTTTCTTATTTCTGCTGTTAATAGATTGATTTTATCTTCGTTAGATAAGGCGTTCTTAGCAGCCTTTTTGTCCATATTTTCCAGAGCAATTGTTACGTTGTCAAACATAGAATTTAAGGCAGCATACATCTTACTTAATTCTAATTGCGCTTCTTTTGAGATCTTTAATTTATCTTCTATTTTTCTTTCTGCGATTTCTGCAATATTCTCAGCATGGTCGCCTATTCTTTCTACATCATTTACTGAGTGTAGTAAAGGGGGGACTTTTTCTGAGAGTTCCTGACTCATTTCCTGCTGTGTTATCTGCACAAGATACTTAGTAATACTTTCCTGCAGGGCGTCAGTAGCGTCTTCTTTTGCAGCAACTCTATTTGCTGATTTCATATCATTTTTTAAGTAAGCATCCATTGCATCAGATACAGCATCTCTTGTAAGTATTAGCATAGCCAATAATTCATTCTTTGCAGCATCTAATGCTATAGCTGGAGTTTTTAGCAGCCGTTTTTCAAGAAACCTGGGGCCTTTATGAATTACAATATCCTCTCCAGGTACAACCTTCTTTATGAACTTTGCAAATAGTGGTATAAAAGGCAAAAATATAAGTGCATTTACAACGTTAAACATAGTATGGACATTAGCAATTTGTCTTGCAGCACTTGTACTTGAGTTTATAGCTATAAAATAATATATTGGCATGAGTACAAAGGCAATAACGACTCCAACAATATTAAAGAAGATATGCGCTGCAGCAGCTCTTTTTGCAGAAATTGTTGTTTTGATGCTGGCAATCACTGCTGTTACTGTTGTTCCTATGTTTGTGCCTAGGATTAAGGGTATTGCTGCTCTTAGGCCAAGTATGTCTGTTGCTGCTAAGCCTACAATTATTCCTGTTGTTACAGAAGAGCTTTGTACAATAGCTGTTGCTACTGCTCCTACTAAAATACCCAATAATGGATTTCTGCTAAATGTTACAAATATAGTGTTTAATGCTCCATTGCCTGCTAATGGCTTAACAACACTGCTCATTATGTTTAATCCCAGGAATATTGAGCCAAAGCCAAAGATAGCCTGGCCAATATTTCTTTGTTTTTTGGTTCTTCCAAAGAAATAAAGGGCAGAGCCTATTCCTATCAAAGGCAGGGCATATTCTGTTAGTTTGAATGCAACTAACTGTGCTGTTACAGTTGTCCCGATATTTGCTCCAAGTATTACTGCTATAGAATTTCTGAAAGTCATCAAGCCGGCATTGATAAAACCTACAACCATGACTGTCATTACAGAAGAACTCTGGATTAAGGATGTGATTCCTGCCCCTGTTAACAGGCCAGTAAATCTGTTTGTTGTAAATTTTGCAATAACAGTTCTTAGTTTATCACCAGCTATTTTCTGCATGCCTTCACTCATCACGTGAATGCCGTATATGAATAGTCCTAAGCCGCCAATGATACTGAAGATTAAAGATGTTAGATTAAAGTCCCCCATGAGAAGAGATTGGTAAGGGGTTATTTAAATATTTTTTTATTGTGGACGGAGTTCTTTCATATGGTCTATTCTTTTTTGTATTAAAGCTTTAGTTCCAATATCTTCTCTATGAAAGATAGGGCCTTGGGCAGAGCATACTCCGTCTTCTGCTATTACCTGGGCTTGTTCTATGTCTTGAGAAATGCCAACAAAGGCAACTGCTCTTGAGCTTGTCATGTATAGTCCATCTTCTTTTTTGTTAACAGAAGCATAATAAACTTTTACATTACCTGGAACTTTACCTAAGGCTATTTTCTGGTTTGCTACAGGGTTTGTTGGGTAGCCTTCTGGAACAGCGTATTTGCAGACAGTTGCTTCGTTGCTGAATTCTGGTCTTATTTTATGGAGTGTTCCGTCAATTATTGCCTGTAAAACTGCTACAAAATCATTTTTCATTATTGGCAATACATTCATTGCTTCTGGGTCTCCTAATCTTGCGTTGTATTCTATTAGTTTAACACCGTCTTTTGTGCAGATAAAGCCGCCATACATTACTCCTTTGTATAATTCCCCACATTCTTTGAAGATAGCGTCTCTGACTTTGTCTGTGATATTATGAGCTTTTTGTAGGTCTTGCTCTGTCATGAATGGCAATAGTTTACCGGTTGAATAAGAGCCCATCCCTCCTGTGTTTGGCCCTTTGTCATCTATGAAGGCACGCTTGTGATCCTGAACTGGCGGACAATCGAAAAGACTTTTGCCATCTGTAAAACTTTGCAGTGAGAATTCTTCTCCAACTAGTTTTTCTTCTATAACCACTGCTTTATGTGCTTTTAGGACTTCTTCACAATATTTGTATGCTTCTTCTTCTGTTTCAAAATGATTACCCTGGACTTTAACTCCTTTTCCGCCTGTAAGGCCGTCTGGCTTTATGACAATGTTTGGGTTTAGCTCTGTAATGAATGCCATTACACCTTCTATGCTTTCAAATACTTTGAAATTAGGTGTGCCAGGGATGTTGTATTTTTTCTGTAATAGTCTTGTGAATGATTTTGATGTTTCTAATCTTGAAAGCTCTTTTTTTGGGCCAACACAAGGAATATTTATTTGTTCCAATGCATCGACAACCCCTTTGCTTAATGGGTCTTCTGGTCCTATGACTGCAAGCTCTATTGCTGTTGATTTTGCGAAGTTTTCTATTTCCTCTAAATCACCATAGTTTCCAATCTGTGTTTGTTCAGATAATCTTGCTATGCCTGGATTATTGGCTTTCATATAAGAAAATAGTTTTGGTTTTTGAGGGCTTCTTGTAATGGCTTCTGCTATTGCATGTTCTCTTGCTCCATTACCTATTAAGAGTATATTCATATTTAATCACCCTACAAATGAAGAAAATAAGGTTGTATTTATATTTTTTGGGGTGTGGTGGCGTCAACTTATAGTTAGTCCCGCCCACCCAC